>JADMIO011701054.1_pt1 | contig 121523 bp, 137 predicted proteins | sample 8958161 | NCBI WGS metagenome assembly JADMIO01 (sample SAMN16585339, study PRJNA669376) | soil metagenome | isolation source: Crop rotation soil | place: USA: Cullars Rotation, Alabama | collected 2011 | reverse complement strand
CGCGACAACTTGTCCACGTGGAATTCTAAGCTTAGGATCCCAATGTGCTGGAAAGGAAGAGCTCCTGAGCGCGCACAAGGACGGCGCCGAGGCCTTCTTCGCGAGCGAGAGCGCGGCACGCAAGAGCGGCTATCGCCACCACGCACACGCAGCCGAATGACATGATCGACTGGCCTCACATCGCCATCGCGCTCGGCATCGGTTATCTGTTGGGCTCGATCCCGTTCGGGCTGATCTTCGCCTGGATCGCAGGTGCGGGCGACGTCCGCGCAATAGGCTCGGGCAGCATCGGCGCGACCAACGTGCTTCGCACCGGCAAATTGTGGGCGGCGGGCGCAACGCTTCTGTTCGATGCCGCGAAAGGCGCCGCAGCCGTGCTGCTCGCGCGCGCCTATCTCGGCCAGGATGCCGCGCTCGCCGCAGCGCTGGGTGCGGTGCTCGGACATCTCTTCCCGGTGTGGCTCAAGTTCAAGGGCGGCAAGGGCATCGCGACCGCCGGCGGCGTGCTGCTCGCGCTCTATTGGCCCGTGGCCGTGCTCGGCGCCGCGACATGGCTCGTGGCCGCCGTCGTCTCGCGCGTCTCCTCGCTGTCGTCGCTGATCGCAACCGTGCTGTCGCCGGTCTACGCGCTCCTGCTCGGGCAGAAGGAGATGGCGGTGCTGGTGCTCGTCATCGCCGTGCTCATCGTCTTCATGCATCGGGCGAACATCGCCCGCCTGATGGCCGGCACCGAGCCGCGCATCGGCGCCAAGAAGCCGTCGTGAACGATAGCGAGCGCCGCGCCTGGCTTCGCCTCGCACGCACGCCCAATGTCGGCTCGGTCACCTTCGCCCAGCTGATCGCGCGCTTTGGTTCGGCCACGGCCGCATTGAAAGAGCTTCCGCGCCTAGCCCGGCGCGGCGGCGCCGCTCTGCTGGCTGCGCCCGAAACCGATGAATTGGAGCGGCTCGCGAAATTCGGCGGCCGCATCATCTGCTCCTGCGAGCCGGACTATCCAAAAGGCCTCGCCGCCCTCGACGCGCCGCCGCCGGTGATCTCGGTCGTGGGCCACACCGCCCTGCTCGCGCGCGAGATGGTCGCCATCGTGGGCGCGCGCAACGCCTCGGCGCTCGGCCGCAAGCTTGCTGGGACGTTGGCGGCCGATCTGGGCGAGGCCGGCTTCGTCATCTCGTCGGGCCTGGCGCGCGGCATCGACGCCGCAGCGCACGAAGCGTCGCTCCTCACAGGAACCTGCGCGGTTGTCGCCGGCGGAATCGACATTATCTATCCGCCCGAGAACGCAGCGTTGTACGAGCAAGTCCGCAGCCGTGGCCTCATCGTCTCCGAGATGCCGTTCGGCGAGCGGCCGCAGGCGCGGCACTTCCCCCGGCGCAACCGACTGATCTCGGGCCTAGCCCGTGGCGTGATCGTGGTCGAGGCCGCGGAAGGCTCGGGCTCGCTGATCACCGCGCGCTTCGCGCTCGAGCAGAACCGCGAGATCTTCGCCATACCCGGCTCGCCGCTCGATCCGCGCGCCAAGGGCACGAACCGGCTGATCCGCGACGGCGCGACCTTGACCGAGACAGCGGACGACGTGATTTCGGTGCTGCGGGCCATCATCGGTCGCGATTTCCAGGGGCCGGAAGGAAAGCCGCATTCCGCGCCGGCCGACGGCACGATACTGGAGGCCGAGGCCGATCGGGTCCGCGCCGCGATCGAAGAGGCCTTGGGCCCGGCACCAGTCGATATCGACGAGCTGATTCGGCTGACCGGCGCCCCGGTCGCCGTGGTCCTGACGGTGCTCCTAGAGCTGGAATTGGCCGGAAGGCTGGCCCGTCACTCCGGCAACCGAGTCTCCTGGGCTTGAGCCACCGCCTGGGCCTTGGCCTCCAATGCGGCCAATTCGAGGAAATGAGCGAGCAGCGCCTGTCCCTGCGCCAGCGCCATTTTGCGAAGGGAATCAAGCATATCCTTCGTGTATTGGGCGGTCTGGGCAGGCGAAAGCGCGGCAGGCGGTTCGGGCGGTAGACGACGAAGGGGCATTGATTGCATTCGCACAGTTGGCACCACGACATTAACTGTGGGAGCTGAAGGTGTGCAACTAGTAGTTACGAACAACAAAGAAATGGTCGATTTTACAACTTTTAGGAATGGTCAGGTTGTCGGTCCTGCGTTGACACGGCTCGCCCGGTTCGATCAGTGTCGCGCGCCCATGAGCCATCCCCCCGCCCTCTAGAGAGCAATTTCGTTTCAGATGAATGTCCTGATCGTCGAGTCCCCCGGCAAAATCAAAGCCATCAGCAAGTATTTGGGCCCCGACTACAAGGTGATGGCGAGCTTCGGGCATATCCGCGACCTGCCTTCCAAGGACGGCTCGGTGCAGCCCGACCACGACTTCGCGATGACCTGGGAAGTGGACGACCGGGCGCAGAAGCGCATCAAGGACATCGCCGACGCGGTCAAGGGTGCCGACAAGCTGATCCTGGCCACCGACCCCGACCGCGAGGGCGAGGCGATCTCCTGGCACGTGCTGCAGGTCCTGAACCAGCGCCACGCGCTCAAGGGCATCCCGGTCGAGCGCGTCGTGTTCAACGCGGTGACCAAGAACGCTCTGCTCGACGCCATCAAGCACCCGCGCGACATCAACGAGGAGCTGGTCGACGCCTATCTGGCGCGCCGCGCGCTCGACTATCTCGTCGGCTTCACGCTTTCGCCGGTGCTGTGGCGCAAGCTGCCCGGCGCGCGCTCCGCCGGCCGCGTGCAGTCGGTCGCGCTCAGGCTCGTTGTCGAGCGCGAGATCGAGATCGAAGCGTTCCGCGCCGAAGAGTACTGGACCATCGACGCCGATCTGCGCGCCGAGGCCGGCACGTTCGGCGGACGGCTCACCCATCTCGACGGCAGGAAGCTCGACAAGCTGGGCCTCAAGAGCCAGGCCGATGCCGACCGCGCGGTTGCCGCCGTCAATGCGCGCCGCTTCAAGGTCGCGAGCGTCGAGAGCAAGCCGGTCAAGCGCCATCCCTCGCCGCCGTTCATCACCTCGACCTTGCAGCAGGAAGCGTCGCGCAAGCTCGGTTTCGCGGCCAAGCGCACGATGCAGATCGCGCAGCACCTCTATGAAGGCGTGAACATCGGCGGCGACACGGTCGGCCTCATCACCTATATGCGCACCGACGGCCTGACCATGGCGGGCGAAGCGATCGCCGAGGCGCGCCGCGTCATCGGCTCGCGCTACGGGGCGCGCTATGTGCCGAACGTGCCGCGCGCCTATACGTCGAAGGCCAAGAACGCGCAGGAAGCCCACGAGGCGATCCGCCCCACCAGCTTCGACCGCGCGCCGGAGCAGGTCGCGCGCTACCTCGATAGCGACCAGCTCAAGCTCTACGACCTCATCTGGAAGCGCGCCATCGCGAGCCAGATGGAAAGCGCCGAGCAGGAGCGCACCACCGTCGACGTCGCTTCCGACGACAAGCAGGTCGTTCTCCGCGCCACCGGCACGGTCACCTTGTTCGACGGCTTCCTCACCCTCTATCAGGAAGGCAAGGACGACGAGGCGGATGAGGATTCGAACCGCCTGCCCAAGGTCAAGGAAGCTGACGCGACGAGCGTCGATCAGCTGAAGCCCGAGCAGCATTTCACCGAGCCGCCGCCGCGCTATTCGGAAGCGAGCCTGGTGCGCAAGCTCGAAGAGCTCGGCATCGGCCGGCCGTCGACCTATGCCTCGATCCTGTCGGTGCTGCGCGACCGCGCTTACGTTCGCCTCGACCGCGGGCGGTTCATCCCCGAGGACAAGGGCCGTCTCGTCACCGCGTTCCTGAGCTCGTTCTTCAAGCGCTATGTCGAATACGGCTTCACCGCCGACCTCGAGGAGAAGCTCGACGAGGTCTCGGCCGGCGATCTCGACTGGAAGCAGCTGCTGCGCGATTTCTGGCGCGACTTCTCGGCCGCGGTCGGCGAGACAAAAAACCTCAAGATCACCGACGTCATCAACGAGCTGGACGAGATCCTAGGGCCCCACATCTTCCCCGAGGCCGAGGCAGGAATCGATCCGCGCAAATGTCCCACTTGCGGCGACGGGCGGCTGAACCTGAAGCTCGGACGCTTCGGCGCCTTCGTCGGCTGCTCGAACTATCCCAACTGCAAGTTCACGCGCCAGATTGGACAGAAGAACGGCGAAGGCGGCGGCGAGCCGGTGGAGCTCGGCCTGTTCCCCGGCACGGACGAGATGATCACGCTGCGCAGCGGCCGCTTCGGGCCTTATGTGCAGCTGGGCGACGGCGACAAGCCCAAGCGCGCGTCGATCCCCAAAGGCACCGATCCGGCAAGCGTCAATCTCGAGCTCGGCATCAAGCTGCTCTCCTTGCCGCGCGAAGTGGGCAAGCACCCCGAGACCGGCGAGCCCATCGTCGCCAACTTCGGACGCTATGGGCCCTACGTGCAGCATGAGAAGACATACGCCTCGCTGGAATCGCCGGAGGACGTGTTCACCATCGGCCTCAACCACGCGGTCACGCTTCTCGCGGAGCGCAAGGCGAAAGGCTTCAAGCGGCGCGGACCCGAACCGTTGCGCGAGCTCGGGCCCGATCCGGTGAGCGGCGAAACGATAAAGGTCATGAAAGGCCGCTTCGGTCCTTACGTCACCGACGGCACCACCAACGCCACGATCCCAGGCGCCGGCGATCCCAACACCATCACGCTCGAGGAAGCGTCGCGGCTGATCGCCGAGCGCGCGGCCAAAGGCGGCGGAAAGAAGAAAAAGAAGGCGGCGCCCAAGAAGGCGAAGCCTGCGAAACCCAAAACAGAAACGGCAAACAAAACTGTCAAAAAGAAAACCGCAAAACGAAAAGAGCCGGAAGCCGCGGAATAGAGCTTCGGCCCAACGCGCTGCCAAGAACGCTCCTGCGCTCGACAAGGCGCGAGTGCTGGAAGCGTTGGGAGCCACGCCCGGCGCCACCAAGCGCGACCTCGCGCGCAGGCTGGGCGTCAAAGGCTCGGACCGCATCGCGCTCAAACGCATATTGAAAGAGCTCGACCAGGACGGCGTCGTCACCGGCAACCGCAAGAAGGGCTACACCCGCCCCGGCGAATTGCCCGAAGTCACCGTGCTCGAGATCACCGGCCAGGACATGGACGGCGAGCTGGTCGCGCGTCCCCAGCGCTGGGAGTCCAACGAGGAGCCGCCCAAGATCATTGTCCTGCCCGGCCGCGACGCCGAGGCCGGGCCCGCGCTCGGCCGCGGCGAGCGCGTGCTCGCGCGGCTGGAGAAAGTCGACGACGTCCACGAGGCGCGCGTCATCAAGCGGCTCGGCGCCAGCGCACATAAAGTGTTGGGCGTCGTGCATGTGGGTCCGAGCGGCCTGCGCATCGCCCCCATCGACCGCAAGAGCCGCACCGAGTTCACGGTCGATCCGCGCGACAGCCTGGGCGCCAAGAACAATGAGCTCGTACTCGCCGAACCGGTCGCAGGACGCGCCGCCGGCTTCCCGCGCGCGCGCATTGCCGAGCGTCTCGGCAACATGGATGCGCCCAAGGCCGTGAGTCTCATCGCCATCCACGCCCACGGCATCCCGACCGATTTCCCCAAGGAAGTGCTCGACGAGGCGAAAGGCGCCCTGCCCGCCGACCCGCGCGGCCGCACGGACCTGCGCAAGTTCGCGCTGCTGACCATCGATCCCGAGGACGCGCGCGACCACGACGACGCGGTGTGGGCCGCGCCCGACGACGATCCGGCGAACGCAGGCGGCCATGTCGCCATCGTCGCCATCGCCGACGTCGCGCACTATGTCCGGCCCGGCGCGCCGCTCGACCGCGAGGCCTACAAGCGCGGCAACTCGGCCTATTTCCCCGACCGCGTCGTGCCGATGCTGCCCGAGCGGCTGTCGGCCGATCTCTGCTCGCTGATGGACAATGTCGACCGGCCGTGCCTCGCGGTGCGGATGGTCTTCGACAAGCAAGGCAGGAAGAAGCGCCACGAGTTCCTCCGCGGCGTCATGCGTTCCGCAGCATCGCTCACCTATAAGCAGGCGCAGGATGCCTTCGAGGGCAAGCCCGATCCCGCTATCCCGAAAGCGGCGCGCGACGCGTTGAAAGGCTTGTGGGACTGCTACCGCGCGCTCGTCACGGCGCGGCAGGCGCGCGACCCGCTCGATCTCGACCTTCCCGAACGGCGCGTCGTCATCGGCGAAGACGGCAAGGTGAAGTCCATCGCCTTCAAGCAGCGTCTCGAATCCATGCGCCTGATCGAGGAGTTCATGGTGCTGGCCAACGTCGCCGCCGCCGAAGCGCTGGAGAAAGCGCGACAGCCGCTGATCTATCGCGTGCACGACCATCCTTCGCAGGAGAAGATCTTCGCGTTCGGCGACTACCTGCGCACCATCAACATGTCCTTCGCCAAGGGCCAGGTGATCAAGCCGGGCATATTCAACCGGATTCTCGCAAACGCCAAAGGCGGGCCGCACGAGCAGGTGATGAACGACGTCGTCCTGCGCACCCAGGCGCAGGCGGTCTACCAGCCCGACAATGTCGGCCACTTCGGCCTCAACCTTCAGCGCTACGCGCATTTCACCTCGCCGATCCGCCGCTACGCGGACTTGGTCGTGCATCGCGCACTGATCCGCGCGCTGAAGCTCGGACCCGACGGCCTGAGCGACAAGGAGATGGGAAGCCTGAGCGAAACCGCCGAGCACATCTCAATGACCGAGCGCCGCGCGATGGCAGCCGAGCGCGACTCGACCGACCGCTACGTCGCCGCCTTCATGCAAGATCGCGTCGGCGCCACCTTCGACGGCCGCGTCACCGGCGTCACCCGCTTCGGCTTGTTCCTCAGGCTGGCCGAGACCGGCGCCGAAGGATTGCTGCCGGCGCGTTCTCTGGGCTTCGAATATTTCCGCCACGACGAGAAACGCCACGCGATGATCGGCGACCGGACGGGCACGCAGTACAAGCTCGGCGATATTCTTACCGTCAAGCTGGTCGAAGCGGCGCCGCTGACCGGCGGCCTGCGCTTCGAGCTTGCGGAAGCGAACGAAGCGCCGCAGCAAAAGAAAAGGCTCCCGGTCTTTCAAAAGCAGAGACGCAGGCGCTGATCCGATGGTCATGAACGACGACGAGAAGATCGTGCCCGGCGTGCTCAAGCCCAAGGACGCCGCGACGCTCATCCTCGTCAAGCGCGACGGCGGCGAGCCGCGCGTGCTGATGGGCTGCCGCGGCGCCGGCATGGCGTTCATGGCGAACAAATACGTCTTCCCCGGCGGGCGGATGGATCCGGGCGACCAGCGCATCCCCGTCGCGCACGACCTGAGGCCCGAAGTCCTGGCGCGGGCCGCTTTGGGCATCACCAGCGCGCGCGCCCGAGGCCTCGCGCTCGCCGCGATCCGCGAAACCTTCGAAGAGACCGGCATCCTGATCGGCGAAAAGGGCACGCCGCCGCGCACCCGCTCGCCCGCCTGGGCGAAGTTCTTCGCCCACGGCGTGGTGCCACGGCTCGATACGCTCGAGATGATCGCCCGCGCCATCACCCCGCCGAACCGCACACGCCGTTTCGACGCGCGCTTCTTCATGGCCGACGCCGCCGCCATCGCGCACATATTGGACGCCAGCCATCATGAGGAGCTGCTCAAGCCCTCCTGGCTGACCTTGGGCGAGGCCCGGGCCTTGGACCTGCCGGGCATCACGCGCCGCGTGCTGGACGAAGTCGAACTGCGCCTCGCCGACCCGCAGGGCCGCCCCAGGCCCGCCCCGTTTTTCCGGTTTCTGCGCGGAAAAACCATGGAAACCGCCATACCTTGACTTCCTGAGCGGCGTCAGTAGGTTACCGGCCCTTCAGGCGCACAAGGACTTTGGAGTTCTCCCATGGCGAAGCCGACCACGGCCAAGATCAAGCTCAACAGCGAGGGCGGCACGGGCTTCTATTACGTCACCAAGAAGAACACCCGCACCATGACGGAGAAGTTCTCGATCCGGAAATACGATCCGGTGCTGCGCAAGCATGTCGAGTTCAAGGAAGGCAAGATCAAATAGCCTTCGGGTTGAACTGACATCTATTCCCTATAGAGTTGCAGCCCTGTCAGCGAAGGGCGCGACCATGATCCTCGGCATTCCCGTTTATGACGGCGTCGACGTGCTCGACGTCACCGGCCCGTTCGAGATGCTCAACTGGGCGGGCTTCGACGTGCGTATCGCCGCCGAGAAGTCCGGCCCGATCTCCTGCCGCGGCGGCATTTCCATCGTCGCACCCTATGCCCTCATCGATGAGCCGCAATACGACGTGATCTGGGTCCCGGGCGGCGCGCCCAATTCGCTGGCCTGCAAGATCTACGGCCAGAGCCAGGCCTATATCGGCTTCCTGCAAAGCCAAGCCGCGAAGGCCGCTTACGTGTGCTCGGTCTGCGAGGGCGCGCTCCTGCTCGCCGCCGCCGGATTGCTCGACGGCTATAAGGCGACGACGCATTGGGCCTTCGTGCCGTGTCTCACCGAGCGCTATCCGAACGTGACGGTCGCGCCCGGCCATCCGCGCTTCGTGTGGGACGGCAACCGGCTCACCGGCGGCGGCATCTCGTCGGGCCTCGACGAGTCCCTGGCACTGATCGAGCGCGTCTTCGGCGTGGCGACGGCGCAATCGGTGCAGCAGACGACGCAGTACTACCCGCGCCCGCCGGTCAAGAGCGAGATCCCACCCGCGACGTCGTGCCCGGTGCCGTCATCGGCGCCGCCCGGCTGTTGCTAAATTCCACCCGCTTCACGAAGTCGACAATGTAACCCGATACTTCCGGGATCGCGCCGAGCGGCATGTCGTGGCCCCAGCCTTCGATCTCGTGATATTCGGAACCGGGAATGCACGAGGCGGTGTGCCGCCCGGCTTCGGGCCGGATCAAGGTGTCGACCGAGCCGTGCAGCACCAACGTTGGAAGATCGAGGGCCTTCAGCCGCTCGGTGCGCGCAGGCGCCGCCACGATCGCCGCCCAATGCCGAGCCACACCTTCCGGATAGAACGCGCGGTCGTAGTTGCGTCCGACCATGGCACCCAGGCGCTTCTCGTCAAACGGCCAGCGCGTCGAGGCGTACGCGCGTCGTCCTTTCAGCGAATGCGCGACGACCGCATCGCGGTCGTTCGACTCCGGACGGGTCATCAGCGCAGCCTGCGCTTCCGGGGAGGACGGCGGCAGCGAACGGTCGCTGGTCGTGGAGAACACCGAGATCAACGAACGCGCCTTTTCCGGATGATTGAGCGCCACGAGCTGCGCGATCATCCCGCCCATCGAGCAGCCCGCGATATGGGCGCTCTCGATGCCGAGCGCGTCGAGCAGCCCCGCCGCATCCGCCGCCATGTCGTCGAGGGTATAGGGCGGCGGTGCGTCCTTCTTCGGGATCTGTCCGTCCCAGCGCTGCGACAGGCCGACATCGCGATTGTCGAAGCGGATGACGCGCATGCCCGCGTCGGCAAGCGTCTTGAAGAACTCGTCCGGCCAGCCCGTCATCTGCGTGCCGAAGCCGTTGATGAAGAGAAGCGGCACGCCCGTGCCCGTTTCGTCGTATTCGAGCGTGACGCCGCCCGCCTTGATGCTGGTCATGTTCCCACCGACGCGACGAAGTTACCGATATGCTGCAGGTAGATGGGCATGATCGCCTCGGTGAAATCGTGCGCCATGCCGGGCACGACGACGAGCTTGGCGCCTGGGATCGACGCCGCCGTGTCGCGGCCCGCCTCGACCGGGATGATCGGGTCTTCCTGGCCGTGCAGCACCATGGCGGGCACTTTCACCTGGCCAAGTTTTTCGTTCCTCGGCGCGGCGGCGACGATGGCGGCGAGCTGGCGCGCCACGCCGGCCGGATCGTAAGGCGCGCGGTCGACCGCAGCGCCGACCGCTTCGAGCAGCATGGCGTCGGTATCGGGAAAGCCGGGGCTGCCCAGCACCTTCACGACGTTCAGGCCGGCAGCGATGCGGTCGGCGCGGCTGTCGCTGGCGGGCGGCGTGACCAGCGCGGCCATCGCTTCCGGCTTGGCGGGCGGAAGATCGGGGCGGCCGGTCGTCGACATCACCGAGATCAGGCTCTTGGTTATCTCCGGGTGGTTGATGGCGACGAGCTGCGCGATCATTCCGCCCATCGAGGCGCCGACGATATGCGCGCTGGCGATGCCGAGCGCCTTCAACAGCGCCGCCGCGTCGTCGGCCATGTCGTCGAGCGTATAGGGCGCATCGACCTTCTGGCCGCTCATGCGCCGGGCCATCATCTCCGCCGGGTTCGGCGCGGGTAGATGGGAGAGATGCGTCGAAAGCCCGATGTCGCGATTGTCGAAGCGGATGACGCGACAGCCTTTGCGCGCCAGCCCCTCGCAGAGCGAGCGCTGCCACATGGTCATCTGCGCCGCGAAGCCCATGATCAGCAGGATGGCCGGGTCGCCCTGCCGTCCGAAGCTCTCGTACTCGATGTCGATCCCGTTGGCGCGGACCTTCGGCATGCGTCCCTCCGTTTTCTCTGCTAAGAGCTTAGCCAGACATCATGCGCCGCGCCATCGACCGCTTCCCCAACGAGAACTTCGACGTCCTGATCGTGGGCGGCGGGATCACGGGCATTTGCACGGCGCGCGACGCCGCCAGGCGGGGCTTGAAGGTCGCGCTGATCGAGCGCGGCGATTTCGCGTCGGCCACCAGCGCCCACAATTCCAAGCTCATCCATGGGGGTTTGAGGTACCTGCGCAATTTCGAGCTCGGCCTGGTGCGCGAATCGCTGCGCGAACGGCGCATCTGGCAGCGCATCGCGCCGCATCTGGTCCACCCGCTGCCCTTCCTGGTGCCGCTTTACGGCGGCGGCTTCAAGGGGCGCGCGACCTTGAGCGCCGGTCTCTCTCTCTACGACCTCCTCTCCTACGACCGCGGCAAGGACATGCCCGGACATTCGTGGCTCTCGGCCGGCGAAGCGAAGGCGCGCGAGCCGGTGCTCGACAGTCCCGGCCTCGAAGGCGCGTTCTGCTACTACGACGCACAGATGTTCTCGCCCGAACGGTTGGCGCTCGAATGCCTGATCGATGCCGATGCACACGGGGCTGCGGTTGCGAACTACGTGACGGCCGACAGGCTGCTGCTGCGCGACGGCAGGGTCGAAGGCTGCACCGCGCGCGACGCGTTCGCCAACGACAGCTTCGACATCCGCGCCAGGACCACGCTGGTCGCGGCGGGACCGTGGGCCGACATCTTCCTGGCGCATGCGATCAATCGTCCGCCTTCGCACAGACTGATGCGCTCCAAGGGCATCCATGTGCTGGTGCCGAGCATGACGCGCGAGTTCGCGCTGACCATGGCGACCGCGCATGGCCACTTCTTCGTGCTGCCCTGGCGCGGCCACACGCTGCTCGGCACGACGGACACCGCTTTCACAGGCAATCCCGACGAGGTCGGGGTGAGCGAAAAGGACATCGCCGACTTCTTCGCCTTGATCAACAAGCACCTGCCGAACGCTCAGCTCACGCGCGACAAGGTCGAGTTCTTCTATGCCGGCCTTCGCCCCCTGGTCGACGACGGCTCGGGCGACACCTACGGTGCCAGCCGCAAATCCGAACTCGTCGATCACGGCAAAGACGACGGCCTCGACGGATTGTTCAGCGCCATCGGCGGCAAATGGACGACCTCGCGGCATTTGGCTGAGACCATCGTCGACCGGCTGGCGGCGAAGCTCGGCGCCAATGTGCGCGCCTGCGACACCGCAACCGCGATGCTTCCTGTCAGCATCATACCCGACGCAGCGGCGGCGGTGCGCGACGAGATGGCGTTGACGCTCGAAGATTTCACGATGCGCCGCACCGGGCTCGGTCAGTTCGGCCCGCCGCCCGCAGCCGCGCTCGACACCGCATCGCGCGCTTTTGCCCGCGATCTCGGCTGGAGCGAGGAGCGCCGCCGAGGCGAGATCGCATCGCTCGCCCGCCTCTACGAGACACAGCCATGAGCGCGCTCGTCGTCGTCAATCCGCGCTCGGGCAACGGCCGGACGGGCCGCGAATGGCGCGCCATCGAGCGCGCGCTCGGCCAGATCTATCCGCGCATGTCGGTCGCCTTCACGACGCGGCGCGGCGAGGCGACGCGGCTCACCCGCAACGCACTGCGCGAAGGATATCTGGAGATCGTGGCCGTCGGGGGCGACGGCACGATCAACGAGGCGGTCAACGGCTTCTTCGACGCAAACGGCCCGATCTCGCCCGACGCGGCGTTCGGCTATGTCACCAGCGGAACCGGCGGCGATTTCCGCAAGAGCTTCGGAATCGCGGCCGGCGCCGATGCCGGCGTGGCGCGTCTCAAGACCGCGGCGCTCAAGACGATCGATGTCGGGCGCGTCTCGTGCCTGACCCGCGACGGCGAGCCGACGGTACGTTACTTCGCCAACATCGCCTCGTTCGGCCTGTCAGGCACGGTGGTGGACTCGGTCAACCGCGCGCGCATCGCCAAACTGTTCGGCGGCGCGTTCGCCTTCGCCTTCCATAGCGCGGTCGACATGCTCGCCTATCGCGACCGGACGGTGCGCATCATCGTCGACAATTCCTATGACGAGATCGTTTCGATCTCGACGCTCGCCGTCGCCAACGGCCGCTTCTTCGGCGGCGGAATGAAGGTTGCGCCGGGTGCGGTGGTCGACGACGGGTTGTTCGACGTCGTGGTCATGGGCTCGGCGCCCAAAGGCGAAGCGCTCAAGGACATGAAACTGATCTATACAGGCGAGCATGTCGGCAAGCCCAACGTGCGCGTGCTGCGCGGAGCCAAGGTCGTGGCCGCCCCGGTCGAGCAGACCCGCCGCCGCGCCGTCCTGATCGAGACCGACGGCGAAAGCGCCGGGCGCCTGCCGGCGACCTTCGAGATTCTGCCCAAAGCGCTTAATCTGCGCGCATGAGCATCGACCGCACCAAGATTCGCTGGAACGGCTGGGGCTGGGCCGCGCACAGGGACACGCTCAGCAGCCGCGAGGACATCTGGACCTGGCTCGCCGCCGAGCTCGGCATGCCGTCGCTGCTGGCCACGCCCGCGCGCGCGCTCGACGACATCCCTCTGAGCCCGCCGCGGCTCGATGCCGACGCGCGCGCCAGACTGGTCGAGATGCTCGGCCCCGACCGCGTGCGCGACGACGCCTACGAGCGCGCGTTCCACGCGCTCGGCCAGTCCTATCACGACCTCTTGCGGCTTCGCGCGGGCGACCTCGCGCTTGCGCCCGACGCGGTCCTCTATCCGCGCGGCACGGACGAAGTTCTGGCGCTGCTCGCGTTCTGCGCCGAACGCGACATCGCGGTCGTGCCGTATGGCGGCGGCACCAGCGTGGTCGGCGGCGTGAACGCAACGCCGGGCGCGTTCCGGTCGGTGGTGACGCTCGACCTCTCCGGCATGGACCGGCTGATCGACATCGACACCGCCGCGCGGACCGCGACCGCCGAGGCCGGCATCTACGGCCCCGTGCTCGAGACGGGCCTTGCCGCGAAAGGCATGACGCTCGGCCATTTCCCGCAGAGCTTCGAGTTCTCCACGCTCGGCGGCTGGATCGCGCATCGCGGCGCGGGTCAGAACTCAAGCCGCTACGGCCGCGCGCAAGATTGGCTGGTGAGCGCGAAGCTCGCCACGCCCAAGGGCCTGCTCGACACCAACGGGTTTCCGGGCTCGTCGGCGGGGCCGCAATTGAACGACATCGTGCTCGGCTCCGAAGGCGCGTTCGGCATCGTCACCGAGGCGACGGTACGGCTGCATCCGCAGCCTTCCGCGCACGACTACCGCGGCTATCTCTTCCGCGATTTCGCGACCGGTGCGGCCGCGATACGCACCGCCGTGCAGGACGAGCTTTCCGCCACCATGCTGCGCCTCTCCGATTCCGAAGAGACGCGGTTCTATCGCGCCTATGGCGCGGTCGGAAAGAAAAAAGGGCTCAAGGAGATGTTCGCGCAAGCCATCCTCGACACGCGCGGCTTCGACGCCAAGGCCTGCGCGTTGATCGCGGGTTTCGAGGGCGACACCGCGACGGTCGAGACCTCGCGCAAGCATTTCGCCGCTATCGCCCGGCGCTTCGGTGCCCTTCCGCTCGGCCGGAGCCAAGGCGAGCGCTGGCGCGAAGGCCGCTTCCACGGCCCCTATTCGCGCGACCCGATGATGGGCCGCGGGCTGGGTGTCGACACGCTGGAGACCGCGACGCGCTGGCCCAATGTCGACGCGCTCTACACAGCGGTGCGCACGGCGCTCGACGCCGCGATGCGCGAGACCGCGCCGCGGCCCGGCGCGCATGGCGTCGTGCTTGCCCATATCAGCCATTCCTATAGCGACGGCGCGAGCCTCTATTTCACCTATATCTTCCCGCGCTCGCTGGACGACGACGTCGCCCAGTGGCGCAAAATCAAGTCCGCGGCGTCCGATGCGATCGCGGCGCACGGCGGGACCATCAGCCATCACCACGGCGTCGGCGAAGACCACCTGCCCTGGATCGCGCAGGAGAAGGGCCCGCTCGGCATCGAGGTCCTGCGCGCGATCAAATCGTCCTTGGATCCCAAGGGCATCCTCAATCCCGGCAAGCTCATCCCCCGGTAGTTCCGTTCAGCCTGCCTTCATCGGCATGCCGTGATCTATTTCGGCGTGGGGCATATTTGAAACGGGGACCGATCATGAAATCCATTTGCATTGCGTCATTCCTGGTGCTTGCGGTCACGGCAGGTAGTGCATCCGCGGCGACCACCATCAACGGCAGCAAATCGAACAGCAGCGATCGCTATCGTTCGAGCGAGGTCGACGACGACGTCGCGAAAACCTGCCCGGCCGGCTTCGACTTCGACAAGTCGAACAAGCAGTGCCGTAGGGTTGACGTGTCCAAGTCGTCAACGACCAGCCTCAAGCGCACGACGGAGCCCGTGAAGACCACGGGCGGCTCGGACGACGGGCGGCACATCAAGCTCGAGAACGAGGGCGCAACCGCACCTTCCGACGGCGGCAACGCGAGCGGCGAAAAATACGTACCGGTCCGCCGCACCGCGTCGAAGACCTACAGTTCGGTCACGGCGCAGCAGGGCAGGCACGAGACGGCGCTGGGCGGACCCGACACGTCGCAGAAGCAGCGGCTGCCGACCGGCACCGGCAACGCGGGGAATGCGAACTCCCGCGTCGACGGTTCACGGGGCGTCTGGAAGAAGACGGACGCACCATCGAGCGACGGGACGAAATAGCGCGACTTCACTCCGGCACGAGCGCCGCCCGGAGCGCGGCGGCGCTCGCCGCCACCGCCTCGCGCGCCTTGGGGATCAGGCCGCGCATCGAGAAGAAGCCGTGGATCATGCCGGGATAGTTCACCTGGGTGACCGGCACGCCGGCGGCGTCGAGCTTGTTCGCATAGGCGATGCCTTCGTCGCGCAGCGGATCGAAGCCCGCGGTCACGATATAGGCCGGCGGCAGCCCGCTCAGATCGGCTGCAAGCAGCGGCGACAGGCGCGGATCGCGATGGTGTGCCGTATCCGGGCAATACATCCGCGTGAACCACGCCATGCCGTCGCGCTCGAGGAAATAGCCCTTGGCATTCTCGCGCATCGACGGCATGTCGGGCTGGCCGAGCTGGGTCACCGGATATATGAGCAGCTGGAAGGCGATTCTTGGCCCCGCACTTTTTGCCAGCTGGCACACGACCGCAGCGAGATTGCCGCCGGCGCTGTCGCCGCCGACCGCGACGTCGCCGGCGATGCCGAACTCGGATTTGTGCTCCGCGATCCACGCCACGGCGGCATAACAATCTTCGACCGCGGCAGGGAACGGACATTCCGGCGCCAGACGGTAGTCCACCGCCACGACGCGGCAAGAACTTCCGTTCGCCAGGCACCGGCAGAGATCGTCATGGGTGTCGAGATCGCCGATCACGAAGCCGCCGCCATGGAAGAACACGAGTGCCGGCAACGCCTCGGCGCCGTCTCCGGCCGGCGTATAAACGCGCAGGCGGATGTCGCCTGCCGGTCCCGGCACGACGCGGTCCTCGATCTTTCCGATCGGCTGTTCCTTGCCGTTGAAGAGCCGCGACTTCATCGCCGCGCGCGCCGCGCTAGGGCCGATCTCCCACAGCTTCGGCAGCGCCGCAGCTTTGAACTGGTCGAGGACTTCGCGGACCTTGACGTCCAAACCCATCACTTCACTCCGAGACCGGTCGCGACCGCCTTGGCCGCGGCGACGACGGCCTCGTGCGCCTGCGGCAGGATCGCCTGCATATATATGAAGCAGTGCACCAAGCCGGAATAGTCCGCGACCTCGACCGCCACGCCCGCGTCGCGCAGCTTGCCGGCATAGGCGAATCCCTCGTCGTGCAGCGGATCGAAGCCGCCCAGCATCACATAGGCCGGCGGCAGCCCCTTGAGGTCGGCCGCGTTCAGCGGCGAGATGCGCGGGTCCGCTTTGTCCTGGCCCGCCGGCACGTAATGGCCGAAGAACCAGTCGAGCGTCTCTCTGTCCAAGAAGTAGCCCACGCCGAACTCGCGCAGCGACGCGGTCTCCTGGCCGATCTGGGTCACGGGGAACAGCAGCATCTGGAACGCGATCTTCGGGCCCTTGGGTTTGGCCAGTTGGGTCACGACCGCCGCGAGCGCGCCACCGGCGCTGTCGCCGCCGACCGCGATGCGGTTGGCATCGACGCCGAGCTCGCTGGCATGCGCCTCGATCCATTTGACCGCGGCGAAGGCGTCGTCGACCGCGGCCGGGAACGGATGCTCGGGCCCGCGGCGATAGTCGACCGCTATGACGCAGAAGCCGCCCTCGTTCGCGAACTGGCGGCACAATCCATCGTGCGTCTCGAGATCGCCGATGACGAAGCCGCCGCCGTGAAAATAGACGAGCACCGGCAGCGGCTCGGCCCCGCCCGCCACCGGCGTGTACACGCGCATCGCCGTGCCGTTCGCGTCGAGGTTCTTCACCCCGCCGATAGGAACGTCCTTCGGCCCGATCATCTGCATCATCTGGACGAACAGCGCGCGGCCCTCGGGCGCGGACATCTCGAACATCTTGGGGCCCGGGACCAGCGCCATCTGGTCGAGGAAAGCTTTCACCAAAGGATCTAGAGGCATGAGTGTCCCGGCCCGAATACGGGGCAAGTGTGACCGAACTGAAGAAAGCGCGATAGGCCTATTTCGGCAGCAGCTTGATGCCCGCGATGAGCGTGTTCGCCGGCGCGAGCGCTTTGGCGCCGTCGTCATACGCCGTGATGAGCGTGCAGGTATAAGCTTCCTTTGGGTCGATGGGGGCGATGAAGAGCTTCAGGTTCAGCTTGACGCCGTCGGCATTGGTCGCCGTGCCGCGATAGACGAAGGCATCGAGGCCTGCCAGTTTGGCCTTGGTCTTTGCTTGCGGCTTGGCGCGCAGGAGCTTGGCGGCGAGGATGTCGGGCGAGCCCAGGGTCGGCGACAGCGAGACCACAAGCTCCATCGTGTGGTCGGCGGAATCGATCATCAGATTCTCCGAGAGCCCGACGTTCAGCTTCTCCGCGGTCCAGCCCTTAGGCGTGTGGATCATCAGGGCCGGCTTGAAGTCGGACGGGAAGCGGACGTCTTCCGCGGCAGCCGGGGAAACGGCGAGCGCGAGCGCGCCGAGCAGCAGCGCAGACTTCATGGGGACCTCAGTGAAGGACGATCGGCCCTTCCGGGTCGAGGCGGCGAAGCGCGATGTCGTCGAGGAAGACCGAGAGCGTGAACCAGAAGGTCGCGCGGTCGAGCGCGCCTTCCGACTGGAACGACACGATCGCGCGCCTGGCATAGTCGCGCGCGGCATCGCCGTGCTCCGCCTGAAGATCGGCGGCAAGGCGGCACAGATCGCCCGCGTTGAGTTGCATGGCACGCCCTTTCCTGCGCGCCATCCTGGCAAAGTTTGGTGAGCATCCGGTTAACGACGCTATTTCAGCACGAGCGTGAGACGGTCCAGCAGACGCAAGCCCGCCATGCGGCTGGGGCTTTCCTCATCGGCGGCGGAAAGGATGCCGGTCAGCGAGCGTCCCGGAGCGATCTGTGCGTCGACGAACATCACCTGCCGCACCGCGCCTCCGGCGCCCTTCTGCTGCGAATGGAACATGTAGCCGTCGACGCCCGCCACGGTCACTGCGCGCTTGTCGGTGGGACGATCCGCGTTGGCCGCGTACAAGCTCAGCTCCGCCAGCTCATCCATATCGCCGGTATACGGGACAATGGCGATCGTCACGAAAGCCGAGCCGTCGGCCGAGGCGGCCTCGAGCTTGCCGTTCGCCTCCTTCGCCGACCAGCCGTCCGGCACCTTGAACGTCACGGCGGGAACCCCGGTTGCGGGATAGCGCATCTCGTCGGCGGATGCGGTACCGGATGCGAGCAGCAGCGCGAAGAAGGCGAGCGCGCGCATCATTTGACGAGCTTCAGGGCGCCGACGATCTGATGGCCGGTCGCCATCTCGCCGCCGGGAATGCCTACATCGGTCAAGAGATCGCAGACGCCGACATGGGTCGCGTCGATGCGCACGATCATCATCTCGATGTTGAAGCGGTTGCCGTGCGAATTGCCCATGGCCGAGAAATAATCGAAGCCCTTGAAGCCCGAAAACGCGATCGGCCGCTTCTTCTTCCACGGGTCGGCATGGGCCACGTTCATCGCGATGGTGGCGAACTCGTCGAGCGAGCCTTCGCTCGGCAGCACCTGCACGACGAGGCGCGCGCGCGTGTCGGGCGAGAACGCCATCAGGTTCTGGTTCACGCCCTTCTTGACCGTCCAGTCCTGCGGCACGTGCACCTCCCAGGCGGGATTGCCCGATTCCGGGAAACGGACGAACTTGGCCCCGGCCGGCGTGGCGGCCAGCAGAGCGGCGGCGCCCATGAGGGCCCCCACACCAACCAGGATACGAAAGCGCATGATTTTCTCCTTCAAGGGATTTCGATGATTCCGGGTCCGCCGGCATAGAGCTTGTCGACCAGCCCCGCGCGGCGTTCCAAGGTGGCGCGCTGGTTGACATAGCCTTTGTCGGTGATCTCGTGGCCGTCGATCGACGGCGGCTCCGCCATCAGAAGCACGCGGCGGATGCGCGACGAGGTACCGGGCTGAACGTTGTTGTGGGCGGCGAACTTCTCGCGGATGAAATCCACGAGCTTCGGATCGGCCAGCACCTCGTCGATGTTGGTCTTGCCGGTCAGCTGCATCGCCGCCTGGACGTTCGGCCAGGCCAGCAGCGCGACATACGGCTTGTCCTGGCCGCACACCACGCAGTCGAAGATCACGGGCGACGCGGCGCCGACGGCTTGCGCGCGAAGCGTGCCGACGCTGACCCAAGTGCCGCTGTCGAGCTTGAAGTCCTCGGTCACACGGCCGTCGAAGACCAGGCCCTTCTCGGGGTCGTTCTCGTCGATGAACCGCGCCGCGTCGCCCAGCGAGTAATAGCCTTCGTCGTCGAACGCCTTCTTCGTCAGGTCGTCGCGGTTCAGATAACCCGGCGTTACCGTCGGGCCCTTGACGCGCACTTCCAACTTGGTGCCGTTGGGCACAAGCTTGAGCGTGATGCCCGGCAGCGGCAATCCGATCAGCCCGACGCGCTCGGTCAGCCAGTGCACGACCGTGATGCCTTGCGTCTCGGTCGCGCCGTACATCGTGGTCAGCGGGATGCGTTGCCCGGTCGCGGCGATGGAGAGCGCCTGGAAGCGCTCATAGATGTCCTGGCTCAAGGTCGCGCCGCCATAGCCGACCATCTTCATCTTGGCGAAGAAATGGTCGCGCAAGCCGGGGTCGCGCTCCATCGCGTCGGCGAGCCAGCCGAAGGCGATCGGCGCCGAGCCGAAGCCGAGCGGCTTGATGTCGCGCAAATTGCGGATGGTCTCGTCGAACATGCCGGGCAAGGGCTTGCCGGCGTCGAGATAGATCGTGCCGCCCGCGTTCACCGCATTGTTGAAGCCTATATTGCCGGCGGAGATATGGTTCCACGGCATCCATTCCAGGCTCTCGGGGATTTCGTTCGGATCGGACTCTTCGGTGCGCAGCGCCTCCTGTGCGGCGACGACGGCGCACATCATGCGATGGGTCTGGATCACGCCTTTCGGCATGCCGGTCGAGCCCGAGGTGAAGAGATACTTCGCCACCGTGTCGTGGTCGATCTTGTCCATCGACTCGGCGACCTTCGGCCCGGGATTCGTTTTCAGCAGGTCCTCGTAGGGCGTCGCGCCGTCGATCGGCATCACGGTGACGACCTCGACGCCGTCGAGCGGCAGCGCTGCCAAGGCGCGCGCATACATCGGGCCTTGCTCGGCGAAGATCATCTTCGGGCGCGCCGTCTCGAAGACGTGGCGCAGCTTGCCGTGATCGCCCGACATCAGCGAATAGGCGACCGACACCGGCGCCACCGGCACCCGCGCCTTCATCGCACCCAGCATCATCGAGCCGTGCGCGATCGAGTTCCCCGACAGCACCATCAGCGGCGCATCGGGGCCGAGGCCGCGCGTGATCAGCGCCTGGGCGATAGCGTCGGCGCGCGCATTCATCTCGCCATAGGTGATGTAGCGCCAGTCGCCGGTGCCGCCCGCGGGCAGCGGCGTGCGCTCGGCGATGAACCGGCGTTCGGGATGGGCTTTTGCACGGTTCTCGAACAGGTGCACGGTCGAGCGATGCATCGCGCCGATCGGGTGGCGCGACGTCAGATACACCGTTCCGTCCGGCCTGCGCACCGTTTCGATCGCCGGCGGCTTCATCGGCAGCGGCTTGAACGGCGGCAGATCGGTGTTTTTCACCTGGATATTCATGGCGTTAGCTCCCCAGATCACGAACCACAGTTCGGACCCGTTATTCTCTTTATATCCCCCGCCGGCCGGGGTATTTTCCCCGCATGCGCGGCAATAGCGTATTGCTCATCATCGGCGGCGGCATCGCCGCCTACAAGTCCCTCGAGCTCATTCGTCGCTTGAAAGAGCGCGGCACGATGGTGCGCGCGATCCTGACCAAGGCGGGCGCCGAGTTCGTCACGGCGCTTTCCGTGGCGTCGCTTTCCGGCGAGAAGGTGTACGACGACCTCTTCAGCCTGACCGACGAAGCCGAGATGGGACACATCCAGCTCTCGCGCTCGGCCGATCTCGTCGTCGTGGCGCCAGCGACGGCCGATCTGATGGCCAAGCTCGCGACCGGCCATGCCAACGACCTCGCCTCGACCGCGCTGCTCGCCACCGACAAACGCGTGCTGATGGCCCCGGCGATGAACGTTCGGATGTGGAACCATCCCGCGACGCAGCGCAATCTGGCGACACTCAAGGGCGACGGCGTGATCTTCGTCGGCCCGGGCGACGGCGAGATGGCCTGCGGCGAGTTCGGACCGGGCCGCATGGCCGAGCCACTGGAGATCGTCGCGGCAATCGAGTCCGCGCTGGCCGCACCGGGCCCGCTCTCGGGCATGAAAGCACTGGTCACCGCGGGCCCGACGCAGGAAACGCTCGACCCCGTGCGCTACATCGCCAACCGGTCGTCCGGCCGCCAAGGCTATGCCATCGCCGATGCGCTGGCGTTGGCCGGCGCGGAGACGACTCTGATCAGCGGCCCGGTCAGCATAGCTCCGCCGTCGCGGGTGAAGCTGGTGCGCGTCGTGACGGCGCTCGAGATGCTCGCCGCCTGCGTGAGCACGCTGCCTGTCGATATTGCGGTCTGCGCCGCCGCGGTCGCAGATTGGCGGTCGGAGGCGCCGGCCAACCAGAAGATCAAGAAACACGGCTCGGCACCGTCGCTGAAGCTCATAGCCAATCCGGACATCCTGGCGGCGATTTCCAAAGGCGCGCGCCGTCCGGCCCTGGTCGTGGGCTTCGCCGCCGAGACCGAGAACGTGATCGCCCACGCCAAAGACAAGCTCGCGCGCAAGGGTTGCGATTGGATCGTCGCCAACGACGTGAGCCCGGCCACGGGCATCATGGGCGGCGAGCGCAACATGGTTCATCTGATCACCAAAGACGCCACGGAGGACTGGCCGGACATGGACAAACGCGACGTGGGCCAACGCTTGGTCGTGCGCATTGCCGAGACGCTCAAGGGCAAGGCGGCATGAACCTGTCCATCAAGCGCCTGCCGCATGCCAAGGACCTTCCTCTGCCGTCTTATGCGACCGAAGGCTCGGCCGGGCTCGACCTGCTCGCCGCCATCGAGAGCGACGTGAAGATCGCGCCTGGGGCGCGCGCGGCGATCCCCTGCGGCATCGCGGTCGCCTTCTCCGACAAATACGAGGGACAGGTGCGCGCGCGCTCCGGGCTGGCGCTGAACCACGGGATCACCCTGTTGAACGCGCCCGGCACGATCGACAGCGACTATCGCGGCGAGATCAAGGCGATCCTGATCAATCTGGGCGAAACGGTCTTCACCGTCACGCGCGGCATGAAGATCGCCCAGCTCGTGCTCGCCCGCGTCAAGCATGCCAACATCGTCGCGGTCGAGGAGCTTCCCGGCAGCGAGCGCGGTCAGGGCGGCTTCGGCTCGACGGGGATGTAGATGCTCAAGCTGTCGCGCAAGACGTTGCTGGCGTTGGAGGCGGTGATCGACATCGCGTTCAACGCGCGTCCCGAGCCGGTGCAGGCCAAGGAGATCACCGCGCGCCAGGGCGTGCCGCAGCGCTATCTCGAGCAGGTCATGCAGCAGCTCGTCCGCGCCGGCGTTCTGAAAGGCGTGCGCGGCCCGCGCGGCGGCTATCGCCTGGCAAAGGAGCGCCGCCGCATCACCGTCGGCGAGGTCGTGCGCGTGGCCGAAAGCCTGGACGACGACGAGACGGAAAGCGTCGTGCCGCATTCCGCGCTGGGCACGCGCATCGTCACGCCGCTGATCGCCTCGCTGCAGGCCGGCGTCATGGCGCAGCTCGACGCGATCTCGATCGAGGACCTTTGCGCCCAGGCGCGCGACGCCGGCGTCGATTGCGGCGGCGCAAACACTGCCGATTTCGCCATCTAAAAGGAGAGACATATGGAAGCCGGAAAACCTGGCCGCGGACGCATCTACAACTCGATCACCGAGACCATCGGCGACACGCCGCTGGTGCGCATGGCGCGCCTGCCCAAGGAGGCCGGCGTCAAGGCCGACATCCTCTTGAAGCTCGAGTTCTTCAACCCGATCTCGTCGGTCAAGGACCGCATCGGCGTGTCGATGATCGAGGCGATGGAGAAGAGCGGTCTCATCACGCCGGGCAAATCGACCTTGGTCGAGCCGACCTCGGGCAACACCGGCATCGCGCTCGCCTTCGTCGCCGCGGCCAAGGGCTACAAGCTGATCCTCGTCATGCCGGAATCGATGTCGATCGAGCGCCGCAAGATGCTCGCCTTGCTCGGCGCGCAGGTCGAGCTCACCGAAGCCGCCAAGGGCATGAAGGGCGCCATCGCCAAGGCGCAGGAGATCGTGGCCGCGACACCTGGCGCCGTCATCCCGCAGCAATTCGAGAATCCGGCCAACCCCGACATCCATCGCCGCACCACGGCCGAGGAGATCTGGAACGACACGGGCGGCAAGGTCGACGTCGTGATCTCCGGCGTCGGCACCGGCGGCACGATCACCGGCGTCGGCCGTGTGCTCAAGGAGCGCAAGCCCAGCGTGAAGATGATCGCGCTCGAGCCCGAGGATTCGCCCGTGCTCTCCGGCGGTCAGCCCGGCCCGCACAAGATCCAGGGCCTCGGCGCTGGCTTCGTGCCGGCGATCCTGGACAAGAGCGTGATCGACGAGGTGATGACGATCTCGAATGAAACCGCCTTCACCATGGCGCGCAAGGTCGCGAAGGCCGAAGGCATCCCGGTCGGCATCTCGTCGGGCGCCGCGGTCGCCGCCGCGCTCGAAGTCGGCGCGCGGCCGGGCATGGAAGGCAAGACGATCGTCGTGATCATCCCCTCCTTCGCCGAGCGCTATCTGTCGACGGCGCTGTTCGAAGGATTGTGACAACTCCGCTCTTGCGCCGGACCTTGGGTCCGGCTGCAAGGGAGGCGCATGGAAACGACAAGACGCATCGGACCGTGGACGGCGCTCGCTCTCCTGGTCCTGGCTTTCGTAGCGTTGCAGGCCGCGCTCACGGTACTGCGGACCACAATCACGTTCACCGCGCCGCGCGACGTCGTCGCCTGGCGCGCCGCGGGCAGTATCGTGCTGGTCTGGAGCCTGTTCGGCGCCGTCTGGCTGATCCTTCGCGCGCGAGGTCAAAGCCTGTCCGACATCGGCTGGATGAGGCCCGCGCGGATATGGGGCTGGCTGCTCGCGGTCCTGTTCGCAGCACTTTATGGCGGCGCGACGGCATACAACATGGCAAGGCTAGGCGCGCCTGTCTTGAGCGACTGGTCCTTGTGGCGCATCGCCATCGCGCTCGGCATCGGCATCTCCGCCGGCATCTGCGAGGAGACGGTGTTCCGCGGTTTCGTCATGGGCCAGGCGAAGGACGCAGGCGTCCATTGGTCTCTCCAGATCCTGCTCTCGGCGTTGCTGTTCGGACTGGCGCATGTCGGCTGGGGCGCGATGAGCGGTCACGTGCAGGTCGCCCAGCTTGTCGGCGCCGTGACGGCGACGGCGATTCTGGGCCTGATGATGGCGGTCACGTACTTGGCCTCCGGCCGCAGCCTGACGCCCGCGGTCGTGGCGCATGGCGTCATCGACATACTGATCGAGCCTTGGCTGCTGCTTTATGCGATAACGGGAGGTCACTTCTGAGGTTGGCATCATGAAGCTCTACTACGCGCCCGGCGCCTGCTCGCTGTCGCCGCACATCGTGGCCGAGGAGGCGGGGCTGACGCCTACGCTCGTCAAGGTCGACCTCAAGGCGCACACGCTCGACGACGGCAGCGACTATCGCGCAATCAACCCGAAAGGCTCGGTGCCGGCGCTGGTGCTCGACGACGGGACGCTGCTGACCGAGGGTCCGGCGATCGTGCAGTACCTCGCGGACTTGCGGCCCGAGAACGGTCTGGCGCCCAAATGCGGGACCTTCGAGCGCTACCGCCTGCAGGAATGGCTCACCTTCATCAACGGCGAGATCCACAAGACCTTCGGGCCGCTGTTCCACGGCGCCACCGGCGACGTACGCCACAACGCCGTTGATACCATCAAGAAGAAGTTCGCCTTCGCCGAAAAGGCGCTGAGCGACAAGCCGTTCCTGCTAGGGGCGACCTTCACCGCGGCCGACGCCTATCTCTTCGTCATGCTGACCTGGGCGAAGAAGATGCACATCGAGACGTCCGCGACCCTGAACGCCTATTTCGACCGCATCGCCGCGCGGCCGAAAGTGCGTGCCGCGATGCGCGTCGAAGGGCTCGTCGAGGAAGGCTGAGCGCCGGATGCAGTTGTTCGGATATGGCCGATATCAATCCTTCATAGCTTTGGGATCGCTGCCTTTGCGGCCGTGCTCGAGCCAGTCGTTCAATCCCGGCGACAGTTCGGCCGCGGCGCGCTCGCGATAGCGCGCGACATCGTCTTTCGTGAGCACGTCGCGCCAGCGGCCGTTGGTACCCTTGTTGAGGAACGTCCGATGTCCGCCCCTGACCGCCATTTCGATGCCCGGCAGGAGCGCCGCACCTTCGGTCTTCATGTTCTCGAACCTCGCCGCTTCGACGAGCTCCGGCCACAACCCCGCCGGCGTCTCGATCCCGAGGAACGCCGCGATCCGCTTCATCTCGCCCGACAAATCGGCCTTCAGGTCGTTGTAATGCACCATCAGCAAATTCCCGCGCCGACGCTCGGTCCAGTAACTGCGTTCGAGGTCGAAGAGCGCATCGGCGACGGGCACGACGTCATCGTGGTGCAGTTCGATCCACGACAGGAAGAATTCGCGTGGATCTTCCGGCGTCGGCGGCGGAGGGCTGCCGGTGTCGCCGTCTTCCTGCGCGATGCGCTGTATGCTGCCGACAAATTGCGGCGTGAAATTAAGGGAGTGATTGTGGAACGAGAAGCACGCATCCAGCCCCCCGCGTGCGACATGGATATATTTCACCTCGTCATAGACGGGCAGCGCGTCGAACGGCAAATGCGATTTCATCGCGCGGCGGTGCGTCTGCGCTTCCAGCATGGCGATCATCACATCGATCGGTATTTGGAAGCGGCAATCGACCCAGGGATGGGTCTGCATGATCGGCACCGGCGTCGCCGACTGGAAGATGAGCAGGCTCACGATGCGTTGGGTCCAGGTCGTGCCGACTTTCGGAAAGCTGGCGACGACGACATCGCCTGGCCGTTGCTGATAACGGTCCCAGTGCCTGCTGTCGCGGACGCCATCTTTGACAATCCTGAGCGGAGCGCGCGAAAGCATATGTTTCCCCTCTTTGACCGGCTTGGCAGTGCGGACATTACCAAAAGTTTTTGCGCCGCTCCTATCAGATCAAGGCGCGGTTCACTTCGCTCACCGGCCTCTTGAACCGGTCGTCGGCGCCGTGCCCGGAGCGCAGCGGCGCTAGTCCAATACTTCTCCGAACAGACCCTTCATTGCGGCCCAGGAGCGCCGGTCGGTCGCGGCATCGTACTCGAAGCCCGGCAGGTTCAGCGCGTCGACCGAGCGGTCGGTGAAGCTGTGCACGGCGCCACCATAGACCAGCAGCTGCCAGTCGGCGCCGGCGGCGTTCATCAGCTCGGCGAATTTCGTCTTCGCGCTGTCGGGCACCAGCGGATCGGCGGCGCCCGCGCACACCATCACCTTGCAGCCCGCGATCGGACGCTCGTCCTTGTCGGGCAGCGCCACCGGTCCCGCCATGCCGGGATGGAACGCCACGACGCATTTGAGCTCCGGCGCCGCGCGCGCCAGCTCGAGCACCACCGCGCCGCCGAAGCAATAGCCGACCGCGGCGAGCCGCTCGGCATCGACGCCCTCTTGCGCCTTGAGCACCTCAAGACCGGCGAGCGCGCGCCTGCGCAGCTCGTCGGGGTCGCTTGTCATGCTCTGCAGCAGCGCCATCGCGCGCTCGCGCGTCGTGGCGGTCTCGCCATACATGTCGAGCGCGAAGGCGGCGTAGCCCTCGTCGGCCAGCATGCGGGCGCGTTCGCGGGTATGCTCGGTGATGCCCATGCCCTGATGGCAGACCAGCACACCGGGCCGCCGGCCTGTGCCGTCGGGTGCCGCGAAATAGCCGGTCAGCCCGGCGTCGCCGGATCTATAGGCAATTTCTCTGGCCAGCACGTCGCACCTCGCGCATCATCGCCCGAAAAGGATCGCCCACTATGAAAGTCCAAGGCAACTGCCATTGCGGCGCCATCGCCTATGAAGCCGAGGTCGATCCGGACCAGGCCGGCGTCTGCCACTGCACCGATTGCCAGGCGCTCTCCGGCGCGCCGTTCCGCGCCAGCGTGCCGGCGGCGAAAGAGGATTTCCGCCTCACCAGGGGCACGCCCAAGACCTATGTGAAGACCGCCGACAGCGGCGCCAAGCGCGTGCAGGCCTTCTGCGGCGATTGCGGCTCGCCGATCTATGCGACCGCGCTCGACAATCCGGTCACCTACAATCTGCGCCTGGGCGCGGTGCGGCAGCGTGCCGACATCGTGCCCAGGCGCCAGATCTGGTGCTCCTCCGCCCTGCTCTGGGCGTTGGAGGTCACCCGCATCCCGTCAGTTTGACGGCTTCCTCACCTTCGGCCTGGCCGAGACCATGTGATTCTGCGGCTTGGTCGAGTTGGCCGGGATCAACGAAGCCTTGAGCGCCTGCAGCGTCGGCAGCTTGCCCGGGAAGTGGCTCAAGTCCACCTGCGTCGCCGACGACGGCTCGTGGTGGCAGGCGAAGCAGCCGGCCTGGGTCGCGTTGTCGCCGTCCGGGTCGTAGCCCGTCGCGCCCATCTGAAGCCAGGTCTCGATCGCGGTGTTGGCGAGATGCACGAAGCCGACAGGCGCGGGATACTGGTTGGGCGGCAGCGGCGGGTTCGTGTTGCTCTGGAACACCTGGATGCGGAAGTCGTTGTTCGGCCCCTGGGTGGGCTTGGTCCACAGCGTGCCGATCAGCTCGTAGTTCTTCCACACGCCAGTGAGCTTCGGCATGATCGTCGCGTTCAGGCAGGCGACGTTGCCGGGATTGTTGGCGCCCGGCGTCGCGCAGTTGGCCTGGCTCGCCCCGCCCGCCGCGATCATGTCGGTGCGGCAGACGTTCACCTTCACCCAGGTCTTGCCGTCGCCGCTCGGGTTCGGGTTGGTGTTGCATTGCGGCGATGGGCTTACCACCGAGCAGGTCTTGCTCGAGATCACGCCCGGCGGAACGGTGTTGGGATTGAACAGGCCCCAAGCCTGGCCGTTCGGCGACGCGGTCCCGATCGGGCTGCTGCCGCCCGGCGCGCAATCCGGCGCGTTGGAGATGTGCTCGAACGACGCCCAGATCCATTCGCCGTGGCTGAAGGTCTTGTTGACATAGTGGAAGCCGACCAAGCCGAAACGGCCCTGGCAGAAATACTGCGACGACGGACACTTGCTGGGGTCAAGGAAGTCGCGCCAAGCGGTCTTGATCTCGATGGAGCCGGGCTCGGGACTCTCGTTGGCGCCGGCCGGCGTCATCCAGATGTTGTTGTTGGCGCAGAGATTGTTGTTCTTCGGATTGGGCTTGCAGACGCTGTAATAGCCCGCCTTGCTGTAGAGGTTCTGGAACACGATCGAGTTGTACATGTTGACGTCGAACCGGATGTCGTAGCGAACGGCGTTGCCGCTGACGTCGAGCAGCTCGTCGCCGTCGCCCGCCTGGTTGAGGTCGAGATAGGCGGTCTGCAGCGCGGTCGAGCCGCCCGGATACGCTCCGGGCTTCGCGCCGGTGGTCAAGACGTTGTACCAGGGCGCCAGCTGCATGAAACGCGGCGTCGTCTGGTTGGACGCGGTCTGGGTGTAATAGAGGAACTGGTTCCAGGCGAAGGTGTGCAGATCGCACACGGTCTGCGCGGCGCCCGAGATCGCCGGAACGCCGGTCTGTTTCGGATAAGGATACCCGACGTCGGCCATGTAGACGGCGGCGTTCACGTTGATCGACACGCCGTTCGAGAACGTGCCGGTGCAGGACGTCGGCGGCGCGGCCGTGGTGGTGATCTTCGACGCCGGCTTCGCTGCCGGTTTCCTGGCCGCAGCCGCTTCGGCGCCGGTCGCGGCGCAAGCGAGCGTACAGATCGCGGCAATGAATGTTGAAATGCGCATGGTTGCCCCTCCCTACTTTAGAGAGAGTGTAGTCGGATTCCATCGAAAGGTTAAGAGGGCGAAACGCTGCCACCAGACAATGCTGGCATCGGTGCCTAACGCAACAGTAGAGTTAGATCACATTCGCCCCAAGGAGGAACCCATGCGCGCGCTTCCGCTCGCCGCAAGCCTGCTGCTCGTCTCGACGGCGGCCTTCGGCCATCACATCCACACCCTGACCTTCCTGCAGAAGGTGGGCAACCACTGCATCGTCAACATCTACGGCACGCCCGGCAACGACACGCTGGGCAGCGCCACCAACACCTGCCACGAATACGTGCTCGGCAATGGCGGCGACGACGTGCTGATCGGCGGCACGGTCAGCGACACGCTCAACGGCGGCCCCGGCGCCGATACGCTCACCGGCAACGGCGGCCACGACGACTACGCCTATACCTATGCCAGCGACAGCACCGTCGCCGCGCCGGACCGGATCACCGATTTCAACGTGCCGCACGACACCATCGATCTGAGCGCGGCTTGCGCCAACGCGAGCGTGACCTGCACCTTCATCGGCAACAACCCGTTCACCGGCACGCCCGGCGAGGTCTCCTTCCACATCATCGACTATTGGAAATGCGATCCCGTCACCGGCCAATGCGGCGACGTCTACGTCACCTTCGTCACGGTCGATCTCGACGGCGATCAGGTCGAGGACATGGACATCAATCTCGACGGCCAGCTCACGGGCCTCAGCGCGTCGAACTTCATCCTGTAACCTGGGCCAGAAGATCGGGTCTGTCGGTGCAGATCGCATCACAGCCCAATTCGGCGAGCCGGCGCATGTCGGCCGGCTCGTCGACCGTCCAGGCGCCGACCTTGAGCCCGAGCGACCGCGCTTCGGCGACCGCCGCCGCGTCGATGTCGGTATAGGTCGGGAACCAGCCGTCGCCGCCGGCATCGGCGATGGCGCGCCGGATCGAGCCGCCGTGGTTCACCGCATCGAACCCCGCCGCCCAAGGCGACGTCCCCGTGCGCGCCCAATAGCGCAACATCTCGAGCGCGGGCTCGGCAGGCGGGTCGTCGATCGCCGGCGGCGTGCCCGGCTCGAACCAACTCTGCGCCAGCGTGGTGAACCAGCACTCGGCCTCAGGCGCGATCTTCTTGGCGTGCAAGAGCCCGTGCCAGTCGAAGCCGACGAACACCGTGCGGTCCAGATAGTTCGCCCTGCCCAGCACAAGGGCCGCGGCGTCTGCGAGCGCGACCGGATCGGCGGAGAGATCGCGGTCGGCGAAGGAGGTCTTGAGCTCGACGAAGAGCAGGAACGGCTTGGCCGCGGTCTGCGCGACCTCGACGACCTCGGCGAGCGTGGGGATGCGCTCGCCGTCGATCGCGGCCAGATGGGGATGTCGATGCGCATAGTCGCTCATCGGGTCGGCGCGGCCGATGTCGCATTTCTTCAAGCCCGCGAGCGAGAGGTCCTTCACCCGCGGCGTCGGACGCTCGAGGAAGCGGCCATCCGAGCCGCGGCAGATCTCGGGCTTGAGGCGATAGTCGTGGAACACCACGACCTCGCCGTCGCGCGACAGCTGCACGTCGAGCTCGGCGCCGTCGCAGCCGCGCCTGACCGCGTCGCGGAAGGCGGCGAGCGAGTTCTCAGGATGAAGGGCCGCGCCGCCGCGGTGGGCGATGTTGAGGACGCTCATCTCACTGCGGCGGGTTGCTCAAGAGATACGGCAGGCCGCCGTTGATCGCGGGATCGGACCCCCAGACAGCAGGATCGAAGCCCGCCGGCAACCCCGATTTGAGCGTCGCGTCCGCCAATCCGGTGATGCCCGCATCGTTGTTGTAGTTGCCCGCGCCATCGGCTGGGGAACTCACGCCGCTCATGTCCAAGTCCCAATAGCAGCCGGAAATGCCGCTGGTATACGCATCGCTGCCCACGAAGCCGCCGACATGGCCTCCCGATCCAGCGTGACTCACCGCGCCGGCGGAATAGGATTTCTGGACGACGCCGCTGTCGGGCGGTCCGATCTCCTGGTTGTTGCCGATCAAGCCGCCCACATTGCTGCCGGACATGCCGGTGACGCTGCCGTTCGTGGTCAAGGTCACCGCGCCCGCCCCGTCGACCGCCACCCGAAAGTCCACGCGGATCGAGCGATAGGCGTCGAGCGTGAGTCCGCTGGCGCTGCCCCAATGGAATGCGCGGGAGATTTGAATGTCCTTCGCGGCCGCAGGGGCCACGAGCTTCACATCGCCGCTCGCCAGCATCGTCTGAAGATCGGAAACGTTCAGGTAGGCCATCGCCGCCGTCGCGGTGCACACGCCCGCCGAACACGAGACATTCTTCGTCGCATGCACCGAGACGGTCAGCGCCGCATGGGCCTGCAGCGCTGAGAAGGAAAGACAGACGCAAACCGCGGCGGCGATGCGGACACGCACGGGCATACTCCCCTGGAGGCGGCGCCCACTATCGCACAATCACGGTCAATTGAGCCAGTCGCGCTTGGTCCAGAACGACGCCGCCAGCACCAGTCGGGTGCGCATATCGGCGGCGAGCACCGGCAGCGATACAACCTCGCGCGACAGCACCGTCTCGCTGTCCCAGTGGAAGCTGCGTTGCGCGACATGCGGGCGGTTCTTCGACAGCACCTCGTCGAGTTCGCCCGCGCGGGCGAGATATTCGCCCGGCCGCAAGATCTCGGAGAGCCGCTTGCCGGTCAGATCGAAGCCGTGCAGGCAGAACAGCCCGAACCCCGCCAGCCGCACGCGGAAATCGCCGCGCAGGCGCTCGAGCAGCACGGTATGCGACAGATGCTTCGCCCAACGCCGCGCCGGGAAATGCGTGCCCAGGATCAAGCCGCCCTCTTTGCGCCATGCCGCGATCAGCGCCTGCGCGTCGGGATGCGTCGCGGACGCGAGCTTGCGACGCGTCTGCGTGAGATGCCCCTGGCGGAGCGGCGATTGGCTGAGCACGAAGCCGAGCGCTTGCGCCTCGATCATGGTGGTCCCCTCCCGTGAGCAACATGGCCCGCGTGACAATACGGCCGAGCGCAATGTGTTGCGTCGCGCACGCGAAGAAAATCCCCTTGAGCGAAAAAATTTTCCCGTGCGCAACTGTGCGCGAGAATGGCACAGCTTTTTCGCGCGGCGATCAGCGTGCTCGAAAGCGCAACCGCCGACCGTGCCGATTCAGGTCACCCCCGCGGCCGGTTCTTGCCGATATAACCGAACATGTGGCCGGCGACGTTGCGGATCTGGATCTCGTCCGAACCTTCGGTGATGCGGTAGCGCCGATGATGGCGGTAGATGTGCTCGAACTGCTTGTGGCGCGAATAGCCCCAGCCGCCATGCGTCTGCATCGCCTGATCGGCAGCGTTGCACACCAGCCGGTTTGCGCGGTAGTTGCACATTGAGACCTTGTCGGAGAGATAGAGCTGGATCTCCGGCCCCGTCATGCGGTCCATCTCCCACGCGGTGCGATAGATCAGCCAGCGCAGCATCTCGCATTCGGTCTGAAGCTCGACCAGCGGCCATTGGATCGCCTGGTTGCGGCTGAGCGGCTTGCCGAACGGCTTGCGCGTGTTGGCGTAGTCGACGCTCTCGTTGATGCAGTACTGCGCCGCGCCGACGCCCGAAGCCGCCTGGCGGATGCGGTTCTCGTGCACGAAGTGGCGCGCCAGCACCAGCCCGTTGTCGACCGGGCCGAACACCGCGTTGTCGCCCACCCAGACGTCCTTGAACGACACGCGCGCGTGATCGGTCGGCATGTTGAAGGTCCACATATATTCTTCGATCTTCACGCCCGGCGCATCGAGCGGCACGATCAGGCAGGTCAGCCCGCGCGCGTCACCGTCCTCTCCGCTCGTGCGGCAGAACACCATGTCGTGGGTGGCGACGTGCACGCCGGTGTTCCACATCTTCTCGCCGTTTATGCGCCAGCCGTTGCCGTCCTTGACCGCGCGCGTCTCCATCCAGGTCGCGTCCGAGCCGTGGCGGGGCTCGGTGAGGCCGAACGCGATGCGCACCTTGCCCTCGAGCATGCCGGGCAGCAGCGTCTTCTTCTGCTCCTCGGTGCCGAAGTCGCGGAACATCAAGAGCTGCGGGAAGTTGCCGACGACCGAGGTCTCGTTCTGAAGATCGTTGTGCAGGCCGAGGCCTTTGGCGGCGAGATGCTCGCGGATGATGGCCATGGCGAGATTGCCGATGTTCTTGCCGCCGAACTCTTCCGGCAGCGCCAGCCGCAGAAATCCCGCTTTGTCGGCGCGTCTGCGCATTTCGCCGAGCAGCGCTTCCCACTCCTTGCGCGGCAGCCCGCCATGCTCGAAATCGGTGCGCGCCCATTCGCGGCGGTGGTCGAAGAAGCGGTCGTTGTCGTCCTGGCGCTGCAGCGGAACGATCTCGCGCTCGATGAAGTCGTCGATGCGCGCCAGCAGATCGGTGATGTGGGCGGGAATGGCGAAGTCCATGGATACCTCCAATAGCGATGGAAAGACTCTAGGCACGGCGGCCGGGGCGGCGCAAACCTGACGGCGACGCGACCGCGGCTACCACAGCGTCAGGCTCCGCGGTGGAAGCAAAGACCGCTTGCGTGACGACCGCGCCATGTCGCACGCGAGGCCAAGCGCCGCTTTCGCCGGTTTGTGCCGCCCGCGCCACAGGCGTCGGATATGCGCGGCGCGGTGTTGACTTCGCCAATTCCAAGGCGTACCCACACTGCGCTGCTTCGGCATGGGGCCGCAGCCGCGACTCGAAAGAACCGTAGGAACGATGACTAGCGCCTGCATCGACATCACGGCTGTGCCGGCCGCCCGTTCGGGCGGCGTGGTCGCCGCATCGGTTCGCGAGGAGAACGCGCTTTAGGAAACCCTAAACCGTTTGAACGTTCACCCCTCCCGAGCCCGGCTTTGGAGGGGATTTTTGTATCTCAAGGGCTCCCCGCCCAGCCGGCTTCGGGTCTTATTCGAAGAAGCCTGTGTCATGACGACGGATATTGCAGAACTGGATCTGGCCAACGCGGGCGCCCGCGTGGAGGGCCACGGGCTTTCGGCCTGGTTCGCGGAAGCGCGCGAGACGATGAAGCTCGCCTTCCCGCTCATCTTCACCCAAGTGGCGCAGATGGCGATCATGACGACCGACATCGTCATGCTGGGTCGCGTCGGCCAGAGCGCGCTCGCCTCTTCCGCGCTCGGCATCACCATCTTCTTCTTCTGCTGGCTGGTGGGCGCCGGGCCGGTGGCCGCGGTGGCGCCGATGATCGCCCACATATTGGGTGCGAGGCCGAACGACCGCGCCAATGTGCGCGCGGTGGTGCGCATGGGGTTCTGGTCGGTGGTGATGGTGTCGCTGCCGCTGATGGCGCTCTTGCTCTTCACCGAGCCGGTAATGCGGCTGCTCGGCCAGAGGCCGGAGCTCGCCCATGGCGCGGGCGTATTCACGGCGGCGCTGTGCATCGGCCTGCCCTTCTCGCTGTCCTACCAGGTGCTGCGCAATTTCTCGACGGCGCTGGGCAAGCCCAACGCGGCGCTGGTCGTGATGGTGCTCGGCATAGCGTTCAACTTCGTGGGCGATTACATGTTGATCTTCGGCCACTACGGCGCGCCGAGGCTGGGGCTGGTTGGCGCAGGGATAGCCAGCGCCTCGTCCTACACCTTCCAGTTCCTGGCGCTGCTGGGCATCGTCTTCCTGACGCCGAAGCTAGAGCCCTACCGCATCTTCCGGCGCTTCTTCCGCCCCGACTGGGAGAAGCTGGGGGAGATATTCCGCCTCGGCATGCCGATCGGGCTCACCATGATGTTCGAGGCGATGCTGTTCAACTCGGCGACCTTGATGATGGGCACCTTCGGGGCGGCGACGGTGGCGGCGCATCAGATCTCGATGAACGTGCCGTCGAACACGTTCATGGTGCCGCTCGGCATCGCCATGGCGGCGACGATCCGCGTCGGGCTCGCGGCAGGCGCCGGCGACCGCGAGGCGGTGCGCCGCGCGGGCTATACCGCGCTTGCCATCGCCGCGCTGTTCATGGCTTCGACCAGCGTGATTTTGGCGGTGTTGCCGCGCCAGATCGCCGAGCTCTATTTCGCGTCCGAGACGAAATCGACCGCCGAAGCGATCGCGCTCGCCACCGTCTTCCTGCGTGTCGCAGCCGCGTTCCAGATCTTCGACGGGCTCCAGGTCGTCGCCGCCCTGTCGCTCAGGGGCCTCAAGGACGCGCGCGCGCCGATGTGGATCGCCGCCGGCTCGTACTGGATCGCGGGCTTTCCGGTCTGCGTGTTGTTGGGCTTCGTCTTCCGCCTTCAGGGCTTCGGCATCTGGATCGGGCTTGCCTTCGCGCTGCTCGTCGCGGCAATCACGATGGTGTGGCGGTTCTGGTGGCTGAGCCGGGACGGATAGACTCGGTATCCAGGGTTCAAAAGGATCGGAAGTTCAACTAAAAGGAGATTGGCGAGGCCCGGAAAGCGGAAACTGGCATGGCCGAGACGGAGAAAGCGACGCCCGACGCCGGCACGGCGGGCAGCGCGGAACAAAAAGCGCCATGGAATGCCTGGCACGCCGTCCGGACCGGCATGTTCTGGGTGCTGATAACGCTCGGAATATGCTTCGTGCTGACGTTCGTCGTGCTTGTTTCGGGAAATCGCGAGCTGGCTCTGGGCTGGTTGTCGGTCTTTCCGCACGCGCTGGGGCTGGTCAAAACCGGCGCCGTGTTTCATCAAACTCTTCGATCCGCCGATTTCGAGGCGGTTCTGGAATTGATTTTCGTCGTGGCCATGATCGTATCCGTCTTCGCACAATACACCGTGCAGGATTTTTTCATCTACAACGGCTTCTACGAGAAAACCGTCATCGAAATCGCCCGCCCGGTGATCGACAAATCGAAAAAATGGGGAATCGATTGGAAACCCCTGTGGATCGCCGACGGCACTTCGCTCGCCGAATCGTTCGCCATCAATCTCGTGCTTGCACTGCTGGCCGCGGGCTCGATATTTTTCGTGAGCATTTTCGAGATTCACGTCTACTCGACCGTCGCCTATCTCGTGCTCATATTTCTGATCGACTTGTTCTATTACCTGGTGATCACCGACAGGCAAAAACAGCAGATGTATCGCGGCATCTCGGCCCGAACCCTGTTCCGCGAACTGAACCGTCAGCTGCTCATCCGGATCGATCTCGTCGGCGTCATCGCGCTCAGCATCACGCCGGCCATCGTGGTCATGCGGAAATTGTCCAACGTCCCGTCCGGAAGCGGCGAGGAGATCGCCGCGTTCTTCACGGGAATCGTTTCTTTCTATCTAATCGCCACCTTGGTGCTGATCATCGACTTGCTGATCGACTGGAACAAGATCCTCAGCAAGAAGTCGCTCATCGATCGCGCGACCCATTAGGGCTCGAGCCCTGCCCTTCGCCCCCGGTTCGCGGGGAATCTTGTGGCCCGCCGCGACGGAGCTAAACTCCCCGGACCGACATTCGAGGAGTGCGCCCATGTTCGATTTCTCGCGGCTGGCATCGGTCGCCGACATCAGCCGCGTGCACGCGGCCGAACGGCCCGATGCGGTCGCCCTCGACTTCAACGACCGGCAGACCACCTATGCCGAGCTCGACGCGCGCGCCAGCAAGGTGGCCCAGGGCCTGATCGCGCTCGAGCAAAAGCCCGGCGCTCGTATCGGTTATCTGGGCAAGAATTGCGACCGCTTCTTCGAGGTGCTGCTCGGCACCTTCAAGACGCGCACGGTGACCGTCGGCGTCAATTGGCGGTTGGCTCCGCCCGAGATCGCCTATGTTCTGAACGACGCCGGCTGCGAGGTGATCTTCGTGGGCCGGGAATACTACGCGACGGTCGAGAAGATCCTGTCCGATTGCCCCCGACTCAAGACCGTCATCGCGATGGACGGCGGCCACGCGACCGCTTCGGCCTATGAGGCGTGGCGCGACGCCCACGAGGCCACTGACCCGATGCTGCCCATCGCGCCGCAGGACGACGTGATCCAGCTCTACACCTCGGGCACCACCGGCCATCCCAAAGGCGTGCAGCTCACCAATGCGAATTATCTCTCGGTCTTCGCCTGCCTGGGCACCGCGCCGATCGGCCAGTACGAGCCCGACGACGTCGTGCTGATCGCCATGCCGTTCTTCCACGTCGCGGGCGTGAACATCGGATTGCTCACTTTGGCGCAAGGCGCGCACGGCATCGTGCTGGGCGAGACCGATCCGGCGGAGATCCTTCGCCTCATCGATGCCAAGAGAGTCTCGTACGCGTTCCTGGTGCCGGCGCTGATCCTGTTCGTGATGCAGCATCCCAAGGCCGCGGCGACCGATTTCTCGTCGCTCAAGAACATCTCCTACGGCGCCTCGCCGATCTCCGACGAGGTTCTGCTCCGTGCGAAGCAGACCTTCGGCTGCGAGTTCCTGCAGGTCTACGGCCTGACCGAGACCACGGGCGGCGGCACGTTCCTTTTGCCCGAGGATCATGAGCCCGCGCGCGGGAAGCTGCGTTCCTGCGGGCGGCCTGCGCCGGGTCACGAAATCCGCGTCGTCGGCGCCGGCAACACGCCGCTTCCCGCGGGCGAGGTCGGCGAAATCCAGATCCGCTCCGGCAACGTCATGAAGGGCTATTGGAACAAGCAGGAAGCGACCGCCAAGGCGGTGTGTCCCGAGCGCTGGTTCTCGACCGGCGATGCCGGCTTCTTCGACGCGGACGGCTATCTCTACATTCACGACCGCGTGAAGGACATGATCGTGTCGGGCGGCGAGAACATCTATCCGGCCGAGGTCGAGAACGCGATCATGGGCCATCCGGCGGTGGCCGACGTCGCCGTGATCGGCGTGCCCGACGCGCGCTGGGGCGAGGCGGTGAAGGCGATTGTGGTGAAAAAACCGGGTGTTGAAGCCGTCCCGGCCGAGATCGTCGCCTATGCCCGCGAGCGCATCGCCGGCTACAAGCTGCCCAAAACCGTGGACTTCGTCGACGTCCTGCCGCGCAACCCTTCCGGCAAGGTGCTGCGCAAGGATTTGCGCGCGCCCTATTGGGAAGGACGCACAAGGCAGGTAAACTGAGGACTCGGGAGAGAGGCCTGTGCCGCTGGGAGGAATGGGCAATGGGCAGAAGGACGATCGCACTTGCGTTGATGGCCGGCGCGGCTCTCGCGGCGCTGCCCGCTTTCGCGCAAGCACCGACGCCGGAGACGAAGTTCAAGCCGTCCCCGGTCGCGGCCCAGCCGGCGCCCACTGCCTCGGCCGACGCTGTTCCCGACCTCGCTCCCGGTGACGACGTCGCCATCGCCTGCGACGCGATCGAGCGCGTCGCCGATCCGTCCGACGTGCGCGTGGTCTTGACCATCGCGGCCGTGCCCGGCGACAGCTCGCCCGGCTACAAGAAGATCCTGGCGCTGAACGAGAAGGTCACCGGCAGCGCGGTGCACCTGAAGGTGCCCAATGCCCCGGACCTCGCCAACCACACGATCAACCTGAACGTCTATGTCGTGGACCAGAGCCACAATAAGGACTGCGACGCGGGCCAGTACCGCATCGTCCAGACGCCGGCGGTGGTCGCGGTCAAGCCCAACGGCTAGAGGCCGCTAAAACACCAGCACCGCCAGCACGCCCAGCGCGCTGGCCGCCGTGATCCAGAGCGCGATGCGCACGTGGCGCGTGCGCGCGATCTGGGCTTCGGCGATCTGGCGCGTGGTGTCGGGATGGAGTCGCAGGCCTCCGTCGGCCAGCATCTGCGAGATGCCCTCCGCGTTGCGCAGGAGCTGCGGCAGGTCGCGGGCGAGGCGACCGAGCGCGCTGACCCCGTCTCCCACCTCGCGCAGCCGCGCCTCGGGCCCCATCTGCTCGATCATCCAGCGTTCGACCGCGGGCCGCGACGCCTCCCAGATGTCGAAATCCGGATCGAGGCCCCGCGCCACGCCTTCGACCACCACCATGGTCTTCTGCATCAGCACGAGTTGCGGCTGCGCCCGCATGTCGAAGCGGTGCGTCGTGTCGAACAGTTGCTGCAGCAGCCGCGCCATCGACACGTCGGTGGCCTTCTTGCCGAAGATCGGTTCGCCGATGGCACGCAGTGCCTGCGCGAAAGTCTGGATGGGATGATTCGGCGGCACGAAGCCGACGTCGTAGTGGACCTTGGCGACGCGCTCGTAGTCGCGCGCCAGGAACCCGGCCAAGGTCTCGGCCATGAAGCGGCGCATCTCCTGGTCGAGCCGGCCCATGATGCCGAAATCGACCGCGACCAGACGTCCCTCGGCGTCGACGAACAGGTTGCCCGGATGCATGTCGGCGTGGAAGAAGCCGTCGCGCAGCGCTTGTTGGATGAAGCTGGTGAGCACGATCTGCGCGATGCGTTTGGGATCGTGGCCCGCCGCGCGCAAGGCTTCGGGATCGCGCACCGTCGTGCCCTTGACCCATTCCGTCGTCAGCACGCGGCCCGAGGTGCGGTCCCAGTCGACGGCAGGCACGCGGAAGTCCTTGTCGTTCCGCGTGCGCTCGGCGAGCTCGGAGGCGGCCGCGCCCTCCATGCGCAGGTCGAGCTCGAGCGCGACCGACACCGCGATCGCCTCGACCACGGCGATGGGGCGCAGGCGACGGGCCTCTTTCGATATGCGCTCGGCGACGCGCGCAGCCAGCGCGAGCGCGGAGAGATCGCGCGCGAACTCCTTCTCGATGCCGGGACGCAGCACCTTGACCGCGACGCGACGTCGCGGCTCATCGTCGGTATCGCAGTCGTGCACCTGCGCGATCGACGCCGCCGCAACCGGCTCGCCGAAACGCGAAAAGAGGGCGCCAACGGATTTGCCGAATTCGGCCTCGATCTCGGCGCGCGCCTCCGCGGTCGGGAACGGCGGCAGGCGGTCCTGCAACTCCGTCAGCGCGAGCGCGATGTCGTCGCCGACGAGATCGGGCCGCGTCGCCAGCACCTGGCCGAGCTTGATATGCGCAGGCCCCAGGCTTTCCAGCGCGCGTGCCAGCCTGACGCCGGGCGGCAGGTCCTTGTCCTTGGTCGGGCCGATGCCGAGCACGAACCGCATGAATTTCAGCGGGGCCGGCAACGCATCCTTGTATTCGCGCGGGATCAACGCGTCGTGCCGCGCCAAGGTGCGTGCGATATGCAGGAGACGCCACGTGTCGCCGAGCGCGCCCATCAGATGCGCCACGCCGAATGCATCGCGGCGATTCCGCCGGTCAGGTTGCGGAACTGCACGCGCGACAATCCCGCCGCCTCGATCATGCGGGCGAACTGCTTCTGCGGCGGGAAGCGGCGGATGCTCTCGGCGAGATAGCGATAGGCCTCGGCGTCGCCCGCCACCATCGAGCCTAAGCGCGGCAGCACGTTCAGCGAATAGGCGTCGTAAAGCGCATCGAGTCCCGGCGCCTCGACGCGACTGAACTCGAGGCACAGGAACCGCCCGCCGGGCTTGAGCACGCGGCGCGCTTCGGCCAGGGCCTTGTCGATATGGGTCACGTTGCGGATGCCGAAGGCGATCGTATAGGCGTCGAAATGCGCGTCGGGCACGGGCAGCTTCTCGGCATCGCCGCACAGCCAGGTCAGCGCCGTGTCGCCGGCCGCGCGGCGCACGCCTTCGTTCAGCATATCGGCATTGATGTCGCAGACGACGATCTCGGCCTCGCCGCCGCGGGTGCGGACCATTGCGGCGACGCGCTGGGCGATGTCGCCGGTGCCGCCGGCGACGTCGATGATGCGCTGGCCGGGTTGCGGGTTCAGCCACTCGACGAAGGCGTCTTTCCACAGACGGTGGACGCCGCCCGACATCAGGTCGTTCATCAGATCGTAGCGGCGCGCGACCGAGGAGAACACCTCGCGCACCAGGCCTTCCTTGTCGGCCTCCGGCACCTCGCGATAGCCGAACGACGTGGTGTCCGTCATGGCGCTTCCAAAGAATTGCCTTCGGCGTAATCGATGATCACCTCGCCGAGCGCCTTCGTGCCGAACGGGCTCGCTTCGTCGAGGTCGTTGCCTCCGGCTGACGGACCGCGCAAATGAGAATGGCCGCCTCTTTCGCGCACGAGGCGGCCGAGCGTTTCGAGCAAAACGCCGGCCCCTTCGGAATCGCAATAGATTTGGATGGCTGTCCGATCATCGGTCAATTCGAAACTGAGCATGGTGCGATCCAGCTATGCGTGCCCAGATTAGCGCTTTCGCCCGGCTTCGGGCTACGGTCGGCACCTGCGACTCTTGCGATCCGCCATGCCCGAGCTTCCCGAAGTCGAGACCGTAATGATGGGGCTGAAGCCCGCCTTCGAGGGCCACCGCTTCACCCGAGTCGAGACGCGGCGCAAGGATCTGCGCATCCCCTTCCCTTCGGGCTTCGCCAAGCGGTTGATGGGTAGGCGCGTGGTGCGCCTGTGGCGGCGGGCGAAATACATCATGGCCGATCTCGACGAGGGCGAGACGTTGGTGATCCACCTCGGCATGAGCGGCAGCATGAGCGTCTACGCGACCGGCGAAGGCCGGAAGCTCGGCACTTACTACTACGAGCGCTCGCCGGAGGGCGCGGGCACCGCACCGCACGACCACGTGGTGTTCGAGACCGACGCGCCGGCCAAGGTGGTGTTCAACGACCATCGCCGCTTCGGGCTGATGACCTTGATCGATACGAACAGAATCGGATCGCACAAGCTGTTCAAGGACGTGGGCATCGAGCCCTTGTCGCGCGGCTTCGACGCGGCGTTCCTCACCGAGGCGCTCAAGGGAAAGAAGACGCCGATCAAGTCCGCCCTGCTCGACCAGCGCATCATCGCAGGCCTCGGCAACATCTATGTCTGCGAGGCGCTGTGGCGCGCGCGCGTCTCGCCGCGGCGCTTGGCCAAGCGGGTCAAGCCGGCCGAGATCGTGCCTCTCGTCGATGCGATCAAGGAGGTTCTTGCCGAAGCGGTGAAGGCCGGCGGCTCGTCCTTGCGCGACCACAAGCGCACCGACGGCGAGCTCGGCTATTTCCAGCACCACTTCTGCGTCTACGACCGCGCGGGCAAGCTCTGCAAGCGCAAGGACGGCGGGGCGATCAAGCGCATCGTGCAGAGCGGACGGTCGAGCTTCTACTGCCCGGTGTGTCAGAGGTGAAGTTGTCACGGCCCGCCTAGTGCGGGCCGCCCAGATGACACAATCGACAAGTCTGCAGAACCCAACTGGATGGCCCGCCTTCGCGGGCCACGACAAGATGGGCGGTCAAGCCCAATTGAGCTGCCACGACACGCCGAAGCGGTCGTTGAGCCAGCCGAACTTCCGCGAGAAGCCGTAATTGCCCAGCGGCATCAGCGCCTGGCCGCCTTCGATCAACGCGGCATAGAGCCGGTCGAGCTCGGCCTCGTCGGCGCAGTCGACGAACAGCGAGATCGCCGGGGTGAAGGTGAAGGCGTGCTTCACCGGGCTGTCGAAGCCGCGATAATCGTGCCCTCGCAAAGAGAAAGTGCAGCGCTGCACGCCGCCGTCGGGCCGGCGCTCCATCGCGGTGATCTCGCCGCCCACGAGCGCGACGTAGAACTCGACCGCCTCGGCGCAGCTGCCTTCGAACATCAGAAACGGCGTGACGCTCATGGTCCCTCTCACATGCCTTCCGGCCATTTGGCGAATTCTGCGATCGGCTCGCCGGTCTCAAGCAGCGATTTAAGCCCGGCGAGCACCGCGGGCCAACCCTGGCTCATCGCGCCGATCACCTTGGAGTCCGCCACCGCGCTCGTCTGCGTCAAGGTCAGCTTGGTGACACTTCCCTGCGGTTCCAGCTCATAGGTGATCACGGTCGGCCCTTCCGCCCTCATCTCCGCGAAGCCTTCGTTCAGCCAGCGCATGACGAGCTTGCGCGGCCGGTCGATCTCCAGCACCTCGCCGCTATCCCACAAGCGTCCGTCGGGCGTGTAGACGCCGTGCGCGGCGCCCTTCGTCCATTGCGATTTTTGCGTCGTCCCAGCCCAATAGCGTGTGGTGAACTCGGGCTTGGTCAGCGCGTCGAACACAAGCTCCGCCGTGGCGCGGATATAGGTGACGTAGATGAATGAGCTGGCGGCCATGGCCGTCATCCCTCCTTGTTCTTGGTGAGCCAGATGTTTTCGGCGTTGCCGGTCTCCAGGAACGATTTGAGGTTGGAGAGGACTTTCGGCCAGCCGCCGGCGATGCTGCTCGCCATCGCGGGATCGGCCTCGAGCCGGTCATGCGTGACGGTCAGGCAGACGAGGCCTGGGCCATGGTCCGCGATGTCGAAGACGACACGCGACGGTTCCTTCGAATGGTCCGGCCGCGTCCAGCTCAGCACCAGACGCCGCGGCGGATCGGTTTCGAGAACCTCGCCGTCGATGAGCACCTTGCCGGAGCCGTCGCCATGCTGATGCTCCCAGCGCGCGCCCGGCTTCCAGTTCGAGACGTTGGTGTGCATCCAATAGCGGTGCGCGAATTCCGGCTTGGTGATCGCGTCCCACACCTTTTGCGGCGTGGTGTAGATATACGTGACGTAGACGAACTGGCTCATTTCGAAATCTCCTTCGGCGGCATCGGCGTCGGCAGGCCGAGCGGTTGGCCTGTTTCAAGCAGCGATTTGAGTCCCGACAGGATCATCGGCCAGCCCTTGCGGCCGCCTTCCAGCCAGGCGCGCGGGATCGCGGTCGGATGCTCTTCGATCATGGTCAGGCGCACGACGCCGTTGCCGGTGTCCTCGATCTCATAGGTGACGAAGCATTCCGGCGGCTTGGGCTCGATCCAGTCGACGTTCCAAGTGACGGAGAGCTTGTTGGGTCTGCGTGCCTCGCGCACGACACCCTTCACGTCGACGCGGCCGTCGGGCATGCGAAGCACCCAGGGCGAGCCCTCCGTCCAGTCGCTCTCGACCGAGCGGCCGAAGAAGTAGCGCGCGGTGAACTCGCTCGACGTCAGCGCCGCCCACACCTTCTCGGGCGTCGAGGCGATATAGGTGACGTAGACCGTGCTTTCATTGGTGAGATCGTTCATTCGCTTTTGCCCTCGAGCTGCTTCTTGAGGTCGGAGAGCGCGCGCAGCCGACCGCGCTCGAACTTGCCGATCCAGCGGTCGGCGATGTCGAAGATCGGCACCGGGTTGATGAAGTGCAGCTTCTCGCGTCCGCGCCATTCGGTGGCGACGAGATTGGCGGCCTCGAGCACGCCCAAATGCTTCGTCACCGCCTGCCGCGACATCGTAAGTCCCTCACACAGATCACCCAAGGTCTGACCGTTCTTGTTGTGGAGGCGGTCGAGGAGTTGGCGACGGCTCTTGTCCGCCAACGCCTTGAACGCCGCATCCATGCTCATGGGCGATATTATGCAACCATTTGGTTGCCTGTCAAGAGGAAGCTAAAAGACGCCCATGCCAATGCTTCGCATCAACCCCGCCCTGTCGATCGACGAAAGCGAGCTCGAGGAGAGCTTCATCGCGTCCGCGGGTCCGGGCGGCCAGAACGTCAACAAGGTCGCGACCGCAGTGCAGCTGCGCTTCGACGTGCTGCACTCGCCGTCCCTGCCCGATCCGGTGCGCTTGAGATTGATCGCGCTGAGCGGCTCGCGCCTCACCAAGGACGGCGTGCTGGTGCTTACGGGCCGCCAATATCGCACGCAGGAGCGCAACCGCGCCGACGTGCGCGCCCGCCTCGTCGATCTCGTCCGCGACGCGCTGGTGATCCCGAAGAAACGCAAGCCCACCAGGCCGACGCGCGCCAGCAAGGCGCGCCGGCTCGAGGGCAAAAAGACGCACTCGCGATTGAAACGGACGCGGGCTAAGAAATTCGACGAATAGGACGGAGCACCCCATGGAATACCAGAATATCCTCGTGAAGGTTGAGGACGGCGTCGGCCTCATCACTCTCAATCGCCCCAAGGCGCTGAACGCGCTCAACAGCGAGCTGCTGAAGGAATTGATCGGCGTTCTCGAGGACTGGGACCGCGGGAGCGAGGTGCGCTGCATCGTCATCACCGGCTCCGAGCGTGCCTTCGCGGCCGGCGCGGACATCAAGGAGATGCAGCCGCAATCCTATATGCAGATGTACGGCGCGAACTTCTTCGCCGACGCCAACGACCGCATCAGCGCCATCCGCAAGCCCATCATCGCCGCGGTCGCGGGCTATGCGCTGGGCGGCGGCTGCGAGCTCGCCATGCTCTGCGACTTCATCATCGCCGCCGACACCGCCAAGTTCGGCCAGCCCGAGATCAATCTGGGCGTCATGCCCGGCATCGGCGGCACCCAGCGCCTCACCCGCTATGTCGGCAAATCCAAGGCGATGGAGATGTGCCTGACGGGGCGCAACATGGACGCCGCCGAAGCCGAGCGCAGCGGTCTCGTCAGCCGCGTCGTGGCGGCCGCCGATCTCGTCGCCGAGGCGATGAAGGCGGCGAAAACCATCGCCGAGCGCTCCGTTCCGATCGCCATGATGACCAAGGAGACGGTCAACCGCGCTTACGAGACCACGCTGGCCGAAGGCGTGCGCTTCGAGCGGCGCGTGTTCCACTCGATGTTCGCCACCCACGATCAGAAGGAAGGCATGGCCGCCTTCGGCGAGAAGCGGAAACCCAACTTCAAAGACCTTTGAGCAGGCCTTCGGCGTGACATCAGTGCGCGCCGTAATCGGCATAACGCGGCGCGCCATCAACGGCATGGGCCTTGAAGAAGGCCCAGACCTGGTCGTGGAAATCGTCCGGCACGTCCATATAGGAGTGCCGCCGCCCATCGAGGATGTGCAGTTCGGCCGGGAAGCCTGCCTCGGTCAGCACGTGCAGGGTCTGGTGCAGCGAGGCCATGGAGAAATACTCGTCCTGGTCGCCGACCCACATTCCGATCGGAATCTTGCGCGTGGCGTATTGGGTCGCCTTGTATTCGGCTGGCCTCCTCCAGCCGCCGGCATGGAAACCGATGGCCGCGAAGTATTCGGACTCGAGCATCCCCAAGGTCAGCGCATAGACCGCCCCGCCCGACTGGCCGAAGGCATAGATCCGGCGATGGTCGATGGAATGGGTGCTTGCCACCGCCGCGATCAGGTCGTGGATGTAGTCCGGCCCGTCGTCCTTCAGGTCCCAGCCCTTGTCGGTATGCAGGGAATCCGGCGCGAGCAGCACGATCCCCTCGCGCGCCGCTATCTCGTGCCAGCGCGCGATCATGAAACTGCCGTTGCCGCCCGAACCGTGGAGCAGGACGACCAGCGGGGCATCCGGTTTGGCGCTGGCGGGGAGGTCCAGGTAGTAGGTCCGCACCGCACCGCGGTAGGGCAAGCTCAGCTTGGCGACGTCGGCCGCCGCGGCAGGCGCGGCGAGCAGAAGGGCCAGGATAAGGCGGAACAGCATGGCCAGACTGTCGCGGGCCAGGCCGCCCCGATCAATTCACGTCTTGCGGAAGTTCGCGCCAGAAGCTAAAGACCCCGCTCTTTGAAGGACTAAAGGACCAAAATGCCCAATATCGCCTCCGCCAAGAAGCGCACGCGCACCACCGCCAAGCGCACCGCCATCAACCATTCCCGCAAGACCCGGGTCAGGAGCTTCGTGCGGAAGGTCGAGGAAGCGCTGGCCAAGGGCGACCGCAAGGCGGCCGAGGTGGCGCTGAAGGCAGCCGAGCCCGAGATCATGCGCGGCGTCTCCAAGGGCGTCCTGCACAAGAACACCGGCGCGCGCAAAGTGTCGCGGCTGACCAAGCGGCTCGCCAAGCTCCCGAAATAGCTCAGCGGGCCGGTCCGCCCGGCCCCACATCGCCCTTTGAATCTTTTAACAAATCCGGCGCGTCCAAGAATTATCCAAGTAAAATCAAGCCGTTTTATTGTCCGTAGGCAGATCGAATATCGCTGTCGCAGAACTGCCAAACGACGGTCACATTCCCGGAGGCTAAGCCGTTGATTCGACGGGAAGAGAGCCAATAAGTTCGATTTTCCGTATACGGCACAATCGCTTACCTTCGAATCATTTTCGTCACAAATGCACTGATTCGCGGTCCGTTCTCTTGTGCCCCTTTTGCGTTTGAGTCAGTGTGTTAACCGCGTTGCTGGCGCAGAGAGCAGAAATGTCGAAGACAACAAACAAGAAAACCTCTGTATTCGATCGTTTCAAGCCGGTTTCTGCGCTCTCGAGCAGTAATACATAAGTTAAATCAAAGTAAAGCGTGACGCCGGCGCGGCTGCACACCGCCGCCATGGTTAACCTTCTTTTGCCTGAGGCTGAAGTTTTCACAAGGAGGTCCGACGGAGAGGAAACGAGAGGACGAAAGAGGCGGCGCTGGCTCGCCGCCGGGGGACGACAGGAATGCCGAGAGGGAAAACCCTCCGGAAGAAAAAAGGGCTCACCGGCGCGATTGCGCCGGATAAGAAGCGGGACATTGGGACATGGTTGAGATCGAAGGCAGGACGACGGGCCAAGGCTGGCCCGCCGCATGGGCTCAGGCCCGCAAGAGGCTGCAGCGCGAATTGGGGGATGCCGTTTTCGACGCCTGGATCGGGCCTCTGACGCTCGAAGGTTACGAACGCGACGAGCTTCGGATCGGCACGACGAAATCCTTCATGCGCAACTGGGTGGCGGAGCGCTATGTCGCCCGCATCGAGCGCGCGTTGCGCGCGGAAGGCGCGCAGCCGGCCTCGGTCAGCGTCGTGCTGACCAAGCCCCAGGCGACGATCGGCGGCAACGTGCCGCGCGAGCCGGCCGCCGTGCCGGGTGCGGCGATCCTGGACTATGCCGCGCCGCGCGACGAGACGCAGGATGCCGGCATGGGGCTGTGGACGCGCATGCTCCATCCCCAGCAGACCTTCGAGAGCTTCGTGCCGGGCGCGGCCAACGAGTTCGGCCACCGCGCCATGCGCGCCTTCGCCGAGGGGACGAGCAACGATTTCCCGCACCTCTTCATCCATGGCGGGTTCGGTTTCGGAAAGACCCATCTGCTCAACGCGGCGGCGCTCGAATTCCGCAACCGGGGCAAGCGCACGCTGTTCCTGCGCGCCGAAGACTTCATGCGCCACTTCCTGGGCGCCCTGCACCGCAAGGACACGCTCTCCTTCAAGGACGAGCTGCGCACCGCCGAGGTCCTGATCGTCGACGACCTGCAGCACATCTGCCGCTCCACGGCGACGGCCTCGGAGTTCCTCTACACCGTGAACGCGTTCGCCGACATGCGCCGCCGCGTGATCATCGCCGCCGACCGCGCGCCGGCCGCGCTGGAAGGGCTTGGGCCCGACATCAAGTCCAGGCTCGCGGGCGGACTCACCATCGCGCTCGGCAAGCCCGATCGCGCGACGCGGCTCCAGATCCTCAAACGCCGCGCCGCCGAGTTCACGAAGCTGCGTCCCGAGGTCGTACTCCCCGACGAGGTCCTGGAGCGCATCGCCGACAACGAAGAGGCCAGCCCACGCGAGATGATCGGCGTGTTCACCCGGCTCGCCACCTATGCCGATCTCACCAAGAAGCCGGTGACGCTCGACATGGCGGGCGAGGCGCTGGGCTCGCGGCTGTCGCCGTCGGCCAAGACCTCGATCGAGGACATCCAGCGCAAGACGGCGGAGTATTACGAGCTCGACGTGCGCGACTTCCAATCGCCGCAGCGCGCCCGCCGGGTGGCGCGGCCGCGGCAGGTGGCAATGTATCTGTCGCGCAAGCTCACCACACGCTCGCTCCCCGAGATCGGGCGGCGCTTCGGCGGCCGCGACCACACCACGGTGCTGCACGCCTGCCGCCGCGTCGAGGCTTTGTGCATCGAGGACGACGTGTTCAAACAGCAGGTAGAGTTCCTGACCAACCTGCTGTCGAAGCAGCTCTGAGACGCCCCGTTTGGGGCCCGTTTCGCCCCGGATTTTCGGGGCGGGACGGGACCCGGGCAGCCCTCGAAAAGCTGTTACATTTCACCCCCGCTTGGTATAGTTCGGGGCTTGAGTCCATGACCGTCCGGACCCAGGCAAATCAAGGCCTTTTCGCGCCTTGAAAGGGTTATCCGAACCACCGGCACGGCAGCTGAAAGAGCTATGAAGATCAACGTCGAACGCGGCGCCTTCTTGAAGGCGCTCAGCCACGTCCAGAGTGTCGTCGAGCGCCGCAACACCATCCCGATCCTGTCCAACGTGATGATCGAGGCGGCCAAGGGGCAGCTCAAGCTCACCGCCACCGATCTCGACATCGAGATCGTCGAGGCGATCCCCTCCGACGTGCTGCGCAACGGCTCGGCGACGGCGCCGGCCCATATGCTCTACGACATCGTACGCAAGCTGCCCGACGGCGCGCAGGTGCAGGCGGAGCTGCTCACCGCCGAGGGCGGACGGCTCGCGGTCAGCGCCGGCACCTCGCGCTTCGAGCTCGCCTGCCTGCCGAAGGAAGATTTCCCGCAGATGGCGGCGGGCGCCCTGCCCCACCGCTTCCGCCTCGCGGCCGACGAGCTCAAGCGCCTGATCGACAAGACGCGCTTTGCGATCTCCAACGAAGAGACGCGTTTCTATCTGAACGGCATCTATTTGCACGCCGCCAAGGAGGGAAAGGCCAAGGCGCTGCGCGCAGCGGCGACGGATGGCCACCGGCTTGCGCGCTTCGAGCTCGAGATGCCGGAAGGTGCGGCCGACATGCCCGGCGTCATCGTGCCGCGCAAGACGGTGAGCGAGCTGCGCCGGCTGCTCGACGATTCCGACGGCGCCATCGAGATCTCGCTCTCCGACACCAAGATCCAGTTCAACTTCAACGGCGTCGAGCTGACGTCCAAGTTGATCGACGGCACCTTCCCCGACTATCAACGCGTCATCCCGGCCGGCAACGACAAGGTTCTGTCGGTCGAGAGCAAGGAGTTCGCGCAGTCGGTCGATCGCGTCTCGACCATCTCCGCCGACAAGACTCGCGCGGTGAAGCTCAACATCGCCAAAGACAAGGTCACGCTCTCGGTAGTGAACCCCGAAAGCGGCACGGCGACGGAAGAGCTGGGTGCCACCTACAGCGCCGCGGCGATCGAGATCGGCTTCAACGCGCGTTATCTGCTCGACATCACCGGGCAGATCCAGGGCAAGGAGGTGCGCTTCCTGCTCTCCGACGCGGGTTCGCCGACGATCATCGAAGACACCGAGGACAGCCGAACCTTGTATGTCCTCATGCCCATGCGGGTGTGATTTGCAGGCTCTGGATCGCGGCATGACAGAGCTCCCGGCGCGGGCGGCGGCGCTTTCCGTCGCGCGGCTGAAGCTCACCAACTTCCGCTCCTATGCGAGCGTCGAGGTCGCCGTGTGCGCCGCGCCCGTCGTGCTGGCCGGGCCGAACGGCGCCGGAAAGACCAATCTACTCGACGCAATCTCGCTGCTCTCGCCCGGACGCGGCCTTCGCGGCGCGCGCCTCTCCGAGCACACGCGGCGCGGGCCGTCCGCGATGTCGGAAGCGCTGTGGGCGGTGGCCGCGACCGTCTCGCGCGCAGGCGAGGCTTACGAGATCGGTACCGGCCTCGTCTCAGCGCAAGGTAGCGAGCGCCGCCAGGTACGCTTGAACGGCGCCGCCGCGCAATCCTCTGCGGACCTCGGCGACGTGGTGCAGATGCTGTGGCTGACGCCCGCGATGGACCGCCTGTTCATCGAGAGCGCCAGCGGGCGGCGCAAGTTCCTCGACCGGCTGGTGCTGGGCTTCGACGCCGGGCACGCCCGGACGGCTGTGCGCTACGAGACCGCGATGCGCGAGCGCGCCCGGCTTTTGAAATACGGTCCGCGCGACCCGGCGTGGCTGGATGGGCTGGAGGCGGAGATGGCCGAAGCCGGCGTGGCCATGGCGGCCGCGCGCCGCGAGACGGTGGCGCGGCTCAACCGCGCGCTGGAAGAGCGCACCGGCGCCTTCCCGCAGGCCACACTATCGCTCGACGCCGACGACATTGAAGATGAGGCGGGCGAAACCCTGCGCGAGCGCCTCGTCCGCGCGCGCCTCCGCGACGCCGAAGCCGGCCGCACGACCGTCGGGCCGCATCTGGTCGATCTCGCCGTCCGCCACACGCAGAAGCGCGCCGACGCGCGCGAGTGCTCGACCGGCGAGCAGAAGGCGCTGCTCATCTCCATCGTGCTCGCCGATGCGCGCGAGCTAGCCCGCGCCCGCAACGGATTGTGCCCGCTGCTGCTGCTCGACGAGATCGCCGCCCACCTCGACGTCGTGCGCCGCGCGGCCTTGTTCGACGAGATCACCGCGCTCGGCACACAGGCCTGGATGACCGGCACCGACATCGAGATGTTCGCGCCTCTGAAAGCTAAAGCCCAATTGTTCGAGGTTGCGGATTCGTTTCCGCGCCTTATATCCGAGTAGTCCCCATGTCCTCCGCTGCCCCCAATCCTCCCAACCCGAACGAATACGGCGCCGAACAGATCAAGGTTCTCAAAGGCCTCGATGCGGTGCGCAAGCGCCCCGGCATGTATATCGGCGACACCGACGACGGCTCGGGCCTGCATCACATGGTGCACGAGGTCGTAGACAACGCGATCGACGAGACCTTGGCCGGCCACGCCGACCGCATCGACGTCATCCTGAACGCCGACGGCTCGTGCACCGTGCGCGACAACGGCAGAGGCATTCCGACCGACATCCATCCGACCGAAGGCGTCAGCGCGGCCGAGGTCATCATGACCCAGCTCCATGCCGGCGGGAAGTTCGAGCAGAACGCCTACAAGGTTTCGGGCGGCCTGCACGGCGTCGGCGTGTCGGTGGTGAATGCGCTGTCGGAATGGCTGGATCTTCGCATCTGGCGCGACGGCAAGGAGCACTACATGCGCTTCGCCGACGGCGAGCCGGTGGAGCCGCTGAAGATCGTCGGCGATGCGGCGGGGCGCAAAGGGACGGAAGTGACCTTCCTGCCTTCGCCCAGGACCTTCACCAAGACCGAGTTCGATTATGCGACCCTGGAGCACCGGTTGCGCGAGCTCGCGTTCCTGAACTCCGGCGCCACCATCGTGCTCAGCGACAAGCGCGGCGTCGAGAAGAAGGAAGTCGCGCTGCACTACGAAGGCGGGCTCGAGGCCTTCGTCAAATATCTCGACCGCACCAAGAATGGGCTGATCCCCGCGCCGATCGTCTTCGCGACCGAGCGCGAAGGCATCTCGGTCGAGGTCGCGCTGACCTGGAACGACAGCTACCACGAGAGCATGCTCTGCTTCACCAACAACATCCCGCAGCGCGACGGCGGCACGCACCTGGCCGGCTTCCGCGCCGCGCTGACGCGCGTGGTGACGAAATACGCCGACGAGAGCATGGGCCAGAAGAAGGGCGACAAGGTCGCGCTGACCGGCGACGACTGCCGCGAAGGCTTGACCTGCGTGCTGTCGGTCAAGGTGCCGGATCCCAAGTTCTCGTCGCAGACCAAGGACAAGCTCGTCTCGTCCGAGGTCCGTCCCGTCGTCGAAAGCGTCGTGCTGGAGAAGCTCGGCCGCTGGTTCGAAGAGCATCCTACCGAAGCCAAGAACGTCGTCGGCAAGGTCGTCGAGGCCGCGATGGCGCGCGAGGCGGCACGCAAGGCGCGCGAGCTGACGCGGCGCAAAGGCGCGCTCGACGGTGCCTCGCTGCCCGGCAAGCTCGCCGACTGCCAGGAGCGCGATCCGGCCAAATGCGAGCTCTTCATCGTCGAGGGCAATTCGGCCGGCGGCAGCGCCAAGCAGGCGCGCAACCGCGCCAACCAGGCCGTGCTGCCTCTGCGCGGCAAGATCCTCAACGTCGAGCGCGCGCGCTTCGACAAGATGCTGGGCAGCCAGGAGATCGCCACCCTCATCACGGCGCTCGGCACCGGCATCGGCCACGAGGAGTTCAATCCCGACAAGCTGCGCTACCACAAGATCATCATCATGACCGACGCCGACGTCGACGGCGCGCATATCCGCACCCTGCTGCTGACGTTCTTCTACCGGCAGATGCCCGAGCTGATCGAGCGCGGCCACATGTTCATCGCCCAGCCGCCGCTCTACAAGGCGACGCGCGGCAAGTCCGAGCGCTACTTGAAGGACGAGCGCGAGCTCGAGAACTATCTCATCAGCGAAGGCGCCGCAGGCGCCGCTTTCACCCAGCATGACGGCCAGGCCATCGCCGGCGCCGATCTCGACGCGCTGATCGAGCGCGCGCGGGCGGCGAAGAACGCGCTGGAAGGCTTCCCGCCGCACTATCCGCGCTTCCTGCTCGAGCAGGCGGCGATCGCAGGCGCGCTCAACCCCGACATCCTGAACGATGCGGAAAAAGCCGCGGCCGCCGCAACCTATATCGCCCACCGCCTCGACACTTTGTCCGACGAGCTGGAGCGGGGCTGGCATGGCGAGCCGACGCCCGACGGGGGCCTCAAGTTCTGGCGCGAGGTGCGCGGCGTGAAGGAGACCGTCGCCATCGACGGGGCGCTGGTCGGCAGCGCGGACGCGCGCAAGCTCGACCGCATGGCGGGCGAGCTGCAGGCGGCCTATCTCAAGGGCGGCACCATCAAGCGCAAGGACGAGACGCGCGAGGTGCGCGCGCCGAGCGAGCTCCTCGGCGCGATCTTCGACTGGGGGCGCAAGGGGCTCGCGATGCAGCGCTACAAGGGCCTGGGCGAGATGAACGCCGAGCAGCTGTGGGAGACGACGCTCGACGAGAACGCGCGCACCCTGCTCCAGGTCAAGGTCGAGCACGCCGACGAAGCCGACGACCTGTTCACCAAGCTGATGGGCGAGCTGGTCGAGCCCAGACGCGAGTTCATCCAGGACAACGCGCTGACCGCGGCGCTGGATGTATGACTATCTGAAGGGCTTCGTTGGGAGGCGATCGTGTGGCTAGTCGCTGGCGCACTTTCAATTCTCTCTCTGATATTGGTCGCGGTTCAGCTATTTGAGAAGCTCAGCGGCTCGAAGACTGTGATCAGCATATCGCCGCCGAATGTAGAGCCTCTTGGCCCGCCGCTACCTGAACGATCGCCGAAAGAAGTTGAACACCTCGTTCAATCATTGCCCTGTGAATGGGTAACATACGAAGGTTGTACGCCACCGCTTCGGTTGAAGGTCCGCGGTCAGACTTACGAAACGTATCGCCGCATGGTTCGCGCTCATATCGATGGAATTGGTCAACACTACTTCGAATCGCTGGATTCCGCTCAACAGACGGACATATTCAATCTGATCATCGCTGATATCTACGTAACCGCATGGGAGGGCGCCCAATATCAGAACGGAAATCCCCTGCCATTCACGCCAGAAAATCTCCGCATACTGTTTCAGCGCGACCCATTGCTGCTCAATTTCGTGATCGACAATGCGCGGCGGATTAGTCCGCCATGGCCGAAAGAATAGACACACTAATCCGCACTCACCAAGTCGTCATGGCCGGGATTGACCGGAGCCGCCCCAAGGCGATGAGGAAATATTTTCCGCGCTTAGGCGCCGTTGCTGGATGGCCGCCTCAAGGGCGGCCATGACGAAGTGAGCTACACGCCCGCCCCCACCAGCCAACACGACGCCGGCGGCGTGATGCCGTCGGGGCCGGCGTACTTCGCCATCGCTTCGGCGACGCGCGCGCGGATCGTCTCGCGCGCCGTGTCGTCGAGCCCGGCGGCGGCGCGGGCGAGCGGACCGATGTTAAGAGCTTGCGCCGCGGCCTCGTCCGCGGTCGCTCCCATGCTCAACACGGTGTCAAGGCGCTCGAGGCGGATGTTCCTGTAGCCGGCTTTCGCCAGAATTCCTTCGAGCCGCGCCCCGTCGGCGAAGGCGTAAGGACCGGGCGCAAGCGGGTCGGCCGGCTCCTGCGGCGGCAGCAGGTCGCGCGCCGCCGCAAAGGGCAGCGACGCCCACGGATTCTCAGCAACGTCGCGCCAGCACGCGAAGGCGAGGCGCCCGCGCGGCTTCAGCGCTTTGCGGATGTTGGCGAAGGCGGCGACAGGATTGTCGAAGAACATCACCCCGAAGCGCGAGAAGACGAGGTCGTGGGTGGGATGGAAGAGATGGATCGCCGCATCGGACTTGCGGAAATTGACGCCGATGCCGCGCGAGCGCGCCACCGCCAGCATGGGCTCGGAGATGTCGACGCCGGTGACGTTGCCCTCGGGCCCCACCGCCTTGGCCAGCGCGTACGAGGTCGTGCCGCAGCCGCAGCCGATATCGAGCACGCGCTCGCGCGGCCGTGGGTTGGCGAAGGGCAGCAGCGCCTTGGTGATCGGCGCGAGGCTGGCGTCGATCGTCTCCTGCAGCCGCGCCCAGCGCTCGCCGACCGCGCCGTTCCAATATTCGATCTGGGCTTCGTTGGCGGTCATGTCAGGGCCTTTTGAATTTGCGCCGGGTTTCGCGGAAGCCGCCGTGCACAGCGGCTTCGGCGTGCGGATAGGCGACCCGCGACGGCGCCCGCCGTGCCTTGGCGGCGCGCTTCGGCTTTGGCGGAGGAATTTCCGCGATATGAAGCTCGATCCCGGCGTGGCGCTGGAGCGCCGCGATGATGGAGAACAGATTGTTCATCTGCGGGTTGCCCGAGCGGCCTAGCATGCGCATCAGGCTCTTCGGCGGAATGCCGACCTGCTTGGACAGCTTGTCGAAACCCATCGTCGCATTGACGTAGTCGCGCAGCACTTCCTTGGCGATCTCGAACTCGCCGCCGAGCAGCGCGTCGACGCCCTCGCGCAGCATGGCGGCGCGAAAGCCGGGACTGCATCTCATATCTTCAAGGATGGTTTCCTTGAAATCCCGCGTCAGCGGCATCCTACGCTCCCTTGCGATGCTTGAAGTCGGTCCAGCGTGCGCGTGCTTTCTCTATGTCCGGTTGCGGGGTCTTCTTGGTACCGCCGCCAAGAAGGATCACTACCGCCGATCCATCGCGTCCGAAATAGACGCGATAACCAGGACCGAAGTTTATTTTCAACTCGCTCACGCCTCCGCCAACGCTTTTCACATGCGAGATGTTTCCGTCCCTGAGCCGAAACAGCGCGATCGAAATCTTGGTTCGGGCAAATTCGTCAAGCGAAGCGCGCCACTCCGCAAACGGATTTCGCCCCGCTCTGTCGAGATACTCGTGCTGTTCGATCATGGTAACATATACGGTACCATTGTCAACCCTTGCCGGTCTTCCTCCGCCGCATCGCCAGCGTGCGCAGGCGCAGCGCATTGAGCTTGATGAAGCCGGCCGCGTCCTTCTGGTCGTAGGCGCCGCGGTCGTCTTCGAAGGTTACGAGGTCCTGGGCGTAGAGCGAATGCGGCGACGCGCGGCCCGTCACGATCACGTTGCCCTTGTAGAGCTTGAGCCGCACGGTGCCGCCGACGAACTCCTGAGATTTATCGATGGCGGCCTGGAGCATCTCGCGCTCGGGCGAGAACCAGAAGCCGTTATAGATGAGCTCGGCGTAACGCGGCATCAACTCGTCCTTCAGATGCGCGGCGCCGCGGTCGAGCGTGATGCTCTCGATGGCGCGATGCGCGGCCAGAAGGATCGTGCCGCCCGGCGTCTCGTACACCCCGCGCGACTTCATGCCGACGAAGCGGTTCTCGACCAGATCGACGCGGCCGATGCCGTTCGCCTTGCCCAGTGCGTTCAGCCGCGCGAGCAGCGTGGCCGGCGCAAGCCGCTCGCCGTCCACCGACACCGCGTCGCCGCGTTCGAAGCCGATCTCGACCGCGGTCGCGCGGTCGGGCGCCTCTTCGGGCGAAAGCGTGCGCTGATAGACGATCGCGTCGGCCTCGACCGCCGGATCCTCGAGCACCTTGCCCTCGGACGACGAGTGCAGAAGGTTGGCATCGACCGAGAACGGCGCCTCGCCGCGCTTGTCCTTCGCGATCGGGATCTGGTGCGCCTCGGCGAACTCAAGCAACCGCGTGCGGCTGGTCAGCTCCCATTCGCGCCACGGCGCGATCACCTTGATGTCGGGCTTGAGCGCGTAATAGGAGAGCTCAAAGCGCACCTGGTCGTTGCCCTTGCCGGTGGCGCCGTGACAGACCGCATCGGCGCCGACCTTCTCCGCGATCTCGATCTGCTTCTTGGCGATCAAGGGCCGCGCGATCGAGGTGCCGAGCAGATAGACGCCTTCATACAGCGCATTGGCGCGGAACATCGGGAACACGTAGTCGCGCACGAACTCCTCGCGCAGGTCCTCGACGAAGATATTCCCAGGCTTGATGCCGAGCAGCTTGGCTTTCGCCCGTGCCGGCTCGAGCTCCTCGCCCTGGCCGAGATCTGCGGTGAAGGTCACCACCTCCGCGTCGTAGGCGGTCTGCAGCCATTTCAGGATCACCGACGTGTCCAGACCGCCCGAATAGGCGAGCACGACCTTGTTGACCTTGGACACCGGCATCTCCTTGGGCGCTGAGCCCCACCCTTTAGACCTCGGCGCAGGCCGCGAAAAGGTCCTTGAGCCGGTCGCTGACGGCGTGGAGCTTGGTCGCCGCCTCGTGCGCCACGAAGCCGATGGCCTCCTTGTCCTCGTCGTCGTGCGGATCGACCAGGCCGATGAGACGCACCATCTGCAGCGCATGGCGCAGCGGCTCTTCCATCTCGGCGGTGAGCTGGTAGACGCAATCCTTGAGCATTTCGCCGGGTTTGACGGCTTTTCGCGGGCGGTTGGCCATGGGCGGGTTCCTATGGTAGATATTCGATCACATGAGCTAGACAGGGTTGTATCAGGTGGTCGAAAAAGTATCAAGAGGGCGGGAGAAAAAAGTCACCGGTGCCCAGATCCGCGCCGGACGGGCCATCGCGCGCCTGTCGGCCAATGAGCTTGCGACCAAGGCGCAGGTCGGCGTGATGACGGTGCGCCGGGCCGAGGCGACCGACGACTATCCGAACCTCATCCCCAACAATCTCGACGCGATTCACCGCGCGCTTGAGGAAGCCGGGGTCGAGTTCATCGACGGCGAGCTGCCGGGCGTGCGCCCGCGCAAGAAGACCAAACGCTGACTACCAGGTGCCGCCGTCGACGCGGATGACTTGCCCCGTGACATAGCTCGACGCGTCCGAGGCGAGGAACAGCGCAGCGCCCACGATCTCGTGCGGTTCGCCGAAGCGCTTCAGGCCGAGCGACTGCTCATAGGTCTTGTTCTCGCGCCACACCGTCGAGACGTCGGTCAGGAACGGCCCCGGCGCGATGCAGTTGACGCGCACCTTCGGCGCGAAGGCCTTGGCGAGCGCCACGGTCATCGCGTTGACCGCGGCCTTGGCGCCGCCATAAGGCACGGTGTGCGGCTCGGGCTTGAACGCGGCGGTGCTGGAGAGGTTGACGATCGCCCCGCCCTCGCCCGCCATCATGCGCGTGCCCACCAGCGACGACAGCCGGAACGGGCCTTTGAAGTTGACATCGACGATCTTGTCGAACAATGCCTCGGTGGTCTCGGTCAGCGACGGCGCGAGCGGCGACATGCCGGCATTGTTGACCAGAACGTCGACGCGGCCGAACCGCGCGTAGGCCGCGTCGCACAGCCGATCGTTGTCCTCCCATTGCCCGATATGGGCGGCGATGGGGAGCGCGCGGCGGCCGAGCGCTTCCACCTCGCGCGCTACCGCCTCGCAGGCCTCGAGCTTGCGGCTGGCGATGACGACGTCGGCGCCGGCGCGCGCGAAGGCGAGCACCATCTCGCGTCCCAGCCCGCGCGAGCCGCCGGTGACGAGGGCGATCTTGGAGGAGAGGTCGAAAAGCGCGGACATGCGCTATAGTCGCTGTTTTTCCGGCGCTGGCAACCGAAGCGCGACATCGCCCATGACGCAGAAGATGAAGCTTTTGAGCTTGAACACATGGCCGGCGCGTTCTCCGCCACCAGGTGGAACCGATCGACCATAGCGCCGAAGCTGCAAAAAGCGTCCGCGATCTGGAAAGGTTTTGTTTGCCGGTTTGGGGAGGTTTGGTTGCCGGTGCTCCGGGCCGCGTTAACCTAACGCGTCATCCGGGAAACACATATATGAAACGCATCCTCGCAGCGGTCGCCACGGCTCTCGTTCTCACCACGGTCCAGGCCGACGCGCGCCGGATCAACGAGATCAGCCTCGACGGCTATTGCACCATCTATCACGTCGTGCTGTCGGGCGGGCTGTTGTCGGCGCAGGACACGCCGACCTGCAGTGGGACCTATGGCGGGGGGCTCGTCGGTTCGGTCAAGGGCGACGGCAAGTCGGTCGTCATCGCGCTGCAGGACCCGGGCTCCCCCGGCGTGCAGCGCATGCTCACCCTGTCCTACCCATTCGTGACCGGCGGCATCTTCAAGCTCTACGAGACCACCGACGGCACCAATTTCCACCTGGCGCTGGACGGCACCTATTCGCTCGAGACCGCGCCCGAGCGCGGGCCCAAGAGCGAGGTCTCGGTCACCGCGCGCCGCTGAATTTTCGAATGCGCGCCGCGTCAGCGCGGCGCTGACGGCTCGAACATCCCGACGACGCCCCCCACGGGATCGTGCTGCACCGAGGGGATGCAGATCACGTTGAGGCGCAATTTCAGCCTGGCATCGCGCCAAGTGTAGGACGCGCCCGGATCGGATTCGTCGAAGCGGCCATAGGCCTTGGCGATGCCTGCGATGATCTCGCCCGCCATCTTGGCGCAGTCGGGCACTTTGGGCTGGCTGTCGTTGGAGATGTTCAGGCCCACCCGCGTCACGCCCCTTTTGTCGTCGAGCTCGAGAAAGATGCGGCTGCGCCGGCCGAGATAGTCCGTGTTGAACACGAGGCACTGCTTGGCGTCGTGGACGTCGCAGGGCTGGGCGGCGAATTTCCTGGCGAGCGCCAGCGCCTCTTGCGTCTTCTGCCCGGGATAGAATCCCAGCACATCGTGCGGCGGCGCGGCGCTCGCGGCGCTCGCGGCGGAAACACCAAGCAACAGAAACGCCGCCCGCCAATGCCCGGTCACGGCGCGTGCGCCTCTTCCAGCCGCTCGCGCGCGCGCAGCTTGACGCTCTCGCTCTTGAGCTGACCGCACGCGGCCATGATGTCGCGGCCGCGCGGCGTGCGCACCGGCGAGGCATAGCCCGCGCGGTTGAGCACTTCGGCGAACTTCTCGATCTGCTCCCAGTCCGAGCACTCGTACGGCGCCCCGGGCCAGGGGTTGAACGGGATGAGGTTGATCTTGGCCGGGATCCCCTTCATCAGGCGCACCAGCTCGCGCGCATCGGCGAGGCTGTCGTTGACGCCCTTGAGCATCACATATTCGAAGGTGATGCGTCGCGCGTTCGAGACGCCCGGATAGGCGCGGCAGGCGTCGAGCAATTCGGCGATCTTGTATTTCCTGTTGAGCGGCACGATCACGTCGCGCACCTCGTCGCGCACGGCATGCAGCGAGATCGCCAGCGACGAGCCGATCTCGTCGCCGGCGCGCTTGATCATCGGCACGACGCCCGCGGTCGAGAGTGTGATGCGGCGTTTCGACAGCGCGAGCCCGTCGCCGTCGGCCACGATGGCCAGCGCGGCCTTGACATGATCGAAATTGTAGAGCGGCTCGCCCATCCCCATCATGACGACGTTGGTCAGCCGCCGGTTCTCGCCCGTCGACGGCCAGTCGCCCAAGGCATCGCGCGCGATCATCACCTGGCCGACGATCTCCGCGGGGGTCAAATTGCGCACCAGCTTCTGCGTGCCGGTGTGGCAGAAACGGCAGTTGAGCGTGCAGCCCACCTGGCTCGAGACACAGAGCGTGCCGCGGCCTGGCTCGGGGATGAAGACGCTCTCGAACTCCTCGCCCTTCTCGCCCTTGAGCAGCCATTTGCGCGTGCCGTCGGTCGAGATCTGCTCGGTGACGATGCCGAGCCGCGCGAGCGTGAAGCGTTCTGCCAACAACGCGCGGAAATCCTTGGCCAGGTTCGTCATGGCTGCGAAGTCCCGCGCGCCGTGGACATAGATCCAGTTCCACAGCTGGCGCATGCGCATCGGCGCCGCCTTCGCGGGGACCCCGGCGTCGACGAACGCGTCTTTCAGCGCCTCGGGTGAAAGACCGATGAGGGACGTCACATCCCGCACGCCTCATGCACCTTGCTGAGCGCCTCGGAGATGCCGCCGAGCGCATAGGTATCGTGCGTCGTGGTGCCGCGCTGCGACACGCCGGTGACGACGATCTTGGCGCCCTTCTCCATCGCGCCGACGAGCTGCCTCTCCTGCCCCGCATCCTCGACCCACGCCTTGTCGCCCTGGGTGAAGAGGTCGAACTTCTCCGCGCCCACCTGGGCGGTGACGGCGCCGCCTTCCTTGTAGGTGTAGCCCGGGATGACCTGGACCTCGCCCTTGGCCTTGCGGGCCGGCCAGTCGCTGATCATGAAATAGATTGGGTCGCGCTTGGCCTTCTTGGGCTCGGTCGCGCTGGGCTTGCCGAGCACGTAGCACATCTTGCGGCCGTTGGCCGAAGACTGATACGCGCCCCAATCCTTGTAGGTGCCGAGCAAGGTCGGCGAATCCGCGTCCGCCGCCGTGGCAAGAAAAATCAGGCAAAGCCCCGCAAAAACGCTACGACCGGTCATGAAGCTCCAACTCCCTTTGACCCGCTCCAACTGCGACACGAATCCGGCGGTTCTATGTCGCTTCGGGCCTCGGGGCAAATGGAAATACGTTAACGGGCCCAGGGGATTGGCAGCTAACGCGCCTTGACGATCTCCTCCTCGACGCAGCCCAGCCGGTCTTTGCCGAAAAAGAGCTCGGAGCCGACGAAAAAGCTGGGTGCGCCGAACACGCCGCGATTGGCCGCGTCCTCGGTGGCCGCCATCAGCTTCTGCTTGACCTCGGAGGTTTGCGACGCCGCGGTCAGCGCATCGGCGTCGAGGCCGGATTCGAGAAGTGCCGCGCGGATCACCCCGGCGTCATCCATCTTCTTGGGCGCCTCCCACATGTGGTGGAACAGCGCGTCGACCACGCGCCGCTCGCTGCCCGCGCCCGTGGCGATGCGCATCAGGGTGAGCGTGTTGACCGGGAAGAACGGGTTGAACTTGAAGCTCGTGATCTTGTGGCGCGCGATGAAGCGCTCGGTCTCGCGCATCTCGTAGGCCAGCTTGCCCTTGACCTCGCCGAACGCGATCATCGGCGGCCTGTTGTTGGTGAGCTTGAAGATGCCGCCGAGCAGGATGGGCACGTACTCGAACGTCGCGCCGGTGCGCGCCTCGATCCCGGGGATGATTTTGTGCGCCAGATAGGCGTTGGGCGAGCCGAAGTCGTAGAGGAATTGCAGTTTCATCACCAGCGCTCCGCGTAAGGCCTCAAATCCAGCTCGAAGGTCCAGCCGTCGCGCGACTGGCTGTGCAGGTACCAATAGGCGTCGGCGACGCTCTGCGGATCCATCAACGTGTCGGGCGGCAGCGCCGCGGGGTCGCCGCCCCGCGCCTTGATCCGTTCACGGACGAATTCGGTGTCGACGCCGGCGTCGATGATCAGATGCGCGACATGGATGTTCTTCGGCCCCAGCTCGCGCGCCATCGCCTGGGCGAGGTTGCGAAGCCCCGCCTTGGCCGAGGCGAACGCCGCATAGCCCGACCCGCCGCGCAACGACGCCGTGGCGCCGGTGAACAGGATGGTGCCCTTACCCCGCGCCAGCATCAGCCGCGCGCTCTCGCGCCCGGCGAGGAACCCCGCGTAGCAGGCCATCTCCCACACCTTGCGGAAGACGCGCTCGGTGGTCTCCAGGATCGGGAACTGGACGTTGGCGCCGGGATTGATGACGACGACTTCCAGGGGGCCAAGCGCATCCGCATCCTGGAGGAATTTGGTGACCTCGTCCTCGTTGCGCGCATCCAGCCCGCGCGCGACGCATTCGCCGCCCATAGACTCGATCTCGGATTTGAGCTTCTGGAGCTTCTCTTCCGTCCGCCGTCCGGCGAAGACCGTGTAGCCCTCGGCGGCGAAACGCCGGGCGATGGCAGAGCCGATATAGTCGCCCGCGCCGATCACCGCACAGGTCGCGTTTCGCTTCTGCATCGGTCGCTGCCTTCCCTGTCGCATACCGCATTGCCGCGGCATAAGTTTACTTTTAAGACTTATAAGTCTTGAATTAAGACTTGGTCAAGGGTAAGCAGGGACATGCGCTGGGATGCCCTCGCCAAGGAAGACTGCTCGCTCGCCCGCACCTTGGCGGCGATCGGCGACCGCTGGACCTTGATGATCCTGCGCGATGCGTTCCTGCGCATCCGCCGCTTCGAGGATTTCGAAGCCAGCCTGAAGATCGCGCGCCGGGTGCTCAGCGAGCGCCTGGCGCTGCTGGTCGGACACGGTATCCTCGCCAAGGTACCGTACCAGCAGCGGCCCGTCCGCTACGAGTACCGGCTGACCGACAAGGGCCTCGAGCTCTACCCTGCCCTCATCGCGCTGGTGCATTGGGGCGACAAGCACTATGCCGGCAAGGACGGCCCGCCGGTGATCCATCGCCACATGAAATGCGGCCGCGAGTTCCGTTCGGTGATGACCTGCTCGGAATGCCGGCGCGAGGTCGGAGCACGCGACGTCGTCGCTATTCCCGCAACCCGTACCCGGTCGCGTAAAGCCGCAAGGTCGTAGCCCCCAAGACCACGATCAGGCCGAGGGTCAGGGCCAGCCCCACGCCCGGCGGGCCCTCGTGGAAGCCGATCATCGCGTGGCGCAGCCCGTTGATCCAATAGAAGAACGGATTGCCGTAATAGAGGAACCGCAGGTAAGGCGGCATCATGTCGAGGGTCGAGAACACCCCGCCCACCATCGACAGCGGGACGATGAAGAAGACGTTGAGGATGTTGAGCTGCTCGAAGTTCTTCGCCCACAACCCGACGATGATGCCGAGCAGGCCGAAGATCAGCGACACGGCCACGACCCAGAACAGGAACTCGCCGATATTGCCGACCGAGGTCACGCCGAAGCACGCCCCGATGACCAGGATGCCGAGCGCGGTCGCGATCGAGCGGACGACGACGCAGGCGAGCATGCCCGCGATCATCTCGACATAGGAGAGCGGCGCCACCAGCGTCTCCTCGATGAAGCGCAGGAAGCGCTGGAAATAGATCGCCGAAGTCGATTGCAGGAACGCGGCGTTGATGATGTTCATCATCAAGATGCCGGGCAGCACGAACTCGAGATAGCGGTGGCCGCCGATCTCCTTGATCCGCCCGCCGAGCACGAAGCCGAAGATGAAGATGAAGAGGAGCGCCGAGATCCACGGCGCGATGAAGGCCTGGATCGGCACGCGCATGATGCGCGAGACCTCGCGGCGCACGATGGTGCCGAGCCCGATCCAGTTGATGCCCAAAGGCCGGCGCTTGATGTCCTCGACCGTGGTCATGCCGCCGCTCCCTCGATGTGGTCCGCCTCGGCGCCGGTGGCCTGCAGATAGGCTTCCTCGAGCCCGCCGCCGGTCATGAACTCGGCCTTGGGGCCGTTGCGCACGATGTTGCCTTTGGCAACGACGGCGATGGTGCGGCACAGCCGTTCGACCTCTTCCAGGTAATGCGAGGTCAGCAGGATCGTCTTGCCGTCGCGGTTGAGCTCCTGCAGGTAGCGCCACAGGTCGCGGCGCAGCTCGACGTCGACGCCCGCGGTCGGCTCGTCGAGGATCAAGAGCGCCGGATCGTGCACCAGAGCGCGCGCCAGGATCACGCGGCGCTTCAGCCCGCCCGACAGCTCGCGGAACGGCTTCTTGGCGTGCTCGGTCAGATCGAAGCGCTCGATCAGCATGTCGGTGCGCGATTTGCGCTCCACGGCACTCATGCCGAAATAGCCGCCCATCCAGTCGACGATCTGGCGCGGCGTGGCGAACTGGTCGACGTTGAATTCCTGGGGACTGAGGCCGATCAAGCGGCGCGCCTCGCGATAGTTCTTCACCGCGTCGATGCCGAACACTTCGATCAGGCCCGAGGTGACGGTCGCGATTCCGGTGACGCAATGGATCGTCGTCGACTTGCCGGCGCCGTTGGGGCCCAGGAAGCCGAAGAAGTCGCCGGCCTCGATGGTCATGGAAAGGTCGTGCACCGCGACCGTGCCGCGGCGATAGACCTTGCGCAGATGGGAGATCTTGAGGGCTGGAACCATGGTGGCGGCGACTATACCGATTCCTTTTGCGCCGTCACTTGCGGAGCTTCACGATCGGCGCACCCCATTCATGCCGCGGCGGAATGTCGGGCGGCTCGCGCCCCGGCGCCAAGGGCCTGCTGCCATAGCCGCCGGTCGAGATCAGCCGGTCGTACATCACGATGGCGCCCGCCATGCCGACATTGATGGAGAACCGCGTCGGGATCTTCACGACGAATTCGCACCGCTTCAGCACTTCGGGCGACAGCGACATGCGCTCGGCGCCGAAGACATAGGCCGCGCGGCTCGGATGGCGGAAGCGCGGCAGCTCGACGGCGTCGTCGGTGATCTCCACCCCCACCAGCCGGCAGCCGACGGGCAGGCGGAAGTCGGCCGCCGAGGCGAAGGCATAGACCGGCAGCGCGCTTTGCGCGTTCGAAGTGTCGGATTGCGCCTCCTTCAGGCTGACCTGCGCGTTGATCGAGAAGAAGAAGCTTGCGTCGAACGCATGGGCGATACGCAGAAGATTGCCGAGATTCATCGGCTTGGAGATGCCGTCGACCCCGACTGCGAAATAGCCCCGCATCCGTCTTCCCGCTTCGATGCCCGGACGTTATTCATAAGGCCATGACAAATCCGGTACTAGTCGAGCTCACCCGCGGCGATATCGTCGAAAGCGTTCATCGCGGCTCCGTCGCCGTGGCAGATAGCCAAAGGCGGATCGTCTTTGCGCTCGGCGACCTCGACACGCCGGTCTACCCGCGCTCGTCCTTGAAGCCTATCCAGGCCCTGCCGCTGATCGAATCGGGCGCGGCCGACGCGTTCGGGTTGGGCGACGAGGAGATCGCGCTGGCCTGCGCCTCGCATTCCGGCGAGCCGATGCATACGACCCGCGTCGCCGCCTGGCTTAAGCGAATCGGCTGCCTCGAGAGCGATCTGGCCTGCGGCGCCCATCCCTCGCGCTACGAGCCCGTCGCCGAGGCGATGATCCGCGCCGGCGAGAAGCCGACGCGCATCCACAACAACTGTTCGGGCAAGCACACCGGCTTCCTGACCGTGGCGCGCCACTGGGACATCGCGACCCACGGCTACGAGCAAATCGGCCATCCAGTGCAGCAGGCGATCCTTCAGATTCTGTCTGAGCTGGCAGAGATAAGCGGCGAGATTCCTTATGGAATCGACGGCTGCGCGGCGCCGAATTTCGCCCTGCCTTTGGCCGCGCAAGCCAAGGCGTTTGCTAAGTTGACGGCGTCACGGGGCGAGCGGGTCGTCCGCGCCATGACCGCCCACCCCGAGCTCGTCTCCGGCACGGGGCGGACCTGCGCCGTCCTGATGCGCTCCGCCGGCGGGCGCGCCGCGGTCAAGACCGGCGCCGAGGGCTTCTTCGCCGGCATCGTGCCGGAGCTGGGTCTGGGCATCGCCATCAAGATCGAGGACGGCGCCGGGCGCGCCGCCGACGCGGTCATGGCCGCGATGCTGGCGAAATACGGCCTGCTCGGCGACGACGAGGCGGCGCAGAAGATCCTGCGCTGCCCCATCACCAACACCGCCGGCGAGGTGGTCGGCGAACGGCGGGTCGTGGGCATCGGCTAATGTGACTTGGCCGCCTTGGCGTCCTTGTCGGCCTTCTCCATCTCAGGCGTATAGAGCTCGATCTTCGAGATCGGGCAGTGCTGCGGCCCGATCGGGCTGGCCGATAGGATCTCGTCGCCGCGCGACACGCAGGCGAGCTCGCTGCCCGCGAACACCTTGAAGCCCAGCCGCTCGTGATACTGCATGTTCAGGCACGGCGTCATGAGCGTCAGCTTGAACTTCTTATGGAAGTCGTCCTCGACGATCACGGTGCGGTCGTCGAGCGAGTTCCAATTGTAGATATTGGCCTGGCGCAGGCAGGCGCCCGAAGCGAGCGCGTGGGTGGAGACGAGCGCGGCCGTAGCGGCAACGACGATGAGCCTGGTCTTCATGGCATCATTCCTTGGATACGCGGGACCCCTCCCGTGCCGGCGATTATACCGCTAACATCGCCTCATAGCCATTCGGAGACGTCCATGAAAGCGATGTTATGCAAGGAATACGGGCCGCCCGAAACGCTGGTCCTGAGCGAGGTGCCGCAGCCCAAGCCCGGACCTGGACAGATCGTCATCCAGGTCAAATCTTGCGGCGTAAATTTTCCCGACGTGCTGATCATCGAGAACAAGTACCAGTTCAAGCCTGCCCTGCCCTTCGCGCCGGGCGCCGAGATCGCGGGCGTGGTCAAGGAGCTCGGCGAAGGCGTGACGCGGGTGAAAGTCGGCGACCGCGTCATCGCCTCGGTCGGCAATGGCGGCATGCAGGAAGAGGTCATAGCCGATCCGAACCGCTGCATCCCGATGCCCGACGGCATGGATTTCGAGACGGCATCGGCGCTGGTCTTGACCTACGGCACGTCGCATTACGCGCTCAAGGATCGCGCCAAGCTCAAAGCCGGCGAGACCTTGGTGGTGCTGGGGGCTGCGGGCGGCGTCGGCCTCGCCGCAGTCGAATTGGGCAAGGCGATGGGCGCGCGCGTCGTTGCCGGCGCCTCGAGCCAGGAGAAGGTCGATCTCGCCAGGAAGCACGGCGCCGAGGACGGCTTCGTCTACCCATCGGGTAAGCTCAGCCGCGACCAGCAGAAGGAATTCTCCGAGCAGATCAAGCAGGCGACCGGCGGCAAAGGGGCGGACGTCCTTTACGATCCCGTCGGCGGCGACTATGCCGAGCCCGCGGTGCGCGCCATGGCATGGGAGGGGCGCTATCTCGTCATCGGCTTCACCGCCGGCATCCCCAGCGTGCCGCTGAACCTGACGCTGCTCAAGAGCTGCGACATCCAGGGCGTGTTCTGGGGCGCGTTCACCGCGCGCAATCCCAAGCGCAACCAGGAACATTTGGCCGAGATCATGCGTTGGACGGTCGAGGGTAAGATCAAGCCGTACATCTCCGCGCGCTTTCCGCTGGCGCGCGCGGGCGAGGCCATCCGCATGCTTGCAGACCGAAAGGCGCAGGGCAAAATCGTCGTGACGATGGGATGAGCGCAGGCCGGCCCACGTTGCGTCAACGGATGCGCTCGGTCGCGCTGGCGAGCCAGCTCGGCCCCGGCCTCATCACCGGCGCCGCGGACGACGATCCGAGCGGCATCGCCACCTATAGCCAGGCCGGCGCGCAGTTCGGCTTCGGACTCTTGTGGACGCTCGTCCTCACCTTCCCGCTGATGGCGGCGATCCAGCTCGTCAGCGCCCATATCGGCCGCGTCACCGGAAGCGGGCTGGCGCGCAACATGATCGACATCATGCCGCGCGGCGTGGTGAGCGTGCTGGTGATGCTTCTGTTCATCGCCAACACGATCAACCTCGGCGCCGATCTGGCGGCGATGGGCGAAGCGACCCAGCTCATCGCCGGCTTCGGACGCCACGAGTTCACCGTCGCGTTCGCGCTGATCTCGGTCCTGCTGCAGATGTTCGTGCCTTACAAGCGCTATGCGCGGCTGCTCACCGTGTTGACCTTGAGCCTGTTCGCCTATGTCGCCGTTGTGTTCACGATCCATCTCGATTGGAGCCAGGTGGGTCTGAGCATGCTGGGCGTGGGCGCACAGCTTTCGCCGGCCGCCGCCACCGTGATCGTGGCCGTCTTCGGCACCACGATCAGCCCCTATCTCTTCTTCTGGCAGAGCGCCGAGGAGGTCGAGGAGCTCAACCATCATCCCAAAGAGCAGCCGCTGACCAAGGCACCGGCGCAAGCCCATCGCGCCTTCAACCGCATCGGCGTCGACACCATCGTCGGCATGGCGGTGTCGAACCTGGTGGCGCTGGCGATCATGATCTCGACCGCGGCGACATTGCATGCCGCCGGCAAGACCGACATCCAGACCGCCGCCGACGCGGCTCGCGCGCTCGAGCCGGTTGCGGGCAAGTTCGCGTTCCTTCTCTTCAGCCTCGGCATCGTGGGCACCGGCCTGCTCGCCATCCCGGTGCTCGCGGGATCGGTCGCCTACGCGGTGTGCGAGACGCGCGGCTGGAAGGTCGGCCTCGACAACAAGCCGTGGGAGGCGGCCGGCTTCTACACCATCATCGCGGCCGCGGTCGGCTTCGGGCTGGCCATCGACTATTCCGGCCTCGACCCGATCAAGGCGCTCTATTGGAGCGCGGTGATCAACGGGCTGATCGCCGTGCCGATGATGACGGCGATGATGATCGTGGCGACCTCGAGGAAGAAGATGGGCGCGTTCGCCGCGGGGCCGACCTTACGCATCCTCGGCTGGGCGTCGACCCTGGTGATGGCGGCCGCCGCGGTGGCGATGATCGCGACCTCCGTGTAGGCTCGGCGACCATGACCGTCCTGGGCTGGATCATCTTGGGGCTGATCGCCGGGTTCATCGCCAGCCGCATCGTCGGCGCGCGCGGCCAGGGCTGCATCATCGACATTGCGCTCGGTCTCGTCGGCGCGGTGGTGGGTGGGCTGTTGTTCTCGGCGCTCGGCGAGAACGTGATGTGGCGATTCAGCCTGGCCTCGATGTTCGTCGCCATCATCGGCGCGGTGATCGTGCTGTTGATCTATCACGCGATCACCGGGCGGCGCGGACTGCGTTGAGCGCCGGGCTAAACCGCGCGGTCGACCGGCTCGCGCGCCTCTACAAGACCGCTGCGCCGCTGACCGACCCGCTCGCGATCATGGTGTGGGAGAACGTCGGCTATCTGATCGACGACGCGCGGCGCGCGGAGCTGTTCGCCGAGTTCGAGAAGAAGATCGGCCTGAAAGCGCGCGACATCGCCAATGCGTCGCTGCCGGTGGTCGTCGACATCGCGCGGCGCGGCGGCATGGATCCGCAGAAGCGCGCCGAGCGTCTGGTCGAGATCGGGCGGCTCGCCATTGCGCAATGCGACGGCGATCTTCTGGGCGCGCTCCACCGCCTGCCGCTCGCCAAGGCGCGCGCGCTGCTCAAGAAGTTCCCGTCCATCGGCGATCCCGGCGCGGACCGCATCCTGCTGTTCGCCGGCGTCGCGCCCTCGCCTTGCGTGGAATCGAACGGGTTGCGCACGCTGGTGCGGCTGGGCTTCTGCGAGGAGCGCAAATCCTACGCCCAGACCTACAAGGGCGCGGTCGCGGCGCTGGCCGAAGCGGCCGGCGGCGACGCCGAATGGCTCAAGCGCGCCTATGTCGTGTTGCGCGAGCACGGCAAAGCGCTGTGCAAGCGCGCGGCGCCGATCTGCGAGCCGTGTCCGCTGGACAAGATGTGCGCGCACAAGCCGGTTACGACGGCAATGTGACCTTCCGCGCTCGACAAAATGCATGCCCACATGACGAGCGCCTGGGCCGGCTCTCCCATTGATTGAATCGCGAGCCGTCTCTATCATGACAAGCTCGTGCGGCGATCGGGAGCATCATCATGCGCGAGCATGTGCGCAGAGCCAAGGCGGGCGCCGCGAAAAATCGCGTGCGTCGCGCGAGTCCTTCGCGCCAAGGGGCCGCGAAAGCGGCGCCATTGCGGACCGCGGCGCCGCGGGTCGTGAATGACGCGCTGACTTCTTCGTCCGGACATGCGCTCGACGCCGCCACGCGCGCGTTCTTCGAGCCGCGGTTCGGACACGATTTCAGCGGCGTGCGCGTGCATTGCGGGACGGAAGCCGCCAAGGCGGCGGCCATGATCGACGCCTTTGCCTACACGGCGCAGTCCGACATCGTGCTCGGCGCGGGATTCTCACCGGTCACGGCCAACGGCCGGGCGCTGTTGGCGCACGAACTGGCTCATGTCGTGCAGAATCGCAATACCGGAGGCAACCGTTCATCCACCATGAGCCGGCCGGGCGACGGCGCCGAAACGCGCGCCGACGCGGCCGCGCGGGCGGTTCTGAGCGGGCGGCCGGCGCCATCGGTCGGAGGCGCCGACAGCACCATCCAGCGTGCCGTCAAGACGAACGGCGGCAGTTTCGACGCGCCGGTTTTCACGACGCTCGGCGGCGGGCAAACGGGCATCGTTGGAGCTGCCATCGACCTCGAATTCACGGCCAACGACCTGGTTGAAAGCAGCAAGATCGGACTGATCCAGACCGTCAAAGCCACGAAGACGGTTCCCAAAGACAAGAGCAGCGAAACCATCAGCGACACCAGCACGGGCTCCGCCGACGAGAGCAAGCTCATAACCGACGCCAAGAGCAAGGACCCCGGACGCGAAATCGATGTGCCCATTCACACCGCCGACGGGGACAAGCACCGAGACGAGGCGAGCACCAGCCCGATCTACGGCGTCGGCTACGGCAGCGCCAATCAAAAAAGTCTTGGCGAGGGCAAGCCCACTTCAACGCTGACGGTCACCACGCCGACCTCCACGCCGGGTGTCAACACCAACACGGTCTATGCCAGCCAATGGGGTTCGCATGAAAAGGATCCGGCCACCAAAGCCTTCAAGCCCGCGCTGCCGGCACGGCTGACGGACGTACCGAAGCGATCGTTCACGTCGGGAGAAACCCACCTGATGAGCTTCGAAGTCGCGGCCATGGCCGTCGAAGGCCCGATCGCGCCCGGCACGTTCCTGGGATCGGTCAACTGGGGCTGGCAGTCGGACGCCGCGGGAGCCGTAACGCTCAATCAGCCCGCGCTCTCGCAACCCGGCATCCCGAGCGCCGGCTTCCTGGACGCGGCCAAAAATTGGAATGCGGCCGAATTCAAGGACGACAAGACCGGAGCGGCAGCGCCTTCCGTCGATATCCCCTTGCCGACGGTGGCCTATGAGATGAATGCCGATCGCGCAACGAAGAGCGAGCTGAAAAAGCGCATCGATTATCTGAACAAGGTCATCCCGACACTGGCTCCCGAAAGCCCCGATCTCGCCAACAAGCAGTTCGAAAAGACCGCGCTCGAAAACGCGCTGAAGAAAAAACGCTGAAGGTCACAGCCGAGAAAGCTCGCCCCCCGAACGGGCTATTCCGCTGCCGGCTTATGGAGATAGATCTCCCCGCCGCTCTGTTTGAACTCTTGCGCCTTCTTCGCCATCGCGGCGCGGATCTCGGCGGAAGACAGCGTGTCATTGGCGCCGCGCGCGGCGTCGCGGACCTCCTGGCTGATCTTCATCGAGCAGAACTTCGGCCCGCACATCGAGCAGAAATGCGCGACCTTGGCGCCCTCGGCCGGCAGCGTCTCGTCGTGGAAAGCCTCCGCCGTCTCGGGATCGAGCGCGAGCGCGAACTGGTCGCGCCAGCGGAACTCGAACCGCGCCTTGCTCATCGCGTCGTCCCAGAGGCGCGCGGCCGGATGGCCTTTGGCCAGGTCGGCGGCGTGCGCCGCGATCCGGTAGGCGATGACGCCGGCCTTCACGTCGTCGCGGTCGGGCAGGCCCAGATGCTCTTTCGGCGTCACGTAGCAGAGCATCGCCGTGCCGAACCAGCCGATCATCGCAGCCCCGATCGCCGAGGTGATGTGGTCGTAGCCCGGCGCGATGTCGGTCACCAGCGGCCCGAGCGTATAGAACGGCGCTTCGTCGCAGGCCGCGAGCTGGCGGTCCATGTTCTCCTTGATCTTGTGCATCGGCACATGGCCGGGACCTTCGATCATCACTTGGACGTCGTGGCGCTGCGCGATCCGGTTGAGCTCGCCGAGCGTGTCGAGCTCGGCGAACTGCGCCGCGTCGTTGGCGTCGGCCGTCGAGCCGGGCCTGAGACCGTCGCCCAAGGAGAAAGACACGTCGTATTGTTTCAGAATCTCGCAGATTTCCTCGAAATGGCTGTAGAGGAAATTCTCCCTGTGATGCGCCAGGCACCACTTCGCCAGGATCGAGCCGCCGCGGCTCACGATGCCGGTGACGCGTTCCGCCGTCAGCGGGATATGCGCCAGCCGCACGCCGGCATGGACGGTAAAATAGTCGACGCCCTGCTCGCATTGCTCGATCAAGGTGTCGCGATAGATCTCCCAGGTGAGCTCTTCGGCGACGCCGCCGACCTTCTCCAGCGCCTGGTAGATCGGCACCGTGCCGATCGGCACAGGCGAATTGCGCACGATCCATTCGCGGATGGTGTGGATGTGGCGCCCGGTCGAGAGGTCCATCACCGTGTCGGCGCCCCAGCGGATCGACCACACGAGCTTGTCGACCTCCTCGGCCACGCCCGAGGTGACGATGGAGTTGCCGATATTGGCGTTGACCTTGGTCAGGAAGTTGCGGCCGATGATCATCGGCTCGGTCTCGGGATGGTTGATATTGGCCGGGATGATGGCGCGGCCCCGCGCGATCTCGTCGCGGACGAACTCGGGCGTGATGTGCGCCGGGATGCTGGCACCGAAGGAATTGCCGTCGACCAGCGCGGAGCGGCCGAGGTTCTCGCGCACTGCGATGAATTTCATCTCTTCGGTGATGATCCCGGCCCTGGCATAGTGGAGCTGGGTCACGTTGCGGCGCGCTTTCGCGCGCAGCGGCTTCAGGCCGGCGCGGTCGAACTGCGCTACGGAGAGGAGCTCGCCGCGCTTGAGCCCGTCGTCCTCGGGCCGGCGCGCGCGGCCCTCGTATTCCTCGACGTCGCCGCGGGCGAGGATCCACTCTCTACGGCACGCGCCGAGCCCCTTGTCGATGTCGATCGGAGCGTTTTCGTCCGTATACGGACCGGACGTGTCGTAGAGGCGCAGCGGCGCCTCGCCGCCGGCCAAAGCCACCTCGCGGAACGGAACGCCGTCGACATGGGTCTTGCGCGAGCCCGGCAGCGCGCCGCGCGTCACGCCCAAGGACTTCGGATTGAGGACGGGCTTGTTCATCGGACCTCTCCCTACGCCGGTGTTAGCCGGATCAGGTTCAAAGGGACTCGCGGGATTGCGATCTCAGCTCCTTCAAGGAGCGCCCCTGGGATGGCGCGATGATGGTCCCGCGCGCGCGCAAGTCAACCCCTCCCGCGGTTGGCCGCGGAAGGGGTTCCGGGAGGAAGCTGCCGAATGCTAGTACGGCGCGGCGTCCGGGTCGTAGACGGCCCGACCGTAGTCGTCATAGTAGTAGTGACGTGTCATGTGGCAGTTGTCGCCATCCGCGTCGCAGGCATAGCGCAGCCGCTTGCCCGCCGGCGCATAGCCCGCCGGGTCGTAGTCGCGATAGTCGCGACGGTCGAACTCCGCCGTGCGCTGGCACCAGCCGTCGTCATAGCAGTGCAGGCGCACGCAATCGTTGCCCGTGCAGTCGGTGCGATCGGAATCGGCCATCGCCGCGCCCGGCCAAAGAACCGTCGCGCCGGTGAGCGCGAAGGCGATTGCGGTCCCGGTTGCCAGTTTCTTGAGTGCGTTCATCGCACTTCTCCTTTCTGCGCCCCCGCAAGGAAAGAAAACGATGCAGGCCGCGCATCGTTTCAGAAGTTCCATCATGAACGCTGCGTCATGGGCGCGTCATTCCGGCCTTGCGTGACGCGGTTGGTAAAGACCGAGCTTGCCGCCGCCGGGCAGCGAGATGCGCGTGAGGATGCCCCAGGGCTGCGTGCTGGGCGGCTCGCAAGCGACGCCCGCCTTCTTGAGCCTGGCCATCTCCATGTCGAGATCGTCGCACATCAGATAGAATTCGTGTGCGTCGTTCTCGTCGGAGGGATGCACGGCACACTCCGCCGGCGGCAGCTTGAAGATCAGCCAGCCGTGGCCGACATCGACATGGCCGAATTTGAGCACGTTCTTGAAGAAGGCTTTGTCGGCCTCCGCATCCTTCGAATAGATGATGACATGCGCGCCGTTGATCATCGTTCCCTCCTGGCTCGGGCGCGATCAAACCCCGCTTCGGGCCGGCCGCCAAATGTGTTAGTGTAGCGTGACACATTGGCGGGCCGGCGGCGGCGCGCCTTAAGGTTCGGATATGAGACGCCATCCCGCCATCCCGCTCTTCACGCTGCTCGGCGTCCCGTTGCGACTGGTCGTGTTCCAGCGCGTGGCGCGCCGGCCGTCTACCGCGAGCGAGCTCGCACGCGAGCTTCCCATCACCCGCTCGGCGGTGGTGCAGCACTTAAGCCTGCTCAAGCAGCACGGATTGGTGGAGGCCGAGCCGCGCGGCCGCGACCGCGTCTATCGCGCGACGCGTGCGGGGCTTGGCCCTCTGCGCGAATGGCTCGAGACCTACGGCTAGGGTTGCTCCGGCTCACGACGCCGCGAACTGGCGGAACTCGCCGATCACCGCCTTGACCGCGGCGCCGACGATCTTGGCGCCCGCCTCGACGCTCGCCTGGCTCGGGTCGGAACCGATGCGCCCGTCGGGGAAGCGGCGGCGGTAGTCCTCGGCATCGAAGATCGGGCCGATCGGCGCGATCTTGGGAGTCATCGCGACGCTCTTCTGCGCCTCGGGATAGCCGAAATAGGTGACCGACACCTCGCTCGGCGTCGCGTGATGGCCCTCGCCCACCGGAAACAGCTGACGACAGAGCTCGCCGATGCCCGGCAGCTCCCACCAATTGCGCAAGATGCAGCGCAGCGGGGCATGGTTCGAGCCCGCGCGGTCGAAGGTGATGGCGTGGTACATCTCCGAGAACGCGGCGTTGATGGTGTTGATGTTGCCGCCGTGGCCGTTCAGCCAGTAGATGCGCTCGAAGCCGTGGCGCGTCAGCGACTGCGCCCAGTCGAGCATCGCCGCGATCATCGTCGACGGCCGCAAGGTGATCGTGCCGGGGAACGCCATATGGTGCTGCGCCTGGCCGACATTGAAGGTAGGGCCGATCAGGATGCCGCTTTCGTCGCCGGCGCGCTTGGCGATGATCTCCGGGCACAGCGCGTCGGTGCCGAGCAAGCCGTTGGGGCCGTGCTGCTCGGTCGACCCGATGGGTATGAGGATCGCCTTCGAGGTCTCGAGATATTTCTCGACTTCCGGCCACGAGGAAAGATGAAGCTGCATGCGTTACCCATTCGACGATGTGAGGAAGAAGCAACGCTATAGGCGCGACGGGTTGCGCGCAATAACAAGCGAGAATGCCGACATTTCAACTTCAACACGAACCATTCATCCGCGACGGCGCAGCAAGCGCGGCAAGATCAGCAGCAGGCCCACGAGCGGCACGAGGAATTCCGGCGAGGCGAAGAAGAACATCGAGAGCTGAAACGTCGTGAACCCCCGCGTCTCGGACGAGGAAAACAGCAGCGCGCAGACGATCAGGTAATGGATGAGAAATCCCGCCCATCCCGCAGCCAGAAGCAGGACATTGTCCTTCCAGAGCGCAACGACGCCCCCGACCATCGCCGCGGTTATCAAGCCGAGCGCCCACAGCGACGGCGGATTGAGCGCCGGATCCTGATAGGGCGGCTGCAGGAACCAGTAATGGCAGTCCCAATACCATGCATAGATTGCGAATAGGATCGCCAGCGCCGCGCTGATGACGGTGATGATTCTGTCGCGCCGCATCGCTACAGGCTCGCTTCCAGCTTCGCCACGGCCTTCTTCCACGCGGCGCGCGCCGGCTCGACCGCCTCGCCGCCGGGAAGCTTGTTCACCTGCACGACGATCTGCGACTTGCCCGTGCCTTTGGCGTAGAAATTGATCTCCAGCCGAGCGCCGTCCTTGCCCCAGGCGCCGCGAAAATATTTGTCCTTGGTCTTGGACGACTCCGCGAAGCTTCCCTTGGGAAACCAAGCTTTGACGTCGCGGGTCGCCTGCGCGAACAGGGCGGAGAGCTCCACCGGCATCACCTTCGACACGCTGACCGAGAAGTCGCCGCTGCAGTTCTGGTTCATCGCGCGGATGCCGCGGGCGCGTTCGTAGGATACCGCGATCATCTGGCCCCACCACGGCCCGGTCTTGAACTTCTTCTCCAGCAGCGCTGCGATGGCATGGTGGTCGAGCTTGGCCGCGCCCGCTCTGTCGAGCGCCGGGAACCAGTAGTCCCAGCCCTTGCCCGTCTTCGCCTTGATGCCCGCATCGGTCATCATCGGCTTTGCTTGCGCCTTGGCCGCCATGCCGTAATCTCCCTTCGATCAGCTATTCTAGCATACGGAGTTCGTCATGACCGGGCCTTTGGCGGGCGTTCGCGTCCTCGACCTCACCGAATTCATCTTCGGGCCTTACGCGACGCAGACCTTGGGCGATCTCGGCGCCGAGGTGATCAAGATCGAGAACCCCGGCGGCGACCGCCAGCGCCACGGCTCCAAGCATGCCGCCAGCGACGACATGAGCGCGCTGTTCATGAGCATGAACCGCAACAAACGCTCGGTGGTGCTCGACCTCAAGGTCGAAGACGGCCGCGACAGGCTGCGCGCGCTGATCCCGAGCGCGCAGGTCTTCATCCACAACGTCCGCGCCGACGCGATGGCGCGCCTGGGCTTTGGCTACGACGAGGTGACGAAGCTCAATCCAGCCATCGTCTATGTGCACTGCGTGGGCTACGGCTCGGACGGGCCCTATGCCGGCCGCCAGGCGTTCGACGATCTGGTGCAGGCGGCGTCGGGCGCGGCCGATCTGCTGCCGCGCGTCGACGGCAACGAGGACATGCGGCTGCTGCCCAGCTTCGTCGCCGACAAGGTGTCGAGCATGCACGCGCTCTATGCGACTCTCGCCGCGCTCTATCACCAGCAACGCACCGGCGAAGGCCAGTTCGTCGAAGTGCCGATGTTCGAGTGCTTCACGCATTTCATCCTGCTCGAGCATCTCTATGGCGAGACCTTCGAGCCGCCGGTCAGCCACATGGGCCACACCCCGGCGCTGGCCAGCGACCGCAGGCCGCTCAAATGCAAGGACGGCCATATCTGCATCCAACCGGTGAGCCGCGCGGCCTCGGCCAAGTTCATGGAGCTCGGCGGCATTGCGAACGCCTATGAAAGCGAACGCTTCCTCTCCGCGCCTAAGGGCAGCCGCGTGGGCGTCTACTACGCCATGCAGCGCGAGGCGGCGATGGCGCACACCGTCGAGGAATGGATGAAGCTCGGCGAGGAGCACCGCATCCCGATCATGCGCGCCAACGGGCTGGACGAGGTGCTGGACGATCCGCATCTGAAGGCCGTCGGCTTCTTCCAGGTCCGCGAGCATCCGACCGAAGGCGGCTGGCGCGCCATGCGTCCGCCGGTGAAGTTCTCCCGGACCCCGGCTTCGATCCGCACCGCGCCGCCCAAGCCGGGGCAGGATACGAAGGACATTACCGGATAGAAGATATTAACCTTAGAACCTGTTTTTGCATATTTTCAAACATTAAATGCATTTTCAAAACGTACAAACTGATGTTTAATACATAATATCTAATAATATAACCGCCTGAGTTCATGGTTCCGGAATGGATTTGGCTGCACTGCCACTCGCGCTGCTGCTTGTCGCGGTTCTCGCCGCCGGGCTCCTGACGGCGGTTCTTCGCAAGCGTCGGCGCCAATCCGTTCCGGACTGGATCGGCGCAGAGGAGGCTCGATCGATGTTGTCGGTTATGGAGGCTGCGACCCGGGCCTATGAGGCCGCCAAGCGCGAGGGAATGGTGATCGCATGGGTGGCGGAGAACGCGCGCGATCCCGAGGGCCCCACCGGCTGGTTCGCACGCAACATCGTCGGCGTCGTCGCGGCCTATCGCAAATCCGACGGCGGTTTCGAGAAGACCCAAGGCGTTGGCACCGAGCCGCAATCCCTCTACATACGCAAGCAAGACTATCGAACCTATATCGACTGGGCGCGCGGGATGCAGTGACTGCGGGCTCTTCGGCAACGGAGCAGGCGCGTTCATGATCACAGCGGCACAATTGCGCGCCGCCCGCGCGCTCGCGGGTATCGATCAGCGCGCGCTGGCGGAACGCTGCGGCCTCTCCGTGCCGACCATCCAGCGCATGGAGGCGAGCGAAGGCGTCATCCGCGGCAATGTCGATTCGCTGATGAAGCTCATCGCCGCGCTCGACGCGCTGGGCATCGCGCTGATCGGCGAGGATGCGCTGAGCCGGGACGGCGGCCGCGGCGTGCGCCTGAAACGCAAGGCCGCTGGAAGCTAGATCGTCACGAAGGCTTTGGCCGCGGGGTCATAGATCTCGAGCCGGCCGTCCGCGATCCCGAAACGCGCGCCGTTCAAGCTCAGTCTTCCGGCCTCGACGCGCTCGGCGATGAAGGGGAAGCTCATCAGCCGCTCCATCGACAACAGCACGCTGGCGCGCTCCACAGCGGCATGCCCGTCAGCCCCTGCCCGCTCGACCGCGGGAGACAACAGCTCGATCCAGGAGCGCAGGAACGGAACGTCCTTCGCGGTCTTGCCGTCGATGGCCGCCGCGACGCCGCCGCATTGGGCATGGCCCATGACCAGGATGTTGCCGACCTCGAGCACCATCACCGCGAATGCGATCGCGGCGCTGGTGCCGTGATGGGCGCCGTCGATCTCCGGCGGCGGCACGATCGCCGCGATGTTGCGGATGACGAACAGCTCCCCCGGCGACGCGTCGAAGACCGTCGCCGGATCCGAGCGCGAGTCGCTGCAGGCGATGACCAGGGTGCGCGGCCGCTGCCCCGTCCGGGCGAGCTCGGCATAGCGCGCGCGCTCGGCCGTCCAGCGCCGCTCGCGGAATTCGCGATAGCCCGCGATCAGCCTTTCCATGTCGTCGTCCATGCGTCCACCATAGGCGCGCCGGCGGCTTGAAGACAACGCGCGGCGCGGCCAAGATCGCGTCCCCATTAAGGGTTTCCGCCATGTCCGACACGCTGCTGCCCGTCCCCAAGGAATGGAAGTCCCGCGCGCTGATCGATGCGGCGACCTATGAGCGGATGTACGCGGATTCGATCTCCGATCCCGACGGCTTCTGGCGCGAGCAGGCGCACCGCATCGACTGGATCGTGCCGTTCAAGAAGGTCAAGGACGTGTCGTGGAACCCCGACGACCTCCACATCCGCTGGTTCGAGGATGGCTGCCTGAACGTCGCCGCCAACTGCATCGATCGGCATCTGGAGAAGCGCGGGGCTCAGACCGCGATCGTCTGGGAAGGCGACGATCCCACGCAGAGCCGCCACATCACCTATGCCGAGCTGCATCGTGAGGTGTGCAAATTCGCCAACGTGCTCAAGGCGCACGGCGTCAAGAAAGGCGACCGCGTCACGATCTACCTGCCGATGATCCCGGAAGCGGCCTATGCGATGCTCGCCTGCGCGCGAATCGGCGCAGTGCATTCGGTGATCTTCGCGGGCTTCTCGCCGGATTCGATCGCCGGCCGCGTGCTCGATTGCGCCTCGACGATCGTGCTCACCGCCGACGAAGGCATGCGCGGCGGCAAACCCATCCCGCTGAAAAAGAACACCGACGAGGCGTTGATCAAATGCCCGGACGTTGCGACCGTCATCGTGGTCAAGCGCACCGGCGGCGCCATCGACATGAAAGCGGGCCGCGACCATTGGTATCACGAGGAGGCCGCGAAGGTGCCCGCCGATTGCGCCGCCGAGCCGATGAGCGCCGAGGACCCGCTGTTCATCCTCTATACCAGCGGCTCGACGGGCAAGCCCAAGGGCGTGCTGCACACGAGCGGCGGCTATCTGATGTATGCCGCGTTCACCCACCAATATGTGTTCGACTATCACGACGGCGACATCTATTGGTGCACGGCGGACGTCGGCTGGGTGACGGGCCACAGCTACATCGTCTACGGCCCGCTGGCGAACGGCGCCACGACCCTGATGTTCGAGGGCGTGCCGAACTTCCCCACCACCTCGCGCTTCTGGGAGGTGATCGACAAGCACAAGGTCAACATCTTCTACACCGCGCCGACCGCGATCCGCGCGCTGATGCGCGACGGCGAGGCGCCGGTGAAGAAGACTTCGCGCAAATCGCTGCGCCTGCTCGGCAGCGTCGGCGAGCCGATCAACCCGGAAGCGTGGCTTTGGTACTACAACGTGATCGGCGACAAGCGCTGCCCCATCGTCGATACCTGGTGGCAGACCGAGACGGGCGGGATCCTGATTTCTCCGCTGCCCGGCGCCACCGACCTCAAGCCCGGCTCCGCGACCAAGCCGCTGTTCGGCATCCGGCCCGAGCTCGTCGATGCCGACGGCAAGGCGCTCGACGGTCCGGCGAGCGGCAACCTGGTGCTGCTCGATTCCTGGCCCGGCCAGATGCGCACGGTTTACGGCGATCACCAGCGCTTCATCGACACCTATTTCAAGACCTATCGCGGGAAGTACTTCACCGGCGACGGCTGCCGGCGCGACAAGGACGGCTATTACTGGATCACCGGCCGCGTCGACGACGTGATCAACGTGTCGGGCCACCGCCTTGGCACCGCCGAGGTCGAGAGCGCGCTGGTCGCGCACAAGGACGTGGCCGAAGCCGCGGTGGTCGGCTATCCGCACGACATCAAGGGTCAGGGCATCTATGCCTTCGTCACGCTCAAGACCGGCGTCGCGGCGACCGACGCGTTGAACGTCGAGCTCAAGGCCTGGGTGGGCAAGGAGATCGGCGCGATCGCCAAGCCCGACGTCATCCAGTTCGCGCCCGGCCTGCCCAAAACGCGCTCGGGCAAGATCATGCGCCGCATCCTGCGCAAGATCGCGGAAGGCGATACGTCCAATCTCGGCGATACGACCACGCTCGCCGATCCGAGCGTGGTCGAGGATCTGGTCAGGAACGCGGCGAAGGGATAGCGGCAGCGGTTGGAGCGTGCACGGCGATTTTGTCCATCCTCGTTGCGGTGCTCACCATCGTCGGTCTGTTGTTGTAAGCCGCGCGCCTCAATCCTGGCGGCTGGGCGAACGCTTGAACGATGCGTCCGGTACCGCAAGCGTGAGACAACCCGTTCCCCTCCATCCGCGCCATGACACGGGCAGGACGCCGAAGCCGACGCCCTGCCCGATCTCGTAAAGTAAGCGCGGTCAGCCTCCGGGCTTGCCGGGCGTCTTGACGTTGAGGTTGACGGTATGCGTCGTGCCGCCGCCGCCGAAATGGCCGCCGTTGTAGAAGAAGAAGCCGCCGATCACGAGGATCGCGATCAACAAGCCCGCGATCAGGGCCAAGGCCGAATTGCCCCCGCCGCCGTTTCCATCCGCCATTGCTCGCACTCCTCGAAGATTTCTGCCCTTGTTAGAACGGGGCAAGTCGCGGATGGTTGCAGGGCGGAAATGCGGACGGCGGGGCCGGAAGATGCTCACTTGGCGAATCGGCGACGTTAAGATCACCCGCGTGGTGGAGATGGAGCTGCCCGTCCCCTATCATCAGAAGCACTCCTTCCTGAAGCAGGCGACGCCGGAAGCGCTCGCCGCCATGCCGTGGCTCAAGCCCCATTTCGTGACCGAGGACGGCGCGCTGAAGCTTTCGATCCACGCTCTGGTCGTCGACGCGCCGGGACTCAAGCTCGTCGTCGACACCTGCGTCGGCAACGACAAGCCGCGCGCGCTCACCCGCCGCGTCGGCCTGCAGACCGGGTTCCTCGAGCACATGGCAGAGGCCGGCTATCCGCGCGCGAGCATCGACGCGGTGGTGTGCACGCATCTGCATGTCGATCACGTCGGCTGGAACACGATGCTCGTGGACGGCAGATGGGTGCCCACATTCCCCAACGCGCGCTACCTGATCGGCCGCGCCGAATACGAGCACTGGATCCGGGAAAGCGACGGCGAGACGGCCGAGATCATGGCGGACTCGGTGACGCCGATCTTCGAAGCCGGCCTGGCTGAGACTGTCGAGATGGACCACCGCATCACGCCCGAGGTCCGCCTCCTGCCGACACCCGGACACACGCCGGGCCACGTCAGCGTCGTGATCGAGTCGAAGGGCGAGACCGCGATCATCACCGGCGACATGATGCACCACCCCTGCCAGGTGACGCGACCGGACTGGATGTCGGAGTTCTACACCGACAAGGATGCCGGCGCGGCGCGCCGCCGCACCATGATCGGCGAATGGGCCGACAAGCCCACGCTCATCATCGGCACGCATTTCGCGGCGCCCACCGCCGGCCATATCCGCCGCCACGGCGACGGACACAGGTTCGAAGTATGAATCCTATTTGCCGCGCTTCTGCAGGAAATCCAAGGTCTTGGTTTTGGGCATCTGCGCGACGCGCTTGAAAAATTCCGTCTGCGTGATTTCGGTTGGCCATTCGAGCCGGATACCCACCGTGATGACGAGACGGTGTCGACGACGTCAGCTCCTCAACCAGATCCTCGGTGCGATAGATCAGCCAGTGATACGGAGGCGCATATTTGACCACCATGGACAGTCAGCTCAAGAAAATATCCAAGATGTTTTCATTTTTTGCTTTGAAATCAATGATGTAAATAAAATTCTGATGCTTAAATTTTGGAAAAATTTCCGGCTTTTTGCGCTGTCAACGCCCGGCAACCGCTTCATCGCCCCAGGCGAGGTGGGTCGCACCCTAAGCGGCTTCGCTCGCGCGCAACGGCGTCAGCGCGAAACGCAGCAGCAGCCCGTTGTTACGCTCGATGCCGGTGATCGTCGGATTGTAGAGCTCGGGCGTCCAGGCGATGAAGGTCAGCACCTGGCGCGTGCCGTCGGGCGACACGTCACCGAACGGCAGCATGATTTCCTCGGCATATTGCAGATCGCCCGACTGCCGCCGCCCCAGGCGCAGGCCGCGGCCGATGGCGCCGCGCGCGACCTCGCTGAAGCGGCGCATTCGCTCGCGCCGGTCGGAGGGCGCCGTCATCTCGATCCAGTCGCGGCCGGTGGCGTCGACGCCCGCCGCCTCGACCAGCCGCGAGCCCACCAGCCGGCACCGCACGCTCTTGCTCGGCACCACGTCGAAGATGCATATCGCCGGCAGAAGGTCGCCGACCGCGTTGGGCTGGAAATCGGCGCGCATGGGCAGCCGTTCGCCGCGCCACAGCGACAGCCAAAAGCGCGCCAGCCGGTCGACCTCCTCGCAAGCGGGCCGTTCCGCAAAGCAACGCTCGGCCGCGGCGAAGTCGAAACCGCTCAAGCCCACGCCTCCATGGCTAAAGCCATCTTGATGTCCTTCTCCGTCACGCCGCCCGCGTCATGGGTGGTGAGCGTGACCTCGACCTTATTATAGACGTTCGACCATTCGGGATGATGGTCCATCTTCTCGGCCAGCAGCGCCACACGTGTCACGAAGGCAAACGCGGCGCTGAAATCCTTGAACTCGAAACGGCGGGTGATGGCGTCGCGGCCTTGGCCGCGCTGCCAGCCGGGCGGGGGTGCGAGTTTTTCCATGTTCTTGCCTCCTCGTTTCATTCTAACGTGCGGGCCATGGACTGGTCGCGCATTAACGCTCCCTCGCTGGACGATTTCGAGATCATGGCGGCTGAAGCCTATGCCTCCCTGCCCAAGAAGTTCCGCGCGCTCGCGGGCGAGGTCGCGTTCATGGTCCAGGATTTCCCCGACGAGGACGTCATCGACGAGATGGGCCTCGAGACCGAGTTCGACGTCCTGGGCCTGTTCCAGGGGCCAGACCTGGCGGCGCACGAGGCGGGCCAGGTGCACGGCCACCAGACCATGATCTTCCTCTATCGCCGTCCTATCCTGGACTATTGGGCCGAGCACCACGAAAGCCTGGGCGACGTCGTGCGCCATGTGCTCATCCACGAGATCGGCCATCACTTCGGGCTTTCAGACGACGACATGGACGCGATCGAGGGTTAGCGCAGCGCGTAGGTGCGCTCCGGCGTGTAGATGCTGCCGTTGGGCGTCAGATGGCTCGAATTAAGGATGAACTCCGTCACATCGAACGGTGCGCTCTGATAGAGCGCGTGGTGGATGAGGAACTCCATCACTTTGTCACGCGGGGCCGCTTTAAGCCGCGCTAAGGTGACGTGCGGCGTGAATTTGCGCTGCTCGGCTTCGAGGCCGAGGCGCTGCAGCGCGGTCTCGATCTTGCGGTTCAGATGCATGAGCGCCTGGTTCGGCGCGACACCGGCCCAGAGCGCGCGCGGGTTCTTGCCGCCGAACTCGCCCACGCCTTTGAGCTGCAAGCTGAAGCGCGGGGCCGCGATCGCGCTCAGAGCGTCGTCGATGCCGGTCGCGTCGCGTCCGTCGACCTCGCCGATGAAGCGTAGCGTGATGTGGAGCTGTTCGCGGTCCTGCCAGCGCGCGCCGGGCACGCCGGATTCGAGCAGCAACAGCGTCTGGGCGACGCTGTCGGGGAGCGCGAGCGCGATGAAGAGACGGATCATGCCCGAAGCAGCCGTCCGAACGGCAGGCGATTGCGGAACAGCCAGCCGAACGCGAGATAGGCCACGCCGCCGCATGCCAGCGCGGCTGCGAAGGCAAGCTCGCGCTGATGCACCAGCATCGCGCCGCCCAATGCGGCAAAGCCGGTCGCGACGGCGGCCACGATGCTGGGCAGAAGCGAGCGCAACAGCGTCTCGTCGAACACCAGCAGGCCTCGTCGCGACGCCAGGAACAGCAGCAGGCACACATTCGCCCAGGAACCGAGCGAGGTGCCGAGCGCGACGCCGAACGCGCCCCACCCCAAGCCCCATACCAGCAGGAACTTCAGCCCCACATTGACGACAACCGCGAGCAACGTCGCCATCACCGGCGTGCGCGTGTCGTGGCGCGCATAGAACGTCGCCTGGATCACCCGCACCATGACGAAAGCCGGCAGCCCGATGCCGTAACCCAAGAGCGCGGCCGCGGCGAGGTCGGCGGCTTCGAGATGGAACGCGCCGTGGGCGAAGATGCCGCGCATGATCGTCTGCGGCACCAGTAGGAACGCGGCGGCGAACGGCAAAGTCAGGAACAGCCCGAGCGCGAGGCTGCGGTTCTGCGCCGCCTGCGCACCCGGCTCGTCGCCTTTGGCGATCAGGGTCGACATCTCGGGCAAGAGCACGGTGGCGAGCGCGATGCCGAGCGTGCCGAGCGGCAGCTGGTTGACGCGGTCGGCATAGTTGACCGCGGTCAGCACGCCCGGGAAATAGCTCGCGATCAGCGTGTCGAAGAAGAGCGCGATCTGCACGCTGGCCGAGCCCAGCGTCGCCGCGCCCAAGGCGCCCAGGAAGTTCCTGGTCGGCGCGTCCCAGCGCGGCACGGTCAGCCGCAGCCGCAGGCCGGCGCGCAATGCTGCGACGACGATGAACACGTATTGCAGGACGCCGCCCAGGAGCACGCCGCTCGCCGCCGCATAGGCCGCGTTGGGGAAAAAGCGCGCGCAAGCCAGCGTACCGATCATCGCCAGATTGAGCAGGATCGACCAGAACGCGGCCGCCGCGAAGCGTCCATGCGCGTTCAGCATCGCCGAGAGCTGCACCGCGATCACGGTCAGAATGAGATAGGGAAACGTGATGCGCGACAGCGTGGTCGCGACCTGCGTCTGCGCTTCGCCGAAGCCGAGCGCCATCACCCGCACGATCCAGTACATGCAGGCCATGGCCACGACGAACAGCACGATCTGCGCCGCCATCTGCCAGGCATAGACGTTGTCGGCAAAGCGCGCGGCTTCCTCCTCGCCCTGCTTCTCGCGCGCCGCGGCATAGCGCGGAATGAAGGCGACGTTGAACGCGCCTTCCGCGAAGATGCCGCGGAACGAGTTGGGCAGCCGCCAGGCGACGAAGAACGCATCCGAAAGGAAGCCGCTGCCCAAGACGGCCGCCATCAGCACGTCGCGCGCGAAGCCCGCAAAGCGCGAGAGCAGCGTGATGCCGCCGACGGTGGAGAGTCGCTTGAGCATGCCTTCAGCCTTGCCCGAAGGCACGGGCATGGGCAACGGCGTCGACGCCGGCGAGCGCACCGGGCCTGAGCTCCAGCGCCTGGAAATGCGGCCCGGCGTAGGGCGAGCCAAGCAGTGTTGGCTTGAAACCGAAGCGGCCGTAATAGTCCGGGTCGCCGAGCACGACCACCGCCTCAATGCCCTTTGCCGCGCACGCCGCGAGCCCGGCGCGGATCAGCGATTCGCCGATTCCCTGCCTCTGCCGGTCGATGTGCACCGCGACCGGGGCCAGCGCGGCGATCCGGCACAGGGGCGGTACGGCCAGGGCCGCGCTGAACATCGCATGGCCGACCACGTGGCCCGCCTCGAGCGCGGCCAACTCCGCCACCACATCGCCATCCCGGCGCAGCGCCGCGACCAGCGCCGCCTCGCCGTCGCCGCTGCCATAGCGCTTCCGGAACGCCGCCTGCGTGATTTCCGCGATTTCCGCGGCGTGGGCGGCGCAATCCGTGACGGTTGTTACACTCGGTCTCATCTTGATAGTTTCCGCGCACAACACGATATTAAGATGGCAAGCCGGCTCTTGGAGCAGGCAAGGAAGGAATCCCATGGCTGAATACGACAATCGCGTGCTGCGCGGCCAGACGGCGACGACCGCCGACGTCGTCGATCAAGGTCTGCGCGCCTACATGCTGCGCGTCTACAACTACATGCTGGTGGGCCTGGCGCTCACGGGACTGGCGGCCTACGGCTTCAACATGCTGACCACCACGACCGATCCGGCGCTGGCGATGACCACGCTGCGCAACGGCGTGATGCTGACCAGCCTCGGCGCGTCCATCTACGGCACCGGCTGGATGTGGGCCGTCATCCTGGCGCCGCTCGCCGTCTTCCTGTTCCTCAACTTCCGCATCCAGCACTTGAGCGCCGCGGCGGCGCAGATGTCGTTCTGGCTCTATGCGGCGCTGGTCGGCGCGTCGATCTCCTCGATCTTCATCGTCTACACCGCGGCGAGCATCTATCAGGTGTTCTTCATCACCTCGGCAGCGTTCGCAGGCTTAAGCCTGTGGGGCTACACGACCAAGAAGGACCTGTCGGGGTTCGGCACGTTTCTCATCATGGGCGTGTGGGGCCTGTTCATCGCGCTGGTCGTCAACATGTTCCTGAAGTCGGACATGATGGCGTGGGTGACCTCGGTCGCCGGCGTCGGCATCTTCGCAGGGCTCACCGCCTACGACACGCAGAAGATCAAGAACATCTACTACGTCGGCGACGACGGCACGGTCGCGGCGCGCAAGTCGGTGATCGGCGCACTGGTTCTTTATCTCGACTTCATCAACATGTTCATGTTCCTGCTGCGCCTGATGGGTTCGCGTAGATAACACGTGCCGATCGACACGCCGGAGCCGTTTGCGGTCGAGCTCGTGCCGCATTCGCCGCTCTGGCCTAAGATGGCCGAAGCCGAGACTCGCCGCCTGAGGGAAACCTTGGGCGGCGAACTCGTTACGGTGCACCACATCGGCTCGACCGCGATCCCCGGCATCATGGCCAAGCCGGTGGTCGACCTGATCCCGATCGTCAGGAGCATCGAGCGCCTCGACGCGCAGGAGGATCGCGTGCGCGCTCTGGGCTACAAATGGTTCGGCGAGTATGGCCTGCCCGGAAGGCGCTATTGCTATCTGAAGGACGCGGCCACCGGCGTGCGGCTTTTCCAGCTGCATTGCTATCAGGAAGGTTCGCCGGAAGTGCCGCGGCATCTGGCGTTCCGCGACTATCTGCGCGCGCATCCGGCGCTTGCGAAGGAATACGAGGCCGAGAAGATCCGCGCGGCTTCGGTCGTCTCGGACGACGTCAACGCCTACAACGACCAGAAGAACGGCTGGATCAAGCGCGTCGAGAACGACGCGCTCGCATGGTCAGCCGCGGCCCATTGAGTAGATCGGCGCGAAGCATCCTGCGATCAGCCGCTTGGCGTCGAACGGCGGCGCGCCCGCCGTGTCCAGCACGCCGTCCTGGTGCATCTTCTCTTCGGCAACGGCGAAGAAGTCCTTGTCCGGCCAGATCTGCCAGGTGAAGACGATCTTCTCGCCATTTTTCGCCGCGACGGCGCGGCGGAAATCGGTTTCGTTGCCGTCGGGGACGAAATCCTCCCAGCACTCGACGATCTCCAGGCACCCATAGCTCTTGAAGATGCGCGCGCCGTTCTCGGCCCAGCGGCGATAGTCCTCGATTGCGTCCCCGGGGACGGGGATCACGAGTCCGCAGACATACATGATTGACCCCTTAAGTGCGCGCCGCGCGCGCCTTGAACAGCTTCCTATCGAAGACCCTGAGCACCTGCGCCAGGTCGTGGCCGCGCTTTAGCACATGCCCGCTCGATTCGATGACAGCATACTGGCCCTGCCGGCTGCGCAGGCGCGGTCGCTTTTCGACTGTGAACAGCGGCGCCTCGCTGGAGCGGCGGAAGATCGAGAACGAAGCCGCGTCGCTCAAAAAATCGATCGCATAGTCGCGCCATTCGCCCGCCGCGACCATGGCGCCATAGATAGCAAGGATGCGGTCGAGCTCGGCGCGGTCGAATCGCACCTGCTGCACCGGCTCGCTTGCATACCCATTCCGCGCGGGCGAGCCGGCCTCCGCGCGGAGGAACGCTATGGGTTCCTCGACCATCGAAAGGATGATGAACCCCACGGCTTGCCTCGTCAAACCGAAACCACTTCGCGGATTCGTGTTTTGGGCCACGAAATCGCCACGTTTGGGCCTTGGACCTGCCTTTCTCGCCCCTCAGGTTCCGGCTCGCCGGCTGATCGAGTTGAGGGAAAGTTTCGCGGCGATTTAAGCCCCCCAGCCCCTCGCTGTGGAGCGTCCTGATCGGTCAGCCGGCACCTTCTTTCCCGTCTCTGTTAAGGCGCGTGCTACCGTGCGCGCATGACGCCCGCCCCCTTCATCGTCGGAGTCGGCCGCTCGGGCACGACCTTGCTGCGTCTGATGCTCGACGCGCACCCGGCGCTCGCCATCCCGAGCGAGACGCTGTTCCTTGAGGACGCGATCAAGCAAGGGGCCACGCCGGGAAACTTCGCGCAGATCGCCACCGCATCGCAGACCTGGCCCAACATGGCGATGGACCGCGCCGAGCTCGAGGTCGCGGCCTCCAGCGCGTCGTCGCTCTCCGACGCGATCCGCGCCTTCTATCGTCTGTATGCGCGGCGTCGCGGCAAGGCGCGCTGGGGCGACAAGACGCCTTACTATCGCGTCTACATGCGCGACATCGCCGGGCTTTTGCCCGAGGCGCATTTCATCCATGTGATCCGCGACGGCCGCGACAGCGCGCTCTCCTATCAGGGATTGTGGTTCGGTCCCGGCGACGATTTCGAGAAGCAGGCACGCTTCTGGTCCGAGGCGGTCGAGCACGCCCGCGAGCAGGCGCGTGAGCTCGAGCACTACACCGAGATCCGCTACGAGGCGCTGGTCGCCGAGCCGCAGAAGACCTTGCGCGATCTGTGTGCCGGACTGGAACTCGATTTCGATCCGGCGATGCTGGCCTATCACGCGAACGCCGCCGAGCGCCTCGACGAGCTCAAGCAGCCATTCGGGCCCAAGGACCGCACACCGCAGGACATGAAGACGTTCATGGCCATCCATGACCGCGCGAAGGAGCCACCGGACGCGAGCCGGATCGGACGCTGGCGCACGGAAATGTCGCGCGAAGATTTACGGCGCTACGAAGCCATCGCAGGGCCCATGCTGCGTGCGCTCGGATATGAGACTGGTTCTCAACATTGAACCGAAACGTCACCAATGCGTGACCCAAGCTGACAGCCGCCATTCGAATCGCTAGCGTGCCAGCCGAAAGTTCTCAGGGGTAGATGATGTTCCGTAAATCGATGGCCGCGCTGGCGTTCGGTCTCTGCGCATGGCCGGCATTCGCGCAAGCGCAAGTCCTGACCAACCTCGTTCACCCCGCGCCCGAAGGCGCCGACATCACATTGCAGCTCACCGACGGCACGGTGCTCGGGCAATCCGCCGCCGACGGCAGCCACTGGTACAAGCTCACCCCCGACGTCAACGGCAGCTACCAGAAGGGCACCTGGTCGCGCCTGGCCAACCTTCCCAACGGCTATCAGCCTTATGCGATGGCGAGCGCGGTGCTCGCCGACGGCCGCGTGATCATCGAGGGCGGCGAATACAATCCGGGCAGCGACTTCACGCTCACCAATCTCGGCGCGATCTACGATCCCCTCGCCAACACCTGGACGATGAACAAGGCGCCGCGGGGATGGGGCTGGATCGGCGACTCCTCGTCGCTGGTGCTTCCCGACGGCCGCTATCTTCTGGGCAAGAAGCTGGACGACAAGATGGCCGCTTTCGATCCCGCGACCAACACCTGGACCAAGCTCGTCTCGACCGGTCATGACGGCATGAACTCGGAAGAGACTTGGATATTGATGCCCGACGGCCGCGTGATGACCATGAACGTGCAGGCCGCGCCGCATGTGCAGATCTACGATCCCGCCACGGGTATCTGGAAGCGCCTGCCCAAGACGCCGGTGAGCCTAAGAGGCCCGAAGTGCTGCCGCGGCATCGATTACGGCGGCCGACATCTCTACCACCCGCCGGGCGAGATCGGTCCGGCACTGCTGATGCCGGACGGTTCGGTATTCGCGACCGGCGGCATCCCCAAGGGCGAAAACACCGCGCATACCGTGACGTTCCGCAACGGCGCCTGGACGCAGGGCCCCGACATCCCCAGCCATGACGACATGGGCGATGCGTTCGCCTCCCTGCTGCCCAACGGACATGTGCTGATGGAGTCCGTCAGCGGCAAGCTCTACGAATATGACGGCGCCGGCCATATCCTGACCACGCCGTACAACGGCGCGGGCAACAGCCTCATGGTGTTGCCGACGGGCGAGATCCTGGTCGGCGGTATGGCGGTCTATTCCTCGTCCGGCAGCCCCGATCCGGCCTGGAAGCCAGCGGTCAGCGACTGCCCGAGCACGCTGACCCGCGGCTCGAGCTTCATGATCGCCGGCACGCAGTTCAACGGCCTCTCCCAGGCGAACTCGTTCGGCGACGAGCTGCAGACCTTCACCAACTATCCGCTGGTGCGCATCACCAACAACGCGACAGGGCACGTGTTCTATGCCCGCACGCACGATCACAGTTCGATGGGTGTCGCTACCGGCGCCACGCCGGTCTCGACCCATGTCGACGTGCCGGCCGGCATGGAGACGGGCGCAGCCAAGCTCGTCGTCGTCGCCAACGGCATCGCGTCGGACCCTGTCGACGTGACGGTGAATTAGGTTTTAGGTGTACGACCCTGCATGCGGGCGGCGATCTGACCCCAGAAGCCGCCCGCGGCACCCGTCACCACCGAGATCGCGGTATCCAGCGCCAGCATCGCGAACGGCATGTCGCCCAGGAGCACCGACAGCGCGATGCCGATCAGCGCGCTCACCCCGCCCGCGATCGCGCCGCCCAGGATGCCGCGGCCGAATCCGGAAGCGTAATCGACCGCGTAGAGATAGCCCGCCAGCGCCGAGATCATCATCCCGCCGAACAGGAACATGTTGGCATAGCCGCGCACGGCCGGGAAGAAATGGCCGATCAGGACCCAGACCACCTGGAGGACCGAACCGACAATCGTTGCACGCTGCAGGATTCTCGGCTCGATCATGCTGATCCCTATTTGGTGACCATTTCCTTTTTCCAGTCCACGGGGCCCCTGGTGAAGAGGTTGCCGAGCAGCTGGAACTCGTAAGCATTACCTGCCCGGAAGTGCTTGTACACCGAATCGAACGCCGGACCGTCGCCATAGCCCACGCCGGACTCGATCACCTTTGTGCGACCGCCGCCCAGGTCTTGGAACTCGAGGACGGTGCGGATCTTGGAGAACGCCGCGGCATCGAACGGCGCGCCGGCCGGCGCGTGATCGTTGGCCAGCACCAGCAACCGTTCGGGCAGATAGGCGACGATGCGGTTGCGGATATTGTCCGGGTCGCCGATTTTCGCGGTCAGACTGTAGGATGCCTCGATCATGCCGTCGTTGCCGAGCGTGACGTGCGCCACCGGCGCGGCCCAGCTCGCGAAGCCTGCGTCGGTGGTGAACGCCTCCCACACATTCTTGACCGGTGCGTCGATGACCATCTCCAGCTGCTGCACGCGATGGCCCTCGCCGTCGACGAAGGAGGTGTCCTTCACCTGAGCCGCGGCCGGGCTCGCGCAAATAAGCGCCGCGATCAAAATCTTCCTCATGTTCAACTCCCCTTGGCTTGTCGTTCGAGACGGTCGACGTAGTCGCGCAGCATCGCGACGGAGCGGTCGAAAGCATCGATGGTGCGGTGCGTCCGCGCCTGCATCACCCCGCCTTCCATCGTGGTGAGCGTGAAGACGGCCAACCCGCGGCGGTCCAGATCGGCGGGCAGACGCGTGCCGGCGTCGACGTAACAGCGCTCGATCGCGTCGACCCAGCCGTCGAAATTCACCGACAGAAGCTCGCGCACCGGCGGATCGGGCTCGTGCAGCTCCAGCGCCAGATTGCCGATCGGGCAGCCATAGACGCAGTCGCTCCCCGTCAATGCCAGACGGTATTGGGCGAGCAGCGCGAAGACGCGCGCGATGGGATCGTCGATCCCCTCCCAGGCGGGACCGAGCAGCATCGGAGCGATGCCGTCGCGGTAGCGACGCAACACTTCGAGCAGCAGGTCTTGCTTGGTCTGAAAGAAATAGTAGAGGCTGCCGCTGTTGGCGCCCGCAGCCTTGAGGATGTCGGCCACGCTGGTCGACTCGTAGCCCTTCTCGGAGAACAGCCGCATCGCGGTCATGACCAAGCGGGTCTTGGTTTCGTCCATGTAACTGCCACCTTCCAATCGCCACTATTGATTGATCATTCAACTAAATCAAGCTGGCAGGTCGCCGCGCAACGATATGACCCAGCTTTAACGCTCGGCAATCTTGCGGGACCGGCGCGATTTCTCTAAGGAAAGCAGCCCTTTCGACGCATTTCCGCCCATGATTGAAATCGACGGACTGACCAAGCGCTTCGGCCAGATGACGGCGGTTGCCGATTTGAGCCTTTCCGTCGGCAAGGGCGAGGTGCTGGGTTTCCTTGGTCCCAACGGCGCCGGCAAATCGACCACGATGAAGATGGTTACCGGGTTCCTGGCGCCGACCGCCGGCCGGGTCAGCGTCTGCGGCCACGACGTCGAGACCGATCCGATCGCGGCCCAGGCCAATATCGGCTACCTGCCCGAGGGCGCGCCCGCTTACGGCGACATGACGCCCCGCCAGTTCCTGCGCTTCATCGCCGAGATCCGCGGCTTCCGCGGCGAGGCGATGGATCAGGCGGTGGCGAAGTCCGTCGCCAAGACCGAACTCGCCGGCGTGCTCGACCAGCCTATCGAGACGCTGTCCAAGGGCTTCAAGCGCCGCGTCGGCGTCGCCCAGGCGATCCTGCACGATCCGCCGGTCCTGATCATGGACGAGCCGACCGACGGCCTCGACCCCAACCAGAAATTCGCGGTGCGCTCGCTGATCAAGGCGATGGCGCCGAGCAAGGCGATCATCATCTCGACCCACCTGCTCGAAGAGGTCGACGCGATCTGCACCCGCGCGGTGATCATCGATCGGGGCGGCATCGTCGCCGACGGCACGCCAGCCGAGCTGCTCGCGCGCTCGCGCCATCACAACGCGGTGACGCTCACCCTGCCCGCGACCCAGGCCGCCGACGCGCAGGCCAAGATCAAGGCGCTTGCGATCGTCGCCAGCGTCGAGCAGCAGGGCCGCGACGACGGCTTCGTGCAGATCACCGCGTTCCCGAAGAGCGGCGCCCTGCTCATCGAGGACATCAGCGCGCTCGCGGTGCGCGAGAGATGGGACGCGCGCGAGCTCTATGCCGAGGCCGGGCGCCTGGACGAGGTGTTCCGCGCCATCACCACCACCGACACCCAGCGCGCGAAGGCGGCGGCCGCATGAAACAGCTCTGGCCCATCTTCAAGCGCGAGTTCGCGGCCTATTTCGCGACGCCGCTGGCGTACGTCTTCATCGTGATCTTCCTGTTCGCGATGGGCGTGTTCACCTTCTATGTCGGCCGCTTCTACGATCAGGGCAACGCCGACCTGTCGGTGTTCTTCACCTATCATCCCTGGCTCTATCTGTTCCTGGTGCCGGCGCTGTCCATGCGGCTGTGGGCGGAGGAGCGCCGCACCGGCACGATGGAGCTTCTGCTCACCTTGCCGGCGCCGCTGTGGGCGACGGTGGTCGGCAAGTATCTCGCCGCCTGGGCGTTCACGGGACTGGCGCTGCTGCTCACCTGTCCGATCTGGGTCACGGTCAACTATCTGGGCGATCCCGACAACGGCGTGATCCTGGCGAGCTATCTGGGCAGCTTCCTGATGGCGGGCGGGTATCTGGCCATCGGCGCGTGCCTTTCGGCGACGACGAGCAACCAGGTGATCGCGTTCGTGGTGACGGTCGTGGTCTGCTTCCTGTTCACGATCTCCGGCGCGCCGCTGGTGATCGACCTGTTCCGCGGCTGGGCGCCTTACGCGCTGGTGAGCGCGATCGCGTCGTTCAGCTTCCTGTCGCACTTCAATGCGATCCAAGCGGGCGTGATCGACCTGCGCGACCTGATCTTCTTCGTCTCGCTGATCGCCCTCTTCCTGACCGCCAATGTCGTCATCATCGACCTGAAGAAGACGGGCTGAGACATGCAACCCCTCTCCCGCCGGATTTATGCTCTGATCGCCATCGCGCTCGCCGTGGTGATCTTCGTCGCGGTCAATATCGCGGCCGATAACGGGCTCACCACCGCCAAGCTCGATCTGACCGCCAACGGCCAGTTCACGCTCAGCCAAGGCACGCGCAACATCGTCGCGAGCCTGAAGGAGCCGGTGACGCTCAAATTCTATTATTCCAAGCAGACCGCGTCGGAATACGCCCAGACCGCGCAATACGCCAAGCGCGTGCGCGATCTTTTGAACGAATACGCCTCGTCCAGCCACGGCAAGATCGTCATCGAGGAAGTCGATCCCGAGCCCTTCACCGAGGCCGAGGACCAGGCGACCGCCGCCGGCATCACCGGCGCGCCGACCGATTCCGGCGACGTCGTCTATTTCGGCCTGGTCGGCACCAACGCGGTCGACGGCCGCGAGGTCATCCCCTACTTCACCTCCGAGCGCGAGGAATATCTCGAATACGACCTCACCTCGCTGATCTACCGGCTGTCGACGCCGAAGAAGCCTCTGGTCGGAGTGTTGGGCTCGATCCAGCTCGCCACCGGTCCCGGCGGACTCGCCGCGATGATGCAGGGCCAAAGCCAGCCCTACACGGTCTATCTGGAGATGCAGCAGATCTTCCAGACCCAGGTCGTGCCGCCGCAGTTCAAGGAGATTCCGAAATCGATCGATGTGCTCTTGATCGCGCATCCGACGAGCTTCACCGACGAGCAGCTTCAGGCCATCGACCAGTTCGCGCTGAACGGCGGCCGCGTGCTGCTCTTCGTCGACCCGGCGTCGGACATCGCGGCCCAGACGCAGCCCAATCCGTACAACCCGGTGCCGCCGTCGCCGTCGTCCGACATGCCCAAGCTGCTTCAGGCCTGGGGCGTCGCCTACGATCCGACCAAGGTCGTCGCCGACCGCAAGCTCGCCCAGCGCGTGCAGGTGCGCGATCCGATGAACCCGGTGGCGCTCTATCCTGTGTGGCTGCACGTGCCGGCCGAGAACTTCGACAAGAAGGACACGGTGACGGCGAGCCTGCAGTCGCTGAACCTGGCCAGCGTCGGCGCGCTGCGTCCGGCCAAGGGTGCGACGACCAGCTTCACGCCGCTGATCACCTCGTCCGACCAGGCCTCGCTGCTCGACGCCAACATGGTGCGCGCGACGCAGAATCCCAACGACCTGATGGCGATGGTCGAGCCGACGGGCGAGAAGTTCACCATCGCCGCGCGCGTTTCGGGCGAGGCCAAGACTGCTTTCCCCGCGACCGCCAAGACCAAGTCCGGCAAGGTAAATGTCGTCGTCATCGCCGACACCGATCTGTTCGACGACCGCTTCTGGGTGCGCGTGCAGAACGTGCTGGGCAAGAAGATCGCGGCCCCCTTCGCCGACAACGGCGGGCTGGTGCTGAACGCGGTCGAAAACCTGACCGGCTCGAGCGATCTGATCTCGCTGCGCACGCGCGAGACCGTGCAGCGGCCGTTCACCGTCGTGCGCGACCTCCAGGCCAAGGCGGCGGAGCAGTTCCAGCAGAAGGAAAAAGACCTGCAGCAGCACCTGACCGAGACGCAGCAGCGCCTGCACGAGCTCGAGCAGGGCGGCAACGTCCAGTCCGGCACCGAGGCCGGTCTCACGCCTGCGCAGCAGGCCGAGATCGAGCGCTTCCGCCGCGACGCGCGCGACACCCGCAACCAGCTGCGCGACGTGCAGCACAACCTTCGCAAGGACATCGATCGGCTCGGCACTTGGCTCGCCATCATCAACATCGCGCTGGTGCCGATCCTGATCGCGATCTTCGCCATCGCGCTCGCCTCGTACCGCCGCCGCAAGCGCATGCAAGCCCGGGCCTCGACATGAACGCTTTCCTCGCCGATCCCCGCAGGCGCAACCTGGCCATCCTGGGCGGAGCTGCCGTGATCTCGGTGGCGCTCGCGATGTGCTCCGTGTACGAACAGTCGGCCAGCGTCGCGCCCAAGACCGCGCAAACCGAGTTCTTCCCCGGCCTCGCCGGCCACGTGCGCCAGGCGGCGCGCATCCACATTTCGTCCAAGAAGAACGGCAGCTTCGACGTCGTCTTCAAGCCGTCCAAGGGCTGGGTGCTGCCGGGCAAGAACGACTATCCCGCCTCGTTCGCCGAGGTGAACAAGACGCTGGTGACGCTCGCGGCGCTCACCACCATCGAGCCCAAGACCGCCAGCGCCGAATGGCTGCACACGGTCGCGCTCGATGCGCCTTCCAAAGGCGGCGACGGCACCGAGATCGTCGTCAGCGACGACCAGAAGCACGAGCTCGCGCATCTGATCGTCGGCAAGAGCGAGGACATCGGCGATCCGACCGGCTCGATCGGTCTGTTCGTTCGCCGTCCCGACGAGAACCAGAGCTGGCTGGTCAAGGCGCAGGCCGAGATCCGCGGCACGGTCGCCGACTGGCTCGACAAGACCGTGCTCGGCGTCACCCAGGCCCGCATCCAGTCCGTGGTCGTCGACCAGCCCGACGGCACCTCTTACGAGGTCAGCCGCGCGACCGACAAGGAGCCGCATTTCAAGCTCTCCACCATCCCGGCCGGGCGCGAGCTGTCGGCCGAGGACGCGCCCGACGAATTCGCCGAAGCCCTCGCCGATTTCTCCTTCGAAGACGTCAAGCCGGCGCGCGACATCGACTTCACCAATCCGGCGCGGCTCGTCGTGCGCACGTTCGACGGGCTCAGCCTCAATCTCGAGATCGCGCACAAGGGCGACGATTATTGGGTGCAGCTGGCCGCGACCGACCTCGGCGGCAAGCCCGACATCGCCAAGGAGGCGCGCACCATCAACGCGCGCGCCGGCGGCTGGGCCTACAAGGTCGAGGGCTTCAAAGGCGGCCAGCTGACCGCGACCTTGGAGAACCTGCTCAAGCCCAAAGGTGCGCCGGGAGCGCCCGCCGGCCTTCCACCCGGCATGCAGGTCCCGCCCGGCGGCGGCGAAGAGTAGCTCCATCGACAATCCGAGTTCGAGGCGCTAGGTCGTAAGGCGATGAGCGACGATCCGTTCCTCCGCGACCTCTGGTACGTGGCCGCGCAAGCCGCGAGCGTGAAGCGCGGAGCGATGCGCCGCGAGATGCTGCTCGGCGAGCCGATCCTGATCGGCCGCATGAAGGACGGCCGGGCGTTCGCGCTCAAGGACATCTGCCCGCATCGCGGCGTGCCGCTGTCGGCCGGCAAGGTGATGTCGGAGAACGCCGTCGAATGCCCCTATCACGGCTGGCGCTTCAGGGCCGACGGCCAGTGCACGCTGATCCCTTCTCTGGTCGGCAGCGAAACGATCAAGCCCGAGAGCATCCGCGTGCGCTCCTACCCGGTGCGCGAGCAGGACGGGCTCATCTGGCTCTATATGGCGGCACCCGGCCGCGAAACCGCGAGCCCGCGCAACGAGCCGCCGCGCGTGCCGATCCCAAACGCCAGACCGCGCTGGAGCGAAAGCCAGACCTTCCGCTGCGCCATCGACCACGCCGTCATCGGGCTGATGGACCCGGCGCATGCCCCTTATGTGCACGGCCGCTGGTGGTGGCGCGTCAAGCCGCGGGTGAAGGAGAAGCGCTACGCGCCGCTGCCGAACGGCTTCGTGATGACGCGCCACGCGCCGAGCAAGGCCGCGTACAAGCTGCTCGGCGCCGATGTTTCGACCGAGATCACCTTCGAGCTGCCGTCCATCCGCTTCGAGAACATCACCGGCTCGTTCATGGGAAGGCCGATCGCGGTGACGGGGCTCACCACCTGCACGCCGATCGACGAGCAGACCACGCAGGTGACGCAGATCTTCTACTGGCCCGCGTGGCTCGGCTTCATCAAGCCATTCTTCTGGGCCATGGGCCCGACATTCCTGGGCGACGACCGCCGCATGGTCGAGCTGCAGCGCGAGGGGCTGAAATTCGACCCGCGCCTGCTGCTCATCCAGGACGCCGACGTGCCGGCCATGTGGTACCACCGGCTGAAGAAAGCCTGGGCCGAATCGACCGCGAGCGGCGGGGAGTTCGTCAATCCGCTGAAGGAGACGACGCTCAGGTGGAAGAGTTGAACGTCGGATTCAGAGCAGCTGAAACAGCAGCGACAACAACGGTATGAACGGGATCACCAGGCTGAGCCCGCTCAAGATCGGATTCCGGTAGGCGTCAGCCCCGGCAATGTCTCTGTGCAATTGGTTCAGCTCTTTCAAATGGCCGAGATCGATCGTGCCGGGGCCTCCCAACTGTGCCGTGAGCGATGCGGCTTGAGCTTCGATCGAACGCAGCTTCGACAGCACGGCGTTCCGCACCGCCCGGCGCAGCGCCGCCTCGGTCAGCAGGAAGATCACGCTGCCCAGACCCACTGAAAAGCTGCCGACGACGAAGATGTCCACCAGCGCGAAGCTGTTGCGGCTCCAATCGAAAGCAAGAAAGTGGGGCCCGCCGGCCTTGATGTCGAAGCTGGCCCCGACGCCGAAGGGAATCACGAGGATGATGGAAAACGCGATACCGCTCCAGAACACGAGCATCGTGCGCCCGACGGCCGATATCGACTTGACGATCGCAGAGTTGGCGGGATCGAGCGCATAGATGCCGCCCGGATCGTCTTCCAGAGAGGTCGCGAAGAGTCGATAGAAGGTCGCGGTATTGACCACCTTCGCCGCGGCGGCGAACAAAAAGAGCCAGCCGAAGGACCACCAGGCCAGCTCTCCGTTCGACGGGCTCCAGTCACCGTACAGGTCGCGGCTGACAAGCCAGCCGGCAAGGGCGGCGAACACAGGCGCCAAGCACCAAGTCACGATGAGCTGGCGTTTCCGGTCATATCGGACGGCCAGACGCGCTTGCAGATCGGCAGCCGCCTTCGCGGAGAGCTGCGGGATGACGTCGCGCTCGAGCGTTTTCAGCACCAGCGCCGACGTCCAGCGCGAGGTTGCGGTGCACCAGCCGCACCAGAAGCTGCCGTAGATTTGAAGCACCAAAAGCGGCCGGCACAGCTGCAAGTGGAAGATCGCGGCCACGATCAGGGGAGCGATGCAGAACAGGAAGGCGTAGAGAAAACCCCAAAAGGCGGCGATCCACAAAGTGCCGGGCGGCTTCTTGGACTCGGGGCCCATGGAGAAGATGTCGAGCCCAAGGGAGCCTTCCAGGATGAGCTCGACTTGCTTGGCCACGGCGTCGCGAGCGTCCTGTGGCTCCATTGGATATCTCCCCCAAAAGTCGCCGTTCCGCCCTGGATGCTGGGGAGCTCCGAATGGGGTTGCTCCCGGGCCGACTCGCGGCTAAACGATCCCCTTAACCTATAGAACAGCCCGAGGCGGCGCGCGATCCACACGCGGGCCACGGCTACGCGCGCGAGAACAGATGCCCAAGCGTACCGACATCCACACCGTCCTCATCATCGGCGCAGGGCCGATCGTCATCGGCCAGGCCTGCGAGTTCGACTATTCCGGTGCCCAGGCCTGCAAGGCGCTGCGCGAGGAAGGCTACCGGGTGGTGCTGGTCAATTCGAACCCCGCCACCATCATGACCGATCCGGACATGGCGGACGCGACCTATATCGAGCCGATCACGCCGGATTTCGTCGAGAAGATCATCGCCCGCGAGCGGGAGAACGTTCCTCAAGGCCGCGTCTTCGCCCTCTTGCCCACGATGGGCGGGCAGACCGCGCTCAACACCGCGCTCAGCTTGCGCAAGCGGGGCACCTTGGAGAAATACGATATCGAGCTGATCGGCGCGAGCGCGGAAGCCATCGACAAAGCCGAGGACCGCGAGCTGTTCCGCAAGGCGATGATGAGGATCGGCCTCGACGTGCCCAAGGGCGTGACGCTCAAAGGCGAGCTGCGCCACAAGAAGGACGCCGGCGGCAACTTCCTCTACGACGCACAGAACAATCCGGTCATGGCCTTGGCGCCGGACAGCCAGGCGGGGGCCAAGGATGCGCTGAAGCTGGTGGGCCTGCCCGCGGTCATCCGGCCGTCCTTCACGCTCGGGGGCACCGGCGGCGGCATCGCCTATAACCGCGAGGAATTCTATTCCATCGTGCAGAACGGGCTCGAGGCCTCGCCGACCAACGAAGTGCTGATCGAGGAATCCGTCCTCGGCTGGAAGGAGTTCGAGATGGAGGTCATGCGCGACCGCGCCGACAACGCCATCATCGTCTGCTCGATCGAGAACATCGATCCGATGGGCATCCATACCGGCGACTCGATCACGGTGGCGCCCGCGCTCACGCTCACCGACAAGGAATACCAGCGCATGCGCACCGCCTCGATCGCGGTGCTGCGCGAGATCGGGGTCGAGACCGGGGGCTCGAACGTGCAGTTCGCGGTCAACCCGGAAGACGGCCGCATGGTCATCATCGAGATGAACCCGCGCGTGTCGCGCTCCTCGGCGCTGGCGTCGAAGGCCACGGGCTTCCCCATCGCCAAGATCGCCGCCAAGCTCGCCGTCGGCTACACGCTCGACGAGCTCGACAACGACATCACCAAGTCGACGCCTGCTTCGTTCGAGCCGACCATCGACTATGTCGTCACCAAGATCCCGCGCTTCGCGTTCGAGAAGTTTCCCGGCGCCGAGCCGCTGCTCACCACTTCGATGAAATCGGTCGGCGAGGCGATGGCGATCGGCCGCACGTTCCAGGAGTCGCTGCAGAAGGCGCTGCGCTCGATGGAGACGGGGCTGACCGGGCTCGACGAGATCGCGCTGCCCGACGACGAGACGGCGATCCGCGCCGCGCTCGCCCGTCCCACGCCCGACCGGCTGCTCGTCGCCGCGCAAGCAATGCGGCTCGGCTTCCCCACGCCTGAGATCGCCGCGATCACCAAATACGATCCATGGTTCCTGAGCGAGATCGAGCACCTGGTTGCGACCGAGGCCGAGATCCGCAAATCCGGCCTGCCCTCCGACGCCGCCGAGATGCATCGGTTGAAAGCGATGGGCTTTTCGGATGCGCGGCTGGCCGTGCTCACGGCCAAGAAGGAAGCCGAGATACGCGCGCATCGCGGGCGATTGAACGTGCATCCGGTGTTCAAGCGCATCGACACTTGCGCCGCCGAGTTCGCCGCGCTGACGCCTTACATGTACTCGACCTACGAGATGGAGTGCGAGGCGCGGCCGTCCGACAAGAAGAAGATCGTCATCCTGGGCGGCGGGCCGAACCGCATCGGCCAGGGCATCGAGTTCGACTATTGCTGCTGTCATGCCGCGTTTTCGCTGTCGGAGCGGGGCTTCGAGACCATCATGGTCAACTGCAACCCCGAGACCGTCTCGACCGACTACGACACCTCCGACCGTCTCTATTTCGAGCCGCTGACCGCGGAGGACGTCCTCGAGATAGTCCGCATCGAGCAATCGAACGGCACGCTCGCCGGCGTGATCGTGCAGTTCGGCGGCCAGACGCCCTTGAAGCTCGCCAACAAGCTGGTCGAAGCCGGCGTGCCCATCCTAGGCACCAGCGCCGATGCGATCGACCTGGCCGAGGACCGCAAGCGCTTCCAGGTTCTGTTGCACGACCTGCATCTCAAGCAGCCGCGCAACGCCACCGCGCTGACGGCCGAGGACACCATCGCCGCGGCCAAGCAGATCGGCTTTCCCGTGATCCTGCGCCCATCCTATGTGCTCGGCGGGCGCGGCATGGTCGTCGTCACCGACGAGAAACAGCTGAAGGCCCAGGTCGAATCCGGCGAGTTGTTCAAGATCTCGGGCGACAACCCGGTCCTGATCGACGCCTTCCTGCATCGCGCCATCGAGATCGACGTCGACGCGATCTGCGATCACACGGGCGACGTCTTCATCGCCGGCATCATGGAGCATATCGAGGAGGCCGGCGTGCATTCGGGAGACTCGGCCTGCTCGCTCCCGCCGCATTCGCTCAAGCCGGCCATCATCGAAGAGGTCGAGCGCCAGACGATAGCGCTGGCGCGCGCGCTGAAAGTCCGTGGACTGATGAACGTGCAGTACGCCGTCCAGCATGACGACATCTACGTGCTCGAGGTCAATCCCCGCGCCAGCCGCACCGTGCCCTTCGTCGCCAAGGCGATCGGCATCCCCGTGGCCGCGGTCGCCGCGCGGGTGATGTCGGGCGAGACGCTCGAAAGCTTCCATCTGAAGAAGCCCCACCCGAAGCACATCTCGGTCAAGGAAGCGGTGATGCCGTTCGCGCGCTTTCCCGGCGTCGACGCGGTCCTGGGCCCGGAGATGCGCTCGACCGGCGAGGTGATGGGGCTCGACGAAAGCTTCGGCCGCGCCTTCGCCAAGAGCCAGATCGGCGCAGGCCTACGCCTTCCGACCGAGGGCACGGTATTCATCTCGCTCAAGAACGAGGACAAGGACGACGTGCTCGACTCGGCGCGCTTGCTCGTCGAGATGGGCTTCAGACTGGTCGCCACGCGCGGCACGGCGAAGACGCTGGAGGAAGCGGGCCTGCCCGTGATGCGCATCAACAAGGTGCTCGAGGGCCGTCCGCATGTCGTCGACGCGCTCAAGAACGGCGACATCCAGCTCGTCTTCAACACCACCGAGGGCGTGCAAGCCTTGGCCGACTCTGCCTCGATCCGGCGGACCTCGGTGACCATGAAGGTTCCCTACTACACGACGATGGCGAGCGCGGTCGCCGCAACCCAGGCCATCGCGGCGCTCCGGGCGGGTTCGCTTGAGGTCGCGCCGCTGCAAGGTTACGCTCGGCGAGACGGGGAATAGGCGTGTCGAGGCGCGGATATACTTTTCTTGGACTCGCATTCGCTGCCGTGATTGTCATGGCACAGCGGGCACAGGCCGCGCCGCTGCAGTATCCGACCGACTGCAAGGTCGGCATGCGGGTCAAAGATCATGGTGGGCACCTCGGCACCGTGACGCGCTTCGATGCGTCGTGGAGCTATTGCTACGTGCGCATGGACGCAGCGGGCGGCGAGGTCGGCTATCTCTATTCGCTGCTCGAGCCTGCCGGCGGCGGCATCAGCAGCGGCGCGAACAGTCTCGCGACCGGCGTCTATGAATGCACCGGCAACGGTCAGGCGGTGCAGGCGCCGGTGCGCATCAACGGGCCGGGCACCTACATCATGGCGGGACAGTCGGGCCGCTTTCGCCTGGAACCTTCCGGCAAGATCGACTGGCTCTCGGGACCGTTGAAACCTTATTTCGGCAAGCTCCTTTCCGGCGGGCGCATCGGCATCAACAACACCGGCGAGAATTTCTATCCCACGAGCTGCGATCTCAATCGCACGCTGCGCTGAGTGCTCCTTCGGGCCTCCCTTGAAGTTGCACCCCTGCGGTCTTATAATTTCGCCCCACCCCGCGCTGCGGCCAGGTAGGCCGGCTTGTGAATCAAGGGGTTAGGTCAAGCACCCAAGCGTCCGCACCGGCCAAGGTCAAAGTCCCGGCCGGACGGAACGTTTTTGTTTCTTGAGGATTTGAAAGTGCCATGGAACGCATCCCAATGACGGCCTCGGGCTACAAGGCCCTGGAAGACGAGGTCAACAACCTCAAAGCGGTCGAGCGGCCGGCGATCATCAAGATGATCGCGGAGGCGCGCGCGCACGGCGACCTTTCCGAGAACGCCGAGTACCACGCGGCCAAGGAACGCCAGGCCTTCATCGAAGGCCGGGTGATCGAGCTCGAGGACCTGATCGGCCGTGCCGATGTGATCGACGTGTCGCGCCTGTCGGGCAGCACGGTGAAGTTCGGCGCCACCGTCACCCTGGTCGACGAGGACACCGACCAGAAGCGCAAATACCAGATCGTCGGCGACCACGAGTCCGACGCCAAGAGCGGCCGCATCTCGATCTCCTCGCCGATCGCGCGCGCGCTCATCGGCAAGGGCAAGGGCGACACGGTCGAGGTCGCAGCCCCCGGCGGCGCGCGCTCCTATGAGATCCTGAAGGTCGAGTTCGTGTGAGCATGCGCGCGGCGCTCGCGGCGCTCGCGCTGCTGGCGGCGCCGGCCGCGGCCGATCCGGTCGCGGATATCGCAAAAGCGTTCGACACGCATGCCGTCGTGCAGCTCGGCGAATACCATCGCTCTTTGCAGATCCACAGCTTCATCCAGCGTCTGCTGCACGATCCGCGCTTCGTCTGCCGCGTCGACGATGTGGTGGTCGAGTTCGGCAATTCGCGGCTGCAGAAGCTCGCCGACGTCTACACGTCCGGCGGCACGCTGACCGAGACCCAGATCGCCAGCATGTGGCGCGAGACCTCGGTACCGCTGACCTGGAATACGCCGGTCTATCGCGCGGTCTACGACACGGTGCGCGAAGTCGATCGTGCGCATCTCTGCAAGCATCCGGTGCGCCTGGTGCTGGCCGATGCACCGCTCGACTGGTCGAAGATCGAGACGGAGAAGGATCTCGAGCCTTTCGCCGACCGCGACACCGCGATGGCCGACACGGTGGAGCGCGAGGTGATCGCCAAGCACCATCGTGCCTTTCTCATCACGGGCGAATTCCATGCCGAGAAGAAAACGGCCGATGAAGCCGATGGGGTGCGTACCGCCCAGATCATCGAGCGCCGCCATCCAGGCAGCCTGTTCGTCGTCGTGACGGTGCCCTCGGCCGCCGCAGCGGCGGCGCTGCATATGGGCCCGGCGCCGAGCTTCAGGCTGGCGCGCGACACAGGACAAGCGCCCTTCGCGATGACCAAGGAGAACTGGACGGCCAAGACGCCCGCCAAGGGTTTCACCATCGCCGAGGTCGTGGACGGCGTGCTCTATGTCGGCGGCAATTCCAGTCTGTTCCCCTCGCCAGAGATCTATCTCGACCGGACCTATGCACAGGAACTGCGCCGCCGCGCCGCCATCATAAAGCAGATGACCGGGCAGGACTTCGTCGCGGTGGTCGACGATCTCGTCAAGGAAGGCCGCGACCAGGACGCGCTGGCGCACCCGGAGCCGGTGAAAGTGCCGTCAGCCACCGCGCCGCCCTCCCCGGGCCATCATTCAGGCGCATTTTGATTTGGAACTAAGGGCCTTATATTGGGGCGCGTTGCACACCGGGCTGGGAGAGCATGGCCAACATCGCACTGGTCGACGACGACAAGAACATCCTCGCATCCGTCAGCATGCTGCTGGAGCAGGAAGGCTATCACGTCCGCACCTTCTCAGACGGCGCCTCGGCGCTGACGGGGCTGACGGCGGCGCCTCCCGACCTCGTCATCCTCGACATCAAGATGCCGCGCATGGACGGGCTGGAGCTGCTGCGCCGCCTGCGCCAGAACGGCGATCTGCCCGTCATCCTGCTCACCTCGAAGGACGAGGAGATCGACGAGCTGATGGGGCTGAACGCCGGCGCCGACGACTATATCCGCAAGCCGTTCTCGCAGCGCCTGTTGCTCGAGCGCGTGAAGGCGGTGCTGCGCCGCTCCGATTCGCACAAGGGCCAGGCCGCTTCCGGCGGCGCCGAGGGCAAGAAGGAAGCGCTGGTGCGCGGCAAGCTCGCGCTCGACCCGCAGCGCCACGAATGCACCTGGGACGGCAAGCCGGTCAGGCTGACCGTCACCGAGTTCCTGATCCTGCAGAGCCTCGCCCAGCGCCCCGGCTTCGTGAAAAGCCGCGACAGCCTGATGGATGCGGCCTATGACGACCAGGTGTATGTCGACGACCGCACCATCGACAGCCACATCAAGCGCCTGCGCAAGAAGTTCAAGCTGGTCGACGACGATTTCGACGCCATCGAGACTCTCTACGGCGTCGGCTACCGCTATCGCGAGTCCTGATAGCCCGTGGTGATGCCGGCACAACCCAGGCGCCGCCCGCGTTACTCGGCGCTGACCCGGCGCATCGTGGTGGTGAACGCGCTGGTGCTCTTGGGACTCATCGGCGGCGTGCTCGCGGTCGAGCGCTCGCGCGTCGGGCTGGTCGACGAGCGGCTGGAAGGCATCGAGACCCAGTCGCGCATCGTCGCTTCGACCCTCGCCGAATATGCCACCGACCCCGACACCCACACCCTCAACCTGCGCCAGGCCGAGCCCCTGCTGCGCCAGCTCATCGCGCCGACCAAGCTGCGCGGCCGGCTGTTCATGACCAACGGCGCGCTTGCCATCGACACCCGCGACCTCTTGGCGCGCAACCTGGTGCAGACCGAGGAGCTGCCCGCGATCGACACCTGGAGCCAGGTCAAGAACTTCTGGAACCGCGTCTATGACAGCGTCACGGGGGTGCGCCCGTTCACCAGGCTCGATCCCTATTTCGAGGGCGGCGACAACGGGCGGGTCTACAAGGAAGTCAACGCCGCGATGGCCGGCGACGTGTCGAGCGCCGAACGCGTCAACCAGCAGAACAAGCTGGTGTTGTCCGTTGCCGCGCCGGTGCAGCGCTTCAAGGCGGTCTATGGCGTCTTGATGGTCTCGACCGAGGGCGGCGACATCGACGACGTGCTGCGCGAGGAGCGCGCGACGTTGCTCGGCCTGTTCGTCGTCGCCATCGGCGTGATGCTGGCCTCGTCGCTGTTCCTGTCGCGCTTCATCGCGCGTCCTGTGCTGACGCTGGCCGCCGCCGCCGACCGGGTGCGCAGCGGCGTGGCGGGCCGCGAGACCATCCCCACCATGGCCGAGCGCGGCGACGAGATCGGCGATCTGGCGCAGAGCTTCTCGGCGATGACGCGCGCGCTCTACGACCGCATCGACGCCATCGAGAGCTTTGCTGCCGACGTGGCGCACGAGATCAAGAACCCGCTGACCTCGCTCAAGAGCGCGGTCGAGATGCTGGCCCGCTCCAAGGACGACGGCGCGCGCGAGCGGCTGATGGGCATCGTCAAGAACGACGTCAGGCGCATCGACCGGCTGATCACCGACATCTCCGACGCCTCGCGCCTCGACGCCGAGCTGAGCCGCGAGTCCAACGCGCCGATCGACTTGAAGCACCTGCTCGAGACCATCGTCGAGGTCTACAACTTCACCGATCTGTCGCAGCGCGTGCCGATGCAGCTCGACATCGACCTGCCCAAGGACGCCACCGTGATGGGCCGCGACGAGCGTCTGGGCCAGGTGATCCGAAACCTCATCGACAACGCCGTTTCGTTCAGCCCCGACGGGCAGCCGATCACGATCACCGCGCGCAGCGAGCCGGGCGGCTTGGCGCGCATCGCGGTCGAGGACCGCGGGCCCGGCATCCCGCCCGACAATCTCGAAACCATCTTCGAGCGCTTCTATACCGAGCGGCCGCACGAGCACGGCTTCGGCAAGAACTCCGGGCTCGGGCTCTCCATTGCCCGCCAGATCGTGCTCAACACGGGCGGGCGCATCTGGGCCGAGAACCGCGAAGGGGGTGGTGCGCGTTTCATCGTCGTGCTGCCCTTAGCGAAGACCGTCTGATGCCCGCGACCATCAACATCCATGCGACCTGCGTCCTCATCGCCCATGCCGCAGGCCCGTTCGGCGCCTCGCATCACGCGGGCGTGCTGCTTTTGGGCAAGAGCGGCGCGGGCAAGTCCGACCTCGCGCTGCGCCTGATTTCTCGCGGCGCCATCCTGGTCAGCGACGACCGCACGGAATTGTGCGAGCAGGGCGGACATCTGGTGGCTAAGCCCCCTGCTCCTTTGCGCGGCCTGATCGAGACGCGCGGCGTGGGGATCGTGGCACTTTCGCACGCGCACAAGGCGCGCATCGCGCTCGCGGTGCGGCTTGACGCAAAGGTTCCGCGGCTGCCGCGTGAGGAACATTACAAAACGCCATGGGACTTGCCGGTGCCCGTGCCTTTGCTAAGACTCGCCGCCTTCGAAAGCTCGGCGCCCGAGAAGATCGTGCTCGCCGTCGCGGCGTTCGAGCGCAATCTGTTCCGCGACAGCGTAGGGGCCAATCCAAAATGAGCCAGCAAAAATGATCGGTATCGTTCTGGTCACCCATGGCCGGCTGGCGCAGGAGTTCATCTCGGCGATGGAACACATGGTCGGCCCCCAGACGCATCTGCGCGCCATTTGCATCGGCCCCGAGGACGATATCGAGCGACGCCAGCGCGAGATCGCCGCGGCCGCCAAGTCGATCGACCAGGGCCAGGGCGTCGTCATCGCCACCGACATGTTCGGCGGCACGCCGTGCAATTTGGCGCTCACGCTGCTCGAGCGCGGCAGAATCGAGGTGCTCGCCGGCGTCAACCTGCCGAGCCTGATCAAGCTGATAGAGGTGCGCGGCCGCGTGCCGCTCGACCAGGCAGTGAAGGACGCGATCGAAGCAGGCCGCAAATACATGCGCGCAGGCTCGATAGAACTAGGACACTAAAGCTTGCGCCACTGCGCTACCGTCAAGATCACCAACAAGAAAGGGCTGCACGCGCGTGCTTCGGCGAAGATCGTCGAGGCTTCGGCGCGTTTCCAATCTCACATCACCGTGAGCAAGGGCGGGCAGACCGTCGACGGGCGCTCGATCATGGGGCTGATGATGCTGGAGGCCAGCTGCGGCACCGAGGTCGAGGTCTGCGCCGAGGGCGTCGACGCCGCGGACGCCCTCAAGGCGATCCTGATGCTGGCCGAGGCGAAGTTCGGGGAAGACTGAGCCCGCTTGCGCCGCCCGCGCCCGCGCGTCACTCTTCGCCCTCTCGTCGAACGGGGTTTGCAGCATGGACAAGAGATTGCCCGCCTGGGGCGCCGCCGCGATCGTGGCGGTCACGCTGGGGGCGGCGTGGTGGCTGATACCCGGCATGCATCGCGCCGCGCCCGGCGGCGAGGTGGCGGACCGCTTTCCCAACGACGAGTTTCCGTCGACCTACAAGCCCGAGCCTTCCAAGCCGACGCTGATCAAGGGCGCGACCGTGCTTACCGGCACCGACAAGGAGATCGTCGGCGGCGACGTGCTGATGCAGGACGGCAAGATCAAGGAGGTCGGCCAGAACATCCCGGCGCCGCAGGGCGCAGTGGTCGTGGACGGCAAGGGCAAGTTCGTCACGCCCGGCATCATCGACATCCACTCGCATCTCGGCGTCTATCCCTCGCCCTCCAACGAAGCCACGCAGGACGGCAACGAGGCGACCAAGCCGACCACGCCCGAAGTCCGCGCCGAGAATTCGGTATGGCCGCAGGACCCGGGCTTCACGCGCGCGCTGGCCGGCGGCGTCACCGCGATGGAGATCCTTCCCGGCTCTGCGAACCTGATCGGCGGCCGCTCGGTCGTCCTCAAGAACGTCTGGGCGAGAACGACGCAGGGCATGAAGTTTCCGGGCGCGCCCTACGATCTGAAGATGGCGTGCGGCGAGAATCCCAAACGGGTCTACGGCGAGAAGGGCGGGCCGCAGACCGGGATGGGCAACGTCGCGGGCTATCGCGTCGCGTTCGAGAAGGCGCGCGAGTATCGGGAGAAGTGGCGTAAATACTGGAAGGGCGGCGCGACCGGCGAGCCGCCCGACCGCGACATCGGCCTCGAGACCCTGGCGCTGGTTCTCGACAAGAAGATCCCGGTGCAGATGCACTGCTACCGCGGCGACCAGATGGCGACGATGATCGACGTTGCCAAGGAGTTCGGCTTCCGCATCGCCGCCTTCCATCATGCGACCGAGGCCTACAAGGTCGCCGATCTGCTCAAGAAGAACGACATCTGCGCGGTGATGTGGGCCGACTGGTGGGGCTTCAAGATGGAGGCCTACGACGCCGTGCCCGAAGGCCTTGCGATGGTCGACCATGCCGGGGCCTGCGCCATGATCCATTCGGACGATCCGCTCGGCATCCAGCGCCTCAATCAGGAAGTCGCCATTGCCATGGCGGCGGGGCGACGCATGGGCTATTCGATCCCGCGCGCGCATGCGGTCGCCTGGATGACGCGCAACCCGGCCAAGGCGCTCGGCATCCTCGACAAGACCGGCACGCTCGAGGCGGGCAAGATGGCGGACGTCGTGGTTTGGGACGGCGATCCGTTCAGCGTCTACAGCCATGCGCAGAAGGTCTTCATCGACGGGGCGCTGCTCTACGACCGCGACAATCCCAAGCTCAGCCCGCGCAGCGATTTCGAGCTCGGCCAGGAAGACAACGGCCATACCGGGGGAGCCGGACAATGAACCGGGCAATGAAGACGACCCTTGCGATCCTCCTGCTCTCGACGGCGGCCGCGCTGGCCCAGCCGGCCGACAAACCGCGGCTGCACTACGAAATTCTCATCGGCGGGCCGGGCCGGCCGCATCTGCCGGTCTCCGGCAACGTCAACGGCACGCTGATCAAGCACGCGCGCGTCTATACCGTCGGGCCTGCGGGCACGCTGCCCGATGCCGACGTGCTGATCCGGAACGGAAAGATCGTGCAGGTCGGCGCCAATCTCGCCGTGCCTCCCCTGACGAAGGTCGTCGACGCCCGCGGCAAGCCGGTGACGCCCGGGCTGATGGCGGCCTACACCCAGCTCGGCATCATCGAGGTCGAGCTGGTCGGCGAATCCAACGACACCGGTCCGGGCGAGGATCTTTCCGCCCATGACGCCGACGCCACGGCGAGCCCGACGCTCGACCAGCGCATCGCCTCGGCCGCCTTCGACGTCGCCGACGCGATCAATCCGACTTCGACGTTGATCCCGATCGCAAGGCTGGGCGGCGTCACGCGCGCGTTGAGCGCGCCGACGGTCGGCGCCGGAGTGTTCCATGGCCATGGAGCATTGATCAATCTCGGGCGCTCGGCCGATCTCGTCGACAAACCGAAAGCGGCCATGCTGGTCAATCTCGAGCCCGGCAACGGCGCGAGCCGACCCCTGATCTGGGCTCAATTCCGGGAAATGCTCGACAACGCGCGCGAATATCTCGCCCAGCGGCCGGGCTATCACCGCCCGGGCGGCGCCCGCGACCAGCGCACCGCCGGCATCGACCTCGATGCGCTGGAGCCTGTGATCCATGGGCGCGAGCCTCTGGTGGTGCGCGCCGATCGCGCCTCGGACATCCGCCAGGCCGTGCGCTATTGCGCGGACAACAAGCTGCGGCTGATCATCCTGGGCGGCGGCGAGGCATGGCGGATCGCGGGCGAGCTCGCTCTGGCAAAAGTGCCGGTGATCGTTGACGCCGAACAGAATCTACCGGGCTCGTTCTCGACCATCGGCGCGACGCGCGCGAACGCGGCGCGGCTCGACGCGGCCGGCGTGACGGTCCTGTTCGAGCCGCAGAGCGACGAGCCGGGCCACTATGCGCGCACGCTGGCGCAGATCGCGGGCAACGCCGTGGCGAACGGCATGAAGTGGGACCATGCGCTGGCGGCGATCACCAGGAATCCGGCAGAGGTTTTCGGACTCGCCGATCGCTACGGCACGCTCGAGGCTGGCAAGGATGCCGACGTGGTGATCTGGGACGGCGATCCGCTCGAGGTCACCAGCGCGCCGACGGCAGTGTTCATCAAAGGCGAGCAGATGCCGATGACCTCGCGCCAGACCGAGCTGCGCGACCGCTACCGCGACCTCGCCGCCAAGCCGTCGGCCGGCTATCATTGATGCGCAAGCTGCTCGCGGCCCTGTTCCTCCTTCTCGCGCTGCCGGCGCGCGCCGACACCGTCGGCGGCGTCGTCTATGCGCAGATGCCGGCGCATCCGGCGATGTGGACGGCGCATGGGCACAAGGGCACCGCCTATCTGTTCGGCTCGATCCACGTGCTGCCGCCGAACGTCGACTGGCACACCAAGCAGATCGACGCCGCGATGGCCAAAGCCGACGTGATGGTGTTCGAGATCGCCTTCGGCGACAAGCTGCGCGACGACGTTCAGGCCTATATCAAGTCGCGCGGCATGCTGCCCGAGGGCCAGCACCTGCGCGACATGCTCTCACCCGAAGCGCAAGGCGAGTTCGACGACGAGCTCAAGAACCTGTCGCTGGCGCCGGCCGCCGTCGACCGCATGCGGCCGTGGCTCGCCTCGCTGATGTTCGACGTCGCGGAGATGCAGAAGAAGCATTACAGCTCGGCCGCGGGCGTCGAGATGACCCTGAAGGACGGCGGGCCGGACAAGAAGCCGGTGATGGGGCTCGAGACCATCGAGCAGCAGCTTGCGCTGATCGCGCCGAGCGATCCAAAAGTCGAGCTCGAATCCTTCGAGGCCTCGCTCAAGACCTCGAAGGCCGAAGGCAGCGGCGACGACGTCGGCCCGATGCTGGACGCCTGGATGCACGCCAAGACCGACCGCCTCGACGCGCTGATGGCCAAGGCGTTCGCGGGCTACCCCGCCGCGCGCAAGGCGCTGCTGGACGACCGCAACCACGCCTGGGCCGACAAGCTCGCGGACATGCTCGACAACGACGGCAAGACCTATTTCGTCACCGTCGGCGCGGCGCATCTGGTGGGACCGGGCGGCGTGCCGAACCTGTTGAGACGCAAGGGCTTTCTGGTCGACGGCCCGTAACAGATAAAGACATAAAGATTTCTTTATATCCTCCTTGCCCTGCCCTCGCCCCCCTGCTATATCCCGCGCGCTTTCAAAGGAATCTGCTCATGTCCGCCGCCTCCGATTACGCCGTCGCCGACATCAAGCTCGCCGATTTCGGCCGCAAGGAGATCTCCATTGCCGAGACCGAGATGCCCGGCCTGATGGCGACGCGCGAGGAATACGGCGCGTCGCAGCCGCTGAAGGGCGCGCGCATCGCGGGCTCGCTGCACATGACGATCCAGACCGCGGTCTTGATCGAGACCTTGAAGGCGCTGGGCGCCGACGTGCGCTGGGTGTCGTGCAACATCTATTCGACGCAGGACCACGCCGCCGCCGCCGTCGCGGCGGGCGGGACGCCGGTCTTCGCCATCAAGGGCGAGAGCCTGAAGGACTATTGGGACTACACCGCCAAGCTGTTCGACTGGCACGGCGGCGGCTTCCCGAACATGATCCTGGACGACGGCGGCGACGCGACCATGCTCGTCCATCATGGGCTGCGCGCCGAGAACGGCGACGCCAAGTTCCTGGAAGAACCCGGCAACGAGGAAGAGGAAGTCTTCTTCGCGCTGATCAAGCGCCTGCTGAAAGAGAAGCCCAAGGGCTGGTTCGCCGAGATCGCCAAGAACATCAAGGGCGTGTCGGAAGAGACCACGACGGGCGTGCACCGCCTCTACATCATGGAGAAGGAAGGCAAGCTTCTCTTCCCCGCGATCAACGTCAACGACAGCGTCACCAAGTCGAAATTCGACAACCTCTATGGCTGCCGCGAGTCCCTCGTCGACGGCATCCGCCGCGGCACCGACGTGATGATGGCCGGCAAGGTGGCGATGGTTGCCGGCTTCGGCGACGTCGGCAAGGGCTCGGCCGCGTCGCTGCGCCAGGCCGGCTGCCGCGTGCTGGTCAGCGAAATCGATCCGATCTGCGCGCTGCAGGCCGCGATGGAGGGCTATGAGGTCGTGACGATGGAGGACGCCGCCCCCCGCGCCGACATCTTCGTCACCGCGACCGGCAACGTCGACGTGATCACGATCGAGCACATGCGCGCGATGAAGGACCGCGCCATCGTCTGCAACATCGGCCACTTCGACAGCGAGATCCAGGTGGCCTCGCTCAAGAACTTCAAGTGGAACAACATCAAGCCGCAGGTCGACGAGATCGAGTTCCCGGACGGCAAGCGGCTGATCCTTCTGTCGGAAGGCCGCCTGGTAAACCTCGGCAACGCCATGGGCCATCCGAGCTTCGTGATGAGCTCGTCGTTCACCAACCAGACCTTGGCGCAGATCGAGCTCTACAAGAACCAGGGCAAATACCAGAAGAAGGTCTACACCCTGCCGAAGGCGCTCGACGAGAAAGTGGCGCGCCTGCACCTCGACAAGATCGGCGTGAAACTGACCAAGCTGTCGAAGAAGCAGGCCGACTACATCTCGGTGCCCGAGGCCGGCCCGTTCAAGCCGGATCATTATCGCTATTGATGTGCGCAAGCTCGCGGACGGCATCTTCACGGTCCCGGCCTTCATCGATGCGGCGGAATGCTTAGGACTGATCCTCCATTCCGAGCGCATCGGCTATGAACCGGCGACAGTGGTCACCGCCGGCGGCACGCGCGTCGTCGATACCATCCGCAACAATGCGCGCGTGATCGAAGACGATGCCGCACGCGCCGCCTCGCTGTGGTCGCGCTTGCGCGAGCAGGTGCCCCCGTTCCTCTCTGGCCGCCAGGCGATCGGCGTCAACGAGCGCTTCCGCTTCTATCGTTACGATCCGGCCGAGCGTTTCGCGGGTCATGAGGATGCGCCGTACCGCCGCGACAATGGCGAGCAGAGCCTGCTTACTTTCATGATCTATCTGAACGGCGGGTTCGAAGGCGGCGAGACCGCGTTCCGCGACCTGACGGTGCGGCCCGAGCCCGGCCTGGCGCTCCTCTTCCGCCACGAGCTGTTTCACGAAGGCCGTCCGGTGCGACAGGGCCGCAAATACGTTCTGCGCAGCGACGTGATGTTCAATCCGCCGGGCCGTTTGTCTTCGTCTTGAATCGCTACCGTTAGATTTACGATCAAGGACTAGGCTTTTTACGATTTGTTAACCACAATCCCTATGCGGACTCACCCAATGTGGGTACCGTATTGATTCCACAGTGATTCGCGGAACATGCGACGGGAATCGGGGGTTGCCAGGAAGGGATTGACGGGGGCGCTGGCATTGGCGGCGGCCGCCTTCGGCCTGTCCACACCGGCGGCCGCGGCGGATCTCTTTCCCGCAATCGGCGAGCGCGACATGGTCTTGGCGGCGGTGACGGCCGGCGCCGTGGCGCTGGCCATCGCGGCCGGGCTCTGGGCCGTCGCCGAGCAGAAGATCAGTTTCCGCCTCAAGCGCGCGTTGAAGCTGGCCGGTGCGCGCACCCGCGCCGCGGTCGGCGAGCGCGACGCCCTGCTCAGCGCCGGAAAGGAGTCGCTGATCGTGTGGGGCCGCGACGGCTCTGGCCCCTATTCCTATGGCGGCGCCGAGGCGGTGGTGGATTCCTGCCTCGGCGGCCCGGATGCGCTTGCGCTCAGCCGCGCGCTCGACGGCTTGAGCGAACGCGCCGAGTCCTTCGCGCTGTCGGCGCGCGACCGGCACGGCCACGTCATCCATTTCCGCGGCCGCGCGGTGGGCGGCATGGCGGCGGTGTGGCTCGAGCCCGAGCGGGCGGTGAAAGGCCAGTCGCTCGATTTCCGCGCCGTGCTCGACATGCTGCCGATCCCGGTCTGGGTACGCGACCGCGCGCTGCAGCTCGTCTGGAACAACACCGCCTATGCGGACGCGAAGGGTGCCGAGCAGACGCTGGAACGTTCCGAGCCCGACCTCGCCGCCATGGCGCGCAACAGCCGCCAGGTGCACGAGGCGCGCCGCTTCGCCGTCGTCGGCGGCCAGCGCCGCGCGCTCGCCTTCACCCATCAGCCGATGGACGACGGCGCCATCGTGGGGAGCGCGGTCGACGTCACCGAGAACGTCCAGGCCGACGCCAAGCTGCAGCAGCATCTCGATGCGCATTCCGACACGCTCGACCGCCTCGCCACCGCGGTCGCGATCTTCGGCCGCGACCAGAAGCTTTCCTTCTACAACCGCGCCTATGCGCAGCTCTGGGGCCTCGCCGAGACTTGGCTCGATACGCACCCGAGCGACGGCGAGATCCTCGACCGCTTGCGCGAGATGCGAAAGCTGCAAGAGCACCGCGACTACCAGGCCTGGAAGCGCGAGCGGCTAGCGCTCTACGGCGCGAACCAAGAATATCTGCCCGAAGAATTGTGGCACGTCCCCGGCGGCAAGACCTTGCGCGTCGTCGCCCAGCCGCATCCTTTCGGCGGGCTGACCTTCCTCTACGAGGACGTCACCGCGCGCATCACCTTGGAGAGCTCCTACAACACGCTGATCAAGGTGCAGTCGGCGACGCTCGACACCTTGAGCGAAGGCGTCGTGGTGTTCGGCCCCGACGGGCGGCTCAAGCTGCACAACGCGTGCTTCGCGCGGCTGTGGGAGCTCGCGCCGAAGGACCTCGCCGGCGAGCCGCATGTGCGCGCGATCGCTGCCGCCTGCGTCGAGAAGTTCGGCGACACCGAGGTTTGGGAGGGCTTGATCCAGGCCATCGTCTCGGGGTCGGGCGACAGACGCGATCTCGGCGAGATCGAGCGCAACGATCGCACCATCCTGTCGCTCGCGCTCTCCTCGCTGCCCGACGGCGCCATCGTGGTGACCTTCGTCGACGTCACCGACCGTTTCCGTATCGAGAGCGCGCTGCGCGACCGCGCCGACGCGCTCGAAGCCGCCGACCGGCTCAAGTCCGATTTCATCAAGCACGTGTCCTACGAATTGCGCACGCCCCTGAACACGATCCTGGGCTTTGCCGAGCATCTGGCCAGCGGCATTCCGGGCACGCTCAACACGCGCCAGGAGGAATATGTCGGCGACATCGTGGCGGGCGCCAACACGCTGACCCAGCTGATCAGCAACATCCTCGACCTGTCGCTGATCGAATCCGGCGCGCTGCGCCTGGAGCTGACGCGCATCGAGCTCAAGACGCTGCTCGAGGACGTGGCCTCGCTGGCGCGCGAGATGGCGGCGAAGGCGGGGCTCGCTCTCGTCGTCGAGGCGGAGGCGGCCGAGTTCCGCGCCGACGACCGCCGGCTGCGCCAGGTCGTGTTCAACCTGCTATCGAACGCCTGTAAGTTCACGCCCAGCGGGGGCACGATCACGCTCTCGGGCCGTATCGAAGGCGAGGACGTGCAGATCGCCGTCGCCGACACCGGCCCCGGCATCGCGCCCGAGGTCAAAGCCAATGTCTTCGAACGCTTCGCGTCCAAGGCGCGTTCGGGCCAGCGCGCCGGCGCGGGGCTGGGGCTCGCGCTGGTCAACCGCTTCATCGAGCTGCATGACGGCTGGGTCGAGATCGAATCCGACAGCGGCACCGTCGTGCGCTGCCATCTTCCGCGGCGGCTGCACGATGCCGGCCGCAACGTGGCTTAAGAGATTTCGAGCCATCGGCCGCTCGCAGGACGGGGCTTCCATCGCGCAATGCGGCAAAACTAGTGGACGGCTCCTATCTTGCCTGGCAGCAGCCAGGAGGAACCCCCATGCGCACGCTTTCCCTCATCGCCGTCGCCACTCTGTTGGCGGCACCCGCCTTCGCCGCCGAAACCGTCTCGGTCGGCCATTTCAGCCAGATCGAGCTGCGCGGCGGCGGCCATGTCGTCGTCAAGCACGGCGCCGCGCAGAGCGTCACCGTTCTCAAAGGCAGCACGCAATACACGCGCTTCCACATCCGCGAGGGGAACAAGCTCGTCATCGACGCCTGCGACAGCAATTGCCCGCACACCTACGACCTCGAGATCGAGATCGCCTCGCCGGACCTCGACGGCGCCGCCATCGACGGCGGCGGCGAGATCGTGGCGCAGGGCAGCTTCCCCGGTCAGGACCGCCTCGCGCTCGCCGTCAACGGCGGCGGCGATATCGACATGCGCCCGGTAAAGGCGGCCGCGGTTGACGCCGCGGTCAACGGCGGCGGCGACATCCACCTGACCGCGACGCGCGCGCTCAATGCCGCGGTCTCGGGCGGCGGCGACATCACCTATCGCGGCAACCCGCAGGTCAACGAAGCCGTCCAGGGCGGCGGCGACGTGGAGCGCGAGGGCAGCTGACAAGCGCTCAGAAAACGCCGGACACCACGCACCCCCGCCGGTCCCCTTGGGTCGGCGGGATTTTTTGTCGTTCAAAAGGCGCCAACCGGCTATGTACGCTTTGGAGATTCAACAACTTGAACTCCGGAATCAAATTTGTGAAATTATATTGCCTTACTATATGTCTTGATTGTCCATAGGAAAGGCGTATCGTTGACGCATATCTCAACCTATACGGTTAGAGGCGTCAATGTCCCAAGATGGAAAGAAGCGGCGGCCCTCCGAAACTCAAGGCGAGGACCAGAACGATTTTCCGGAATTCGAAATCATCGACACCGCGAGGGAGGAGCGCCTGGCGCGCCTAGCCGCGCTCACTGCGCTCGCGGCCATGCTCGCCGCGCTTTTCGCGCTCGTCCAAGACCTGCTCGATAAGCTCTTCTAGCCGGCGGCTGCGGCTCTTCACCACGACGCCGCGCGGCGGCGGCGGAACGATCGCAACGTGGCACCGTCAGGTCCGGTCTCATGCACCTCGAGCTGCGGGCGGTGCACGTCGATCCCGAGTTCCAGCGGGAACAGATCTCCATCTACCGTCAGCTCCTTCAGCGACGATCCCGTCATCAGCTTTTCGACCAGCTTTTCATAGACGAACACCGCTTCGCGGATGACCTCGGCGACGGAACTCGCATCTGTGAGATGCTGCAGGCGCTCCAGGCGCTCTATGTGCCTCTCTGACAGGACAAGGTTGAGGCGCTTGCGTTGGGGAGGAGGAAGAACCGAAGCCAAGCGCTCGGCAATAGACCGATGCTTGCGATGATGGTCGCGATGATCCCGATCGCTGTGATCCGGATCGCTGTGATCCGGATCGCGATGATCCGGGGAAGGCGAATAAGTTGCCTCCCGAGCAAGCTCTCCTTCTTGGCGACCGGATGCATTGGCTGCTCCCGCTTCCTTTAGGCCTGCGACGGCCGATCGTCCTTTATCGGCCATTGTGGGCTCTCCTGTTGTTGGTTTGCTCTATGTGCAATATCTGCTGCATTGTTTGTGCAAGTGTTATGTCACAATTGCCCAGGCGTGATATGGTTAATTTCCTAGATATGAGCAAAAAATATTGGAAGTTAACGCGAAATCCCTAGAACTATTAGCGAATTTACGATTTTCGCTAATGCGACGCAAGATAATGTCAAAAAAATGCTGTCATGTTGTAATGTATTACAACGGAACATGGAATGGATTGCGGTATTTGGCACCACAGCCTCCGAGGAGGCAGACATTCGAGACAAAACAGACCACGCGCCGGTCCGTCCTGGAGCTTTTCTAATGCTGGCTCTTCGGCGTCCTGACCGTCAGCCCGTCAAGGTCGGGGGTGACTTTGATCTGGCAGGACAGCCGCGAGTTCGGCTCGAGCTCCTGGGCGAAGTCGAGCATGGTCTCTTCCATGTCGGATTTGGCTTCGAGCTTGCCGAGCCAAGCCTGGTCGACATAGACGTGGCAGGTCGCGCAGGCGCACGCCCCGCCGCAATCGGCATCGATGCCGGGGATCAGGTTCTTGACCGCGCCTTCCATGACGCTCCAGCCCACCGGCACGTCGACTTCGTGCTCTTTGCCGTTGTGCTCGATGTATTTGATCTTCGGCATGGGTGCTCCGCTTTCCGTCAGACGATGTTTTTCATAGGGATGGTGGTGTCCGCAAGCCGCTCGGCCGGCACCGCAACGCCGCCGTCGATCAGCTTGCGCCCCACCAGATATTCGGCCGCGGCGTTCACCGCTTCGACCGCGGCGACTTTCCCATCGCGCAGATGGAACACCGCGAACTTGCGCGTGGCCGGATCGCCGCGCAGGACGATAGTGTCGTCCGGCTTGGCGAGGCCCGCGATCTGCAGCTTGAGGTCGTACTGGTCGGACCAGAACCACGGCACTTCTTGGTAGTCTTTGGGCTTGCCGACCATGGCCAGCGCGGCGTGCTTGGCCTGGTCGATGGCGTTCTGCACGCTCTCCAGCCGGATCAGGTCGCCATGGCGGTCGTGATGACGGGTACAGTCGCCCGCGGCGAAGATCGTGGGATCGGAGGTGACGCAGGTCTTGCTCACCTTGATGCCGTCGGCACAATCGAGCCCGGCGTCGATGGCGATCTCGCAATTGGGCACCACGCCGATGCCGACCAACGCCAGGTCTGCCGCGAACAGGCGCCCGCCCGCACGCACGCCGGTCAGCCGCTCCCGCCCGTCGAACGCCTCGACCGCGGTGTTGAAATGGAACGCGACGCCGGCTTCGCGATGCGCGGTCTCATAGAACGCCGATACCGGCTTCGAGACCGCGCGCGCCATGACCCGGTCGAGCGCCTCGAGCACCACGACCTTGAGATCGTATTTGCGCGCCACCGCGGCGACCTCGAGCCCGATATAACCGCCGCCGACGACCGCCAGCGTCTTGGCCGACTGGAACGCGGGGCGGAGCGCGTCGACATCGGCGATGGAGCGCAGGTAATGGATGCCCGGCAGGCCAGCACCGGGGATATTGATCTTGCGTACGCGGCTGCCGGTCGCGAGCAGAAGCTTGTCGTAGGACAGCACCCGCCCGTCGGCGCAGATCACCTGCCGCGAGCCGCGGTTGATCGACACGGCCGGCACACCGAAGACGGTCTCGCATCGGGCGTCGGCATAGAAGGCGTCGGGCTTCAGGAACAGCCGCTCGCGCTCCATCGTGCCCATGAGATAGGTCTTGGACAGCGGCGGCCGCTGATAGGGTGCGAAAGGCTCGTCGCCGACGATGGTGACGGCGCCGTCGAAGCCGTCGGCGCGCAGGCTGGCGACGGCCTGCAAGCCCGCCTGTCCCGCCCCGACGATGACGATACGCTCCAGCATGGTTCTTTCCAGCACAGTGGGATCCGAAGCTTGGAATTCACGTGACTTGAAGTCGCGGCCGCACTGACCCTATAGTGAGTCGTATTAATTTAAATCATACCAACATGGTCAAATAAAACGAAAGGCTCAGTCGAAAGACTGGGCCTTTCGTTTTAATCTGATCGGCACGTAAGAGGTTCCAACTTTCACCATA
>JADMIO010603822.1_pt1 | contig 121538 bp, 114 predicted proteins | sample 8958161 | NCBI WGS metagenome assembly JADMIO01 (sample SAMN16585339, study PRJNA669376) | soil metagenome | isolation source: Crop rotation soil | place: USA: Cullars Rotation, Alabama | collected 2011 | reverse complement strand
GCCGCGACTTCAAGTCACGTGAATTCCAAGCTTCGGATCCCACTGTGCTGGAAAGGTCTGATCTTTTTGCTATTGCAATTAGAAACGCTTATGAAAATAAGAGTATCACAAGCCTGTTTATTCATTCGCAGATGAGAGATAAGTAGCACTGAGAAATTGTTGTCGCCATGAAAATATGCAGTACAAGTGAGTGACACAATCGTGCTTAACCGAAGTTCATTTGCTGATCACAAAAAAAATATTTAGCTCTTTTATAAAACAAAAATCAAACAATGAAGACAATTACAATCGAAGGACAACTGAGGACCGAACTTGGCAAAAAAGCCACCCGCCAGCTTCGCTCTCAGGAACTTGTGCCTGGTGTAATTTACGGGGGTGCGCAGGAAGTAAATTTTTCAGCTCCTGCAAAGGCATTTAAAAATCTCGTTTATACACCACAGTTCCAGTTGGCAGAAGTAAAAGTGGATGGTAAATCTTACACCTGCATTTTAAAAGATTTGCAGTTTGATAAAGTGAAAGATAACCTGATTCACATTGATCTGTTGGAATTGGTAGAAAACAAAAAAGTGTTAGCTGATCTACCTATCAAATTTAACGGAACACCCGTAGGTGTAAAAGAAGGTGGAAAACTGATCACTAAAATGAAATCGCTTAAAGTAAAAACTTTACCTAAGCATTTGAAAGAAAATATCGAGGTGGACATCAGCAGTCTTAAACTGAATGAAAACATTCGTGTGGAAGATGTGAAAGCAGATAATATGGAGATCATGAATTCTCCAAGAATTCCTATTGCATCTGTTGTGCTTACACGCCAGTTGAAACAGGAAGAAGCTTCTGCCGCACCGGCCGCTTCACCTGCCGCAACACCTGCACCGGCTGCAAAAGCAGCAGCTCCGGCGGCAAAGGCTCCGGCAAAAGAAGAAAAGAAAAAATAAGTTTAAACTTAATTATCCAAAGTCCCGCCTTAGTTGCGGGACTTTTTGTTTTTATTATTTGATGAATTTATCTTTCCGATTATGCAGAAATTTTTAATTGTTGGGTTAGGTAATATTGGAAAAGAATATGAGCATACACGCCATAATATTGGGTTTGATGTGGTATCTGCATTTGTTTTAAAAAACAACGGTATGTTTCAAACTGTGCGGCTTGCAGAAAAAGCAGAAGTAAAATGGAAAGGAAAGATTTTCATTTGCATAAAACCTACAACCTATATGAACTTAAGCGGTAGAGCTTTTAAATATTGGCTTGACGTTGAAAAAATTCCGCTTGAAAATACGTTAACTGTTGTTGATGATATTGCAATACCTATTGATGCTTTGCGATTGAGACCAAGCGGAAGTGATGGCGGTCATAATGGTTTAAAGGATATACAGTTGGCAACAGGCACTGACAAATATCCAAAGCTGCGTTTTGGTATTGGCAACAATTATCCAAAAGGCATGCAGGCTGATTTTGTATTGATGAAGTGGTTGCCGGAAGAAAGGCCTTTGATCTGGAAAAAAATTGAATTCTGCAGTGAAGTGATTGAAAATTTTTCAACCATCGGTATTGAAAAAACCATGAACATAGTAAATGGAAAAAAATTTAGCGTAGCAGATTAAATGCTTTAAAAAACAGTTTTAGTTGTTGTATTTTTATTACGCAATCCAATAATTGACAAAACCATTAATTCAATTGCTAATAACCAAATCTTGTACAAATGAAAATTTTTTGCGTAGGCCGAAACTATAGCGAACACGCTAAAGAACTGCAAAACGACGTGCCTGAGGAACCCGTAATTTTTTTAAAACCCAAAAGCGCTTTGCTTTTACCAAACACACCATTTTACTACCCGCAATTCACCAATGAACTACATTATGAGGCAGAGTTGGTATTGCAGATTTCAAAGAATGGAAAGTATATAGAAGAATCACAGGCATCGAAATATTACGACAACATAACTGTTGGTATTGATTTTACGGCAAGAGATGTGCAAACAGAATTAAAGAAAAAAAGCCTGCCATGGGAAAAGGCCAAGGCTTGGGATAATTCTGCCGTACTTGGCAAGTTGCATCCGCTTACAAAAGAAATGCTGAAAAAACCGATACTGTTTTCATTACAGGTGAATAAAGAAATTGTTCAAAAAGGTAATAGCGGTGAAATGATATTTTCTTTTGATCGTATTGTTGCTGAAATATCGCAATACTTTGCTTTAAACATCGGCGATCTTATTTACACCGGCACACCAGCTGGTGTTGGCGAATGTGTGGTAGGCGATGTACTTTCAGGTTTTTTGGAAAATGAAAAGGTGTTTGAAATGGAAATAAAATAATTGGTGCTCTAATGCGTATTACTTTGTTTATTTTTTTTACTCAACTGATATTTGCCTATGCTTGATAATGCGATTCTTGCCAAAGCTTTCCGGCTTATGGCCACCGCACGCAGTATGGCGGATATTTATGAGAACAACAGGCAGGTTTGTAAATACGTTCATTCTACTTCAAAAGGTCATGAAGCTATACAAATTGCAACGGGCATACAATTGCTGCCTTGCGATTTCGTAAGCCCTTATTACCGCGATGATAGCTTATTGCTTTCTTTGGGATTTACGCCTTATCAACTCATGCTGCAGTTACTAGCGAAAGCTGATGATCCTTTTTCCGCTGGCCGTTCTTATTATGCACATCCAAGCAATAAAAACGCAGGCAAGCCAAACATTATTCATCAAAGCAGTGCTACCGGAATGCAGGCAATTCCAACCACTGGTCTGGCGCAAGGTGTTCAATATCTTGAAAAGCATTTACCTCATCTTTTAAAGAAAGGGAGCAGTTTCGAAAACCCGGTTGTAATATGCAGTTTTGGCGATTACAGTATTACAGAAGGTGAAGTAAGTGAAGCATTTCAATTTGCAGTTTTAAAACAATTACCAATAGTTTATTTAGTGCAGGATAATGAATGGGGAATCAGCGCTACCGCTGAAGAAGCGAGGGCGATGAATGCGTTTGAATTTGCAGATGGATTTAAAGGCTTGCATCGTGTAAAAGTTGATGGCAGTGTGTTTGAGCATGCGTATGGCGTTATGAACTATGCAATCAATTATGCACGAAGAGAAAGAAAACCTGTATTGGTACATGCAACGGTGCCACTGTTAAATCATCATACAAGCGGGGTAAGAAAAGAATTTTACCGTACGCAGGAGAATTTACAACAGCATGAAGCAAACGATCCTTTTATAAAGCTCAGGAGATTTTTAGGACAAAGCGGTATTACAGAAACGGAAATTCAGAATATAGAAAAAGCTGCGCATGATGATGCACAGGATGCATTTGAAAAAGCAAAACAAGCAAATGATCCTTTTCCAAATTCGGTAGCAGAACATGTTTTTGCTGAAACTTCAATTAAGCTGGAAGCGGGTATTCGTAAACCAGAAAACAGTGAGAAAATTTTAATGGTGGACGCTGCGCTTCATGCGATAGAAGAGTTAATGCAGCAACATGAAGAATGCATTTTATATGGGCAGGATGTAGGCAAACGCCTTGGCGGTGTTTTTCGCGAAACAGCAACACTCGCAGAAAAATTTGGTGAACACCGCGTATTTAATACAGCTATCCAGGAAGCATACATTATCGGCTCAACTGCCGGTTTATGTGCTGTTGGCTTAAAACCAATTGTTGAAGTGCAATTCGGTGATTACATATATCCGGGTTTAAATCAATTAGTATGTGAAATTGCCAAGTCAAACTATTTAACCAATGGCAAGTTTCCCATTAGCATGATCTTGCGGGTGCCTGTTGGTGCTTATGGCGGCGGCGGCCCATATCACAGCGGATGCGTTGAAACAACATTGCTATCTATCAAGGGCATTAAAGTTTGTTATCCATCAAATGCAGCAGATATTAAAGGTTTGATGAAGGCTGCTTATTATGATCCAAATCCTGTAATTATATTGGAGCACAAAGGTTTGTATTGGAGTAAAGTTGCCGGCACAGAAGATGCAAAAACTATTGAGCCTGATAAGGATTATATTCTGCCTCTCGGTAAAGCCAATATTGTTGTAAAAGCGGATAAAGAGAAAATAAGCAATGGCGAATCCGTTTGCATTGTTACTTATGGAATGGGCGTTTATTGGGCAAAAGAAGCAGCAAAACAATTTGAATCGCAGGTGGAAATTGTTGACCTGCGAACATTATTTCCATTAGATGAGGAACTTGTTTTTTCAACTGTAAAAAAGCATGGCAAATGTTTGGTGCTTGCTGAAGAACAGCAAACCAATTCTTTTGCAGAAGCATTGGCACACCGCATTAATTATAATTGTTTTCAAAAACTAGATGCGCCCGTTGAAGTATTGGGCGCTTTAGATTTACCCGCTGTTCCTATTAATATTATACTTGAAAAAGAAATGTTACCAACCGCCGAAAAAGTAAAAGAAAGATTGCAGCGATTGCTGAATAACTAATCGGCAACATTATTGTGTTTTCATACCGTAAAACGCTATGAAAAATTTCATCTGTATCTTTTCAATCCTAATGGCTTTGAGTTGTGCCAGTAATACGAGCAATTCCTCAACGCCTGATTCTATTAATGCTATTGATCAACGTCACGATATCAACGATACAAACGTTACACCCATTCCTAATGGATACGCACCTCCAAATGACAGCGTTGATACAAGCAAAAACATGAAAGATTCTATTGGCTCTTCAAAACATTAAAAAAGACAGTTTTTTAAACTGTCTTTGTAGCGGGATCGGGAATTGAACCCGAGACCTCCGGGTTATGAATCCGACGCTCTAACCACCTGAGCTATCCCGCCTTAAGGGGCGCAAAAATAATCTTTTAATTTTAAAGGAAAACTTTCCTAAAAAAATTTGCAATTATCTATCAATAGTTTAAGATTTTAATTGCTTTGGAATATCGCCATCAGACAATTTCGCTGGCCTTTAGGCGTTAAAAGAAGCTATGCTTAAAACTTTTTTTTAATGTAAAATAAAAGAAGACAAGCATTAGATTTCTTAAATAGTCTTATGAGGTTTTTCTTCCCTATAATTATACTACTTATTTGTAATTATGCTTCAGCGCAACTGAAGGCGAACTTTTCTGTTTCGAAATCGCAGGGCTGTACTCCACTTACTACTCAATTTAAAGATAATTCAACCGGCAATCCAACTTCATGGTTTTGGGATTTTGGAGACGGCCAAAGTTCTAATTTGCAAAACCCATCAATCACATATACCAAAAGCGGGAAGTATTCGGTGAGACTTATTGTGAAAAATGGTTCGTCGCAGGATTACAAAGAAATAAATAATTACATTTCAGTATACGCTACACCAATTGCAGGTTTTTCTATTACTGCCGGCGATTCAGGGTGTGTTGCGCTCTTATCGTCCTTCCAGGATAATTCAGATATGCAGGGAGCAACTGCAAAAAGCTGGCTTTGGGATTTTGGTGACGGCGGAACATCGTCTCAAAAGAATCCTTCGCATACTTACACGGTTGAAGGAAAGTACGATGTTTCACTTACTGTGCAAACCACACAAGGATGTTCTGCTTCGTATGTAATCAATAGCGCTATTTCAGTTGGAAATCACCCTAATCCGGATTTTACCGCATCACCGCTTGATGGCTGCGCCTCTACATTCCGTGATTTTAAAAATAAGTCTGGAAATGCTTCAGCCTATTTATGGGATTTTGGAGATAATTCAACAAGCTTTGAAAAGGATCCGGAACATCATTATCGGGATACTGGCTTATTTACAGTTAAGTTATTAGTATCCGAAAACGGTTGCATTGATTCCATAAAAAAAATAGATTACATTCATGTGCAGGGAGCTGTTGCGCGATTTAGTCCTGACGTTAATTGCAACTTTAGGGATTCTGTGAATTTCAGAGATATTTCTGTAGGTGAAACCAGCCGGCTTTGGACGTTTGGTGACGGAACAACTTCTACCTTAAAAGCATTAACGCACGTTTATCCCGGCCCAGGAGTTTACCCGGTGAAGTTGGAAGTAACAGGTACTTTATGCGACGATGTGGAGTATGACACATTGCGTCTCAATACCGGTGCTTCCAACGCTAAAATATCTCCCGTAAAAAGTATTTATTGCAGAAATGATTCCATCACTTTTATTGCCACAGGTTTTGACAGTGTTATTTCAAGAACATTTGCATGGAATGATGGTGATGGATTTACCAGTGATTTTGGAAGAGGCAAGGACACATTAGAATATGTTTATAGAAAAAACGGCAACTACAAGCCTGCTGTATATGTGAAGGATATTTATGGATGTACAGATATAACATATTATGACGGCATAATAAACGTCGACGGTCCAACAGCTGCTTTTCAAAGTGATCCGGGTGGCTGTACAAACGTGCCTGTAAATTTCACAGATCAATCAACTGCAGGTAATAGTGCTATTAAAAAATGGGCCTGGAGTTTTGGTGATGGCGGTACATCCTCATCTACAGGGCCGCTAACTTATTCCTATTCTTTTCCCGTAATATATAATGCAAGTATAAAAGTTACTGATGCTAATGGCTGCAGCGATTCTATTGTTCATCAAATAAAAATTGGCTCTTCGCCGATTGTTGATGCCGGGCTTGACACATTTGCCTGCGCTAACAGCAGTTTAGTTTTAAATCCTGCGGGAGCAACAAGTTATGTGTGGGCTGCGAGTACTGACTTAAGTTGTACTAACTGCGCTAATCCGGTTGTCATGCCGTCGCAATCACAAACATATTATGTAACCGGAACAAATGATGATGGCTGTTCAGCCGAAGATTCAGTGAGTATAAACGTTCAAACAAAAAATATAATCACAGTTCAACCAAATAGCTATTTAATTTGCCAGGGCGATTCTGTCGTATTAAATGCAGTGGGCACTGATAGCTATGTCTGGTCGCCCGCCAATTCATTAAGCAATTCAACCACTCCAAATCCAACTGCATATCCTTTATCAAATACTGCGTATACTGTTATTGGAAAGGACATCAATAATTGTTTTACCGATACAGCAGTTGTAAACGTTACGGTTAATCCATCACCTGCAGTAAATATTATTGACAGCAGTGTTCAAATTCTTACCGGTTCAACTTATACAATTACAGCTACTACAAGCAGCGATGCAGTAAATCCACAATGGCTTCCGCTTAGCGGGCTTTCATGTTATAGTTGCTTGCAGCCTGTTGCAACCGTAACAAAAACGTTGACATACACTTTAAAAGTTTCAAATCAGTTTGGATGTGTTGACAGCGATAAAATTATAATTAATGCACTTTGCACAAGCGAATCAGTTTTTATACCAAATACTTTTTCCCCTAATAATGATGGAATGAATGATTATTTTTTCCCGCGCACAGGTTCTGATATACCTATTAAATCTTTGACCATTTTTAATCGCTGGGGTCAACAAATCTTTCAAAAACAAAACTTTTCGTCTAACAATTTTGCAAACGGATGGGATGGAAAATACAAAAGCGTTTTACAGAATCCTGATGTTTATATCTATGTTATGGAGTTGCAGTGCGATGGAAAGGGAACGTTTATTAAAAAAGGGAATGTGACACTGCTGCGTTAATTTGTTTTTGCCGGGTATTGTTCCAAAGCTTTTTCCAAACAATCCATTGCAGCATTTATGGAATCAAGATTAAGCACATACGCAAGTCTAACTTCATCTTTACCAAGATCAGCACTGCCGTAAAAACCTGTTGCGGGTGCAAGCATTACCGTTTGTTTGTTGTAATTAAATTCTTCTAATAGCCACTGGCAAAATTTATCTGAATTATCTATAGGCAATTTTGCCATTGCATAAAATGCTCCACCAGGATTTGGACAGAAGACACCTTTCATTGCATTCAACCTCTTGACGAGCAAGTCACGTCGTGCTTTGTATTCAGCTTTGGTTACATCAAAATAATTGTCTGGTAAATCAATCGCTGCTTCGCCGGCAATTTGCCCAAAGCCAGGAGGACTTAATCTTGCCTGCGCAAATTTCATTGCAGCATTGTATAAGTCTTTGTTACGTGTAATGAACGCGCCAATTCTTGCACCGCAACAACTGTAACGTTTGCTAATCGTATCCATCAACACAACATTATCATCGCAACCTTGCAATTGCATTGCGCTGAAATGTTTTTCTTCATAACAAAATTCGCGGTAAGCTTCATCAGCAAACAAATACAAATTATATTTTAAAGCGATCTGCTTCAACACTTCCATTTCATCTTTACTATACAAATAACCGGTTGGATTATTTGGATTGCAAACAACAATTGCTTTTGTTTTATCAGTAATCGATTTTTCAAAGTCTTCAATCGGTGGCAATGCAAAACCATTTTCTATATGTGATGTTATCGGCACAACATTCACACCTGCTGAAACTGCAAAGCCGTTATAATTTGCATAATAGGGTTCAGGAATGATCACTTCATCTCCGTGATCCATGCAAGCCATAAACCCAAATAAAATCGCTTCACTACCGCCGGTTGTAATTATTATTTGATTGTGATTTATATCGATATTGTTCTTCGCATAATAACTCACCAGTTTACGCCGATAACTTTCATTACCTGCGCTATGACTATATTCTAAAATTTTAAAATCAGAATGTCGAACTGCATCCAACACATGTTTTGGAGTTTCAATATCAGGTTGACCAATATTTAAATGATATACTTTAATTCCCTTTTGTTTTGCAGTTTCTGCATAAGGAACCAATTTACGAATCGGTGATGGCGGCATTTCATGGCCACGTTTGCTGATCGTTAGCTGTGACATAACGCAAACCTAATAAAAAAGCTCAACAGAATTAATATAGTTGAAGTGTTGCGACGCAACCGTGCTCAATAGATCTACTGAAGTTGATCACCAAAAATTAACCCTCGAGCTTTCCTTGTTTTTTTATAATGCGAATGAAGATGTAGATAATTAATAAAACTGCAAGAATAATAATAAGCAATGTATTGCGTAAATGCACATCATTATTCGTGAGCTGCGGATAAAAAAATAATAAGATTAAAATAATTCCAACAAGCCAGATAAATGTGGTTGTATGTTCTTTCGCAACATAACGTTTCCAATTAAAACGCATGCCCGAAAATGTATTGCTGATTCCTTTTAAACTTGGCACCCAACGATTAACTCTTGCGCAATAATTATTGAATTGTTCGCCGAATTTATTTCTTAAAAAATTTTCTTCTGCTAAAACAATTGCCTGCCAGATAAAGAGAAAAAAAGGAATCATTATAACCACATACAAAAGTGAGTTGGATAAAATTCCAACACCGGCGATCATTAAAATATTTCCAACGTATAAAGGATTGCGACAATGAGCAAAAATGCCGGTTGTTACCAAATCTTCTGCGTATACTTTTTTATTTTTCCCGCCGCGAATGATGTATGCAAGTCCAATGGTTGCACCGCGCATTGCTTGCCCAAGAATTGTTATGATTAAACCAATGATAATTGGATACCAATAATAATTGGGTCCAAAGTTTTTTTCAGTAAATAATTGAGGAACACCAGGCACAAAAAGCAACGCATAAAAAATTATAAAGAGCCAGTTACGGTATTTAAAAAAAAAGTTGCCGATTTGTACCATACTATTTTTTTACAGCAATAAGGCCGGCGAAATTATACCATTTGAAGAAGATTTCTACATGCGCAAATCCCGACTCACGCAGCAACAAATTGTCTTCACTTAGCTTATATGGAATTAAAACATTTTCCAATGCTTCACGCTTTTGAGAAATTTCCATTTCACTGTAATGATGACGGCGCTTCATGTCGTAATAATATTTAATGAAGTCACGGTTAAAAGAACTTTCTTCCGCCAATATCTTTTCTATCAATATTAGAACACCGTCTTTGTTCAATCCATCATAAATGGTTTTCACCAAACGTTCCCTATGAATTGGCCGCACAAACTGAAGCGTTAAACATAACACCACAACAGAAGCATTATTTATTTGAACATTTCCGTTTAAATCTGCATTTATTAATTGATATTTTCTTGTAAAACCTGCTTCCTTTAATTTGGTATCGCACTTGGCAAGCATTTCCGAAGAATCATCCACGCCAATAAATTCAATGTTTTCAGGCACAAAAGAATTCATGCCGATCATTGTTGTTCCTGTTGAACAACCAAGGTCATACACATAACTTCCTTCTTTTGCATGATCGGCGGCAAGCTCAGCAATCATACGCTGCATTTCGCCATAATAAGGCACCGAACGGTTTACCATATCATCAAAAACATTGGCAACCGTAGTTCCGAACTTAAAATCGGATGCTTTTTTTATTTCTTCTTTAAAAACCTGGTCTTGACTCATAATAAACAGCAGCGATCTTTTATCTGCTTCGCAAAAGTATCGAATACAATTTAGAGCGTAAAAGTTGAGTGGATTTTGTTATACGCGTCTTAACAATTTTAAAACGAATTGAAAAAGAAAACATAAAAACTTAAAAACAAAAGTGCGCATTTAAACTATCGGGTTCGTATACCTATCCATCTAAATTGCTTTAACAAATTATTACCCGAATGAAAAACTTTTAAAATGAATTATAAACTCATTTTTTTATTTGTCCTGATGCTTTCAGCCGGAAACGGCTTTAGTCAAAGCTGGAACGCCGACAGCACAGACGATCTTACTACTGTTGATGGTATTATTCATTCTTTATATGATGTGATCTCAGGACCGGTTGGTCAAGACAGAGACTGGAATGCTTTTCGAAACTTATTTGCAGAAGATGCACGCATGTACATTGCGGTACCTGATAAAGATAGTGGCTCCGTTTTAAAATCTATTACACCAGAAGAATATGCAGAACGGAATAAAACCAGGATGTCTGACATTGGTTTTAATGAAGATGAATTGTACAGGATTGCAAATAATTACGGTGCTGGTACACAAATTTTTTCAACTTATGAATCGCATTTTACCAATAAAGATGGTGAGGAAGAAATAACAAAAGGGATCAACAATATTCAATTGTATTTTGACGGGCAACGCTATTTTATTGTAAGCATTTTTTGGGATGCAAACGCAAAAAATATTGAAGTACCAGATCGTTATTTGCCAAAAAATAAGAATACGGAATACCAGATCAATCTTTAATTAGCGGCAATGTTCACCGCCGTCTACATGTATTAAAGCGCCATTGATCCACGCCGCTTCATCCATACATAAAAGATAAATAACATTTGCAACATCGTCAGGTGTGGTAATTCTTCCAAACGGGTTGAGAGATTCTGCAAACTCAAGTAAACTTTCGCTGTCAGGAATTCTTTTCAATGAAGGTGTATCTGTAATTCCGGCTTGTATGAGGTTTGTTTTCAAACCATATCTTGCAAATTCAACAGCCATGTATGTTGAAAGGCTTTTCAAAGATGTTTTTGCTATTGAGACAGCAGCGTAACCTTCCCAATATTTATTAGCGCCTTCACTGGTTAAACCAATTATCCGTGCATCGGTGCAAAACAAATCTTCTTTTAATAACAATCTTGTCCAGTCAATTAAACTGGTGCTCATAGCATAAGTTGTGAGTTGAATATCGTCTATTGAAAGCAAATTCGCGGTTTCTCCTGCTGTGAACAAAGGCTTTAAATTTCCTCTTGCAATAGAATGCAATAATAACTTCACACATTTCTTTTCACTAACTGAGTTTGAAAATTCACTGATGAATTTTGATCTTCCTTCTTCATCCAACGCATTAAAATTGTACCCTAAGATTTGAACATTGTTCTCTTTGGAAATATCTTCAAAGCTTTGCAATAGTTCTTTTTCAACCTGCGCAGTTTCACGATACAAAACGGCGATATTCATTCCATGTTTTGCAAGTTTTTTAACTGATGCAAAACCAAAACCGCTTGAGCCGCCGAGTATTACCGCCCAAACATTTTCAAATGGTTGTGAATTATTTGCCAAGATTTTTATTGCAGCATTATTAAGCTAAGCGCAAAACTAATCTTCTATTTTAGAAAAAAGATATTTCAATAAATGATTGTTTAACAAGCTATGTTTAAACACACGCACCAGCGCTTCATCTTTAAATATTAAATTTGCAAGCTTAATTATGAAGGCAGTTATAGTTTTTATTGTGTTGATGACATTTGGATTTTCTCATGCAAAAGCTGGTACTCCTTTCCAGCAATTTGATAAACCAACTTTTTATAGAATATTGAAATCGGGAACCATTGACGAAATAAATAACGAGACTTCATTGATCAATGCATCAACCTTAAAAAATAAAGACGCATTTATTGGCGCTTTGCAAATGAAAAAAGCTGGTTTATTAAAAGTGCCAAAAGAAAAATTGAAAACTTTTAAAGAAGGTGCAACAAAACTGGAAACAGTTTTGCGTTCAGATACATCAAATGTTGAATATCGTTTTCTGCGATTAATCATCCAGGAGCATGCACCAAAAGTTACCAAGTACAATAAAAATATTGCAGAAGACGCAGCTTTTATAAAAGCAAATTATAAAAAGCTTTCGCCGGATGTTGAAAAAATATTAATTGATTATAGCCAAACTTCAAAGGCATTAAAGCCACAGGATTTTCAATCTTAAAGATTAGCATGAATAAAAAAGTACTGGCTATTTATTATTCTCAATCAGGACAACTGGAACAGATCATCGATAATTTTTGTGCGCCGTTAATTGAATCTGGTGTTGATATAGAGAAAGTGCGCATCAAATTAAAAAACGATTTCGCTTTTCCGTGGACAACCAAACGATTTTTTAGTGTAATGCCGGATTGTGTTTTAGATGTTGTGCATGAGCTTGAATCTTTCGAATTAAAACAATCATCTTACGATTTAATCATCTTAGGTTATCAACCATGGTTTTTATCGCCAAGCATTCCTTTCAATGCTCTAATGCATAATTCAACATTTAAAAACGTTTTAAAGAACACACCAGTAATTACAATTACCGGTGTAAGAAATATGTGGGTGAATGCTTTTGAAAGAATAAAACCAATGTTGAAGAATGCTGGCGCTAATCATGTTGGAACAGTTGCGTTGTACGATCGTCATTTGAATTTGGTGAGCATATTCACTATTTTTCACTGGATGTTGAAAGGAAAAAAAGATCGTTATCTCGGTTTCCTTCCGTTGCCCGGTGTTTCAGATGAAGATATTCAAAACACAAAAAATTTCGGAAAGGTGGCATTGCCTTATCTTGAAAAAAATAATTGGAATGGATTGAATGAAGAATTCATAAAAGTAAAAGCAGTTGATCCAAAATATCATTTAATGTTCATTGAAGGCAAGGCAGGAATTATGTTTAAGTTGTGGGCGAAACTCATCAGCAAAAAACAGAATAAAAGCTTCTGGCTTGCTGCATTCAAATATTATCTTTTAATTGCGCTGTTTATTGCTGCGCCATTGGTGTGGGTAATTAACATGCTTGTTTTTAAACCTTTTTTATCCAGGCATATAAAAAATAAAAAAGCGGCTTTACTAAAACTGAATTAAACATGGCTTTAAACGAAGTTTACATAACAAACACTTCTTTATTTCTGCCCAACAATCCGGTTAGCAATGATGAGATGGAAGAATATCTTGGATATATCAATGGCAAGCCATCCAAATCAAAAAAAATTGTTTTAAGAAATAATGGTATTCACACAAGATATTATGCGTTGGAGAAGGGCGGAAAGACAACGCATACCAATGCACAGATGACGGCTGAAGCAGTGCGTTATTTATTTGCTGACGATCCTGAAAAAATAAAAAATATTGATTTGTTATCCTGTGGCACATCGTCACCAGATCAAATGATGCCTTCACATGGTGTAATGACACATGGTTGGCTGCCGGAAGCTGAAGCCATTGAAGTAGTATCGCCATCCGGTGTTTGTTGTGCAGGCATGCACGCATTTAAATATGCTTACATGGCTGTAAAAACCGGTGATAAAAAAAATGCTGTAGCTACAGGTTCAGAAAGATTTTCCGCATCATTAAGAGCAAATATTTTTGATGATGAAGCGCATAAACTTGAAGAGCTGAATAAAAATCCTTACATCAGTTTTGATAAAGAATTTTTGCGTTGGATGTTGAGTGATGGTGCTTCTGCGTTTTTACTTTCCGATAAACCAAATGCAGAAGGATTAAGCTTGCGTGTTGATTGGATTGAAGGTGTTTCTTATGCAAATGAAATGGAAACATGCATGTACATGGCTTGCGAAAAAGAAGCAGATGGTACTGTTAAAAGTTATCTTGAGTTTTCGCCTGAAGACATCATTAATAAATCCATCTTAAGTATTAAGCAGGACATTGGTTTGTTAAGCAATAATATTGTTCCGTTGGGTGGAAAAAGAATCAAAGAAATTTTCGATCGTGAAGGGTTAACTGTTAATGATGTTGATTATTTCTTGCCGCACATGTCAAGTGAATTTTTCAGGCCGAAAATATTTGAGGTGATGTCAGTGTTGGGAGATACAATTCCATATGAAAGATGGTTCGTGAACTTAACGAGCCTTGGAAATGTTGGCGCAGCATCAGCATATTTTATGGTGCATGAATTATTTAAAAGCGGTACTTTGAAAAAAGGTGAAAGAATGTTATTGCTTGTTCCGGAAAGTTCGAGATTTTCTTATATGTATGCAATGTTGACGGTGGTGTAACTTTTATTTTCTAATTTTATTACATGGCTGAACTTAATTATAAAATAAGATTGCAAAAAGAACCGGAAGGTGGTTATACTGTACTTGTTCCAGCATTGCCTGGCTGTGTAACATACGGCGATAATGTTGATCATGCAATTGAGATGGCCAAAGAAGCTATTGAATTGTATATTGAAAGTCTTGTAGAACACGGCGAAGAGGTTCCAACTGATGATAATGTTTTGGAATATTCATTGCATTTAAGTGCTGATATTTCTCAGCCTGCATGAGCAAGTCTCCATCATTTACACCTAAAGAATTAATAAAACTTTAGAACAAAAAGGTTTCGTTTTTGACCGTTCAAAAGGTTCGCACCAGATTTATATTAATGCAGAAAAGAAGTTGAGAATCGTTGTTCCGATGCATAATAAAGATTTGCCAACAGGAACTTTACATGCAATTCTTAAGCAGGCAGGAATCGATAAAAATGAGTTGCTTTGAATTTGAAATTGAAGATTCATAATGATATGCGGTACAAGTGTTGCGACGCAACAATGCTCAATCGAAGTTCATTTGTTTGTAACCAAAAAAATCAAACAAATTATTGTGTATGAAAAAAGACGAAGTTCCCCAGGATTTAGGTTCGCTTGGAAAGATAACCAAAGAGGTTTGTTATGTAACGGATGAACAGGGCAACTACACAACTGAGCTGAGCAAAGGTTGGGAAGTGAAGACAAATGCGCTGGATGTAACCTGGGATGATATTGGACATAAAGTGGCGGCGGCGAAAGAAAAAGTGTTGAAGCATGAAGCGAGTCCGCTGTTGTTTTTTTTGGAAAAAAATGTAATGAACATCGGCATCTTATCAAGTTATACAGGTTTTTTTAAATGGCAAATCAAACGGCATTTAAAACCTGAAGTGTTCAACAAATTATCAATCAAAAAACTCAATAAATACGCGAAGGTGTTTAATGTAGCAGTAGAAGAATTAAAAACGATGGAGGTTCATGATCAATAATTTTCAACATGAACAGGCGGCGCATTGTGAAAGTGGTGTAACAAGAAATCTGCTTAAAAGCATCGGCGTAAACCAGATAACAGAACCATTGGCTTTTGGCATGGGTTCGGGTTTGTTCTTCGCTTATTTACCTTTTATAAAAATTAATAACGGCCCTGCAATCGCATTCAGAAATATGCCGGGCATTATCTTTAAAAGAACCTGCAAATCATTAGGCATAAAAGTTATTCGCAAAAAATTTTCATCAAGAGAAGAAGCGCAAAAATTATTAGATCAAAAGCTTGATGAAGGTTATGCTGTAGGTTGCCAGGTTGGTGTTTATTATCTGCCTTATTTTCCTAAAGAATATCGCTTTCATTTTAATGCGCATAACCTGGTTGTCTTCGGAAAGAAAGATGGAAAGTATATTATCAGCGATCCGATTATGGAGCATGAAACATACATGACATCATATGAATTGGAACGTGTTCGTTTTGCAAAAGGACCTTTAGCACCGAAAGGACAATTATATTTTGCTGAACAAAAAGGAGTGATAACTGATGAAACAATTAAGCAGGCAATTCGCAAAGGTGTGAAGCGAAATATTTTTGACATGCTGAAAATTCCCGGTCCGTTTGCCGGTGTAAAAGGCATTGCTTTCACAGGAAAAAGTATTAAGAAATGGCGTGATAAACTTGGCTTGCATAAAGCTGGTTTATACTTAGCGCAAGTTGTAAGAATGCAGGAAGAAATTGGAACCGGTGGCGGTGGTTTTCGTTATATCTATGGTGCTTTTTTGCAGGAAGCCAATACTTATTTTCATAATGATGAATTGATGCATTTATCAGGAGAATTTACCAAAGCCGGTGACCTCTGGCGCAATGCTGCTGTTCAAGCTGCAGGTATTTACAAAGGAAGATTAGGTTCGCAGGAAGATTTTAATGTAATGGGCGATTACCTTTTAGAAATATCTGAAATTGAAAAGAAAGCTTTTAAAGATCTTTCCAAAATAAACTGGCAATAATGAAAGCGCCTGCCATACAAATCGAGCATCTTGACTTTCATTATAAAGATCAAACACAACTTTTTAATGATCTTAATTTAAACATTGAACAAGGCGAACGTTTTGGTTTGTTCGGTCCGAATGGTGCAGGCAAAACAACGTTGATGAGTTTAATGACAGGCTTGTTTTCTTTCAAATCGGGTAACATTCAATTGCTTGGAAATTCAATTAAAACAAAAAATAAATCGGTTAATAAATTCTTTGGCTTTGTGCCGCAGGATTTTTCTTTTTATGAAGAACTAACGCCGCAAGAGAATCTTCAATTCTTTGGTGCATGGAGCGATCTGAATAAAAAAGAAATTGCACAACGTTCAAACGAATTGTTTGAAATTTTAAATCTTACTTCAGTAAAAGATAAACAGGTTAAGAAATTTTCCGGTGGCATGAAACGTAAAGTAAATCTTGCCATCGGTGTAATTCATCAACCGCAATTATTGTTTTTAGATGAACCAACTGTTGGCGTTGATGTGCAAACAAGAAATGAAATCATCAATTATCTAAAACAATTGAATGCAAACGGAACTACGCTTATTTATACATCACATCAACTAAATGAAGCAGAAGAATTGTGCAATAAAATTGCATTGATTGATAACGGGAAAATAGTTGCTTTAGATACGCTTGAAAACCTGATAGCGGAACATACTCAAAATGGTTTGGAAGAATTATTCATTCATCTAACAGGCAGAAGATTTGATAATTAATGAAGCTGTTTGCAACCATACAAAAAGATGTGCGCATTTTACTCCGCGATAGAATCGGCTTAGTATTAATGTTTGCAATGCCCATTTTATTGGTCATCATTGTTACAGGTATTCAAAGCAGCACATTTGATGTGATAGATAAAAACAAAATTGAATTACTCATCTGCAATAAAGATTCAGGAAGGTTAAGCAAAGAATTTATTCATGCATTGGATACAACAGGCATGTTTAATTTATCAATCATCAATACATCTGCAAACGCAAAAAATATTGCTGATGAAATGCATGAAAAAGATGTTGTGATTGGCGTTGTTATTGATCCTTCATTTACTAATCAAATAACTGCAAAAGCAAAGAGCAATGCAGGCAAAGCACTAACATCTTTTGGTTTGGAAGCTGATTCAATCAAGCCAACAATTATAAGCGCTGATTATCTTGAGCTTTATTACAATCCAATCATTCAGCAATCATTAAAGTTGTCTATTCAAGGCGTGTTAAACAGTGCAATTCAAATTATTCAGAGCAAGGAAACATTAAAGGATTTATATTTCTCTATCAACAACGAACCGTTACCAGATTCTTTACAACAACAAATGCTCTCCAACAACACGCGTATTAAAGAAATTCCTTTATCCACCAACGATAAAAAAATTATCTTAAATGCATCCCAACATAATGTTCCTGCATGGACAATCTTCGCTATGTTTTTTGTTGTAATGAGTTTAGGCAGCAGCATCGTAAGAGAAAAAATAAGCGGTAGTTCTATTCGTTTAAAAACATTGCCAACAAATTATTTCATCGCACTATTATCAAAACAAGTCACCTATTTAATTGTTACATTTTTACAAGCAATCGTTATTTTCTTTATCGGGATTTACTTATTTCCTTTTATTGGTTTGCCTGCATTGCATTTGCCACATGATATTTTGGGTTTGATCATCGTTACACTCACATGCGGCTGGTGCGCCGTAAGTTATGCAATGTGCGTTGGCATTTTTGCAAACACACAGGAACAAGCGAATGCATTTGGAGCCGTTTCCATTGTCATATTATCCATCATTGGTGGATTGATGGTGCCGAGTTTCATTATGCCTGCATCATTCAAATCACTCATGTCCATTTCGCCATTGCATTGGTGTTTACAATCATATTATGGTTTATTCCTGGAAGGTGGACAGTTAAAGGACGTTATTACAAATATTTTATCTTTATTATTGACTACTGTATTGTTGCAGGTAATTACTTTGCTTGAATTGAAAAGAAAAAAACTTGTTTGATAATGGAAAATACGGCGCTTAAAGAAAAATTAAAACAGCAAATAATAGAGCACTTAAACCTTACCGATCTTAAACCGGAAGATATTAAAGACAATGAAGAATTGTTTGGTGGTGGACTTGGGTTGGATTCAATTGATTCGCTTGAATTGATCGTGTTGTTAAATCGCGAATATGGCATTACCATTAAAGATCCTAAAGAAGGCCGCAAGGTTTTGGTTGATATAACTACGATGGTTGACTATATTGAAAAACATCGTACCAAATAAATGATTTTTTGTTGATCAACAGTTCATCCTTGTGGCATCACGGTTGTGTCACTCATTTGTACAGCATATTTTCATGGCAGCAATTTATACGTTGCCTTCATCTTGCAACAAACAACATTTTCACTATTTAAAATTTTTGCAGACATATTTATTTGCTGCATTTCATTAAAACTATATTGAACAATAAAGTTTAATTCTTTGTTTTTTGTTGGGTCGACCATTGAAGAAAAACGTATATCGTCGGCTTTTGAAAGTTGCAATTTTTTGTTGAGGAAGCTTTCTAAAATTTCTCTTGTCATTTGCATGATGCAAACACCAGGCAAAACCGGCTGGCCGGGAAAATGACCCTCGAAAATTTTATGTTGCTCATTCAACTCAATAATTGCTTCAACCGAATTATTCTCTTCCTTTATTTTTAGTATACTATATAGATCATCTTTCAGCATAAAAGCATTAAAATATTTCGACACTCCATGTTCTTGTCCACGTTTCGTTTGGCGAAAGTTTATTTATTCCTTCCTTGTTTACCAATTGCAAGTTGTGATGAATATTGTCTGCAATGCCACACCATGGTTCAAGGCAAACAAATGGTGCATCCACGGCTGCCCAAATGCCGAAATAGGGAAAGCCATCAAATTCAAATTTCAATCCATGCGCATCTTTATCCGAACATAATTTTATCTCGTTGCTTTTAATGTGCTTTAATACAATCGCATCAGAATAAAATAAAGAAGGCAATAATTGCAATCTTTTATTATTCAATTTTATCAGTTCAGTTTCATCGCTTATTAAACCTTTGTCTAAAAGATAACGGCTGAGTATTTCATCATTATTAAATTCCAAAAAATAATCTGTATACTTCAAATCTTTAACCAAAGGAACATTAAAAGCTGGGTGACCGCCAACAGAAAAGTATAAATCATTATCGCTTTTGTTGTTTACATTATAAAAGCAAAAAAGTGATTCATCCTGAATTTTATATTCAACCTCAAAACTAAATTTGAAAGGATAAACAGCCAAGCTCGTTTCATCATCATGCAATGCAAGTTTTGCGGAAAGCGGCGAAGCTTGTTCAATAATAAATTGTTTATTTCTTGCAAAACCGTGTCTTGGCAGTTTATAAGTTTTATCATTAAAGATATATTCATCATTTTTTAGCGTACCTACTATTGGAAATAAAACAGGAGCATGCTTACTCCAAAATTTACCATCCGCCTGCCACAAGTACTCAACATCATTATATTTAATACTCTGGAGTTCGGCTCCTTTTTCATTTATAACAACAGCAAGCCTGTCATTTGCAATTTTTACCATGTTGCAAATGTATTAAACAGGGCATGCATAAACGAAGCGCGCTTGCTATATATTTATTGGAATAAATCCTGAGTGTTTACTTCCTGCAACTACAATTATATTTGTATAAAGAATGCTTATGAAAACAAGGCTACTTTTAAATATTATATCTGCAACGTTTATAGCAGGTGTTTCATGCAACAAAGAAGATTCCATACAACCGCTATCTGTCTATAATCAATCAAACATTACACCCGCGCATTTTATCGGTGAACATTTTGGTGGCGGAATTATCTTTTATCTTGACAACAAAAAAAAACACGGAATTATAGCAGCAAATGAAGACTTTGAAGAAGCAGCAGTATGGTCTAGAAAAGCTACATTAAACGGTGCTTCAGGTGTAAAAATCGGAGCAGGTGCTGCTAATTCTAATCACATTTTTAAAACCCAGGGCAGCCCCGAATTTGACGATGAATACGCTGCATTACAGTGCATCAACTTAATTGAGAATGGTTACACCGATTGGTATTTACCATCAAAAGATGATTTGAATCAAATGTATTTGCATAAAGATGTAATTCCAAATCTTAAGCCCTTTGCATATTGGAGTTCAACTGAAGTAAATAAAACCACTGCATGGTTTCAAAATTTTGGTAATGGAGCACAAGTACAACAAGCAAAAAATGCCGGCTATGCAGCCAGGGCTGTCAGATATTTTTAGAGCTAAATTATTCTTCGGCTACCCATTTTTTAGCTGCTTCCAATTCACTTAATTTAAAACCTTTTGATTTGCCCGGCAGAAGTGCAGAAAATTTATTGGTAAAAGTTTCTACACCACTTTCATCTGTAACAATTGCTATTTTTTTCCATCCCCTGTAATGTTTTAATCCCATCCAGGCATCTTCCACCCATGCACCGAAACTAAAATTCTTTACCGGGATTTCTAAAACCATAATAAAATGTATGTGGCCATGCTGTTTATCTAACCGTTCTAATTCAGGAACTAAAATATTATCATAATCATTTTTATCAACACTGCCTGTCGCAACAAAACCCACAACGTAATCAGGAAGATCTTCAATTTTTTTCAGCATAACATAATGTTTAGGTAAAACAAACAAATTATCTGCCAGTTAAAATCGCATTATCATTCTTATATTGCAAAAATTTAAACAATCAAAACATGAGAAAACTAAATGCTTGCTTTGCCTTGATATTAATTACGATGATTTCCTGCAATAATGATCAACAGAAAGAATCGAAGCAAAACGGGTTTCCGATACAAGGAACATGGAAATTAATTTCGGGGACATTAATTGAAAAGAATGATACAACAGTTACAGATTATACAAAAGATAAATCATTTATCAAGATAATTAACGATACACATTTTGCCTTCATAGCGCATGATTTGGATAAAGGCAAAGATTCCGCTACTAAATTCTTCAGTTGCGGTGGCGGCGGTTATGACTTACACGATAGTTCCTATACCGAACACCTTGAATATTGTGATGCAAGAGAATGGGAAGGCAATTCATTTCAGTTTACAATTTCAATAAACAACGATACACTTGTACAGCGCGGCATTGAAAAAATTGACAGCATTAATGTGAACAGAATAAACATTGAAAAATATGTGCGGCTTAAAGATTCTACAAGCCACATGTAAACTTTATTAAGTAAAAATTATTCAGCTACATATCATTCACGATTTTTTTATAGCTTGTAACAACACCTTTAATCAATGACGAGCTGAAACCCTGGTGTTCCATTTCATTTAAACCTGCAATGGTGCAACCCTTTGGTGTTGTTACTTTATCAATCTCTTGTTCAGGATGCGTATGTTTTGTAAGTAATAATTCTGCCGCACCTTTTACAGTTTGCGCAGCAATAAGCGATGCGGTGGCTGCATCAAAACCAATCTCTATGCCACCTTGTATGTTAGCACGTATGTAACGCATTGCATATGCAGTTCCGCATGCACCCAGCACTGTTGCTGCATCCATTAACTTTTCTTCTATAAAAACAACCTTACCAAGTTGATTGAAAAGTTCTCCGACAAATTGTGATTGCTCATCGTTTGCGCCATGACTGCAAATACAGGTGATACTTTGTTGAATTGCAATGGCGGTGTTAGGCATAGCACGAAATAAAGTAAATTCAGTACCGATTATTTCCTGAATGTCTTTAATCCAAACACCTGTCATAACACTAATAAGCTGATGCTTTAGCGGATCGAGTTCACTCTTTAATTGCATTAGAATATCTTTTACCTGGAAAGGTTTCACGGCAAGAATTATCCATTTTGCATAGCGAATTGCTTCGGCATTATCATTTGTAATCATCACGCCTCTTTCTTCAAGCGATCGTAACGTTGAAATATTTCGCTTAGTTACAATAATATGCTGCGGCTTTGCAAATCGACTGCTGATCAATCCTTCAGCAATAGCAGATCCAAGATTTCCGCCACCTATAATTGCAATTTTATCTTTCATAGTTTTAAATTGTATAAGTGCTTATATAACTTTTAATGAGTTTATGAACATTATTATCAAAGTGAGCCTTTTCTCTAATTGATGCAGTGTAACATTCTAGCATTGAAATCTGTACAAACTTAAAAGCCGCTCCTGTTTTTGAAGCGGCTTTTTATTAAACAATTTAAATGCTACCTCAAAAATAATAGTTCCCTGTATTTCGGTAATGTCCAGTTGCTGTCATTCACCAGGGTTTCCAACTTGTCAGCGTGATAGCGAATATCATCAAAAAATCTTTCTTTTACATCACTGCAATAAGCAATTGCTTTTGTGCGTGTGCTATCCATATTATTTACAATCTTTCTTTGCTCAACCATTTCATTCACCTTTGTGTACACTTGCTGTAAATGCTCAGAAATTTGTTTTACAATTTCCAGTTGGCTTGCATAAGAGGATTCAGGTAAACCTGCTTCTTTTATTCCGCGAATATTTTTAATTAACACATTCTGATATTCAACAGCTGCAGGAATGATATGATTGATCGCAAGGTCACCCATTACTCTTGCTTCAATTTGTACTTTCTTAATATATTTTTCCAATTCAATTTCGTGGCGTGCTTCAAGTTCTGTATGTGTATATACTCTATTGCTTTCAAATAAATGTTTTGCTTTGTCTGTTACCATTGCGTCTAACGCAAGCGGTGTTGTACGCACGTTTGGCAACCCGCGACGTTCTGCTTCATGATGCCATTCGTCGCTATAACCATCACCTTCAAATAAAACTTTTTTGCTTTCTACAATGTAACGCTGTATTACATGCATAATTGCAATTTCTTTTTTATCACCCTTTTCAATTAATGCTTCAACATCTTTTTTGAAATTCTTTAATGTTTCCGCCATAATTGTGTTCAAAGCAATCATTGCATTGGCGCAATTTGCAGAAGAACCTACCGCACGAAATTCAAATTTATTTCCTGTGAAAGCAAACGGAGAAGTACGGTTGCGATCAGTATTGTCAAGCAATAATTCAGGTATGCTGCGATGAAGATCTAATTTTAGAATTGCTTCATCCTGTTCATCGAATTTATCACCAACTCTTGATTCAATATCATTTAAAACATTGCTGAGATACTCACCGATAAATACAGATATAATTGCAGGCGGCGCTTCATTTGCTCCAAGCCTGTGATCGTTTGGTGCTGATGCTATGGCAGCACGCAACACGTCAGAATAATCATGAACTGCTTTAATTGTATTTACAAAGAAGGTAAGGAACATTAGGTTAGTCTTAGGCGTTTTACCAGGAGCTAACAAATTAACACCAGTATCGGTTGCCATACTCCAATTGTTGTGTTTACCGTTTCCGTTAATTCCTGCAAATGGTTTTTCATGAAGCAACACGCGCAAATTATGCCTGCGTGCAACACGGTCCATTACATCCATTAATAAAGTGTTATGATCAACCGCAAGATTTACATCTTCAAATATCGGAGCGCATTCAAACTGCGAAGGCGCTACTTCATTATGTCGGGTACGCAATGGAATACCTAGCTTATAACTTTCTGCTTCAAAATCACGCATAAAAGCATAAACTCTTTCAGGAATGGAACCAAAATAATGATCTTCTAATTGCTGACCTTTTGCCGGCGATGCGCCAAATACAGTTCTACCAGTTAATACAAGATCAGGTCTTGCATTGGCTAAGCCTTCATCAATAACAAAATATTCCTGCTCCCAACCTAAAGTAGCAGTAACGCGGGTTACATTTCTATCGAAAAAGTTACAAACGTCAACGGCTGCTTTATTCATCGATTCAAGCGCTTTAAGCAATGGCGCCTTGTAATCGAGTGATTCGCCTGTATAAGACACAAAAATGGTTGGGATACACAAGGTTTTGCCATGACCTATTTCCATTATAAATGCAGGAGAAGTAGGATCCCATGCTGTATAACCACGTGCTTCAAAAGTTGCTCTTAGGCCGCCACTCGGAAAAGAGGAAGCATCAGGTTCCTGTTGAATTAATGCAGCGCTATCGAATTCTTCAATAGGAGTTCCATCACTTTTTAGCGTAAAAAAAGAATCATGTTTTTCTGCAGTAGTCCCTGTTAGTGGTTGAAACCAATGTGTAAAATGTGTTACCCCTTTACTTTCTGCCCAGGAACGTATTCCCGTTGCAATTTGATTAGCAACAGAACGATCTATTTTTTTAGCTTCTTTAATGCTTGCCGTAAGGCTTTTATAGGCTTCGCCGCTTAAATATTCTCGTGCAGTTTTTAGTGTAAAAACATTCTCCCCAAAAATTGCGGTTATTTTACTTGAACTCTCAGTCAAATTATCGGCAGTATCTCCGTTGAGGTTGCTTATCGCTTGAAATCTTAAAGACATATTGAAAAATTTAATTGTCGCAAAGCAAATGATTTTTTTAGATATGCTGCAATTTTTATTATCAACCGTTCATTTTCTTGCTTTTAAATTTTATAATTTGCCAAAAAACGAAAAAACCCCGCTTAGCGGGGTTGTATATATAAAATTATAATGCATTAATTTTTATGCGGCCTGTGCGTTTTTCCCCGCCTCTGCACTTTTTACAGTTTTTATTATTCGGGCAGCCACTTTATAAGGATCGGCTGAAGAATTAGGACGGCGATCTTCTAAGTATCCTCTCCATCCGCGTTGAACACTACTTATTGGAATACGGATAGAAGCACCGCGATCTGAAACTCCAAAACTGAAATCATGAATACTTGCAGTTTCATGCTTGCCCGTTAAGCGCATATGATTGTCTGCACCATACACATTGATATGTTCATGAACTACATAACGGAAAGCTTCGCAAACCTGCTCAAAAACTTCTCTACTGCCTGCGTTACGCAATAAACTGTTTGAAAAGTTTGCATGCATTCCTGACCCATTCCAATCTAATGCGCCAAGCGGCTTGCAATGCCAGTTTATAGAAATGCCATGTTTTTCACCAATTCTTTCCAGTAAATACCTGGCTATCCACATTTGATCACCAGCTTGTTTTGCACCTTTGGCAAAAATCTGGAATTCCCACTGGCCAGTCGCTACTTCAGCATTGATTCCTTCAACATTTAAACCCGCATCAAGGCAGGCATCCAAATGCTCTTCAACTATGTCTCTGCCAAAAGCATTTTTTGCACCAACTGAACAATAATAGGGACCTTGAGGACTTGGATATCCACCTTCCGGAAAACCAAGTGGTTTATCTGTTGCAGGATTCCAGAGAAAGTATTCTTGCTCGAATCCAAACCAGAAATCATTATCATCGTCATCAATCAGGGCACGGCCATTTGAAGGATGCGCAGTACCATCCGCGCTCAATACTTCACACATTACCAGGTAAGCGTTTTTTCGCTGCGGATCTTTTACGTGATAAACGGGTTTTAACAAACAGTCAGATGAACCACCCGGTGCTTGTTCTGTGGAAGAGCCATCAAAACTCCAGATTGGTAAATCTTCAAGTTTACCGGTGAAGTCTTTTTCAATTTTTGTTTTGCTGCGAAGGCTTTGAGTAGGTTGGTAACCGTCCAACCAAATGTACTCTAATTTTGTTGCTGCCATAACGTTTTAGTTTTTGCAAAAAGAAAAAAAAATTTATACAAAAACAAAAATATCTTGATTTTATGTACAATTTGCATCAAATAATAAATATATTATTTATTATTATATTTTGCTATGCGGCGATGTAATTTTCAAAAATTATAGGCCGAAAACTCCATAATTAATTGATTGCAAAGCCATTTGTTTATCTTTTGTAGAAATAAGGATTGATACATTGTGATTACTTCCGCCATAACTAACCATTCTTACAGTTACATTATTTAAAGATATAAATATTTTTTTTAATATGTCAGTTGACTCGACGATTTCGTTTCCAACGATGGATATTATCGTTTGATCAGTATCAACTTCAACGGTACCAAGCGGCTCCAATTCTTTAATAATTTGTTTCAAGTGAGTTGAATCATCTATTGTTACAGAAACAGCCACTTCAGATGTGGTGATCATATCAATTGAAGTTTTATACTTCTCAAAGACTTCAAAGATTTTGCGTAGAAAACCATATGCCAGCAACATGCGGCTACTTTTAATTTTAATAGCGATAATACCATCTTTTGCTGCCACTGCTTTTACACCAACACTTAATGCAGATTGATTAATTGTTGTGCCGGCAGCTTTCGGCTCCATAGTGTTTAATAATTTTACAGGAATGTTATATGAGCGCGCAGGCCAGATACATGCTGGATGAAGGATTTTTGCACCGAAATAAGCCAACTCTGCAGCTTCATCAAAACTAAGATGATCAACCGCAATAGTTTTTTCTACAATGCGAGGATCGTTATTATGTAAGCCGCTGATGTCAGTCCAAATTTCGCATACTTCTGCACTTAAAGCTGCCGCAATAAGCGAAGCAGTATAATCACTTCCACCACGTTTAAGATTATCAACTTCCCCCTTTGCATTGCGACATATGTAGCCTTGAGTAATAAATAATTTTTTATCATTATGATGTTGCAAAAGCTGGCTTAGCTTCACTTTAATGCTGCCAATCTGAGGCTCGCCGGTAGCATCAATGCTCATAAACTCCAACGCTGGTAACAAAACATGTTCAATTTCTTTTTCTTCTAAAAAAACAGAAAATAATTTTGTGCTCAACAATTCACCCTGGGCAAGAATATCTTTATTCAGCGCTTCGCTAAAAGAAATCTTTAAAATAATGTTCAGAAATTCGAAATGCTCTGATACAATGTCATTGGCTTTTTGCCTCGCTGTTTCTGATGCAACAAGTGTGTTAACAAAATTTCTATAACTGTTTTCGAGTTCCTCAATTTTATTTTTTGCCTGCTTGCGCTCTCCTTCGGCAATTGCATTGCTGATATTAACCAAGGCATTCGTTGTACCACTTAATGCGCTCAATACAACAACCTTTGGTTTATCATCCGCAGTTATTAGTTCAAGCACCTGGTTCATGCGTTGCGGTGTACCTACGCTGGTACCACCAAATTTCATTACTTTCATATTCTTTAGCTGTTAAGCCGGTTTAATTAAAAAGTGCGCAAAAATAAGCGGGATTTATTTACAGTAGCATGCCTTGTGCTCGTTCATAACCTTCATCAATTAATAAGTTGTAGCCGTCTGCCGCTTGAGTAGCTAATTCATCACAACGGTTGTTGTATTCGTTTTCAGCGTGGCCTTTTACCCAAACAAATTTTATAGTATAATTTCTAGAAAGATGATAATATTCAAGCCACAAGTCTTTGTTTTTTTTTCCACCCTTGAAATCAGTTTTTATCCATCCGTCAAGCCATTTTTTTTCAACTGAATTTAAAACATACTGGCTATCTGTAAATATGGAAAGACTAAGATTTTGTTTAGTTAGTGATTTTAAAGCTGCAATAACTGCCATCAGCTCCATGCGGTTATTTGTGGTTAACCGATAGCCAGCGGACAATTCTTTTTGCCTGTCACCCCACATTAAAATTGCACCGTAACCACCTGGCCCCGGGTTGCCACGGGCAGCACCATCTGTATATATGATTAATTGTTTTTCGGCTGCCATCCTAAATAATGTATTCTCCTTTTAAATAAGTGACTGCGCTACCGCTCATTAAAACACGATCGTTTTTTATTTCACATTCAAGATAACCTTTGCGTTTGGAAAGTTGAAATGCTGTAAGCTTAGTTTTATTTAACTCTTTTGCCCAGTATGGAACCATAATGGTATGAGCGGAGCCTGTTACTGGATCTTCATTAACACCGCTTTGAGGATAAAAACATCTCGATACAAAATCCACATCATTGCCTTTGGCAGTTGCAATAACACCTCGCGCCTTGACTTTAGCAAGATTTTGAAAATCCGGCTTCAACTCTTCAACTGCATGTTGAGATGGTAATATTACCATGTAGTCAAACGCGCTTTTGAACACAGGAACTTGCGTTATTCCCAATCCTTCAAATAAACCGCCAGGAATTTCTGTTTCCTGCTCAGGCATATTTGCGGGAAAATCAAGCGTGTAGATATTTTCATTTTTGCGGGAAACTTTCAGTATCCCACTGTGAGATTCGAACCAGATTTCCTCTTTTACATGGCCTAATTCAGAATAAAAAATATGGGCGCTGGCAAGTGTAGCATGCCCGCAAAGCTTTACTTCTGTAGTTGGTGTAAACCAGCGGATGCGATAATGATCATCTTCTTCTATAATAAATGCTGTTTCAGAGAGATTATTTTCTGCAGCAAGACTTTGCATTGTTTTATCAGGAAGCCATTCAGGAAGCGGGCAAATTGCTGCCGGATTGCCGCCGAATAATTTATTAGTAAATGCATCTGCAATGTAAACAGGCAACTTCATAAGTGACTTTTAGAACAAAGTTGCGCCGTAAACCAACGTAAACAAAATGAGCAGCGCCAAACCCTTTCAAAAAAAAATAAAAAAAATTTTTTTTAAGATTAAACCAGCAGGAATACGCGAAGTCTACTATTTACAAAACGATAAATAAACGCATAAAAATATTTGAACTTTTGCAGCAGGGTTAAATCAGGGTGGCCAGCGGGATGCGGTCACCCTTCTTTTTTCAATATCTACAAAGCTTCCACCTGTATTTATGGTTTCGATGCATTTTCGATTTCGTCAATAACCACTTCCGGCGTTGGACCGGCAGTGATAGATTTTGATGCATAAATCAATATGGCCGGTATTAAAACAGATGCCAATAATTCGTCCCATTTAATCCAATAGCCCCACCAACAATAAACAGCAGCCTTGGAAGGAGCATTTGTTTCATAAATAATTTTTACTGATTCGCCTTCTTTGAAGTTTCGCAACGGATAAGCCGCATTTATCGTGTCTTTAATATTGTCTATATAAGTTATGGCTTTCGCAACAAGATGCTGTTGGCTATCCTTTATAAAATGTACAACGCCTGTTGTAAATTCTCCATCCTGGTAATCTGGCTGCCGACTAAAAAAAACATATAAACCAAAACAAATGATGTAAAACGGAATGACTGTTTTAAGCAAAGAAATATATTGATGTACAAAGATAGTTTGAGGAGAGCAACAACCTATTTATACAACATAACCAAACATGTTATCATCTTTCTTTAACTCAGTAAAATTGAAATGAAACTTTTTTAGATTTTGAAGAAGCGTATCATAATTATCCCGGTTTTTCAATTCAATTCCAACCAATGCAGGCCCTGTTTCTTTGTTATGTTTTTGAATATATTCGAAGCGTGTAATATCATCATCAGGCCCAAGCACATTATTTACAAATTCTTTTAAAGCTCCGGGGCGCTGTGCAAAACGGATAAGAAAGTAATGCTTTAAACCTTCGTACTGCAATGAGCGCTCTTTAATTTCCTGCATGCGATCAATATCATTATTTCCGCCGCTTACTACACAGACTACATTTTTGCCTTTTATTTCTTCAGCAAAATCATCCAGCGCACTAACCGTTAAAGCGCCTGCAGGCTCAGCTACAATTGCATCTTGTGTATACAATCTTAAAATGGTTGAGCATACCTGGCCTTCTGATACAAGATGCAAATCATCCAACACATCTTTACAAATTGAGTATGTAAGATCGCCTGTGCGCTTCACAGAAGCGCCATCAACAAACGTATCAATACAATCCAAGGAAACAGGCTTGCCAGCTTCAAAAGCTTTATACATTGAAGGCGCGCCTTCAGGTTCAATGCCAATAATTTTTGTTTTAGGTGAATATGTTTTGAAATAAGTACCAACACCAGAAGCAAGTCCGCCGCCACCAACGGGCACAAATAAATAATCAATTGAACCAAGCTCTTCGAGAATTTCTACACCAACCGTTCCTTGTCCTTCAATTACGTGCGGATCATCAAATGGATGAATGAAAGTCATTTTATTTTTTTGCGTAAACTCTTTTGCAGCGGCGGCACATTCATCATAATTATCACCAATTAACTTTATTTCAATCTTGTCTTCGCCAAACATTTTTGTTTGATTAATTTTTTGATTCGGCGTGATGACAGGCATGAATACAACACCATTTACATTCAGTTTTTTGCAACTGTAAGCAAAGCCTTGTGCATGATTGCCGGCGCTTGCACAAACAACACCTTTCTGCAATTGCTCTTCCGGTAAACTCTTCATTAAATTGTAAGCTCCTCGCAATTTATAAGAGCGAACAATCTGCTGATCTTCTCTTTTTAAATACACATTGCATTTATACCTGTTTGATAAATGAATGTTGTATTGCAGCGGTGTTTTTATCACTACATTTTTTAAACGTTGCGCAGCAGCTTTAAAATCAAATACAGGTTTTGTGTCGGTTATTGTACTCATAATTAATACTTGCTCAATTTATCAATTGCCTCCTGGTAATCTTTTAATAAAAATGGTGTTCGCTGTACTACCCAGCCATACAACGCATCGTGTATAAGTGTAAGTGTTGTTTGAAGATTTTCTGTTTTACGTGAATCGTAGGAAATTAAAATCTTCTCAAGACTCGGCTCAAGATTCAACATTTTCGCCTGGTTACTGTAAGTGCCCGCCAACAAACTATACGTATTATAATCAACTTTCGAGATAACGTCATTTTGCTTTGCGAGTTGCCACGCCTCATCTTTAAGATCATGAAGTGTAGCACCTTTTGGCATTATAACGCTGAAATGTAATTTCCCGCTGTCGAGAAATTTCTTTGCAAAATCCGGATTTGCTTTTGCAGAATCAATCAATTTAAAAACCTGCAAATGATAATTGTATTGTTCTTGTGCATCTTGTTTATTACTGATAAGTTCTAACCGAAGCTGGCGCAGAATTTCATTCGCTTTATTTTTATCATGAAGGTTATTAAAATATTCTGTCAATCCCAATGCAAGTATTACGCTGAATACAATTAATAAACATTCGCCAAGATATTCTTTCCAGGTTCGTATAGTTACTACTTCAGTAAGTTTCCCTTTTGTCAAAACTTATTTTTTATTGTTGATTTTCGGGTCTTAGACTTCTAACTGTTTTACCAGCCTGCCACATTTCGCTTTCGCGCAATTCTTTTAATTCTTCATTTAATTTTTCGCGATAATCAGACTGTGAATTTGAGTCGATGGAACGCTGAGATTCTTTTCCTGCAGCAACGCTTTCATATAATTCTTTAAACACAGGCGCTGTTGCATCACGAAATCTTTTCCACCAATCAAGTGCACCGCGTTGTGCTGTTGTCGAACAATTCGCATACATCCAATCCATACCATTTTCTGCAACCAATGGCATTAAACTTTGTGTGAGTTCTTCAACAGTTTCGTTGAACGCTTCAGAAGGAGAATGGCCTTTTTCACGTAACACTTGATATTGCGCTGCAAAAATTCCTTGTATTGCACCCATCAATGTTCCCCGTTCACCGGTTAAATCGGAATAAACTTCTTTCTTGAAATCAGTTTCGAATAAGTAGCCACTTCCAACTGCAATACCTAACGCAATAACTCTGTCTTTTGCTTTACCTGTTGCATCCTGGTAAATTGCATAAGAACTGTTCAAGCCACGGCCTTGCAAAAACATTCTTCTTAATGATGTGCCAGAACCTTTTGGTGCAACTAAGAAAACATCAACATCTTTTGGTGGAATAATTCCTGTTTGCTCATTAAATGTTATTCCAAACCCATGAGAAAAGTATAAAGCTTTTCCAGCAGTTAGATGTTTTTTTACTGTTGGCCACAACTGAATTTGCGCAGCATCGCTTAACAAATAACAAATGATTGTTCCGCGCTTTAACGCTTCTTCAATTTCAAACAAGGTTTCGCCTTCAACAAAACCATCATTTACTGCTTTATCCCAAGTTTTAGAATTCTTGCGCTGCCCAACAATTACGTTGATTCCATTATCACGTTGATTCAATGCTTGTCCCGGACCTTGCACGCCATAACCTATCACTGCAATTGTTTCATTTTTTAAAACTTCCTGTGCTTTGCTAAGCGGGAATTCTTCACGTGTTACAACGTTTTCTTCAACTCCGCCAAAATTTAGTTTTGCCATTTTTTTGATTGTGAATTTGATGTTTGAATTTGAATATTATTATTCTTTATGTTCAGGTAATTTTTCGTTGAATATAATTTTATTATTGAAAGGATCATTTACAGTGAATGCTAATGCGCCATAAAATGTTTCTTCGATCCCGGGCCTGTTATATTTATATTTTTTATTGATGAGTTCTGTATGATAATCTTTCACACCATCGCACCAAATAAAAACATGTGAACCCGGTGTTCCGTCACCGTGATGTTCGCTTAAATGAAAAACGATTCCATCTTTTTCAACTTCCATATAAACCGGTGTATTCTCTTCAAAATGATGTTCCCAATTTATTTTGAATCCAAGCCAATCAACATAAAATTCAACGGCTTTGTTATAATCAAATATGCGAAGAGTTGGAATGACTTTTTCAACTTTCATAAGCATTACATTGAAAACACTTCATCCTGGTGACTTAAAAATTCATTTTCCACCAATTCATCAGCTGGCTCCAATGCTTCAAACTCTTTTAATTTTTCATGAAAGCCTTTACTGTCTTTAATAATAGCAATGCGTGCACTGCGAACGAATTCGATAAGTCCAAACGGTTCAAGCGATTTAATTAAAGCTTCAACTTCTTCGCGGTGACCGGTTGTTGCAAACACAGTATAATCTTTTCTTATCACCACAACAGTTGCACCTTTTTCCCGAAGCAGCCTTTCTACTTTTACTTTTTCAGCAATGATGTCTGTTGGCACTTTGTATAAAGCCATTTCCTGCCAAATCAATTCATCATTCGTATTGAAATATGCTTTCAATACTTCAACCTGCTTTTCAATTTGCCTGCAAAGTTTGCGCACCACGTCTTCTGTTTCGTTAATCACAATTGTAAAGCGATGTACATTTTCGCTTTCAGTTGGCGACGTATTTAAGCTATCAATATTTATTTTTCTTCTTGTAAAGATGATAGCAATTCTATTCAGCAATCCAACCTGGTTTTCTGTATAAACTGTTATCGTATATTCCTGTTTCATTTTTTAAAATTCAAAAGTTAAAAGTCAAAATTCAAAAGAAAGTGTCTTCAATTTTTTACTTTTTAATTTTGACTTTTGAATTAATTTATTTCAATCTTATTTCTGCAACGCTACAACCTTGCGGAACCATTGGAAATACGTTGTTCTCTTTGCCAACCATCACTTCCAATAAATAAGCGCCTTTGTGATTTAACATTGTTTGCAATGCATTCTTTAAATCTTTTCTATTTGAAATGCTGTGTCCATCTATGTGATAACCTTTTGCTACCTGAACATAATCCGGACTTGTAATGTTCACAAACGAATATCGCCTGTCGTTAAATAATTCCTGCCATTGACGAACCATTCCTAAAAATTGGTTATTCAGAATCAGAATTTTTACATCAACATTCCATTGCATGATTGTTCCCAGTTCCTGTATCGTCATTTGAATGCCACCATCACCAGCAATAGCAATAACTGTTCTTTCAGGCGCGCCAAACTTTGCACCGATTGCTGCAGGCAACGCAAAACCCATTGTACCCAAACCACCAGATGTTACATTGCTTTTTGACTGATTAAATTTTGCATAACGGCAAGCGACCATTTGATGCTGACCAACGTCTGTAACAATTACTGCATTGCCATTTGTTAGTTCATTCAATACATCAATTACTTCAGCCATGCTCATCTCGTCACTTGAAGGATGCATTTCTTTATCAATTACAATTTCTGTTTCTTCTTTTGTGTATTGCTTGAATTTATTCAACCAATCTGTATGTTCTTTTTTATCTATTATTGAAGTCAGCAACGGCAATGTTTCTTTACAATCGCCCCAAACCGGAACGGTTGTTTTTACGTTTTTATCAATTTCTGCAGGATCAATATCCAAATGAATAATCTTCGCCTGCTTTGCATATTTATCAAGCCTTCCCGTAACACGATCATCGAAGCGCATACCTACTGCGATCAATACATCGCACTCATTCGTCAACACATTCGGTCCATAATTACCATGCATGCCAAGCATTCCAACATTTAAAGGATGATCAGTTGATAAAGCACTTAAACCAAGTATCGTCCATGCTGCAGGCAAACCGCCTTTTTCAATAAACTGTTTAAACTCATTTTCAGCTGCACCTAAAATCACGCCTTGGCCAAAAATTACAAATGGTTTCTTTGCTTCATTGATAAGCTTTGTTGCTGATTCAATATACTCTTTTCGAACAATTGGTTTCGGACGATAGCTTCTTATGTGTTCACTCTTTTCATAACCATCATAATCAAATTTCTGAATCTGCGCATTCTTTGTAATATCAATCAACACAGGTCCGGGTCTTCCGCTTGCTGCGATATAAAAAGCTTTCGCTAAAGCCGCAGGAATTTCTGTTGCATCTGTTACCTGGTAATTCCATTTTGTAACCGGCGTGGTAATATTTATTACATCCGTTTCCTGGAAAGCATCCGTACCTAACAAATGCGCAAACACCTGACCTGTTATGCAAACAACCGGCGTTGAATCAATCATTGCATCAGCCAAACCGGTAACCAAATTTGTTGCACCAGGACCGCTTGTTGCAAACACAACGCCTGTTTTACCAGATGTACGTGCATAACCTTGTGCTGCATGAATTGCACCTTGCTCATGACGAACCAATATATGTTCAAGCCTATCGTTGTAATCATACAATGCATCATAAATCGGCATAATTGCACCGCCCGGATAGCCAAAGATTGTTTGCACCTCTTCAGCTATCAATGCTTCCAGCACAGCTTGCGAACCTGAAATGTTTTGCGTTTTGCTAACAGGTTTTTTTTCTTTTATAATTTCAAGTGTTTCCATAATAATATTTTTATGTTATCATCTGCAGTACTGCTATCATCGTTCCTTGTGTCACTCCCTTGTACTGCAAATCATTATTCAGCATAATTTATACAGTTTACTTTTTTCTGTAAACTCCCAAAAGATCAGTAGCAGAAATATTTGTAAATCCTGCTTGTCGCAACATTGTCACCAACTGACCACGGTGATAAGTTGCATGATTGACGACATGTGCAAACAACTGGTAATACGGCATTGAATAAGCATCACCATTTAATCTTTTAAAGTCGAGATTTGTGTTTAAATCATTTTCATCGAATGCATCAACAAATGCTTTAAAACCTTCTGAAGTTTTTTTCCAAAGTTGTATATGCTCTTCTTTTGTTCCTTTGTAAGTTGATTGCAACCAGTCAAAAGGTTCTTTTCTAAATCGCTGCAGCCATGCATTTTCTGCACTTATAATATGCAATACTGTTTCCTGTATGCTGTTAAAGCTGCTAGTGATTTCTTTGTTCCATTGCTCATCAGAAATTTGTTCCAGCCAACTCCAAACAATGGTGTTCGCCCACAAATTATATTCTGCTATTTCTTTAAAATATTGTTTCGTCATAACTTAATCTTCATCTGTTACACAACCTTCACTTGCTGTTTTCACAACACGTGCATACTTATATAAAATTCCTTTTGTTGCTTTTGGAGCAGGTTGTTTCCACGCTGCTTTACGTCTCGCAATTTCTTCTTCACTTACTTTTAATACCAACTTATTATTGATGGCATCAATTTCAATGATATCATTATCTTGAACCAAACCAATCAACCCACCTTCATGTGCTTCCGGTGTTATGTGACCCACCACAAAACCATGTGTACCGCCGCTAAATCTTCCATCAGTAATTAGCGCAACACTTTTTCCTAAGCCAGCACCAATAATAGCGCCTGTTGGTTTCAACATTTCAGGCATTCCCGGCGCACCTTTCGGACCAATATTTCTTATCACAACCACATCACCCGCATGAACACGTTTGCTTTGCAAACCTTCCAGCAAATGCGCCTCACCGTCAAATACTCTTGCAGTGCCTTCGAAGCGTTCACCTTCTTTACCGGTAATCTTTGCAACGCTTCCGCCTTCAGCAAGGTTGCCATATAAAATTTGCAAATGACCTGTTTTCTTAATTGGATTTTCAAGTGGCATTACCACATCTTGTTTTTCAAAATCAAGGTTACTTGCCTCTTTTAAATTTTCTGCAACCGTTCTTCCTGTAACAGTGATGCAATCTCCATGCAACATGCCTTTGCTTAACAAATATTTCATCACCGCAGGAACACCACCATATTTTGCGAGATCCTGCATTAAATGTTTGCCACTCGGTTTAAAGTCTGCAAGCATTGGTGTTTTATCACTGATGCGTTGAAAATCATCAATCGTTAAATCAACATCAACACTCTTTGCCATTGCAATCAAATGCAACACAGCGTTAGTGCTTCCACCCAAAACCATCACAACGGTAATTGCGTTTTCAAATGCTTTTTTTGTCATGATATCTTTTGGCTTGATATCTTTTTCTAATAATATTTTTATTGCATCGCCAATAGCGTCACATTCTTTTTGTTTCGCTTCACTCAGCGCTGGATTACTTGATGAATATGGCAAGCTCATTCCTAATGCTTCAATCGCACTTGCCATTGTGTTCGCAGTATACATGCCACCGCATGCACCTGCGCCAGGACAAGCATTGCGAATAATTTCTTTAAAAGAATTTTCATCCAAATTGCCCATTATCTTTTGTCCCAAAGCTTCAAATGTTGAAACAATATTCAGCTCTTCACCGTTGTAATGTCCGGCTGCGATTGTTCCGCCATACAACATAATTGCGGGACGATTCAATCTTCCTATCGCCATTATACAACCCGGCATATTTTTATCGCAACCCGGAATGGCAACAATTGCATCATAATATTGTGCGCCTGCATTGGTTTCAATGCTGTCAGCAATTACATCACGGCTTACCAAACTATAACGCATGCCATCTGTGCCCATGCTAATTCCATCGCTCACACCGATTGTATAAAAACGTAAACCCAATAAACCATCAATCTTATTTACACTGTCTTTTACTTTCGTCGCAAAATCATTCAGGTGCATGTTACAAGGATTCCCATCCCAACCCATACTTACAACACCAACCTGTGCTTTCTTAAAATCTTCTTCTTTAAAACCGATAGCATAATACATTGCCTTTGCTGCCGGCTGTGTTTCATCCTGCGTAAGTGTCTTCGAGTATTTATTTAGTTCACTCATCTTAAAAAGTAAAAATTAAAAAGTCAAAAAATATTATAGGTCAGTATTTTGAATTTTGACTTTTAAGTTTTGAATTAAATTATTGTTGATTTTCTTAACTGCACATTTTCAATATTTATTCTTTCATGATCATTTGATCGTACATAATCGCTGATAAGATCACCAATTGTTGATGTAAAATAAAAGTTTACGGGATCAATATCTTTTGATACAAATCCATTTTCCAATGTCCATTTAACAGCATCACTAACAAGAGTCGCTTCTTTCGCCAAGCCAAAATATTCCAACATCATTGCAGCAGATAAAATAGAGCCTAAAGGATTGGCAATATCTTTTCCTGCAGCCTGTGGATATGAACCATGAATAGGCTCAAACAAAACTGTTCCTGTGCCAACAGATGCAGACGGCAACAAACCCAGTGAGCCACTTAACACACTCGCTTCATCACTAATAATATCACCAAACATATTTTCCGTTAAAACAATATCGAATTGTTTTGGATTCAACATTATTTGCATCGCCGCATTATCAACAAATATGTAATCAACAGACACATCGCTATATTGTTTTGCAACTTCCTGCACAACCTTTCTCCAAAGCCTTGATGTTTCCAAAACATTCGCTTTATCAACCAGCGTTAACTTTTTTCTACGTTCAGGCTTTTGTGCGTATTGAAAAGCCAAATGTGCAATGCGCTCAATTTCTTCTTTTGTATATACACAATCATCACTTGCTTTTGTTCCGTCGTCAGTTAATTCTTTTTTCCCGAAATAAATGCCACCGGTTAATTCGCGGAAAATGATGAAATCAACACCTTCTAATTTTTCTTTTTTTAGCGGCGACAAATGTTGTAATGAAGCATAGGTATTAATTGGTCTTATGTTACCAAATAACTGTAATGATTTTCGCAGCTTTAGTAAACCTTGCTCAGGTCGAACCTTTGCTGTTGGATCGTTATCATATTTTGGATGACCGATCGCACCGAATAAAACGGCGTCACTGTTCAAACAACTTTCTATGGTTTTATCCGGTAATGGATTACCTGTTTTATCAATTGCAATCGCACCCATTAAATGATACGTGTAATGAAATGTATGATTGAATTGCGCTGCAATCGCGTTCAAAACTTTCACTGATTGCCGCGTTACTTCAGGACCAATTCCATCACCTTCTATAACTGTAATATTTTTATTCATAAAGTCCCCGTCTCCTAAAGGGAGATTACACTGCTAATGCAGTTTCTTGTTTTATATTAAATGATTTTTCTTTCTTATTGTTAACCTCCAAACCCAATACTTTATTAATACATGTTGGAATTTCATTTTCATAATGGCTTACATAGATTAATGTTTTGTTTGATTGAATACATAATTCATCAATTAACGCAACAAAATTTTTAACCTGTTGCTCATCTAAACCCTGGCAAGGTTCATCAAGAATTAATAATGATGGATTTTTAACCAATGCTCTTGCCAACAAGGCAAGCCGTTGCTGACTCGTTGAAAGCGTTGATAAACTAAACTGTGCTTTCGATGTAAGATTTAAAAATGATAACCATTGCTGAACAATTGTATGGTGTTCTTCATCCAGCTTTTTATATACACCGATTGTGTCAAACAAACCTGACGCAATTGTATTATAAACTGAAATTGTTTTATCAAAATACCATTGTAATTCGGGTGATATAAAGCCGATTTTTTTCTTGATGTCCCAAATACTTTCTCCGCTGCCGCGTTTCTTATCAAATAAAAAAACTTTGTTCGCATAAGCTTGCGGATGATCGCCGGTTATCAAACTTATTAATGTTGATTTCCCCGCGCCATTAACGCCTTTCAACAACCATCTTTCACCACGATTAATTTGCCAGCTAATATTTGAAAGAATTTTTTTATCACCATAAGCAACAGAAACATTTTCCAATTTAACCGCAACATCAAATTCAATGTTATTTTTTTGTGCTGGAATGTTGCCTTTAAAAACGGATGCCGGATTATTCTCTGATGTTTGTTTAAATACCGAAACGCTTTCCAATTTTTTCAACTTACCGTTTTCCAATTCGGCGACATGCGTTATACACGATGGCGCATCTTCAACATCTGCAATAGTTATTACAGTTGCTGACGAAGATTTTCTATTGATAATCTCGCCTAAATTTCTGCGGCTGTTTACATCTAACCCAATAAATGGAGAATCAAAAATGTAAATATCTGCAGCCTGCAAAAAAGCTTTTATTAACTGAAACCTTTTATGCTCGCCGCTTGAAAGATGCAACAAAGAATCGTGTTTGCGATGTATAAGATTGAGTTGATTTAATAAGCTATCAATCTTATTTGCATCATCTGAAACTTTCAACAACTCATCATTAACAGTTATCGCATCGTTGCTATCGAAACTGTTATAGCGTTGCTGGTAATAAAAGTCGTTAGTATTGGAAAGTGTTTTGAAATAATAATGCTGGTCAACTAAAATTATCTTTGGTTGCTGCATTCCGAACTCAACAACACCTTTATAAAAAATCTTACCGGTTATTGCTTTAGCTAACATTGTTTTTCCACTGCCTGACGTTCCGGTAATTAACAAATGTTCACCTTGGTTTAGTGCAAATGAAACATCATTCAACAAAATATTTTCCTGCTGCTTAACACTAATATTTTTTACTATGATTGATGTTTGCGCCATGCTTTAATTCCTGTTCTTTTCAAAACTTTCTATCTCAGTTTTCATACTTAACAAATAATCGATATCATCATATCCGTTCAACAAACATGTTTTTTTGTATTGATTGATATCAAAGTTTTCCTGTTCATCGGTAGCTGTTATTTTAATGTATTGCTCCTCTAAATTGATCTCGATTTCTGTGTTAGGATTTTCTTTTATCGCTTTAAAAATCTTTCCCAAAAATTCATCGCTTACCTGAACTGGCAACAAAAAATTATTCAGCGCATTGTTCTTAAAAATATCGGCAAAGAAGCTGCTCACTACAGCATCAAAACCATAATCTTTTATTGCCCACGCCGCATGTTCACGTGAAGAACCGCAACCAAAATTTTTACCTGCAATTAAAATTTTACCTGTATAAATTTTATTGTTCAACGCAAAACCTTGAACAGGTTTATGCTCATCATCATTTTCATATCGCCAGTCGCGAAACAAATTTTTACCAAAGCCTTCTCTCGTTGTAGCTTTTAAAAAACGTGCAGGGATAATTTGATCCGTATCTATATTTTCAAGATCAATAGGTACAGCTGCAGACTGAATTACTTTTCTTTCACTCTGAAATTTTGCCGTACTTAATTGTTTCTTTTTTTCGTCTTCTATAGTTGTAATAATACCCATTGTTTTTATTTATTTCTTTACAGCTTTCACCCTAAGTCTTATATAATCCGCGTACCATTTGCCGTTTTCATAATTTGTTTTTCTTAAAATAGCAACAGCTTTATCAAGTATAATTTCTATTTTTTCTGCAGGAATATTTTTAAAGAATGATTGGCCGAACTGAACAATCCAATTCTTCATTCCATCTTCACCAACTAATTCAGTTGGCCTTTCAAACTGGAGAATATTTGCTATGGTAAAGCCAACGTTTTCCAGCATTACTGCCTGTTCAGCAGCAGATGAAAAATAATTTACTTCAATATTCGTATTTGCTTCAAAGCCTTCTTCAGTCAGCACTTTTTTTACAGCGTTATGAATGCTTTCAATATTGTGTTTGGCGCCCATCTCATATACCAATCGTCCGCCTTGTTTCAATGCATCATAAATGCATTGTAATAAATTTTGCTGTTCTTTAATCCAATGAAAAGTCGCATTTGAAAATGCAGCGTCAAATCTTCTATCAAAAGAAAAATTACTGGCATCTTTTACAAAAAATTCAATGTTGTTATATGCTTGTTTTGCTTTTGCGATCATTTCCGGCGACGCATCAATGCCTGTAACAATTGCACCGCTTTCAGCAATCTTTGATGTTAATGTTCCTGTGCCGCAACCAACATCTAAAATATGTTCATCTTTTTGCGGCGCCAACCAACCTAACACATCTTCACCATACTTTGCAACGAAGCTGTGTTTGTTGTCATATAATGTTGCGTTCCACTTCACAATAATTATGAATTATAAATTATGAATTATTTGCTTTTAATTTTTGCTTAGATTTAATAATGATAGCGCGAATGATTTTTAAGAGTTCAACTGCGTCATTATAGATTGAAATGAATTCTTTTTCCCCGACATAGTTTGACTCCTTTAAGAGTTCCAGCCAATAACAGGTTTCGTCGCATTCTTTTTGCGCAACACTTAACTTATGGATAAAATCTTTTGAAGTTTCTGCATTCATTGCTTCACGAATCATAGCGCCAATTGATGTTCCGCTTCGCATTAATTGTTTTGAAAGAATAAATTCTTTTTTACGTTCTTTTAAAAAGTTATACATTTTAATAACCCTTATTGCAAAAGCAAAAGACTTTTCTTTAATAATGTTTTGTTTCGATGCTACCATTAATTATAATTCATAATTAATAATTTATAATTCAGCCATCATTTCTCTCACATCTGCTACCTCACCTGTTATTGCAGCCGCTGCAGCTGTTAACGGGCTTGCTAAAAATGTTCTTGCATTCGGCCCTTGTCTTCCTTCAAAATTTCTGTTGGAAGTAGAAATACAATATTTACCTGCAGGAATTTTATCTTCATTCATTCCTAAACATGCAGAGCAACCTGGTTGCCGCAACAAGAAACCGGCGTCTTCAAAAATTTTATTAATACCTTCTTCAATGGCTTGCTTTTCTACTTGCTTTGAACCGGGAACAACCCAAACTTCAACATCATTTGCTTTACGCTTGCCTTTTACAAAGGATGCAACCATGCGCAAATCTTCAATGCGTGCATTGGTACAACTGCCGATGAAAACATAATCCACTTTTTTGCCTTTCATTGAAGCGCCGGGCTCAATGCCCATGTAATGCAAAGATTTTTCATAAGACGGCTTGTCTCTTATATCAACTTCATTTAATGACGGCACATGACCGGTAATACCAATGCCCATTCCAGGATTTGTGCCGTATGTGATCATTGGTTCTATATCTTCCGCTTTAATGTTAAGCTCTGTATCAAACTTCGCATCATCATCACTGTATAAAGTTTTCCAGTATGCTAAAGCTTTATCCCATGCTTCATTTTGTGGTGCAAACTTTCTTCCTTTTATATAATTGAATGTAGTTTCATCCGGGGCGATCATACCGCAACGTGCACCCATTTCAATGCTCATGTTGCAAATGGTCATGCGTGCTTCCATGCTCAAATTTCTTATAGCACTTCCTGCATATTCAACGGCATAGCCTGTAGCACCGCTGGCAGAAATTTTTGAGATGATGTAAAGAATAATATCTTTTGAAACAACGCCTTTATTCAATTTTCCATCAACATTAATGCGCATAAGTTTAGGTTTGCTTTGCATTAAACATTGTGTTGCCAAAACCATTTCTACTTCACTTGTTCCGATGCCAAATGCGATGGTACCAAATGCTCCATGTGTTGATGTATGAGAATCGCCACAAACGATTGTCATGCCTGGTTGTGTAACACCTAATTCAGGACCGATAATATGAACGATACCTTGAAACGGATGACCTAAACCATATAATTCAATTCCAAATTTTTCGCAATTTTCTGTTAGTGTGCGCACTTGTATGCGTGAGAGCTCTTCAGCAATTGGTAAGTGTTGATTTAACGTTGGAACATTGTGATCTGCCGTTGCAACAACCTGTTGCGGACGAAAAACTTTTAAACCTCTTTTTTCTAATCCTTTAAAAGCTTGCGGACTTGTTACTTCATGAATAAAATGCTTGTCAATATATAAAACAGAAGGCCCGCCTTCAATTTGTTTTACAACATGCTTATTCCAAATCTTTTCAAAAAGTGTAAGAGACATTTTTTATGTATTTAAACCATACGCACAAAGACATTTGGACTGATTTTCTGCTTTATGCCTTCGTGTCTTTGTGGTGAACTGCCGATGAATGTTTCGAAAGCACAAGTGAGTGACACAACCGTGATGCCATGAAACTCACAGCTCGTCACCAAAATTTTATACTATTTCTACCGGATGAAAAGCCTTTGCAATTGCGTGCAAATCTTCATCTTTTACTTCCTTTTTTCTGTCGGCAACAACTAAAAATTCTTTGTATAAAATATCAACATCGTTGCGCGTAAAATTGTAACCGATCTTTTGAAAGCGATGCGCCAACGCACTTCTTCCACTGCGTGCAGTCAAAACAATTTTGCTTCCGTCTGCGCCAACATCTTCAGGCTTTATAATTTCATAAGTACTGTTATCTTTTAAGAATCCATCCTGGTGAATACCACTTGAATGCGCAAATGCGTTGCTGCCAACAATAGCTTTATTAGGCTGAACAGGCATGCGCATTGTATCGCTCACCAAACGACTGATTGGATTAAGTTGTTCTGTTTTTATATTGGTGTAAAAACCAAGATAGGCATGTTGTTTCATCACCATCACAACTTCTTCTAATGATGTGTTGCCTGCACGTTCACCCAAGCCATTTATTGTGCATTCAATTTGACCAGCGCCTGCAATTACACCTGCAATTGAATTGGCTGTTGCTAAACCCAAATCGTTATGGCAATGACAAGAGATTGTTGCTTTATCAATGTTCGGTACATTATTAGTTAAGTAAGCAATTTTTTCACCGTACTGGTGTGGCAAACAATAACCGGTTGTATCCGGAATATTTACTACGGTTGCGCCGGCCTTAATGACAGCTTCAACAACTTTTGCGAGATAATCATTATCGGTGCGGCCTGCATCTTCTGCATAAAATTCGATATCATCAACATATTTTCTCGCCCACTTTACACATTGAATAGCGCGCTCTAAAATTTCTTCACGGGTAGCTTTGAACTTTGCTTTAATGTGCGAATCTGAAGTACCGATACCTGTGTGAATGCGTGGCCGTTTTGCGTATTTCAAAGCTTCGCCGGCTGCTTCAATATCTTTTTGAACAGCACGGCTTAAACCGCAAACGGTAGCGTGTTTAATAACTTTTGCAATTTCTTCTACTGAAGAAAAATCGCCGGGGCTTGAAATAGGAAAACCCGCTTCAATTATATCAACACCTAATTCTTCTAATGCAAGTGCCAACTGAATTTTTTCTTTTGTATTGAGTTTGCAACCCGGCACTTGTTCTCCATCACGAAGTGTAGTGTCGAAAATGTTAATCTTTTTTGTTTGCATAGCTTTCTAATTAGATAAAGCAGCGCAGACTGATTAATTTTGAGAGTTACTGAATTACATGCAAGCTGCGCAGTATATAAAAATAAAAACCTGTGCGGTGAGCGTAAAATCAAATTACAGCTTGTTTTACGGTTTAAAACATGTTATAATTGTGTTGAAATCCTTTACAGTACTGCATTTGAGCAAATTTTTTTTACGATGCCTAACAGGAATACAGACGAACTTTTCCAATTGATACAATCGCTTGGCAAATCAGAGAAGCGGTTATTTAAACTTCATGTAAAACGCATCTCGGGCAGTGATGATTTAAAGGTCCTGGCTTTGTTTGATGCTCTGGATAATATGGCTGAATATGATGAAGAAAAATTATTGCGTAAAAATGCATCGTTACAAAAGCAACAGCTTTCCAATATGAAAGCTTATTTATACAAACAAATATTATCAAGCCTTACACATTCTTCTCCTGATATTGAAACACAATTGAGCGAACAAATAATGTATGCAAGATTGCTTTACAATAAAGGCTTATACATGCAGGCGCTGAAAATTCTGGACAAGGTTAAGTCAACTGCAAAAACGCACAATCAATCTACTTACCGAATGCAGGCATTGATATTTGAAAAGAAGATTGAAAGCATGCACATCACAAGAAGCTTTGAGGGACGTGCAGAAGAATTATCAAGAGAATCAGAAGAAGTAACGAGAAGAGTTTCTTTATTAAGCAAGCTTTCCGGTTTTGCGTTGCAGTTGTATAGCTGGTATATTCAAAACGGGCATGCGAGAGATGAAAAAGATGAGAAGGCTTTAAAGGCTTTTTTTAACGCAAATCTGCCAGAATGCGATTTGCATAAAATGGATTTTTATGAGCGCTTATATTTTTTCCAGGCGTACAGCTGGTACACTTTCATTTTACAGGATCTTTTAGGATTTTATCGCTACTCGCAAAAATGGGTTGATCTTTTTGAAGCAGATGCTGATATGAAGCTTATTGAATCTATTCAATATGTAAAAGGATTGCACAATTTGGCAACGGCACATTTTGTTTTATCAAACTATAAAAAGTTTGAGGAGGTGCTACAGCAGTTTAAAGATTTTGCAGATTCTGAAGCCGGGCAAAAAGATCCTAACACGCAAATTCAAACATTCATTTACTTACAAATAGCTCAGCTAAATCAACATTTCATGCATGGCACTTTTACAAAAGGGTTAAGCATTGTGCCATATATTGAAGAAAAAATTGAAGAATATAAACTGCATATAGATACACATCGCATTCTTATCTTTTACTACAAAATTGCCTGTTTGTATTTTGGAAGCGGCGACAATGAAAAGGCCGTTGAATATTTAAATTTGATTATAAACCGTAAACCAGATTTGCGTATCGACCTGCATTGTTATGCGAGGTTATTGCATTTGATAGCGCATTATGAAATGGGCAATTATCAATTGGTGGAATATCTTATAAAATCTGTGTACAGATTTATGGCAAAAATGAAGAACCTGAATATTATTGAAGAAGAGATTTTTAAATTTTTACGAAATTCTTTTTCATTAAAGCCTGCAGAAATTTTTGCTGCCTTTAAACCGCTTAAAGAAAAATTAGAAGCAACAAAAGGTAATGCTTTGGCTACGCGTTCGTTTATGTATTTGGATATTATTGGATGGCTTGAAAGTAAAATTGAAAACGTGCCTGTTCAGGAAATCATTCATCATAAATATTTAATCAGTAAAAAGCACAGGCAAACAGCTGATGTTTTTTAACAAGTTTAGGAAGCATGTTGTACTGCAACCATCGCCGAAATTACATGCTGTTTTTACAACATTATTTCCGGACAGATTGTAACAGTTTACAATTAATTAAGGCTTACAATAAAGCTGTTATTTTTTTGAATGCCTTCATTAAATATATGCCTTAACCTTGGTCTTGTACTTACTACTGTATGTTTTTCGAGATCAAAAATTTCGTTGCTTGTAGTAAATGTTTCAAAAGACTCGAGGTACGGGAATAATGTTTTAATACATTCAATTTCCTTGTTTATTTTCTTGTTGTCGTAATTGCTCTTTTTAACCGTGATTAATAGCTCTCTTTCCATATATCATCGTTTTATTTAAGTAAGGCAAAGATGATTCCGAAATAAATTTTTGGGGAATTATCCATTGATAGGATGACTAAATGTGGTTCTTTCCACAAATTGGGAAACATAATTTACAAACCTGTAACAATAAATTCTGTTCTTCGGTTCAGTGCTCTTCCTTCCTCTGTTGAATTGTCAGCAATTGGCTGTGCTTCACCAAAACCTTTTGATGATAATCGTTTTCCGTCAATGCCTTTACTTATTAAAAAATCAACAACAGCTTTTGAGCGGTCTTGTGAAAGTTTTAAATTATCTGCATCGCTTCCAACATTATCAGTATAACCGTTTATCTGGATTTTTATAGTGGGATTATCATTCATTAATTGAACAAGCTTGTTCAGTTCTATTTCACTTACAGGTTCAAGCTGAAATGACTTTGATGGGAACTGAATATTTTTTAAACGAACCGTTGCATTTAATTCAACAGGATTTAAAGCAATATTTTTTTCATAAACACTATCTGAAGGTTTGTCTGCAAGATTAAAAACATCGCTATAGAATAAATAACCTTTACGGTTTACAGTGAACGTATAATTTTTATTAACAGGCAAAGTGATAAAATAAAAACCCGTTTCATCTGTTTGAACACTTGATAAAATTTGTTGACTTGAATCAACGCTTAATTCAACAGAACACGGCAAACCTTTATTCGTTTTGCTATCGGTGACATAACCTTTTACATATAAAGTTTTTGCAGGACGAGCATCTTGCTTTAATGTAAACTTGTATAGATCGAGTTCGCCTTTTGTATCTGCACGATCACTGGAATAATAAGCTGTAATGCCATCTGATGCAACGAACAAACTTCCATCATCAGTAATGGTGTTTACCGGATAACCAAGATTTTCAGGTTTGCCCCATATCTTCTCACCTGTTTTGCGAACAACATAATTATCAAAGCCACCATAACCCGGTAATCCATTCGATGTAAAATATAATGTTTGATTATCCGCATGAATAAATGGAGCCAGTTCATCGCCTGCTGTATTAATATCCGGTCCCATATTTTCCGCAGGTTGCCATTTGCCGTTTACACGATAACTCACATATAAATCTTTGCCGCCATAACCGCCGGGGCGATCGCTGCTAAAGTATAAAGCATTTTTATCAGGGCTTAATGATGGTGAACTTTCCCAAAATTCTGTATTGATATTAGCGCCAAGATTTACAGGTTCACTCCAGCCTGTTGGTGTGTCATAAGATATATACAGATCGAAATTTCCGAATCCCTGTCCTGAAAAATTTCCGGCAAATAAAAGCCATTCACCATCCTGCGAAATATTAATTCCACCCTTTGATGGTTCGTTATTTATATCACCTTTAATTACTGCAGCTTTCGAGTATCCGTTTGGTGTTAATGTGCTTTCGACAAAATCTTCGCGAATGCCTTCACCTCTTCTTGTGAAAACCAAAATACTATCATCAATAGTGAATGATGGATAATATTCTGAATGATCAGAATTGATACTATCGCCAAGATTTACCGGCGCAAATTCATAGTTTGTTGTTGAATGTGTTGCTGCATATTGAACCGCAAATTCATAACAGCTTTTTCTAAATAAACCACTCTTCTTGCTTTTCTCATTTAAGTTGGGAATTGAAAGAAAATTGTTCACTGCATTCAATGCGTCATTAAATCTGCCAGCACCGGCAAGATTAATTGAATAAGGAAGCAAATAAAATTTTGAGTAACTACTGTCAATAGAAAATGCCTTTTCATAGCTGGCGATGCTGTTAGGATAATCTTTCAATTCTGCATAAACTCCGCCTAATGATAAATACGCATCAACAAATCTTGCATCCTGGCTGATCGCTTTTTGCAGGACCGGAATTACTTCACGCCTTGCGCCATCCTCTAACAGTTGTATTGCCGTAGCATAAGTTTCTGCCGCTTTCTTATTCACTGCATCAGGATTATAATTCTGCGCTTTTGCAACGGAGATTAAACAAACAACAAACAAACAATACTTCATGCGATAAAGATGAGAATAACAATAGTAAATTTTTATGCTTAAACGTTAAAAGTGAAAATAAACTTTATCATCAATTGAATCAACTTTTAAGCCGATGAAGTACTTTAGCCGCATCACTAAAAAAAAGCTCATGAAATTATTTTCTTTATTAACTCTTGTTTGCACACTTTTATTTGCTGCATGCAACAGCAGCAGTTCTGCAACAACAAATACTGATACGACAAACACAACTACAGATACTACAGCAACGTCATCAGGAAGCACAGATGGATTTAAGTTGGGCGTACAAATGTGGACGTTCAGAATGTTCACATTTGCAGAAGCATTAGATAAAGTTGACAGCGCTGGCATTAAAAACATTGAAGCATTTTGGGGGCAAAAATTAGGTGCTGGAATGCCTGGAGAATTTGGCGCAGGTATGAACGCCGATACACGGGCCAAACTAAAAAAATTATTGCAGGATAAAGGCATACAAATAGTAGCAATGGGTGTAATTACTCCAAAAGATAAAGCTGAATGGATAAAGGCTTTTGACCTTGCAAAAGATTTTGGATTAAATTATATAACTGCAGAGCCTCTAAAAACGCAATGGAATATGGTTGATAGTTTGGCTGGCGCGTACGGAATTAAAGTTGCCATTCATGATCATCCAAAACCAAATAAATACTGGAGCCCTGATTCTGTGTTGGCGGCAACACAAGGTCATCCGAATATTGGTAGTTGCGCAGATATAGGCCACTGGGCACGCAATGGCGTAAACCCTGTTGATGCTTTGAAAAAATTGCAAGGACATATTTTTGGTGTGCATTTAAAAGACATTATTAAGTTCAATGACACAGAAGCTGCGGATACAGTTGTTTCAAAAGGTGTAATAGATATTCCAGCGGTGTTTGCAGAATTGAAGAGACAAAATTTTAATGGCATGTTATCTATCGAGCATGAATCAAACTGGTATCATAGTTTACCCGATGTGATTGCAACAAAAAATTATTATGATGAACAAATAGCGAAGTTGAAATAATCCTCATCTTTCACTCATACAGAGAGTCATAAAAAATCCCGCAGTCTGCGGGATTTTTTATTTTAATGCGAAATGTATTTATCAACCGGCATCCGATTTTGTAAGCTTCTTCCTAACGTTAATTCATCGGCATATTCCAACTCGCCGCCAAAAGCAATTCCACGCGCAATTGTTGTAATGCTACAATTAAGACCTTGTATTTTTTTCTGAATATAATAAATCGTTGTGTCGCCTTGTATGTTTGGGCTTAAAGCAAAAATGAGTTCTTCCGTTTGCTCTTTTTGAATGCGCTGAATTAAAGATTCTATTTGCAATTGGTCGGGGCCGATTCCATCTAATGGTGAGATAATTCCGCCGAGAATATGATACGTTCCGCTGAACTGTTGTGTGTTTTCGATTGCAATTACGTCGCGTAAATTTTCAACTACACAGATCACTCTTTGATTGCGTAATGAGTTAGCACAAATAGAACAAATGTCTGCATCGCTTACATTGTGGCAACGCTGGCAAAATTTTATATCTCGCCGCATGCGGGCAATGGTTTCGCTGAAATTTTCTGTTGTTTCTTCATCTTGTTTTAAAAGATGCAACACCATGCGCAATGCTGTTTTCTTACCAATTCCCGGAAGTTTGGCAAACTCGTTCACTGCATTTTCTAAAAGGGAAGAAGAGAATTGCATGCAACAAAATTAATGAATGATGAGTGACGATTTTATAAATGATAAGTTATGAATTATGCTGCCATAAAAAACTGCAGTACAAGGGAGTGATTTTTAGATTTCAGGTTTTTTGAAATAGCGGAAAAAGAAATGGATAATAAATTTGAAAAGAAGAGAGGTGGACGCTGGGAGTGACTAAGTTTAGAGACTTAAGTTGTGTATCAGACCTCCCTTCCTTTTCATTGTTGCTTTGAACCAATTAGAATTTTAGTCATATGGACTATTAAAGGTCTTGATACAAAGGCAACATTTTTTGTTTTTTCTAAAAGCTAGATTATGCAAAAGAAATTTATCATTGAAGCAGACATCTCCAAAAGCACTATTGACATTCATTGTTTCGGCAAATCAGCAAGCTTAATAATAAGCAACAAATTAAAAGGCTTAAAAGAGCTTTAAGATGGATTTAAAAAACAGGTAACTGTAGATTTAAAAGATATAATAATTGTAATGGAATATACAGTATATACTTACAATTTTGAAAATTACCTGCATGCACACATACTTGATTATATAAAGCGCTCTGCCCTGGATATTAAAAAATCAGCGGGCATACAACGGCGTAAGGACCGATGCGATGATGATCAGCAAATACAGCTGGCAGCGCAAAGAAGAATTAAAACCGATGAAACCCTTAAGCCAGGCACAACCTGACTTGCCGCAGCTATGTCTTACCATTAAACTGGTGGCAAACAAAGCCTCTTACGAATGCAGAATAAAAGAACTGAAAGAACAAATGGATAATCGTCTCAATACCTGCATCGTTCAATCAACAGAAAAAAATGCAGGTACTTAAACAGGAAATAAAATAAACAGAGCAAATCATTAAAGAGTTAATCAGCCTTAATACTAATTCATGCTGGCACAAAGTAAACAGGTATTGGCTTTGCAACAGCTATTCATATGATGATTATTACACAAAATTAGCCGCTTTGATGCAAGAAAATTTGCATGTTATGCGGGCGTAACACCCTTTAAAAATGAATCAGATCAGGCATTAGGGCAGAACAAAAACAAGTCATCTGCAAACACCATATATTTTGAGTAAAGCCGCATAAAATATATTTGATTCGGTCTTAAAATAACACAACGAAGCTTTATAGAATTACCACGGCTGGTTACAAAAAAATAAAACCACAAAGTCACAACGACACAAAGCACCCACAAAGACTTCGTGCCTTAGTGTCTTTTAGGGTTCATTAAAAAAAACAACATGAAACTAAAAATAATAGCCAAAGAATTACGCGCCATCGGTTATCCCGAAAGCCCTGTAATTCCCGTGGCGATGAACGTGATGGAAAAACATTTTAAACATCACACAAAAGAAGAAGCGTTTGACATTTTAAAAGCGGTATTACAATCGCCAAAAGACTATGCAACGCATGAAACACTGCAACCAATTGCAGAAAAATTATTGCCGAAAGAAGATGCGGCAGCGCCTGAAATTTCATTGAACAATACAGGCATTCACTTCAACATTTTTGGTCGTGATGAAATTGAAGAAGGCGCCATGCATCAAATGTATGCAGCATCAAACTTGCCGGTAGCAGTTGCCGGTGCGTTAATGCCCGATGCGCATCATGGTTATGGTTTGCCGATTGGTGGTGTGCTGGCAACAGAGAATGCGGTGATACCTTATGGCGTTGGTGTTGACATTGGCTGCCGTATGTGTTTAAGCATTTTTGATATCGACATAAAAGACCTTACGCAGCGTAAAGCATTCTTTACACGTGAACTCGGCGAAGCTACTTTGTTTGGCAGCGGCGCACAGTTTATGCATGCAGAAGATCATGAAGTAATGGACAATAAATTGTTCTTCGAAATGCCGTTGCTGAAAGGCTTACATGGTCGTGCATGGAAACAGTTGGGTTCATCCGGAAGTGGTAATCACTTCGCAGAGTTTGGCATTATTAAAATTGATGAAGCGGATGAGGTGTTGAATGTTCCCGCAGGCACGTATGTTGGTTTCTTAACGCATAGCGGTTCACGTGCATTGGGCGCTAACATCGCCAATCATTATACACGATTGGCAATTAGTAAACGCCGTTTGCCGCAGGAAGCAAAACATCTTGCCTGGTTAACGTTGGATGAAGCTGAAGGTATTGAATACTGGAACGCCATGAATCTTGCAGGTGATTATGCAAGTGCTTGTCACCATGTGATACATGCAAAGATTGCAAAGCAGTTAGGTCGCAAGCCCATGAAGATGGTGGAGAATCATCACAACTTTGCATGGAAAGAAATATATAATGGACGTGAAGTAATTGTACATCGCAAAGGTGCAACGCCTGCCGGTAAAAATGTGTTGGGCATTATTCCCGGCAGCATGACGGCGCCCGGCTTTATTGTAAAAGGCAAAGGCGAAGAAGCCAGCATCAACTCCGCATCGCATGGTGCCGGACGTAGAATGAGCCGTACACAAGCCATGGCAAACATTACGCACAATGCATTGAAAGAAGAACTCGCTAAACACAATGTAAAGTTGCTCGGCGGCGGTTTAGATGAAGCGCCATTTGCTTACAAGGATATTGAACTGGTGATGCAATCTCAGAGAGCATTGGTTGATGTTGTGGGTAAGTTTACACCAAAGATTGTAAAGATGTGCGGTGCGGAAACTAACAGAACAAGAAAGAATAATAAAAGGATGTGGTGGAAGGAGAGTGACGCAGAACGCTAACGCTAAAAGCTTAAAGCGATTCTTGCGTTATGCGTTAAGCCTTCAGCGTTTAGCTTTTATAAGGGGCTGTCAGCTGATGAACATTTATCGGCTGCAGTTCGGGCTTTACATTACAAATCCGGCGCAAAAGCCAACGCACAAAATCCTCACCGTGTTTTCCATTTCAATCCCGCAGCCATTCATCTAAGAAATTTTAATCAGCTTTTTTGTAAGGATTCTTTTTGGGATTACTTCGTGTGTCGTACATATTTAATACTTCAATAGTATCATCTTTTATACGATAATATAACCTGTTGTGTTTTTTGTAATTAAAATGCTGCGCACAGATTTTATAACAGTGGAAGAAGCGCCGATATAAGGTTGTTGAGATAAAGTAGAAAGTCTTCGTTGAAGGTGGCTGATAAAACTATCGGCAACATTGTCACCCCATTCTTGTTTTAAGGTAGTCAAGCAGTTTAAAGAGTTTAGTTTGAAAGCGTTTCTTATAAATTATTTTGTACGCCATTGCCTGATTGCTTCATCAAGTTCCTGTTGAGAAATTGTTTCATATCCAAATCGTTCATTCACCAAATTGATTAATTCCTCTTTATCTTCTTTAGACAATTCATCAGTTACATCTTTACCTTCATTTTGAGTAAAGTATTCGTAATCTGCATTCAATAATAGCAACAGGTTTTCATCTTCGATAGATGATATTTTATCAATAAGGTCTTGCTTTATGTTGTTCATAATTCCTTTTTTATTAAAAAGCAATGCTCGAATTTACTTGATTATTATCTAGATTTTTTCATACCATTCGTAATCAATTTTTACATCTTCAATAATTTCAATTTTAACTCCAAGTTTTAATTCCTTAAGTTTCTCGCATAGAAGTTCACCATCAATTAAATCAATCGGAGGTGCTCCATCTCTTGTCGCTTCTTTCATCGCTTCTCTTGAAAAAGTACCAGTTGTGATAAATAATCCTTTATCTGCTCTACCTTGCATAGCACCTCGGAAGTCTCTAATCTGACTTGCAGAAACAACTCCTTTATACCTTTTACATTGAAATATTACATGGAAACTTAAAAAGCCACTCAGTCTGACAATACCTTTACCATCAATTCCTCCATCACCACTTTTTCCTAATACTTCCACTTGTATAAAGCCACTTTCACGAAGCATTCGCTGGGCAAGTCTTTCAAATGCCGAAGGATTAATATTATATAAAGCCATTAATAGTCTTTCTTTCCAATTAAAATAATCTTCAAGCGAACCGATATTGGACTTAAACTCAATATTATAGTTTTGACTATCAGCTCTTTCTTTAAGTTCTTTAAGTATTTGTTGATTTGTAACTGATTCAATATTCAGTTTTGGATTTACTAATGACCAAACCGCCCTTGATGAATTTTCTAAATAACCAGCTAATTTCAATCTTGTTCTTGCCCAAGCTAATCTGTATTCAATTTTAGTTCTACCATCACTACCATGTGGTACTACTAAAACAGATTCAGGTAACATCATTACTTCATATACCTTTTGATTTAATTCCTCAATGTTTGCAGAACCATCTAAGTCTTTTAGCGCTTTTAAAACAGGAACATACAACTCGTCGACTGTAGGGACGTTTTTATATTTTCTTGTGGGCATTAACCATTTAATTATCTTATAAATATAAATAATTGCTCACGTATGCCCAAAGAAAACAACCGCCCATCTCTCCAAACTTCTCTCTTACATTCTTCGCCACAAACCAGAAGAATACGAATTGTATTAGATAAAAACGGTTATACAAAAATTGATGAACTCATCAACAAACTCAATGCACACAACGTAAACATCAATTTCCAAATCTTATTTACTACAAAATAAACAGTCGTTACAAATCATATTAGTTACCTATGTTTGAATTAAAATAATCCCTTGTCGAAAAAGGATATACTTACCATAATTGCTGCAATCGTTGCAACGGCTGTTGCAGGTATTGCTATTCGTTTTGAAATTAACTCAGTGCTGCTATTTTTTATCACAGCAGTTGCGTTGGTTTTGCTTGCGATGATTGTTGGTCATGCCACGGAACAGCTTGGCAGGCGCATGGGCCCTGGCGCTACCGGAATATTACAATCAGCACTCGGTAATTTACCCGAATTATTTGTAGCCATATTCGCATTGCGGGCAGGCCTTGATAAGGTTGTACAAGCTGCATTAGTAGGATCTATCCTGGGTAATTCCCTGCTGGTAATGGGTTTTGCTATATTATTCGGAGGGTTAAAAAACGGTACGCAAAAATTTAATTCAGAGCCGCCAAAAATGATTGCCACCTTAATGTTATTGGCTTTTGCAGCACTCGCAATTCCAACGCTTACTGCGAAACTGCACACTGCCGCAGCCACACACATTAATGCACTTGATATAATGGTTGCAATTGTTTTGCTGTTGGTATTTATAGCAAGTCTTTATTTTTCAATCAAAGGAGATAAAGCGGTAGTTGCGGCAAATGAAGCGGCAAATGAAGCAGGATGGTCGCTGCCTGTAACTATCATTATATTGCTGGCATCTGGTGCAGGCGCAGCTTTTGTCTCCGATTGGTTTGTGGAAGCGTTACAGCCGGCAATGAAAGCGTTGGGCATTAATGATGTGTTTGCAGGTTTGGTGGTGGTTGCTATTGCAGGCAATGCTATTGAAAACCTTGTTGGTATTCAGCTTGCCGTAAAAAACAAAGCTGATTATGCGGTAAGTGTTATTCTCAACAGTTCGCTGCAGGTTGCGCTGGGCTTGTTTCCCCTGTTGGTTTTGCTTTCATTCTTTTTAGGGGGCGCTGTATTATCATTTGTGTTGAGCCCATTGTTGCTGGCGGCATTGGCGTTGGCAGTTATTGTGAGTGCATTCGTGGTATTCGACGGAGAGTCCATCTGGCTTGAAGGTGTTGCTTTAATTGGCTTATATGCAATTATCGCTGCTGCATTTTGGTGGGGTTGATTTTTTTAAAAGACGAACTTTTTTATTTCTATACATCATGCGTTTCAAACGATACGAATATAAAATTGTATTAGCCAAGCACAGATATAAAAATATTGATGAACTCATCAACAAATGCACACAACAAAAATCAACTTTACCTCTGACAGAGTTAAGTAAAGGCAACTGATTTTTCAGGCTTTAAATTCAGTTATCATCATCTGACCTTAAACTGTCTACCGGATATTTTGCTTCCAGTTGTTTGCGAATGTCTTTAGCCCAATTAATAACTACATTTTTTTCTGTACTGGTTAATATTGCATCCTTATGAATAATCGTATAAGATGGCATCGGCATTTCGTTCTTTCGGATTTGCCATTGTACTGCACCCATTTTTTTATATTGTTCCCGCGCAGGCAGATCGGTAAACTCATTAAAATTTATTTCAGATTTTCCGGTGTTCACATGGTCATTCATCCACCAGGCTATTGGTTGAATATTGTAATAGCAGGGATAATTAGTGTTATTGCTATGACAATCGTTGCAGGCTTTTGACAAGATGGTGTCAACATCAGCAGGAACGCTATACACGGTTTTAATATCATACACCTGTAACCCCGGATGAATATTTTTGGCAGGTCTTATAAATTGAATTGCGATAAAGATGATAAGGATAATAAGCAGAAATTTTTTCATAATCGAAATTACCTTCATTATATATTTATGATAAAAACAAACAAGTATGAAACTCACACTAATATTTTGCTTACTTCTAACTTACACATTTGCGCACAGCCAAACAAACAACGATTCCATCGCTATTGTAAAACTGTTGGAAAAAGCTGCTACTACCTTCAGGTCGGGTGATACATCAGCATATGCGGATTGCTGGCATGTACAACCTTACAGTGTAATATTTATTTCAACGGCTGATGGTAAATCAATTGAGATTCCTGCTGAAGCATTAGGCAAATCTTCAGCCTCCGGGCAGGGCGGTTTTGCTACGGCAACAAATTACAGGATGAGCATTCATACTGATAATGGCTGGACAAGCTTTGATGAAATATCAACTGCTAAAGACGGTACCAAATCTTATTCGCATGAAATATGGATGGTTGAAAAAGTAAATGGTAATTGGAAGTTGGTTGCTGCATCGCTACATTTCTATAAACAATCATAATATTCAGCTGTAACTTTTTTTACAGTTGAAAAGATTCAAAGTTTTATGCAAAAAGAAAAACCGTCAGATAAAAATTTCTAACGGTTTAATTTTATTGTGTTCCTTTTATTTACTTCACTACATCTTCCAATTCAGTTTCTTCTTCATCGTCTTCGCCTGCAATTAATTCATCCTGGATTAGATCTTCATTTGCATGACGTTGATTGATGTGTTTATCGTGCTCCTTCTTCAACTTATTTTGTAAAATATCTACACATTCTGTAACAGATGTTTCAAAATGCACGGCGCCTTTTTTTACAAATAAGTCGTTGCCGGGAACCTCAAGCCTTATTTCGCAAATTTGGTTTTCAGGATTGCCTGCGGAAGCAAAGTATAAAGCAACGTTTGCACGAACAATCGTATCACTTTTTAATGCGTTTACTTTTTCATGAATAAAATTATCAAGTGATTCACTTTTTTGAAATCCTAAAGATTGAATGATAATATCCATATGCTATTTTTCTAAAATATAACCCCATAATTATGCCGTTATTTAAAGAAGTTCAATAGAATTGTAAATGTTAAAAATAACTTTTGCATCTGCAATCGCATTTATGTAAGAGCTGATAAATTGAAACACATGATTCACTGATTAGCTTCTACTATCGATTTAGCGCGATGACTCGTAAATATTGAAGTGATGAAAAGAGCGATTGCTAACGTGATAGGTTAAGTGAACAAATGAAATAAATTTCAAACTCTTGCTGAATACGATATACTTTCATATACGCAAAAGTCAACAGCGTAAATGTTTTCAATGAAAAAATCATTAATCAAAGAAAGATTTCAATTTAGCCGAAGGCAATTTGTATCGAGATTGATAACTGCAACAGGCGTTTCTGCATTGGCAGTATTGCCACGCAAAGGCAAAGCATTATTCGTCAATAAAAGTGATATTACAGTTCAGGATGTGATTGATACATTCATCCACACAATTCCATCAGCGCCAATAAAGGGAACTGTGGATACAATTAAAGCCGGTGATCCGTCACAAAAAGTGAATGGTATTGTTACCACTATGTTTCCAACCATTGATGTGATAAAAAAGGCAATTGAATTGAATGCAAATTTTATTATTGCTCATGAGCCGACATTTTTTAATCATACAGACGAAACAAAATGGTTAGGCAATGATGAAGTATATCATTATAAACTCGACCTTTTAAATAAACATAATATAGTTATCTGGCGCTGTCATGATTATATTCATACACATGTTCCGGATGGTGTTTTAATGGGTGTGCTCACCGCTCTTGAATGGGATAAATATTTTAATGCAACTGATCCAAATATTATAACAATTCCTGAAACAAGTTTGGATGAAATTATCAATCACACAAAAAATAAATTAGAGATTGAGCATGTGAAATTTATCGGCGAGCAATCTCAATTATGTAAACGTATTTTGATTATGCCGGGTGCTGCCGGAGGCACTCGTCAAATATTATCTATTCAAAAAGAACAACCAGACCTTATTATTGTTGGCGAAGTAAATGAATGGGAAACCAGTGAATATATCAGGGATATGCAGTTGATGAAAGGGAGGACTGCTTTGTTAGTGCTCGGTCATATTGTAAGTGAAGAAGCAGGCATGCAATGGATGGTCGAATGGCTAAAGCACCAATTTCCTCAAATAAAAACAATACATATTCCTTCGCACGATGCATTTAGCTGGGCATAATTTTACTGCATAACAAATTCCTGCGAACTATTTTCCGCAATGGCTATTGCTTTTTTTAATTTCAATGTATGCCCATTATTCAATCGTAATGTTTGTACATCAAGTTTGCCATAATGAACAGAAATTACAAGTTTGTTATTTGCAACTGTTGCATTTCCCCATGCATACCCGTTCGACCAAAAATAATTTCCTGGTTTGGCTGTTATAGAAAATGTTTTGGTTACACCTGAATAATTGAAATCACTGTAAGCAATTATAGCGGACCAGCTCGCCATAGCTCTTGCATAATGATTGCCGCATTCTTCTTCATTAAAAGGATTGCGTTTATAACCATCGTAACGGTCGCGGACATCATGCATTACCTGTTCTGCCTGTTGATTCATGTTTTCATATATCATACCTGTTGCAGCAGTATATTCAAGGCCTGTCCATGCTTCAAAACCATAAGACAACGGAACAGCAGGACGTTTTGATGGATCCGGATAAGCAGTGAGCATCAACCCGGATTCGTCACCCAAAGCATAAGAACGCATATTGTTGAAATGATCGCCAAAACTGTTTACATGATTGTATTTCCAAATGCTTTGAAGCGCTGTTTTTATATGATTAGAATCTGCGAGATAACCTAGCCCGCAAATGAATGCCATATTCTGTCCAACCAACTGATCAACCAAACAGCCTTCGCCAATTTGAAAATCGGGATTAGATACATCTTTAGCGCCCATGCCAGCGCTTAATCCAAAAGCAATATCATCTTTACTTTTTACCGGTTGAATTTTTTGATAATAAAACGAACCATTGAAAATATTTGCGTCTGTCCATTTACTTCCATTATTAAAAAGTGTTGAACATGTATTTTCAAAAGTTACATCCTTCATATAATGCGCCATTGCTGCAGCAGCTTTCAAAGCACCGAGATACCAAAACTCTATTTCAGGATTTGGGCCAAAATATTCTATGTCCATAGTATTGTGCTGGCAGCCTTCCATCACGCCATCTTTATCAGCATCCCATCCATCTTTTATCCATGCAAATGATAATGCTTTTTTGATAGCAGGATATATCTCTTTTAAAAAATCATTATTGCCTGACAACTGCCATTCACGATATGCTTTCATAATGGCGCCCATCTGTCCATCGGCTGCCGCAACTTTCCAGTTATTTTTTTTATTGAAAGGAAGTGAAACACGAAAACTCATTAAACCTGAACTATCATCCAACGCATATTTATAATCCACTTCACGCATCTTCATAGCAAGATCACCAAATAAAAATGGTGTTGCATATTCATAATTCCAAACATGCGCACAGTTGCCATAGCATGAGCCTGTTGATGCGAAAACACCTTCCCATCCAAAAAAGTTTCCCTGCTTATCACGAAATGTTGTTTGGCAACGAAGTGTGCTGCTGTTAAACAATGCGGCTTCTTTTATTACATCAGGATAATTGCTGTTCGCAATAAGATTTACAAAACCTAACGTCTTTGTTTCAAGTAAATTTATTTGTGGCAATGTTTTTTCCGCAACATCCCATGCATCATTATACAAGGTAGAATAGTAATTACCGATAATCGTTTGATCATCCCAGTCTTTACGATTAGGGAAATCCCAGGTTAATAAAAATTCAACTGTTCTTGTTGCGTTAGCTGCTAATTTAAATTGAACGGATAATGCAGCTCTTGGCTCATCCTGTTTATCTACGAACGAAGTATTTTTAAAAATTCCGTCATCAGAAAAATCGTCCCACATATCAGTAAATTCCGTTCCCCAACCTTTTGGGCTGAACTGTGTGCGATAGCTTATGTTTTCATCATTAATTAGTGGCGTTGTTAATGCAATCGTTCCCCAAGCCGCATCATTTTTATCAACACTGTCAGATGTCATATAAATGCCGGCAAGCGCATTTGTTTGTTTAAAACTGTTGCGATTATTTTTAGTGCCTAATGGTTGCAATGATCTGTCAAAAGAATTGATCTCGACTTTCGATCCATCCATGCCAATAAAATTATCTAATGAACCGGCAACAGAAACCGTTAAGGGCGCATCAGTTTTATTTTTTATTTCATAACGAATGATAGCGATCGGAATACCACTACTGGTTGCATCACCTGGAATGAATGGATTAAATACTTTAGCTTTTGCTGATACAGGCATTTCATCATCTTCAAGATTAACTGTAGCAAAAGGATAAGCTGCATCAAATGTTGCTGTTGCAAATCTTGGTAATCCGTGATTGGGTGCAGTACTTCCCTGCGCTCCGATGTATTCAGAATAAGGAATGGGACCGGTTAATGTTTTTGATTTTTTTTCACCTGATTGTGTTTGTGTAAACACCATAAAGCATGGTGCTTGTTTTGGAGATGATGCACCATAAAATCCCATACCTGGCTTGTTCATTATTTCTACATCCTGCCATTGGCCATTACCCGCAATAGAAATATCACCTGTACCAATTCCACCGACGGGCATTGCTACATGTTCAATAAACTTTCCTTCATAATGTTTTATTAAAGGCCATTGTTTTGTTTGCGCAACAACAGTTGCGTTTATAAAAAGCAGAGCAATCGTACAATATTTCATATCACATTAATTATAAAAAGCACATTAAAATTATAAAACTGTTTATGATGCACATGATTTTTATTGTTCAACAAATGAATTTTCATTACAATAAACAATGATAGATAACCACGTTTCTACTATCGGTAAAATTCGTTTGCAACAGCTTTTACTTATTATTACCATATAAAGCAGTATATTTGCATTGTTAATATACTCCTCAATACTTACTCGATAATCTTCTACGCAAAGCTTCATCCAGTTTTTAGAATGATGAGAATATCAAAAACCAAGGATACGTTTAACAACCAATAAGCGTAACCGAATATTTATCAATTTAATTTTTACAATTTTGACATTTGAACAATTAGGCCTCACGCTTCCACTTTTAAAAGCGATCAAAACAGAAGGCTACACAACAGCAACTCCAATACAGCAACAGGCAATTCCTGTGGCTTTACAAGGAAAAGATATTTTGGGTTGCGCACAAACAGGCACAGGCAAAACAGCAGCTTTTGCAATACCGGTTTTACAAAATCTTTCCAAAGAAAAAATAAACACAAACGGTTATCATTATACACGAGCACTTGTATTAACGCCAACACGAGAACTGGCAATGCAGATAGATGAAAGCTTTGCAGCTTATGGCAAGTATACAGGTTTAAAACACGAAGTTATTTTTGGCGGCGTGCCGCAACATTCACAAGTAATTTCAATAAGAAATGGTGTTGATATTTTAATTGCTACGCCAGGCCGTTTGCTCGATCTCATCAACCAGGGATATGTGCATTTGGATTATCTTGAAATATTTGTTTTGGATGAAGCCGACCGAATGCTTGATATGGGTTTTATAAATGACGTAAAAAAAGTAGTGAAGCTGTTGCCAAAACAAAAGCAAACATTATTTTTCTCTGCCACTATGCCGCCGCAGATATCAGGTCTTGCAAATGCTTTGTTACATCAGCCGGTTAAGATAGAAGTAACGCCTGTATCATCAACCGTAGAAACAATAGAGCAAAGCATGTATATGGTTGATAAAATAAACAAGCAATCATTACTGCTGCATTTAATAAAAGAAAAAAATATCAGCCGCTCATTAGTATTTGTACGTACCAAACATGGTGCAGACCGCATTGCAAAAGCATTGAATAAATCAGGTGTAAGAGCAGATGCAATACATGGTGATAAAGTGCAATCGGCAAGGCAGCGTGCTTTAATTAATTTCAAAACAGGAAAACTGAAAGTGTTGGTAGCAACAGATATTGCTGCACGCGGCATTGATATAGACGACCTCACTCACGTTATAAATTTCGATTTGCCTAACGTTCCCGAAACATATGTACATCGCATTGGCCGCACAGGCCGTGCAGGTGCAAATGGTATTGCGTTATCATTCTGCGATTCAGAAGAAAGATCATATCTAAAAGATATTTTGCGTGTAATAGCACAACCAATACCGGTTGATCACGAACATCCATTTAAACCGATGCGTTTTCAACAATCAGCTTCTTCAGAAAATGTAAGAAGCAATCCAAATTTTTACAGGCAAAAGCCAAAACAATCAAATTTTAAAAGAAGAGGTCCGCTCGTAAACGTTTAATTGCAGGCCGATAGTAACATTAAAGAATGATATTTATTCTGATAACTGTTGCAGATTAAAATCTTTTCAAACTTCTTCGCCGGTTTTGGTTGAAAACATTTAGGTAAAGTTTTTTGCTTTAAAATATTTGCAGCCAGCCACAACGCAAAAGAAGAAGCAGTTGGATACTCTCCGCACAAATGTTTAAAAGAAATCGCAACGTTATTTTTAAACGTGACTGTTTCAAGTTGCGTATTCAGATCATTATCTCGTACATCGCCATTTCTTCCTGTTATCACAAGGTCAATATTATCAACATTTGTTTTATGAGCAGCTAAAAACATTTCAATCCGCTTTTGTAAATCCGCAGGCTTGTAAATGGTTTCAACACCGGTAAGCTCAGCATAATTATTTACATCGTGTTTATTTGTTAGTAGAAAAAACGCCGTGCCTTCGCCGGCAATACTTCCTTTGGTAGTTGAATCGTATAAATCAAGATTGGAAATGGGCGTGTGTTTGTACATGCCAAAGCGCTTCAAAACACTGAAAGTAAAATTGGTCATTTCATCAGCGCTTCCTGCTAATATATTTTCTGCTTTGTTTTCGTTTAATAATAACATAGCATCAATCAATGCGTGTTCAAACGAAAATCCCCGATGTACAAAAGTGTTGTTATAATCATGGCATTTTAAAAACAATGCAATCTGCGCTCCAACAGTATTATGTGTTGACTGAATAAATGAAGTTGGCGACAGCATTTCTTCATCTTGTTCAACAATTGTTCTTAAAAATTTTTCCGAATCTTCCATGCAACCGTAGGCTGTGCCTGTAATAATTGCTTCAACATTTTCTTTACCTGCTTCTTTTAAACAACTTATTGCAGAAGCCAAACCAGTTCTCACGATGCGGCTCATTCTGCGCATCAGTTTTACATCAATAATATTTTTATAATCTGGTTCAATGGCTTTTAAAAAACTTGAGTCATACTCTTTAATATCGCTAAAAAATAATTGTTGATTGAACGTTTCCTGGGGAGATATACATGAAGCTGCGCGGATAAATATCTTCATCTTATATTTTTGAAAAAATTAATGAAGAACAATTACCACCAAAGCCAAATGAATTTGAAAGCACATTGTTGATCGGCAAGTCTTTTATAAATTTTCTTTCTGCGGAGAAAGGAAATTCTTTAATCGGTGTTTGCAACCGCAAGTTTGGATACACATAATTATATTTAACTGAAAGTGCAGACAGCACCGCTTCAATGCCACCACTTGCGCCTAATGTATGGCCAGTAAACGATTTGGTAGAACTCATTTTTGGATAACGCGGATTAAACAATCTTTCAATCGCAGTGCCTTCGGCTAAATCATTATTGTTTGTTCCGGTGCCATGTAAATTAATGTAATCAATATTTTCAGTTACAAGATTTGCTTCTTTTAAAGCTCCCTGCATTGCTAAATAAGAACCTTTACCATCCGGCGATGAAGCGGTTTGATGATATGCATCATTCGCATTTGCGTAGCCCTTCAATTCGCAATACATTTCTTTATTTAGTGTTGATGCAATTTGTTCTGACACTAAAACAACATAACCAGCGCCTTCACCTAAATTTAAACCATTACGGTTTTCATCAAAAGGCTTGCAATATTCTTTATCCAAGATCAATAACGTATTAAAACCATTCAATGTGAATTTTGTGAGTGCATCAACGCCGCCTGCAATAACAACATCAAGCATTCCTGCTTTAATTAATCTTGTTGCCAGCATGATTGAATTTGCCGATGATGAACAAGCTGTACTTATAGTTGTTGTATAAGAATTGATATTTAATTTGTCAGCTACAATTTCAGTAATACTCCCACATTCGTGATTCACAACATCGTGCAGGTTGCCGATAGTTTTATCTTTAAAATAATGGTGAAAAAAATTTTCTGTTTTATCAATACCGCCAACTGTATTTGCTGAAATAAAACCGGTTCTTAATTGATCAAGATTTTCAATAGCTGCATCAGATAAAGCCTCTTTTGCTGCAACCATACTGAGTAAAGCAGTACGGCTTATTTTGTTTGACAAACCTGCTTTTGTTGCGAGCTCATCATTATTCAATTTTACTTCTGCAACAGGAATTTCGCCGGCATGAACTGTTTTGAGACACGTAATGTCGTTCATACCAGCCTGCGTATTTTCAAGCGATGCAATACATTCACCAACATTATTACCAATGGCTGATATAATTCCCAAACCTGCTATGTACACCTTTGAACTCATTCGTTAACTTTAAATATGCTGTTCATGTTTTCTTCCGAGAACAATAACATATGTTCCTGAGGTTTTGTTGCAACTAAAAATAAAACAGCTTCATAATTTTCATCCAATACATCAACCCAACCGCAAATACAAAGTTGTACAATGTTATTATTGAAAAGTTCATCTACATATTGCTTTAAAAATGTTGCATTGAATTTATCAAATACAAAAAAAGAATTCTCTCCTTTGAATTTATTGCGGATACAAATTTCGCCCATTACAATATTTGGCAAGGTGTATACAAACAATGCCGGGCTGGCCATTTCTTTTATTGACTGAAAGTATTTTTCGTCAGCATCCAAACTTGAATTTGAATTGCTAAGAATAATTCCGATTTTATCCTGTTCCGCTTCTTTTATAGCAGGTTCGTCTTTTAGCAAAACTTCTGATGCAAGAAAACCAAGCTTACTTAGATTATCCATTTTATAAAATTTTGGATAATCAATCTTCAAAGAATGATAAACAGATAGAAGAAATTGTTGGATATCATCAGCGTTTGAAGAAAAAAATTCTTCATTGTTTTTTAAAACAAAGTTTTTGCTGATAACACAACTTGATATGATATATTTTTCTGGTGACAAATTTTATTGTTTACTAAAAATTACAGCGGCGTTGCAACCGCCAAAACCTGATGCGGTTTTTAAACAATGCTGCAAAGGTGCCAGTATAATTTCATCGCAAATATTTATTTGTTTTGATACACCAATCTCTTCAAATCCCTTCGTCGGTATAATAATATTCTGCCTCAATGATTCAATCGAAATTATAGATTCTATCAAACCTGCCGCGCCAAGTGTATGCCCGTAAAATCCTTTCAAACTATTTACCGGCGATGATTCGAGTTTCGCAGAAGCGATTGCTTTTGCTTCCATTTCATCATTATACACTGTTGCTGTTCCATGTGCTGAAATAAAATCAATGTTGTCTGCTGATAAAACCGCATCTTTCATTACAGTATCAATGCATTTATATAATTCATCGCCGGTTCTCGACGGACCTGAAATATGATTTGCATCATTGCTTACAGCACCGCTTACAACCTTAATGTCATCATCATTTTTTTTATTTGATGAAAGAATAACCGTTGCTGCACCTTCACCCAAATTAATTCCTGTTCTGTTTTTATCGAAAGGTTTGCAAATGTCATTACTTAATGCCTGGAAAGATTGAAAACCTGACAAAACAAACTTTGAAATTACATCCGCGCCTGCAACAACCACATTGTCGTATTGATTTGATCTTATCAAACGCATTGCTGTTATGATTCCCAACAATCCTGAAATGCATGCATTCGCAACTATCAATGGTTGATTAACAAAATGAAAATGTTCAGCAATTAGCTTCGCCGAAGTATGCAACGCAATTCTTTTCTTTAATTCATCATCATACTCATTCGTTTCTAATAAACTAATATTTCCTTTTGTTGTTGAAATGATCAACAATGTTTTTTTATTGTTTACATCAATGTTTGTTTGTTGCAATGTATCCTGAATTGATGCAATTAATAACTGCTCAAATTTTGTATAACGCTCATTTATTTTGAAACTATTTTCATCAAACAAAGAAGCCAAGAAAGGCTCATCATTAATCTGCTTATTATTGTGTTGTTTAACGGCAGAAAAATTCTTCACCAGTTTGTAGAAATTTTCTGTTGTTTTATTTCCAAGGGGAGAAACAATATTATCAGCAATAATAAATACGTCTTTCATTCGAAGGATTCGACCGCAAGATAAGTTCTGAAATCACTCGTTAGTGTTAGAGAAGACCTTCATTTCACATTGCGCAGCTAATTTATCGTTGCACATAACTTTTGCAGCAATGGAAACCATGTTAAATATTTTATCCGTTATAACAGTATTTGTTGTGAGAATATCATTCACTTTGGGCAAGAAAAAAATTTCAAAATTTTTTACGCCAGCTATATAACCACCCGACATTTTTTTGCTTTCCAGCAGTTCGTTATAACCATTAGCCGCCGCAATAGTTTGTGCGATATTTTCTAATAATCCTGCTTCAGAAAAATATCCGTCTTCACTAAAAATATTTTCATCCGTTATTGCGAGGTTGGTTGTTGCGTTTCCAAGATCCGCATATAGCAATTTGTCAATCATCACAAACGGATGACTTTGCGGAATGAATTGCAAAATATCGTCTGAAAAATTCATGGTTAAGAATATAAACCACCATTAATGGAAAGCACTTGTGCTGTAATATATGCGGCTTCCTTCGATGCAAAAAAACTAACCGCATGTGCAACTTCCTCCGGCAAACCAAATCGCTTTGCCGGAATAATCTTACTCAATTCTTTTTCATCCAAACCTTCTGTCATATCAGTTTTTACAAAGCCCGGCGCAACTGCATTTACAGTAATTCCATAACGTGCAACTTCCTGGGCCAACGATTTTGTGGCACCGATAACGCCGGCTTTTGCAGCAGCATAATTCGTTTGTCCAGCTAAACCTTTAAGACCGGAAAGCGAAACAACATTTACGATGCGGCCATATTTTTTTGCAAGCATTTGTGTAAGCACAATGCGCGTTACATAAAAAAAACTATCAAGATTTGTTTTGATGATGTTGTCCCATTGTTCATCATTCATCCAGCTCATTAATGCATCTTCGCGAATACCGGCATTGTTCACTAATACTTCAATATTTTTATCAGGATTATTTTCGATCCATTTATTAAGTGTCGATTTTATATCTTCTTTGTTCGCTACATCAAATTGTAGTAATTCGCCGTTATTACTTATTGATGATAAAGTTTTATCAGCTTCAGCTTGATTGCTTTTATAATTGATCAAAACATAATAACCTTCTTTAGCAAGACGAACGCAAATCGCTCTTCCAATTCCCCTTGAACCTCCTGTAACTAAAGCGCATTGCATATTATTCTTTTATGTGATCGAAAGAAATAATATCTGCTGTTTGCAAATATTTCTTTACCGATTTAAGATCGTTGTACTTCGCTTTGTCTTCAACAAACTTTGGAAATATTTTTCTTAATGATTGATATATTGATCTTGTAACAGATGATAATTTGTTTTCGCAATTTAGATAATCAACAGCTTGTAAGATGCTCATAGCCTGTATGCTTAAAACTGTAAAAGAATTATCAATTACCTTTTTTGTAAACAATGCTGCATTACTGCCCATGCTCACAATATCCTGGTTATCGTTGTTGTTTGGAATACTGTGCACATACATTGGGAAAGATAAAGTTTGATTTTCTGCAACCGTTGATGTTGCAGTGAATTGCATTCCCTGCATTCCAAAATTTAAGCCGAGTACGCCAAGGTTTACAAAAGGCGGAAATTTTTGATTGAGTTTATCGTTCAGCAAATAATTTAATTGCCTTTCTGCAAGCATTGACAATTTTGTAACAGCAATTTTTAATTTATCCATTTCAAGTGAAACATAATCGCCATGAAAATTGCCACCATGAAAAACATTTTGATGAATATGATCAACAACCGGATTATCATTTACAGAATTCAATTCATCTATGAGAATTTTTTCTGCATGCCTGATCGCATCATAAACTGGGCCGAGCACTTGCGTTACGCAACGCAGCGAATAATACTCCTGCACTTTATCTTCAAAAATTTCTTTTTGCAAAGTATCAGGATGGTATAAATGTTCTGAACGATCACGGATCATTTTACTATCCTTCAAAACACCGCGCATCATTTCAGCAACTTTATTCTGACCACGATGCAGTTTTACAACATTTAATTCATAAGAATAATGATCGTCGTAAGCTTCAACTACTTCATTCATCATAGCCGACATCAGCACGCTCCAATGCAATAATTTTTGTGCATATATGATGTTGATCATTCCAATGCCGGTCATTGCAGAAGTGCCGTTCATTATCGCCAAGCCTTCTCTTCCAAAAATTTTAAGTGGCTGAATATTGAAACGTTCAAAGATTTCTTTTGCCGGATAAATATTGCCTTCAAATAAAGCTTCGCCTTCGCCAATTAAAAACAAACCAAGATGCGCCAACTGCACAAGATCACCACTGGCACCAACGCCGCCATGCTCATAAATACATGGATTGATATCTTTATTAATCAGTTCTTTTAAAAGCTCAACCAGGTTTGTATGAATACCTGAATATGCTTTCATTAAACTATTCAGGCGGGTAATCATTAAAGCTCTTGCAAAATGAGCCGGCAAAATATTTCCTTCGCCGGAACTATGGCTGCGAATTAAATTATATTGAAGCTCTAATAAATTTTCATCACTCACTTTGTATTGCGCCATTGGCCCAAAACCAGTGTTAATTCCATAGATCAATTTATTTGCGGAAAAGCTTTTGAGAAAACGAAAGTTTTCATCTACTTTTTGCAAAGCATCTTCGCTAAAAGCGATCTCTTTTTTTTCAAATAAAACGGCGGAAAAATCTTCCAGTGAAAGATGATCTTGTCCTATAAAAATCATGCGCAAATGTATATTCTGAATAAATACCAGTTTGGGTTTTTAGATTCTTTTATCAATAAACCTTGTGATCTTCCTGCTGGCTTCGCTGAATTGCATCTTTTTAATTTCATCTTCTGAAACATACTTTACAAACGGACTTACACGCAATCTTGCCTGCAAGTAGGAACGAATACGATAGTCGTTTTCCGAATTTGCATCCGCAACATATAAGTGCAATAAAATTTCATCAAGACCAACATCATTGGTTGAAACTTCCACTACATAATCATTCACTTCATTTATTTCATTCAATAAATCGAACAAAGCCGAAGGATAAATTGTAGTGCCTTTAAATTTTATCATCTGTTTTTTACGGCCGAGAATTGGCGACAGCCGCAACGTATTTCTGCCACACGTACAAGGTTCATTAAAATACATGCAAACATCACCGGTTTTATAACGCAGCAAAGGCATGCCTTCAACACCAAGCGTTGTAATTGTTATTTCGCCCGGTGTATTTGCCGCAACAGGTTTGTTGTTTTCATCGAGCACTTCAACAATTAACAATTCAGGATTTAAATGGCCGCCGCAACCAGCGCTGCATTCTGTAAAGGCCGTTTGCATTTCAGTAGATGCATAAGTTGAATACAATTGAATATTCCAGGCTTCTGTAATTTTTTTTCCAAGAATGTTTAGTGAAAGATCAGGATTGCGGATATTCTCACCAATGCAAACTGCTTTTTTTACAGATGTTTTATTAATATCAATAGCATGTTCTTTCGCGTATTGAATAAGCTTGAGAATGAATGAAGGAACCGCAACAATTATTGTTGGTTTTTGCCGCTGAATTATTTCCCATTGCAAAGCCGGAACACCCGGGCCAACGCGTATAATACTGCCACCTAATTTGCGAATACCCATGTGATAAGCAATGCCAGCCATAAACTGGCGATCTAACGTTAACATCAGTTGATAAATATCGTCTGCAGAACCATCAGCTGTTATAAACGAATTGTATTCATTGTATGCTAAACGTTGCAAATCATTTTCAGTAAGCGCAATGGAGACCGGGCTTCCAAGTGTGCCGGAAGTAGAAGTATATTCAATGATCTGCTTCTTATCAACACATAAAAAATCTTCATTCTGTTTTTGAATATCTTCTTTTGCCGTCAAGGGGAACAAGGTTAAATCTTCTAAAGTTTTTATAGCTGAAACGTGAATGTTATGCTGCTCAAATAATTTTTTATAGAAAGGAGAATGATTTTTTAGATAAGTTAGTAATTGCTGCAGTTTTTCTTCCTGCATTTGCCTGATTGTATCTACCGGTTGATAAGCTGTGCCTGTAAAATTCATCGTTTATTTTTCTATGATCACAACGGCTGTTGCAAGCGTTTTCAAATGCGACAAAGAAACCGAAATTTTAATGATTTCTAAAGCTGCTAAAGTTGTTTGGGTTTCACCCGATAATTTAATTCCAGGCTTTCCATTTTCGTTATGTATTATTTCAACATCCTTAAAATATGTGCCTTCACTCCATCCTGTTCCAAGCGCTTTAAAAAATGCTTCTTTTGCCGCAAAACGGGCTGCATAATGCTCAAACTTATTTGTCTTCGATTCGCAGTAAATAATTTCATTTTCAGAAAAGATCATCTCTTTAAATCCAGCATCTTTTTCAATGTTGTGCTTAATTCTTTCCACCTCTATCATATCTATTCCAATTCCTTCTATCATATATCTAAAATACAATCTGATTTTTTAAAGAAACAATATTATAAACAAACTGCCCGCAGATTTGTTAACTATATTCATCAGTTGAAATATGCGCTTATTATTTTTTTCGATTCTCTTATTGCCGGCAACAATTTCGTTTTCACAAATGACGCGTTATAAAGATGTTGTTTTTGATAAGATCAGTATTCAAAAGGATCTTTTGTATTCATCGGTGGACAGTATAAAAGAAAACTTTCGTCAGTTTGATTTATATGAACCCGCAAATGATTCTTTGAAAAACAGGCCATTAATTATTTGGATGCATGGTGGTGGATTTAAATACGGAACAAAAGATGCGAAAGAGATAAAGATTTGGGGAAATGCATTTGCAAAGCACGGGTTTGTGGTCGCGGCCATAAATTATAGACTTAGCAAAAAACATCCTGTAAGAAAATTTAAAGATCTTGTTGAAGCTTGTTACGATAATATTGACGATGTGGGGCAGGCCGTAAATTTTTTTAAATCGAATGCGAATAAATTCAACATTGATACAAACAAGATAATTCTTGGTGGAAATTCAGCAGGTGCTGTTATTGCATTGCAAGCTGTTTATAGCAACCGGGCCGATTTGCAAAACGTAATTGACAGCAATAAAACAATTGCAAACACAGGAAATTACAATCCATTTCATGCAGCTGCAATCATAAATTTTTGGGGTGCTTTGTTTGATGATGATTGGTTAAACAGAACAAATCTTCCTATTGTGAGCGTATGTGGCGCAAAAGATAAAATTGTTCCCGTTACAACAAAAGGTGTTGCTTTTTTTGGAAGTGTAGATATTCATCGAAAAGCTGATATGTTGCATATTCCAAACAACATAAAAGTTTATGATGATTATGGTCACGAGTTGCAAAAACATTTCAACCCGTTTTTTAGAAGCGATGCTACCAAAAAAAGATGGAAAGAAGCAGCCGAATTTTGTGCCGACTTTATATACAAGGTTATAATAAAGTAAGTACCGGGCATGTTTTTGTTTTTTACACAGTTAAAGATATTTTTGTTTCCCGATTTTCGGGATGTAGCGCAGCCCGGTAGCGCGCTTCGTTCGGGACGAAGAGGCCGCTGGTTCGAATCCAGTCATCCCGACAAATGGCTTGCATGATTTTACTGCAGGCTATTTTTATAACCGCTGTCTAACAGAATCTGTAAAAGTTAAATCAACAAATTCATAATATCATTTTCAAATTCTAACATTTGCGAATGCATACCTTTGTATTCTATGCAGGTTTATTGTAATTCGTTAACAGAATATAGCCGCTTAAAAACCCTCGAAGTAAAGATTGGAGATCTGTTATTAGGCAATTTGCACCCGGTTCGTGTACAAACGATGACGACGACCGACACAATGGATACGATTGCCACTGTCGAACAATCTATCCGTTGTATTGAAGCCGGTGCAGAACTGGTGCGCATAACGGCGCCTTCAAAACGGGAAGCGGAAAATTTGCTCAACATAAAAACTGAATTACGCAAACGTGGTTATAAAACTCCGTTAGTTGCCGACATTCATTTTACACCGAATGCAGCAGAAATTGCTGCACGCATTGTTGAAAAAGTAAGAGTAAATCCTGGCAATTACGTTGACAAAAAAAAGTTCGAACAAATCGAATATACTGATGCAGAATATGCTGAAGAAATTGACCGCATTCGTGAACGTTTTACGCCGTTGATAAAGATCTGCAAGGAATATGGAACAGCAATGCGCATCGGCACAAATCATGGTTCGCTCAGTGATAGGATTATGAGCCGCTATGGCGATACACCAATGGGAATGGTAGAAAGCGCTATGGAATTTTTACGTATTGCAAGAAACGAAAGTTATCACAACATTGTATTAAGCATGAAGGCGAGTAATACATTGGTGATGGTTGAAGCATACCGGTTGCTGGTGAATACGATGTTTACAGAATTTGATGAATGTTATCCATTGCATCTTGGCGTTACAGAAGCGGGTGATGGCGAAGATGGCAGAATTAAAAGTGCGGTTGGCATCGGCACCTTAATGGAAGACGGTTTGGGTGATACGATCCGCGTGTCTTTAACTGAAGACCCTGAATTTGAAATTCCTGTTTGTAAAGATTTAGTGAAGCGATATGAAAACAGAACACATCAATCGCATGTAAAAGATTTGTTGAATAATATTTCGCACAAGATCAAGTCAACCGTCAACCGTCAACCGTCAAATGAAGAACAGTTAGCGGTGAACGGTGAACGGTTAACGCTTCCCTATAATCCATTTGAATATAAACGCAGGCATACACATGAAGTAAATAATATTGGCGGAATGCTCGTTCCAATTGTTGTTGCTGATTTTATGCAAAAAGAAAAAATTGCTGCAGATGATTTAACAGCTATTGGATATGCTTACGATGCGGCAACGGATAAATGGAATATTGGCGACTCTGCAGCTGATTATATTTATACAGCTGATAAACTATTGAACTTTCATTTGCCGGGAACTTTAAAGAATATCTGCAACGCAAAAACATGGTTGCAGCACCAGGATGTAAGCGATACTGTTTTCCCGCTTTTTGAAGGTGTTGAGTATTTGGATGTAACCGAAAAATCGCCCAGGCAAAATTTTATTGCGATTGATGTAAACAAGATTGACAAAAACATCAAACAAAAAATATTTGATCTTGTTGCTACCGACGTTACTGCTGTACTGTGTTTGTACTCAAGCAACAAAAATAGTATGACAGATGTACGCCATGCCGTGATTGAATTAATGGGCCACAATTTAAAAACACCTGTTATTATTTGTGTTGAAAGCAATTGCACTTCTGTTGATGAACAGTTAATACAATTTTCGGCTGAAGCAGGTGCATTGTTGCTCGATGGTTTCGGTGATGGAATTTGGCTGATGAATGATCCGAAGAAAATGCACAACACAAAAATCAGTGGCCGCAATTATATACCGGTTACAAATAACCACCAGTTTTTAAACTCAACTTCATTTTCAATTTTACAGGCAACAAGAACACGCATTTCAAAAACAGAATATATCAGTTGCCCAAGTTGTGGCAGAACATTATTTGATTTGCAGGAGACAACAGCAAAAATTCGTGCAGTTACCAATCATTTAAAAGGTGTAAAAATTGCAATCATGGGTTGCATTGTAAACGGCCCGGGAGAAATGGCTGATGCTGATTTTGGTTATGTTGGAAGTGGTGTTGGAAAGATCACTTTATACAAAGGCAAAGATGTTATAAAACGAAATGTGGACAGTTCAATAGCTGTTGATGAATTAATAAATCTTATAAAAGAATATGGCGCTTGGGTAGAGCCGACTGCTGCAGCAGATTTGATAGAAGTAAAATAACTTTTATTAATTTCTGCTTATTGTAAATGTTTGATAGATCTTATCACCATTAATAGTTATTCCCGTAACAACACCAACATAAGTTGTTGGTTCATCTGCTGCAAAAAATTCGACCGAAGCTTCACCGTTTTTATCAGTAACTATATTTCCATTCCAATAAATTGTTTTGCGTAAGTCCTGCATTTTTAAATTTTGAATTTGCGGGTTTGAATAATCCGGCATTTCAAAAGGCTTATCAGTATAAAATCCTTTTGCATAAAAACTTTTTAAAGGCTCAACTGTTGATGGACTGCCACCTCCGGCTCTTGTATTAATTAATATAACGCCGTGTCCTCCTTCCATTCCGTATGCTGCTGCTTCGGCGCCCACTAATACTTCAATAAAATCAATTGTGCTAACTGGTATAGAGTTTAGAAAGTCCCATATAGCATTTGGGTTTGAAGCTACCACTTGCGAACTTGCATTCGGGTTACCTATTAATTCACCTTTAGGTATTTCAACGCCGTCCAGCACAATCAACGGATCACCAGCTATTAACTGGCTGCCCATAAATAATAAACGTGCTCTTGCATTACTTAATAAAGCAACCTTTGTCATATTAGCTCCTTCACCAATCATATCTCTTGTAATTATTGTAGAGTTCCGGCTCACTCTTTTACTTTCATCATAATTTACTGCTTTCTTTTTATACCCAATTACAGTTACTGGTTTAAGCCAATGCTTGCCCTCAAAAATAAATGCAGAATCTGAAATTGCTAATTGAGATCTTATAGAGTAAAGCGAAGCGCTTAACGGAAAAGTTTTTTTTAAATAAGATGGCGTTGCAAAATGGATTATAGAATCAGCACTAAAAATCATTCGGCAATTACTTAAGCTTTTACCTTTTATATCACTCAACTGAAAAACGAATTGTGTGCTATCGGCGTAGGGAGGCAGGTTAAATTTAAATTTTCCATCTGCTGTCGAAGTGTCTGTTTCAACAATAGGAATTGCCTGTTTAGAAAGAATGGTGATAATACATTTTGATACAGGTTGTCTTTTTGCGTTCACAACAATCCCGCTTAATGTAAAACCTGAATCGTTATCATTGCTATTTACGTGGGTTGCAGTTGAATAAAGCGGGTTTAATTCTTGCTTTTGCGCAAGCATAATCAAATCCACCTCTTCCGGTGAAAAATTTTGCAACGTATCTGTTTGAAAAAAATTTAAGCTAGTATCCAGCACATTTTTATCTGCTACCGATAAACTCAAGGATGCTACTTCTGGTTGATCATTTACATCTGTTATTTTAAAATTTAATTTTACTTTATTCCTTGCTGAATAATTTTCTTTATCCGGCTGAATCGTTAAATGATAATTCTGTTTCTTAATATAAATGCGCCGGCTACTTAATAATTGTCCTTTATCATTAAACAAATACAATGTAGTAACGCCTGCAGGAAATTTGTTAAGTGAAATTGTTGTATTATACATTCCACTTCCCACGCCGGTATAGCAAATACTATCGTTGCTTATCGCGATTAAATAAGTTACATATTTCTTAGAATAAATAGAATCCTCAAGTGCTACTTGTGCCGTTATATAATTACTTGTATGTTCTGTTACAGCAAGCTGTGTTGCATAAAAATTTGTTGGCGGCAAAGCAGTTATTGAATCAAATTTGTTTCCGTTCTTAATAAAAACTACGTACTTACTAAACCATTTAGGGTAATATGAAAACTTTGCAAGGCCATATCTGTTTGTATCAAATGTTGCAACGATTGAATCATGATTGTTTTTCACAATTCCTGAAACAAATAACGGGTTTCCACTTTTATCTTTTGCTGATAATGCAATCGTAGAATTTAAGCCTGATATAGTTGAGCCGCCTTCAGGATAAAACTGCAATATTGGTTTATCCGGATTGTCGTCAGAAGTTCTTTGTGCAATTGTATCCCTGGGTACATAGTTTTTTCCAACAATATAAAAAGGCGTTACAGCAATGTTATTAATGTTGTTGTTTAGCATTGGCTTAGTGTAAGCACGTATCCAATAAAAGCCGGCACTTAAAGAATCAGGTAAAATAAAATTTCCGCATGTTTGAAAATTTGCATTATTTAATATAAGCTGATGGATTACGCTGTCATTTTTATCAACGCAATCAACATACAATTTTTGTGGAGATGCCTGGAGATAATTTCGAATTGAATCAACAACAAAAGCCTTAAAGTAAACAGTTTCACCAGCAGTATAAATTTTCCTGTCTGTAACAAGCAATGTTTTTTCTTTATCAGCTGCTATAACATTAGTAACTATTTTCTGAGCGATTGAGTCAAGATTTGAATCACCATTTGATTGTGCAATACAATTGTAAGAGAACGTTGCCAATAAAAAAATTATGAGAAAACATTTCATGTTAATGAAATTGTTTAAGGTTTAAATGATCTAAAAAGTCGCTATGATGAGACAAATTTAATTTCTGCTTAAGGTAAATGTTTGATAGATCTTATCTCCATTAATGGATAGTCCCGTAACAACACCTACATAGGTTGCTGCTTCATCCGCTGCAAAAAATTCAACTGAAGCTTCACCGTTTTTGTTAGTAACTATATTTCCATTCCAATAAATGGTATTACGTACATCCGGAACTTTCGATTTTTGATTTTGTTTGATTGTATAGTCGGGCATTGAGAAAGGTTTTTCATTATAAAAACCTTTTGGATAAAAACTTTTTAAACCTGTAGTGGTTGCCAAAACATCATCAACTTTCGATGCTGTGTTAACTAATATAACACCTTTCGCTCCCTGCATTCCATAAGCGGCGGCTTCCGGGCCGCTTAGCACTTCTATAAAATCTATGGTTTGTACAGGTAAAGAATTAAGGAAATTTGTAACCGGGCTGCCTTTGGAATTTTCAGTATATCCTTCCGCCACACTCATTTCCACGCCATCTAAAACCACCAATGGTTCATCTTTAGCAGTAACATCAGAAAATCCATTTGGTGAACCTACAATAACGTAGCTATTCATTAAACGAATGCCTGGAACATTTAATAAAGCATTGCCCGCCATGCCTGGTCCATTGCCAATCATTTCTCTTGTAATTATGTGCGAAAAACGACTTACTCTTTTTGTAGTGTCGTAGTTGGTCGGCCCACTCGTGTAGCCTTTTACGGTTACCGGTTTCAGCCATTGGTTGTTGTTGGCTGCTGAATCTTGCGAAGCAAATTTTCTTTTTATTGATTGAACATTGGTATCAAGAGGAAACGTTTTTTTTAAATAAGCAGGAGTAGAAAAATGAAACGATGAATCACTATCAAAAACTATTTGATAAGCAATTATTTTACTGCCTAAGAGACTGTTTAGCTGAAAAGTAAATTGAGTTTTATCAGCGTATGGCGGCGGTGAGAATTTAAATTTCCCATCTTGAGTTAAAGTATCTGTTTCAACAATCAAAACCGGTTTATCAGACAATATAGTTGCAACTGCATTATTGATGGGTTCATCTTTTAGACTTAAAATCTTGCCACTTAAGATAAAAGCCGAATCATTATCATCAACGATGTTCTTTACATCTGAACTAAAAGGATAAGGCTTGTTTTGTGTAAGCATAATAAGATCCGCATCTTGCTGAGATAGATCTTGCAATGTATCAGTTGGAAAAACACTCAAACTTGTATCCAATATATTATTCGCTGCAACTGACAAATTAAGCGAAGCCACTTCAGGCTGATTTCCTGCATCAGTAATCTTAAAATTTAGTTTTATTTTTTCTCTTGGTGCATAATTTTTTTTATCAGGCTGAATCGTTAAATGATAATTTTCTTTTTTTACATAGATGTCACGGCTGCTTAATATTTCCCCATTTTTATTTAGCAAGTACAATGTGGCGACACCGCCGGGAAATTTTGATAACGGTATATTCACGTTATACATTCCTTTGCCAACACTTTCAAAGTATGCAGTGCCTTTACTTACAGCAATTACATAAGTAATAAAGTCTCGTGTATAAATCGAATCTTCGAGCGCAACTCTTGCCGTTACATAACTGCCGCTTTGTTCAATAACTGCAATCTGTGCTGCCCAAAAATTTGTTTTAGGTAATGCATCTACTGAATCATAATCATTGTTGTGTTGCATTAATATTTTATACCTGTTAAACCATTCGGGCGAATAAGAAAACTGCGCAAGTCCGTACTTGTTTGTTGTAAAGGTTGATACTGTTTTGTTATTCCTGTCTTTTATAATTCCGGAAATCATTAACGGCTCTCCGTTTTGATTATAAGCTGAAACAGCAACAGTTGAAGCCAAGCCAGATATAACGTTTCCGCCTTCCGGGTAAATTTTCAAAACAGGTTTATCGTCTTTATTTGCTGATGATGCATTTGTATTCCTCAATGTTTTTCCATTTGAAACATATACAGCTGAAACTGCAATATTCTGAATATTGCTTTTCAGCATTGACTTTGTATAAGCGCGTAACCAGTAGAAACCTTCAGGCAAAGAATCAGGTAAAACAAACCGGCCATTAGTTTCAAAGTTTTTGTTGTTTAATGTAAGCCGCTCAATTACACGATCTTTTTTATCTACCCAATCAATATATAATTTTTGTGGATTTGATTGCATGTAGTTATTAATTGAATCAATAAGAAAGGCTTTGAAATAAATTGTTTCACCAACTGAATAAATTTTTCTATCGGTTATAAGCAATGCTGTTTGCTTATCAGTGGCATTAATATCTTTAAGCAGTTTTGCAGTAATGGTATTTATATCAGCATCTGTATTTTGTTGAGACATGCAAGGTTGAAGCAGTATTAAGCAAGCGATCAATGTTAGTAGATACTTCATTGGCAAAAGAATGAGTTGCCTTAAATGTACAAACTAAATATCTTCAGTTCATTTATATAATAAAAAAGCTCCGTGGTTTTCGGAGCCTTTAATTTAGTTTTCGTACTGTTTATAGTAGTTCTTTTTTGCATCACTAATAGCCTGGTCACGTTCATGTTTTAACTCACGAACCTTAACCCTTCTGTCATGATGCGATAAACTATCATCTTGCTTCACAGAGTAAATTCTGTCGCTGTATTCGCTTTCAATATCCTGTATCTGCCTGTCAAGTTTAGTGGGATGATAATAGTAATATGCATTGCGTCCGTAATACCAGTTATAATTAAATCCATAATATGGATGCCAGTAATACGGATGATAATACACTATTCGCGGACCCACAGGCACTACCGGATGCACCACTACTTTCTGTGCAGATGCGCTTAAAGCCACGATAGCTGAAAACAATACAATTGAAATCTTTTTCATACTGTTTCCTTTTTGTTTAATAAACAGTTAGATATGGAAGCGTGAAAAAGATTAATTTTTACTGTGTTTATAACAGTGTGCTAACACATTAGTTTGGGAAATTATGTATGAAGTTCTTTGAATTATTCTGCAGGCAGTTGAATAATGAATAATGTGCCTTCGGCTTCTTTACTTTGTACATTGATAGTTCCGTTGTGTTCTTTTGTGATCACATCATAAGTTATACTCAGGCCTAAACCTGTTCCTTCACCTGTAGGTTTTGTAGTAAAAAATGGTTGAAATATTTTGTCGATTATCGTTTGCGAAATGCCGTTTCCATTATCACTTACAATAATTTCAATTATGTTATTTATTCTTTGCGTTTTAACTTCAACTAATGGCTGATAACTGTCGGCCATAAATTTTTTCTTTTCATTTACCGCATAAAAAGCGTTATTAAAAAGATTCAATAACACTCTGCCAATATCCTGCGGCACAACATCTATTTTACCAACACTTTTATCAAACTCCGTTTTCATTTCTGCGTTGAAAGATTTGTCTTTCGCTCTTAAACCGTGATAACTTAATCGCAGATATTCATCACACAAAGCGTTTATATCAGTAGGCTCGCTTTGCCCTATATTTTTTCTTGAATGCTGTAACATTCCTTTTACAATTGCATCAGCCCGTTTACCATGAAACGATATCTTTTCATTGTTTTGAAAAATATGATTTAAAAGTTCTTCCTGTTCTTCCGCTTTTAACTTCGCTTTTTCTGTTTTTAGCTCCTCAATTAATTCGTTGTTCACTTCGCTAAAATTGTTTACGAAGTTCAAAGGGTTCTGAATTTCATGTGCAATACCTGCGGTTAATTCACCAAGCGAAGCCATTTTTTCAGATTGAATAAGTTGTGCCTGCGTTGTTTTTAATTCAGCAAGTGTACTTTCAATTTTTTCCTTTTGTTCAGTTAATAAAAGATTAGCTTTTTTATTTTGTTTATTGGTTCGCCAAAGCACAATGGCAATAATTAAAATAATTACTGAAATAAAAATTGCAACAAACAGCTTTATATTGCTTCGATATTTCATCCGTTCCGTTTCAATTGACTGCTGCCGTTGTTGTTCCTGGAATTTAAGCTCCTGTACTTTTCTAAGTTGCTCTACATTGAATAAACTATCCTTAACTGCAATACTATATTCCTGGTAATGAAATGCGCTATCGTATTTGTTTTTCTTTTTAAAAAGATCAGTTAAAAACTGGCTCGTTTCAAGTGCCTGTTTAAAAAAAGGAGCCTGCTCGGCAATATCAAATGCTTTACGTGCAAAGAACACAGCAGAATCTGTAATACCTTTTTTTTGATACACCTTAGCCAACCCGAAATAATTGGCATTGAGCACTTCATAATCTTCTACTTCTTCTGCTTTTGGAATACTGAGCTTATAATATTTCGCAGCACGCACTGAATCATTGAGCAACAGATATAATTCACCGAAAGTGTTCAACACAGCGCCAATCATATTTTTATCATCGAGACGGGTTACATATTCATAGGATTTATCAAGATAATATTTTGATGAATCACTGTTTTTCATCCGAAGATAAATGCTGCCCAATGAATACAGATCGTATAAAACTGCTGAACTATCTTTCGCTTTTTCATCCTCACGCTTTGCTTTAAATAAATAATCCAGTGCGTGCCTGTAATCTTCAAGTTCTGTATAAGTACTTGCTATATTAAAATAAGCAATCGCAAGGTTGTTATCATCTTTTAAACTTTCTTTAATCTGCAAATAATGCAAATACATTTCAAGTGCTTTTGCATTATCACCAATGTGAAAATATACATTGCCAATAGCGTTGATGCAAATAGCTTGTCCGTTTAAGGATTGTACACTTTGCGCAAGTTGTAAGCCCCGAAGTGCATACTGCAGCGCTGTATCCGGTGAAATTGATAAATAAGCGTAGCTGAGGCTTTCTAAAAGATTGATATGCTGCAAATCATTTTCTTCAACAGCAAGTTGCTTTTTCAAACTGTCAATTTCTACAGTTTGTGCTGATGTACTAACGCAATAAAATGATATGATGAAAAATAGAATTTTTAAACGACGCATTTAAGTTTGGCAATTTTTTTCTGATTTCTAAACATAGTTGGTACAGACAGAATTTTCAGTTAGTTAATTTTAAAGATATAATAATTTAAAATTACTGAAATGCTCATATTTGTTTTATTGGCCGAATTGATTTACAGGAATTAAATTTGTTGATTCTTCAAAAATAAATTTATGCAGGAACTTATAGAAAAATTACAAAGTGAAGCTGGCCTAACCGAAAAACAAGCCTGGCAGGCGATTACGATTGTGAAAGATTTTGCAAAAAGTAAATTTCCAATGTTTGGCGGCGCCATTGAAAAAGCCTTTACGAAACATTCAAGAAAAGACGACGACGATTTTCTCGATTAATTTGTTTTCACACAGATTGTACTTTACAAGAATTATTTTTAATGGATATATCGCCAGGTAAAAAAATTTATTTCTTCTCTGATTTTCATCTGGGCGCTCCTGATTTTGCTTCAAGTTTAGTAAGAGAAAAAAAAATCGTTTCTTTTCTCGAGCATGTGAGACATGATGCGCAACAGATAATTATTGCCGGTGATATTTTCGATTTTTGGTATGAATACAAAACAGTAGTGCCAAAACATTTTGTGCGGTTGCTTGGTAAGCTTGCAGAAATTACTGATAGTGGAATACCGGTTATGTTGTTTGCTGGCAACCATGATATGTGGATGCGTGAATATTTTCAGAATGAATTAGGCATCCCCGTTTACTTTGAGCCAAAAACGTTTACCTGGAACAATAAGAAATTTTTTGTTGGACATGGCGATGGATTGGGGCCAGGTGATCACGGATATAAATTCATAAAAAAAATTTTTAGAAACAGGTTTTGCCAATGGTTGTTTGGCCAGTTGCACCCAACATTAGGAATGTCGCTGGCAAATTATTTCAGCAAAAAAAGCAGGCAAAAAACGGGATCATCTGATGCTATTTTTTTAGGTGAAGACAAAGAATGGTTAATTATTTTCAGCCGTGAAGAATTGGCAAAAGAACATTATGATTATTTCATTTTTGGCCACCGGCATTTGCCACTTACTATTCAATTAAATGATAATTCTGTTTATATTAATCTTGGCGATTGGATAACCCATTTTACATACGCTGTTTTTGATGGCAACACAGTTGAATTAAAAAAATGGCAAGAATAAGTTTCATATTTTTTTTCTTAAATGTCTTAATCGGTTTTGCCGCTCATGCACAAACAGATTCAATTTTTCATTTAACAGATCAGCAGTTAATACCAGGTGTTTATACTAATTTTTATAACGACAATCTGAACAACATTTATTTGATCAACCCGGATAATCAAATAAAAAAAATAAATGATAAAGGTGATTCGCTTGCCGTTGCAAATGCATTAAAACGTTTTGGCGATATTTATTCTATTGATGCGAGCAACGCATTAAAAATAGCTGTTTATTACAAAGATTTTGCAACGATCGTTGTTCTCGATAGATTTCTAAAAAACATTAATACAATTGATCTGCGGAAAAATGGAATACTGCAAGCGCACGCCATTGCTGTTAGTTACGATAATAATTACTGGGTTTTTGATGAAGTTGAAAACAAGCTGAAAAAGATCGATGATAATGGCACTACTTTGTTATCAACACCTGACCTGCGAACAATTTTTGATAAATCTTTTGTGCCTGAAAAAATAATTGATTATAGCGGATACGTTTATTTATATAGTAAACAATCAGGTTGCAAAATATTTGATTACTATGGCGCATTAAAACAAAGTATTCAGCCGCTATACTGGAATGATATCCAAATTATAAAAAGTTCAATTTTAGGTTTTGATGACACTGCAATGCATGTGTATGAAACTGATGTTTTTAAAGAAGCGGCTTACAAGTTTGAACCGTTAATTGTTGATGCAATAAAGATTCAAAAAAACATGAGTGAATTGTATGTTTTAAAAGCTGATGGCTTGCATGTCTATTCCATTAAATAATTAAGCATCAACTATTGTTTTTCCAAACGGCGCTAAGGTTAATTCAACCAATTTTAAATGTTGTCTTCCAAAAGGAATTCCGATAATGGTTATAAAAAGTAACACTGCAAAAACAAGGTGAATACATGCAGTGTATAACCCACCTGTTACGATCCATATAAGATTAAATAAAAGTGTTAGGCAGCCACCGGAAGATGAAGTGGTAACAACCTTTTTCCCAAACGGAAACAATACAAGCAACCCAATTTTAAAACATTGAATGCCGAACGGAATTCCAATAATTGTTACACAAAAAACAAAACCCATTACAAAATATCCGATGGCAGAAAAAAATCCACCGAAAATTAACCATATTAAATTACCGATTGCATTCATAAATTAAAATTAATACCAGTTTCATTTATCTTCATTTTTATTTACATATATGGCACTTAATAAGCAAACGTTTAAAACAAGAACACTTACATCAATTGTTTTTGTAATTATAATGCTTTGTGGTTTACTTATAAATTACTGGAGCTTTCTCATATTGTTTTGCATAATTCATTTTGGCTGTTGGCTGGAGTATAAAAAACTGGCTGGCAAAATTGAGCCGGCTTATAAAAATGTTTCATCAATACCTGTTGCATGTGCAATGCTTGCAGGTTTTGGCTTTTTGTTATCAATGATAAACAATGTATATTCTATCGGTCAAACTGAATTAAGCACAATAGGTTTTTATATCATGATCATCGGTTTGATTGCTTTACCAATAACACAAATCATTTCCGAAAAAAAGTTTGATTTAAGAACGCTGTTTATTTTAACTGCTGGCTTAATCTATATATCATTTAGTTGCGGTTGCATGATACAATTACGTTCTGATGGAATGCTCCTCGGAAATATTTTTGGTATTGACTTAGGATTAGTTCTACCGTTATTTATTATTGTCACCATATGGATAAACGATACGATGGCTTACATCGTAGGTTCACTAATAGGCAAAACGCAGCTTTCTTCCATCTCACCAAAAAAAACATGGGAAGGAACGATTGGCGGCGCTTTGCTTGCTGTTGTAACCGTTACCATTTGTGGTTATTTATTATTTAAAGCTGACATAAGCCAACTTGTTATTATATCAATTATTACATGCATAGCAGGAATAATTGGCGACCTGTTTGAAAGTAAGTTAAAACGAATGGCGAACGTAAAAGACAGCGGAAATATAATGCCGGGCCATGGCGGATTTCTCGATAGGTTCGATTCGCTTTTATTTGCTGTAATATTTGTATGGCTTTATGTAAAACTCTTTCTATAACAGGCTTCGCTTGTATATATATTTGCAATAATTTTTTTTATGACGATTCATCGTGAAGGATATAGGATAATAGGAGTAAGCGCTTTAATTTTTGTTGTCATCAATATACTTTGCTTTAATTTTTTTGCTGACAATTTATTATGGCTTGCTTACTTAATATTCATTGTAACTTTTGGTACGTTTATTTTTGTCGCACTATTTTTTCGTATTCCTAAGCGTGAGCTTACACTTTCAGAAACCCAAATTGTTGCACCGGCAGATGGAAAAGTAGTGGTGATTGAACAAATAAACGACCAGGAATATTTTCATGATGAACGCATACAGTTAAGCATATTTATGAGCCCGGTAAATGTGCATGTAAACCGTGTTCCTGTTGATGGAACAGTTGTATATAATCATTATCATAAAGGCAAATATTTGGTTGCATGGCATCCGAAATCTTCAACTTTAAATGAAAGGCACAGTATTGTTTTGGAAAATTCACAAGGAACTATTCTTGTAAAACAAATAGCAGGAGCACTCGCAAAACGCATTTGCAATTATGCTACGCCAGGTAAAAGTTTTAAGCAAGGAGAAGAATTTGGATTTATAAAATTTGGCAGCCGTGTTGATGTTTTGCTTCCATTAAATGCAACCATCGAAGTTAAAATTGGCCAAGTTGTAAAAAGCGGCGTTACTGTTATCGCATCATTCAATCAAAGTTGATCTCGCTTATAATTATTTCGAGATATTTTCTATCTGTTTCATCAAAATAATTCAGCATTTCGCTATCAATATCCAATACACCAACCACATCATTGTTTTTGATAATTGGAATTACAATTTCAGATCTTGATAAACTGCTGCATGCAATATGACCCGGAAATTTTTCAACATCCTCAACAATGATTGTTTTTGATTCCGCCCAGCTTGTGCCGCAAACGCCTCTACCTTTTTTTATTCTTGTGCATGCAACCGGCCCTTGAAATGGACCAACAACCAGCTCATTATTTTTTACAAGATAAAACCCAATCCATAACCATTTGAATTGCTCTTTTAAAGCAGCAGCCACATTAGCAAGATTGGCAATTAAATCCGTTTCGCCTTCCAGCAATCCTTTTATTTGAGGTAATAAAGATTTGTATTGATCTTCTTTGCTTCCTTCGATTATATATAAATCTTCCGCCATAAAAATTATTTTAAAAAATATCTTCTAATTCTTTCAGATGATGAATAATGTAAGTTGGTTGTACTTCCGTTTCCAGCTTTAAATGATTAACATAAATTGTATCCAAACCTGCATTCATTGCGCCTTTTATATCAGCTTCAATGTTGTCACCAATCATTATGCTGTTTTTGGTATCTGCACTTGTAACCCGTAACGCAAATTCAAAAATTTCTTTATTCGGTTTTAAGCTGCCCGCCTTTTCAGAAGTAATTATCTCTTCGAAATATTTTGTAAGATTACTGTATTTCAATTTGCTGTGCTGAATGTTTTCAAAACCATTGGTAATTAAATGCAGCACGTAATTTTTTTGCTTTAAATATTCGAGTATTTCAATTGTATATGGAAACAAATTTTTCCTGTTTGGCAATTGTTTCAAAAAATCAACTGCCATTGCTTTTGCCAATGTTTCATCAGCAATTTTAAAATCGAGTAAAGTAAGCCAAACACGTTTCCATCGCAACTCGTCTTGCTTTATAAATCCTTTTGTATAACGATCCCACAATCTCTCATTATGATATGAATAACGATCAAAAAACAGATCAAAATCATTTATACCTCTGCCGGCTAAAGCGTGTGTTTTGTGTAATTCTGAAAATGTTTCTTTTGCATTCGTTTCAAAGTCCCATAATGTATGATCAAGGTCAAAAAACAAGTGCTTGTATTTACTTTGTACCGACAAATTGTTTACTTTTTTATGCTTAGTTTACACCGCAAATTTCATAACAAAAGTTTGAATCATGAGTTTTAATAAAGCTGCCGGCAAGAATGTAATTATAACCGGTTCATCAAAAGGTTTAGGTAAAGCTATTGCCGAAAAATTTGCTGCAGCGGGCTATCATCTTTTTTTGTGTTCAAGAAATGAAGATGTTTTACAGCAAACAAAACAAGAACTCGAAGGAAAATATAATGCAGCAAAAATTACCATCATGGCTGTTGATATAAGCCGAAAAGAAAATGCCATAGCCTTCGGAAATTTTTGTTTGCAGAGTGGAACACCGGATATTTTAATCAATAACGCAGGTAATTTTTTGCCAGGAAATATTCATACAGAAAAAGATGGCGTGTTTGAGGAAATGATGCAAACAAATCTGCACAGCGCTTATCATCTTACAAGAACTGTTTTACCGAAAATGATGGAAGCGAAAAGTGGCCACATCTTTAATATGTGTTCTATTGCTTCGCTGGCTGCGTATAAAAACGGCGGCAGTTATAGTATTAGCAAATTTGCTTTGCTTGGTTTTAATAAAAATCTGCGTGAAGAATTAAAGCCGTACAATATAAAAGTTACTGCCATTATTCCCGGTGCGGTTTACACGGATAGCTGGAGAAAATCCGGTATACAACCTGAAAGAATTATGGAAGTAAATGATGTTGCGGAGATGATTTATACTGCATCACAACTTTCGCCGCAAGCTTGCGTTGAAGAAATTATCATGCGGCCGCAGTTAGGCGATTTGTAAAGCCGTCAACACGAATATTGATAATAATATCCACATAAAAATTATTTCCACCGTTAAACAAACTGCCGCCTCGTTCCATACTTAAGGCTGATAGCTTTACTTTTTGTAAACGGGAGGTGAAGATGAGGTGCTTTACACTCAGGTATTTATTTTGTCTGTTGATTAAATTACCATATATAACAACTTTATATGGTCAAGCTGTTTATTATTCAACCAATCCTCTTACGCCTTCTGCTGATTATGAATATAACATTGTAGGCAATGTAAAAGGCAATATTATTGTTTGGAAAACCTATTTGAAGGATCATTTCAAATCAGACATTTTTATTTACGACAATTCGATGAGGTTGATAAAAAAAGTGAACACAAATATTTTTGTATCTGACATCAATCCTGACCTGAAATTTTTTGTTTTGAAAAACTCTTTTCTTGCTTTTTATCATTGCAAAAACCAAAATACTTTTTTATATAAACTAACACGCTTTGATGAGCTTGGAAATTTTATTGCAAGCGAAACTTTAGATAGCATTGATGTAACAATACCAGAAAATTGCTTCTATAAAACATTGCAACCTGAACACAACAATTCTGTTTGTTTTCTAAAAGTAAATTCAGATTTAGCAGATAGCGTTTTAAAGTTTAAGTGTTTTTTTATTGATGATTATACAATAACAAAAAAAGATTACAATGTTTCTTTTATTCAAAACGAGGAAACACTAATAGATCTTATAACCGATGCTAATAGAAATGTTACAATATTGACAGGCGCACATAAAGACTCTTTGTTAAAGCTTAAGCTAATGACATTAAAGTTTTCTGGACAATCAATAGAAGAAAATACAAAAATCAGTAATTATTATTTTGAAGAAAACTCGTTGCACATTTCAAAAACATCAAATGGTTATTTAATTCTTGGGAAGCTTGAAAAACCTTACGATACCGGAGATACGCAGCATTTATATTTATACTGTTGGCAAACTGATAGCGATTTTAAGAATTTTAAAGATACTATTATCTCTAAAAGCAAAGACAGCAACACTGTAAGTTTTGCTATGAATATTCCAGATAATGACGAAGCAAACACGTTTGCCATATGGAGCATAGTGAACACAGGTGACAAAGAAAATATTTATAATTGGAATAACTCGAATGAACAACTAACCTCTTATAAGTTTGTGTACCCTGCCTTGGAGGAATACCCGTTATACTACGCCGGCTTTATCACAAATTCCAACATATATTTACCGCCAACTTACAATCGCTCTATAACTGATTACGCAAAAAAAAGAGACACGAGCAATATCAGTTCCATCACACATCCGGTAATCAGCTCTATAGAAGTGTTTTCACTAAATAAAAATTTCAAAACCATTTGGTCAGACATTTTTAAAGACACAATAGATGATATAACCATTGCGGATTTAAGTAATGCAAAAGTCATTAAAACCAACAAGGCAGTTCATATAATTTATGAGGTACATACCAGCAAAAAAACTTCAACGCTTGATCATATTGTAATAAATGACAACGGAATTTTTTCAAGAAATTTTATTGCTACATGGAATACAAAATGCAGTTATAATTTAAACAGTAGCATCCTCACTCAGGCAAACGAATTGATTGTACCAACAATTGAAGGAAATAGATTAAGATTTGCTAAAATAAAATTGAATGATGATCTGCAGCAAAATATATACTACTAAAATTTTTGCAAGGTTTCTCGTGCTATAACTATTTTCTGTATTTCTGATGTGCCTTCCCCAATTGTACAAAGTTTTGCATCACGATAAAACTTCTCAACAGGAAATTCTTTTGTATAACCGTTGCCACCAAAAATCTGTACAGCATCGTTAGCAACTCTTACAGCAACTTCGCTTGCATAATATTTTGCCATAGCAGCTTCACGCGTAACTTTTTTGTGATTATTTTTTAAATCGCATGCACGCATAACTAAAAGTTCAGCGGCATCAATTTCCGTGGCCATATCTGCAATTTTAAAACTTATTGCCTGGAAGCTTGAAATTGGCTGATCAAATTGATAACGCTCTTTGCTGTATTTTACAGCAGCTTCAAAAGCACCTTTCGCAATGCCTAAAGCAAGTGAAGCAATAGAAATTCGTCCGCCATCCAATACCTTCATTGATTGCTTAAACCCATCACCAATTTCACCCATCCTGTTCTCATCAGGTATCACGCAATTATCAAAAACCATTTCTGCAGTTTCGCTGGCACGCATGCCTAATTTATTTTCTTTTTTACCTGCAGAAAAACCTTTTGTTCCCCGCTCAACGATAAAAGCCGTTGCATTATTTTTTGTACGAGGCTCGCCTGTTCTTGCAATCACAACGGCAACATTGCCGCTTTTGCCATGTGTTATCCACGACTTTGTTCCATTTAGAACCCACTCGTTACCCTTTTTAACTGCGGTACATTTCATATTGCCTGCATCACTACCAGTATTGGGCTCAGTTAAACCCCAGGCGCCAATCCAGGTACCACTTGCAAGTTTTGGTAAGTATTTATTCTTTTGATCTTCATTTCCAAAGGCAAGTATATGACCTGTGCACAGCGAGTTGTGTGCAGCGAGACTTAAACCAATAGATCCGCAAACTTTTGATATTTCTTCAATAATTGCTTTGTATTCTAAATAGCCTAAACCGGAACCACCGTATTCTTCAGGCACCAAAACACCCATCAATCCAAGATTTCCCATCTCATGAAAAATGTGCGCCGGAAACTCCTGCGATTCATCCCATTCCATTACATGCGGCCTTATATATTGCGCCGCAAAATTTCTTGCTGTTTCTGCTATTTGCTGTGTTATTTCTTCTACCATCATTTTAAAAAAACTAACAATTGTTAGCACGCAAAAATATAGGATTACATGCTATCAGAACAAATTATTTTATATCCTCTAAATATAAATACGGTTTTATAGATTGAAAAACACTATCACTTAAACCATACGTTTTTGCAACCTGGTCAACAAATTTAAAACCACCCATACTTGTTCTAAATTTAATAATGCGGTTGGCAAGCACGTCACCTATTCCGGGAAAAGCTTTCCAATCTTCGGCTGTAGCTGTATTAATGTTTATTTTTTTATACTGATGAGTGGCGGCATTTGGGGCAGATTGCTCGAATTGTTGTTCCGGCGTTTGTTTTTTTCCGGACGATTCTATTTTGATATAAGGAATCAGCCTGTCGGCATCTGCTTTTGAGAGTCCATAAATTTTGCGAATATCTTCCCCTGTTTTAAAATAGCCGCCTTTAGTTCTGTAATTGATTATTGTATGTATTGTTTTCTGAGGTAGTCCAAGTTTTGCAAAGCCATCTGCACTTAAAGTATTTGGATCAAAGAAAAATAATTGCTTTGTTGATGTATCGGTAATTGCAGTGTCTGCTGCTGCAGTATAAGCAACTTTATTGTTTGCAGATGAATGATCTTGTTGATATGCATCAAGCTGTTGCTGCAGATTTCTATCAATACTGATTTCTAATTTCTTTGCCGGAAATAAGTAAGGAAGTACAACAACAAGCGCAAATATTAAAAGCAAAATATAGCATGCATTGCGTTCGCGCTTAGAAAAAATAAACCATTCCTTTAAGGTTTTAGCTGGCATATTGAAGAGTTGAAATATAAGAGAACTAAACGTGCAACACCAACCCATCATACCCAAGATGAATGCCCGGTGGTAATAAACTTTCTACTTCGTTATGCTTTCCCAACTGGTGACTGATATGTGTGAAGTATGCTTTTGGTATTGCTAACTCGTGCACTAAATTAATTGCTTCCTGTAAAGTAAAGTGAGCAATATGCTGTTCATTTCTCAAAGCATTTAGCACAATAACATCAGAACCTTTTATTAATTTTTTCACCGGCTTATCAATTCTGTTTGCATCTGTAATATAAGTAAACTTTCCAAAACGAAAGCCGAATACAGGCATTTTATGATGCCATACTGTAAACGGTTGTACTGGTATATCACCTATATTAAAAGGAGTTTCATCAATAGTGTGCAGGTTTATCTGCGGAATGCCAGGATATTTTTTATCTGCAAACACATAAGCAAATTCGCGCTTTAAAGCTTCTGCAGTTAAAGCATTGGCGTAAACATCCATAGGTTTATGCTGAAAAAAATTATAAGCACGAATATCATCCAAACCGGCAATGTGATCTTTATGTGGATGCGTAAACAGCACAGCATCCATTTTCGTGTTGTGGATGCGTAACATTTGGTAACGAAAATCAGGAGTTGTATCAACAACAATTGTTGTTGTTAAAGATTCAACCAAAATGCTCGAACGTAACCTTTTATCTTTTGGATCAGTTGAAGTGCACACTGCACAGGTACAACCTATCATGGGAATACCGGTACTTGTTCCCGTACCCAAAAAAGTAATTTTTAGTTTAGTGGAGTGCACATAGCAAATCTAAGGCAAGCATATTAAAGCAAACATGGTGCAAGCATATCTTAATTTTCAACAGGCACAAGCTGGCTGTATAATTTCTGGGTTTCCAGTGTTAACTTATCAAAATCTATTTTTACCTGCGGAATAAGATCAATGAGTGTGTTTATTCTTCCTTCTGTGTCTAAAAACTTATTTAAAACAACAATCCGTTTTTGTTCCAGCAAACACCAGCCACTTTGAAAAGTGCCGCGTTCATAACGAATGCTGTAATCGCTTTCAGAAAGTATTTGTTGTAACCTATCAAGATAAGCCTGTGATTTCATATCAAACTCAAAATTAAAAGTATAAATGGCAGCGTTGTTTGTTAATTGTCCACAGATATGCAAATAAAAAAAGCCCCGCAATTTGCGAAGCTTTAAGTGGGAGTTGACGGGATCGAACCGCCGACCCTCTGCTTGTAAGGCAGATGCTCTAAACCAGCTGAGCTAAACTCCCTTAATTTGGGCTGCAAATATAAGCGCTCACCTATTTCATTCAAACTTTATTATAAAAAAAATCCCGTCGGGGAACCGATGGGATTTGTTATGAGCAAGCAACCGATTGACACTATTTAAAACGTCAATAGCTGTGCAAAATATAGATTTTTTGTAAACCGAACAAATGTTAGTTTATTTTTTCAAAAAAAATTTTTCCCCCCCTTTTTTCATACTTTGAAATGAGCAATACATAGTTTTGGCGCAAACATTCACATGCTTGAGAGCTTTAAAAGCATCAGCGCCTTTGTTTTTGACATTGATGGCGTACTTACAGACGGAACTTTACTGGTAACAGATAATGGCTTAATGCTGAGGAAAATGCACGTAAAAGATGGTTATGCCTTACAACTGGCTGTAAAAAAAGGTTATATTGTTTTCATCATATCTGGAAGCAACTCGCCGCAGGTAAAAGAACGGCTTTCAAAATTGGGCATCACTAACGTGTTTATGAACGTTGAACATAAACTGGAAAAATTGCAGGAGCTATTGTCCGAATTCAACTTAAACAGAGAAGAAATTTTATATATGGGAGATGATATTCCTGATTTTGATGTGATGCAATATTGCGGGCTTGCGTGTTGCCCCGCAGATGCAGTTGGCGAGGTTAAAAATATTTCAAAATATATTTCGCCTACAAAAGGTGGCGAAGGCTGCGTAAGAGATGTGATTGAAAAAGTTATGAAACTTCAGGGAAAATGGATATTAGATGTTAATACGCCTTCTATATAATGTATTAGAGTCTTTCTTTAATTATTTTGCATCAAAGTTTTTTATCTGAAACTATTTACAGCTTTTTTTCGCTTAATAAGATGGCCCAATTTAATTTTCATAGCCATTACGCAATTACTGTTTATGTATTGTGTAATGCAACCGCTGCTGGCAGCAAGCAATAAAAAACCGAGCTTAAACCCGGGGCATTTTTTCTTGCTGATAATTTCTTCTGTTTTTATCGCAGCCGCCGGTTATATTATTAATGATTACTTCGATTTGAATATTGACCGCATAAACAAACCCAGCCGATTAATTGTTCAAAAAATTATAAGCAGAAGATGGACAATTTTATGGCACTTTTTTTTAAGCATGTTTGGTGTAGCCATTGGTTTTTATCTTGATCTTACAACACATGTTACACTACTTGGATTTTCAAATTTGGCTTGTGCTTGCTTACTGTTTTTATATTCTATCTCTCTCAAAAAGAAATTGCTTTGGGGAAACATTCTTATATCGCTTTTAACAGCATGGACGGTGCTTGTTGTAACATGGTGTGAAGCGCGTTTCTTTTTAAATCCTGCTGATGTAAATATTCATAAAATTGTACGTATAACTTTTTTATACACAGGTTTTGCATTTGTAATTTCTCTTATCCGCGAAGCTGTAAAAGACATGGAAGACATTGAAGGCGACAGAAAATATGGATGCACAACTATGCCTATAGTTTGGGGATTAAATGCTTCTAAGATATATGTGGGAGTATGGCTTATAACCATTATTTCGATGCTTGCTGTTTTGTTGTTATATATGTTGCAAATACAATGGTGGTTCAGTTCGGTTTATTGTTTGGCGTTTATCATCATTCCGCTAGTAATCATATTTCGAAAATTATTTAAAGCAAAAACCGCTGAAGATTTTCATAAACTTAGCAGCATGATAAAATTTGTAATGTTCACCGGGATTCTTTCAATGATATTTTTCCGCATTTATAAGTGATCTCATGCAAAAAATAATTCTTGCTTCACAATCGCCAAGGAGAAAACAATTACTTGAATGGGCTGAAATAGATTTTAAAATTGAAGTGAGTGCAATTGATGAAAATTATCCTAAACATTTATCAATTAAAGAAGTTCCTGTTTTTATAGCCCGCAATAAAGCCAAAGCTATTCAGCAAAACAAAAATGACAAAACGATAATTCTTGCAGCAGATACCATTGTTGCTTTAAATAATAAAGTAATTACAAAACCGCGTGACAGAGATCATGCAATTGAAATTTTGCAATCCTTATCAGGAAAGAAACATGAAGTAATTACGGGCGTTGTGTTATTACACAATGAAAAAGAAATAAGTTTTGCTGATGTAACCGAAGTTGAATTTCACGAGTTGAGTAATGAGCAAATAATTTTTTACGTAGATAAATATAAGCCTTACGATAAAGCCGGTGCTTACGCCATACAGGAATGGATTGGCGTGGTTGGCATCAAATCAATCGCCGGCGATTTTTACAATGTTATGGGTTTGCCTGTAAGCCGGGTTGTTCAACATCTTCATACGCTGATTTAATAACAAAAATCAATTCTGTTTGATGTAATAAATTTTTTACATCAAAGATTACCACTCATATACCGTTTCATTGAGTATATCCCATATTGCTTAAGCAAATTTCTTTTAAGCATTAATCTTGTTGCAGATTAATCTTTCTCTCATTATAGACAAACAACGGGTGGTTTCTACCACCTGTTTTTTATACCTGCTTGCATAATTAAACCTTATTTTTATAATCATATTCAAAAGATATCTATCCAGTTAATATATGCGCATACTGTTCAGTTTTTTGTTTTTTGCGATGATCTATTCGTCTTTACAAGCACAACGCAAAACAGATACATTACTGCAAAATATTTTTTCAGAAAATAAGGACACGCTTTTTCAAAAAGTTTTAGCGCATCACGATTTTTACAGGCTCCAAATAATCTATACTCAAATCGACCGTGATAAGAACAATAAACCATCATTTATCAATTACTATTATAATGTTGATTCATTGTTTTACTTTAATCCTGCATCAACAGTTAAATTGCCTTTGGCTGCACTGTCGCTGGAGAAATTGAACCAGCTTAAAGTTAATGGCGTAAATAAGTTTACTTCCATCCAATTTGACAGTGCTTATTCAAACCAGGCAAAAGAGTTATATGATAGCACTTCAGAAACAAATCTTCCTTCCATTGCTCAGTTTATTCGCAAAGCATTTCTGATTAGTGATAATGATGCTTATAACCGCATGTATCAATTTGTTGGTCAGCAAGCCATTAATAGAAATTTGAGAGATAAGGGTTACAAAAGCATTCGCATAACAAGAGAATTTATGGGTTTTACTGATGATGAAAACCGCCATACAAATCCAATAAATTTTCTTGACAAAAATGGTAAGATAATTTACACACAACCCGTGTTGTACAATACAGATTCATTTGATTATTCGCACACAATTAAAATCGGTAAGGCACATTACAACAATAAAGACAGTTTGATAAATGAACCGATAGATTTTACAAGAGTAAATAATTTACCGCTGGAAGATCTGCGCGAAATACTACAATCTATTTTGTTCCCGCTGTCGGTGCCTGCAAAACAGCGTTTTAATCTTACGAAAGATGATTATGATTTTTTAAAACAATATCTTTCCCAATATCCTTCAGAAACAAACTATCCTAAATATGACACTTCGCACTATTTTGATAGCTATGTAAAATTTTTCTTTCAAAACAACACACACTTAATGCCACCTAACGTGAGAGTATTTAATAAAGTTGGATGGGCTTACGGTTTTCTAACCGATGCTTCTTATGTAGCAGATTTTAAAAATAATGTTGAGTTTATGCTGGCAGCGACTGTATATGTAAACAGTGATGAAATTTTAAACGATGACAAATACGATTATGAAACAATCGGTCATCCTTTTTTATACCAACTGGGCCAAACGATTTACAATTATGAACTAAACCGTAAACGAAATTACCCACCAGACTTAAGCGATTTTAAATTGAAATATGAGCATCGCAATCCAGGCGACACAAGGCCTTCAATAAAAGATGCAGATAATTAGTACAGTCTGTATTGTTGTAAGAAATTGTATTTCTTTGCAACAGATCAATGGATAAATTCTTCTATATACTTTTTATAAAAATTTACCCGCTTGCTGCGGCACTGCTCTCCCCTTTTAACAACAAGGCAAAACTTTGGCTTCAAGGCCGAAAAAATATTTTCTCTAAAATTCAAACAGCTGTAGCTAACGACAAAGCAAAAAAAATATGGATGCATTGCGCATCACTCGGAGAGTTTGAGCAAGGCAGACCGGTACTTGAAAAATTTAAGGAGCTATATCCGCAACATAAATTAGTACTAACTTTTTTCTCACCATCAGGTTACGAAGTGCAGAAAAATAATAAGCTTGCTGATTATACTTTTTACCTGCCAATCGATTCAGGTAAAAACGCAAAAAAATTTCTCGATTTGATTCAACCATCATTAATTGTATTTGTAAAATATGAGTATTGGTATTATTATTTAAAAGAAGCCAACAACAGGAAAATTCCATTGCTATTGGTGTCAGGTATTTTCTTGCCGAATTTTTCTTTCTTTAAATGGTATGCAGGTGCACGAAGACAAATGCTTCATTTCTTCACACATTTTTTTGTGCAAACGGAAAATTCAAAACAGCTTCTACAATCAATCAACATTACCAATGTGAGTGTATCGGGAGATACACGATTTGACCGCGTATTGCAGGTTGCATCCGAATTGAAAACCTTTCCTGAAATTGAAAACTTCATGGGCACCAACACAACTATTGTTGCAGGCAGCACATGGACAGATGATGATGAAGTGCTCGATCACTTTGCCAACACTCATCCTGAATTAAAATTTATTATTGCGCCGCATGATATTAGTAAAGAAAGATTAAAGGAGTGCTGTAAATTATATAAACATGCCGTGTTCTATTCGGATTATATCAGCAACAAACACGATGTAGCTAACGGTATAAACACGTTAATAATTGACAATATCGGCATGCTTAAGTTTTTATACAAGTATGCAACTATTTGTTATGTTGGCGGTGGTTTTGGCAATGATGGCATTCATAATATACTGGAAGCAGCAGTGTATTACAAACCTGTTGTTTTTGGGCCTGCATTTGAAAAATTTTCCGAAGCGGTTGAGCTGGTAGATAAAGGTGGCGCATTTGATGTAGAAGATGCAATTGAACTGGAAAACCAACTGGATGAACTATTAGAAGATAAAAACCTATACAAAACCGCAAGCAAAATAGCGGGAGATTATGTACAACAACATTCCGGAGCTACGCAAACAATCATGAATTATATTCAGGCAAATCTTCTCATTACCAACTGATCAAACAATCTTGCTGCTTCACTGCCTTCGCTCCATGCAAGTTTTAATTTCAGTTCACGTTTTATCCAAAGTTCAGCTTCAGCATAAATATTAAAACTGTTGATGGTTTTAACACTGCGTTCATACATTATTTGATCGCCGCGAAAAAGTTCATTTATAAAAAGATATTGATCGTTGATGCCGATCGCTTTTCTCAGGTCTTTTATCGGCCCTTGAATAACTGTACTGCCAATTTCTTTTTGAGCAGATGAAGATTTTAATTTATCGTTTAAGCTTTCCTGCTGGCCTATAGTTTCATTTATTTCCTGTTGTTTTAAAGCAAGCGTGGGTATTTCAATCATCGGGTCAAAAAAATCAAACGTATGTTGCTCGGTTGCAACTTTCGGTTCTTCTTCAATAACTGCAGTTTCTGTATCGTTGGTATTGAAATGTGTTGATGAAGGGAAAAACACAGAAACAACATCATGAAAATTATGATCAGCTTCAGCATCTTTTTCCAGTTCTGAAAGTAACAATTGAGTAGTTGCCCGCAATTGCTCTTTGTTTGCACTGTTGCGGTATTGATCGAGTAATCTCTCTATTAAAAGGCCAACTCTTTCCATAAGATATTTAAATTTGGTTGGATTTAAACTAGAATAACGAAGCAAAGTTAATTTTATTTCATAATGTTTATTGAACCTCATATTTCCGGTGATAAACGTGGCTGGATTGAAGTGATCTGCGGCTCTATGTTTAGTGGAAAAACGGAAGAGTTAATAAGAAGAATGAAACGTGCCAGCATTGCTAATCTTAAAACCGCAATATTTAAACCAGCAATTGATAATCGTTATGATGAAACAAATGTGGTAAGTCATGATGAAAACGCCATTCTTTCACAACCGGTGCGCCATTCACAAAATATTTTATCACTGGCTCAACATGCAGATGTTATTGGCGTTGATGAAGCGCAATTTTTTGATGATAATCTTATACCGGTTTGCGAACAGCTCGCTTTAAATGGCATTCGCGTAATTGTTGCAGGCCTGGACATGGATTACTTGGGAAAACCATTTGGCCCTGTTCCGCAACTGCTTGCTATTGCAGATTATATCACAAAATTGCATGCAATATGTGTGCATTGCGGTAACATTGCAAGCATGACTTATCGTAAAACAAACCAGACTTCGCAAATAGTAATTGGAGAATTAGATATTTATGAACCACGCTGCAGGCAATGTTATTTGAAGGGAGAATTAATTTAAAAAATAAATCTTACTCATTGAAAACTTTCTTCACAATATTATCTCTCTTCCTTTCTGTTTTAATAAATGCTCAATCCATCTCTTATTTCAACAACTATCTTCAAAACAATAACCAGGTGCTTTTCGTAAAAACAAATTCAGATACAAGTGTGAAAGGACGGATGTTTTTGTATGAAAGAAAAAATCAGCATAAACAATGGCGCCTTAAAGATTCATTCAATGTTGTTGTTGGGAAAAATGGATTGGGAAAAGATGTTAACGCATCAATCAGTTTAAGCAATATCAATCCGACAAAACATGAAGGTGACCGAAAATCACCTGCAGGCATTTTTCCATTAGGTTCTGTTTTCAGTTACCATTCATTAAAACATTTACACATGCCTTTTGTGCAAGTTGATACAAATTTTTATTGTGTGGATGACATGAACTCTTCTTATTATAATACATTGATTAAACAAGATACAGCGCAACATAATTTCAACAGCTTTGAATACATGAAGCGCAACGATGAATTATATGAATATGGAGTTTGGGTGTTGTACAACAGCAATCCTGTAACTGCTGGTAACGGTTCATGTATTTTTTTGCATGTGTGGCGCAATGAAAATTCCGGGACAGCAGGTTGTACTGCTATGAGTAAAGAACATATTTTAGAATTGATTCACTGGTTGAATAAGAAAAAGAAACCTGTGCTTTTACAAATAGTAGTTAAAGAATAATTACGCAACTTTTTGGTAAACTTCAATTGCTTTTTGCTTCAGCAGTTTTTGAAGAAATTCAACTTCAGCTTTATCAAATGGCTCACCGTTCTCGCGAAAAATATCATGAAACCAAACTTCCGGTTCATTACTATATTCAACCTGCCATGAATCCCAAGGACAGTGCGTTTGTGTTTTCCCCGCAACCAATCCCCAGTTAAATGCTCCGACATTATACCTTTTCAAGAGCGGCATTATTTCCATGAACGTACTTCCTAAATGCCTTGCCATATATTCCGTACACAAAAGCGGACGATGAAAGCGTTGAAGATGCTGCAATCTTTTTTCAAGTGCATCTTTATCTTCATAACTATGAAAACTTATAATGTCTGAATTTGAAAACATAAAGTTGTCCAATTCAGAAATCGCTGTGTCATTACTCCAGTCATCTTTCCAAGGCGCTGCAGTTAAAGGTTGAACTGGCGAAATTGCTCTAACCCATTCAAACGTTTTCTTCAAGAGCTTTAAAGCAAGTGCTGCTTTTTGTTCTCCGTAAGTATCATCACTATAGCTTGCTGTATTGGTATTATCCGGCTCGTTGAATAAATCCCAAATCAATATCCGGTGATCATTTTTAAAGCTACCTACCACGCCTTCTACATAACCACGCAAGCTATCATAAGCATCTGTATTCTTTAATATATCATAACCCGGGCTTTGTACCCAACCGGAATTATGCACATTCAATTTTGCCTCCGGTTGTATACCCAGTTTTGGATAAGGATTCCAAACGCCATCAAACAACACAAACATGGTTTTTATATTGTGCTTATCTGCTACGGTAAGAAATTGATGAATGCGGTTAATAAATCCAACCGGATCCTGCTCCCAAAGTAAGTGGTGCAGGAACACACGAATGGCATTGAAACCCAAGTCTTCGGCCCAACCTAATTCTTTGTCAATACAGGCTATGTCAAATGTTTCTGCCTGCCACATTTCTAATTGGTTAATAGCATTTGCTGGTATATAGTTGCAGCCAACAATCCAGCCATTATTATCATACCATTCATAAGCCTTATGCCTGCACCATTTATGTGATGATGTTGAACATTTTTGTGTTGATGCAGTATTTGAAATGCACTCCATACAAATCCGTTTAAGAAAGTTATAATTTTGAAATTTTAAATACCCGATAGTTTAAGTTTTGATAGCAGCAGTAATGTTAAAAACGAGGAAAGATCTATTCCTGTTTCATTTGTTCAATCGCTTTGAGTTTTATAGTTAAGCAGTCAATCCTTTCTTACACCTTTCCTGATTCGTAATAATCCTTAATAGTCAATTTAATTCTATAACTAAGTTATACTAACGAGCAATTCACAAAATATTATATTGGTGAGTTCATATATTTTATTCGTGAATGCAAGCATATGGCCAATCAGTATTTCCTATTGCAAGATATTAGGTTGTTTTTTATGATAGGCCCTTTAAATAAACCACTTATTCACAGCTTGAGGGCTGTGCATAAAATGCGTGTTTCCATTCATCTTTCATCACTTACTATTCACTCCCTCAATATATATTTGTCGCCATGGCAAAAGCCGCTGACGATACTCCGCTCATGCAGCAACATAAGGCAATCAAACAAAAATATCCTGATGCCATTTTGTTGTTTCGCGTGGGTGATTTTTATGAAACTTTTGGCAGCGATGCTATAACGGCTTCACAAGTTTTGGGCATTACATTAACCAAAAGAAATAATGGTTATAATGCATCGAATGAGCTGGCAGGTTTTCCACATCATGCGTTAGATACTTATTTACATAAACTCGTGAAGGCTGGTTATCGTGTTGCGATTTGCGATCAGTTGGAAGACCCAAAGGCTGCGAAAGGAATCGTAAAACGCGGGGTTACTGAAATGGTAACGCCTGGTATTGCAACGAATGATAAACTGCTTGAACACAATAGCAATAATTTTTTAGCCGGCATTCATTTTACGGACGATGAGGTTTATGGTTTAGCGTTTCTTGATATATCTACGGGCGAATTTTTTGTTGCAGAAGGCAACCAGGAATATGCTGATAAATTATTACAAACATTAAAGCCTGCAGAAATAATATATCAACGCAGTAATCAAAGAAGTTTTAAAGAAAAATTTGGAACAAAATTTTATACCTACACTTTAGATGCATGGATTTTTGATGAAGCTTTTGCAACAGAAAATTTACTGAAGCATTTTCAAACGCACTCATTAAAGGGTTTTGGAATTGAGAAATTACAATGCGGTATTATTGCCGCCGGCGCTGTGTTGCATTATTTAAAAGAAACAGAGCATCCAAATCTTCAGCACATCACCAACATACAGCGTTTGGAAAAAGAAGATTATTTATGGATGGATCGCTTTACCATTCGCAATTTGGAGTTATTGAATACCGGAAATGATCAGCAGCTAAGTTTATTAAAAGTGTTGGATAATACGGTGAGCCCGATGGGTGCCCGTTTGCTAAAACGCTGGCTGCTGTTGCCGTTAAAAGATATTAAGAAGATACAGGAAAGATTAAACGCTGTTGAATATATCATTTTGCAAACTGATCTGCGCAAACAAATTCAGCAACTAACAAAACAATGCGGCGACATTGAAAGATTGGTGAGTAAAATCCCAACGAAAAAAATTAATCCAAGAGATGTAATGCAGCTTGCAAAAGGTTTGCAATACACGGAGCAGATAAAAAATTTGTGTGCGGCATCAAACAATGAATATTTGAAAAGATTAGCTGCTGCATTAAATGCGTGCAACTATATTTCAGAAAAAATATTCAATGAAATAACAGAAACACCACCAGTTGCTGTAAACAAAGGTGGCGCAATAAAAAAATCTGTTGATGCAACGTTGGATGAGTTAAGAGAAATTGCGAGTGGCGGCAAACAATACCTTATCAATATTCAGCAACGCGAAGCAGAATTAACAGGCATCACAACTTTAAAAATTGGTTTTAATAATGTGTTCGGCTATTTTTTAGAAGTGACCAATTCGCATAAAACCAAAGTGCCTGCAACATGGATGCGCAAACAAACATTGGCGAACGCAGAACGTTATATAACGACTGAATTAAAAGAATACGAAGAAAAAATTACAGGTGCAGAAGATAAAATCTTACAACTTGAAACAGAAATCTATGATAAACTTTTAATTGAACTGCAAGATTTTATTGCGCCGATTCAACACAATGGAAGTGTATTGGCAATCCTCGATTGCTTATGTTGTTTTGCACAGAATGCAATTCAATATAATTATAAAAAACCTGAGCTGCATGATGGCAATGAACTGAATTTAAAAGCAAGCCGCCATCCGGTTATTGAAAGAAATTTAGCAGCAGGTGAACAATATATTTCGAATGACATTTTACTTGATCCTTCGTCACAACAAATTATTATTCTTACTGGCCCGAACATGAGTGGTAAAAGTGCATTGTTGCGGCAAACTGCACTCATTACTTTGCTTGCGCACATGGGCAGTTTTGTGCCGGCAGATGAAGGAAAAATTCCTTTAACCGACAAAATTTTTACACGTGTTGGTGCAAGTGATAATTTAAGCGGTGGTGAAAGTACATTCATGGTGGAGATGAATGAAACGGCAAGCATCATCAATAATATCTCATCACGCAGTTTGATTTTGTTGGATGAAATTGGAAGAGGAACATCAACCTACGACGGCATTTCGATTGCATGGAGCATCGCTGAATTCTTGCATAACTCATCCTGTGTTCCAAAAACCTTATTTGCCACACATTATCATGAATTGAATGAACTGGAAAATAAATTTCCACGCATCAAAAACTTTCATGTAACCAACAAAGAAGTGGGTAACAAAATAATTTTTCTGCGCAAGCTTGCGCCCGGCGGAAGTACACATAGTTTCGGTATTCATGTGGCAAAAATGGCCGGCATGCCGCCGCAATTAATTGATCGTGCTAATGACGTTTTAAAGCAACTGGAAGCAAAACAAGATGGCAATCATAACATCAACATAAAAAAAATTGCGACGCCGCAATTGCAGCTTTCTATTTTTGATGAACACTCTGCAACATTTGCAAACATCAGAGAATTATTAGAAAACATGGACATTAATCGGTTAACTCCTGTTGAGGCACTGATGAAGTTAAATGAAATAAAAAATTTATTGAAGTGATTTGTATTAATGTTTGAGTTGTTCTTTAAAATCAATCACCATAGTACTATCATTATTTCGCGCTAATACAAAAGCTTGTTTATTGTTGGTTAACTTAATTGGTTTTATCGAACGCACCTGTCCTTTTATAATTAGCCCATTTAATGTTGTTGCAACAAAGTTATCATTGCCTCTATTCAGCAAAATTGTTCCATAGTCAGCATCATATCTTCCCATTTGGATATTGTTGTTATAATAGTTTCCTCCCAATAAAATATCCGGAAGATTATCACCATTTGCATCAACAACAGTTGCGGTTCTATAGGGTGAAAGCTGTGTCTGCATGGGCATAGGTTCAGCTGTAAAATTCATCTTCCCGTCATTTATAAATATGGTATTATAAAACCAGTTTGCGGTTAATGTGGTAGATGATTTTAATTTTTCTTCAGAAAAAATATCACTTAAAGATGCTTTTGCAAAATCACCTGCATACAAATATTTCTTTTTAAGTGAAGGCATTTGCTTTTGCAGTTCGTCTTTATTAGCAAATGGTATTTCCTTATTTCCAAGATAATAACTTAGTATTTGTTCTTTGTTTCCATTATCATCAAAATCGTTGATGTATAAGCGGACAGGCTGCGCATCACTTGTTTTCAACCTGCTGTTCAATCCCAAATTTCCAGCAATCAAATCTATATCTCCATCATTGTCTATATCGCATGGATAAACAAAATTCCACCAGCCGTGTTTATCGGTAAGTGCTTTTTTTGTGAAATGACCATTATCATTAATAAAAGCAACAATGCCATCCCAGTCAAGTGAAATGATCAGGTCTTTATCACCGTCTTTATCAATATCAAACCAAACAGCATTCGTTATCATTCCAACATTTGATAATCCTTTGGCGTATTCATCGGTTACATCTTTAAATTTTCCTGTTCCATCGTTCATTAATAAGTAAGACTTTGGTATGTCACCATAGTGAAATGGCACAACCTTACTGGCAATAAAGAGATCAACATACCCATCATGATTAAAATCATAAGGCACAACACATGATTGTGTTGAGTAAATGTTGGAGAAAGCATCGTGTTTACGTGTAAGATTTCCTTTGCCATCATTCAAATAAACACGCGGCAATAAATTAGAATCTGTTCCGTAATATTCATTACCTCCACTCGCAATAATTAAGTCGGCATTGTCATCATTATTTACATCGGCCCAACATGCATCAACGTCTTCATAGATACTATCACGATCTAAAGCAGGTTCATTTGCTTTCACAAATTTTCCTGATAATGTTTGAATGAACACAGCAGGTTTATCCAGCTTTGAAGCGCCAACAAAAACATCATCTAATCCATCATGATTTATATCAGCAACAGCAAGCGCCGGACCTTCAGTCGAATTCATATGCGGTATCAAAGGTTCACGATCAAACTCCGGAAATTCATTTTCGTTATGCTTATAATTAAGGCCGACTTTCTGCGTGACATCTTCAACAGGCGTTGAAGGATTAACAGTATAATTTTTTAATTCATCGTAATTAAACTTTGCAAGGTTTGCGGTGTAGTTTATAGTAACAACTTTTCCTGTATCACTTTGCCAGTTTATTTTTTCATAAGAATTATCAGGCCAAATAACTACGATAGAATCAATACTTGCGTTTTTTAAACCGATATGCAAAGGAATTTCTGCACTTGATAAAAAACCGTGCAACGGAAATTTTTCGTAGGTCCTTATATCTTTTTTTGTAAAGACAAGCACCTTAGAACCTACAGCATTTATATTTTTAGGAGCGCCCTTTAGTTTAAGTTCAATAAAATCTTTTTGCTTACTATCATTGGATTTGTTTTCATAGATCATCGCCTCAGCATCAATATTATTTACAACGATATCCAGGTCACCATCACCATCAAAATCTGCAGCCAGTGCTCCATTTGAAAATGTCGGCTGATCATTTTTTATTGATGATGCAATATCTGTGAAAGCAAGTGAGCCATCGTTCTTATAAAACTTATTCGGGATTTTTATTTCAGGAAATTTATCGATCAGCGACATGTCTTTCGATTCTGCATTATTTAACCTTATATCCATTTGCACCTGGTCGTTTGAAACGTAGTTCACATAATCAATATCATTTAAACGCTTTGGAATTCCATTTGAAATAAAAAGATCTTTCAAACCATCATTATTAAAATCAACCCATAATGGAGACCAGCTCCAGTCAGTTGCTGCGATACCCGAATACAATCCAATCTCACTGAACACGCCATCGCCCCGATTGTATTGCAGGTTATTGCGTGTATATTGATAACTGTAGCCGTATTTTATTTTCTGCTGAAAAAGATCGTTTTCGTCTTCACCTAATGAACGCTTTAAGATATAAGGATCAGAAGGCAACATGTCCATGCTCACAATTTCCGGCAACGCATCGTTATTTATATCAGCCACATCAACACCCATTGTATATTGGCTTGTGTGCATAAAGCACGATGAATCTTCTTCTTTAAAAGTGCCATCATGATTATTAATGTACAAATAATCCTTCTCATGAAAATCATTACCAACATATACATCAGGCCAACCATCCATATTAATATCTGCAATAGAAAGGCCAAGCCCGTAACCTAAAACAGAACTGTTTATTTCTACTTTTGAAGTAACATCAGTAAAATGGCCATTGTCGTTTCTAAAAAAATGATCGCCTGAAACATCACTTTTTGTGTTAATCATTAAAGAACGAACACCAAATGTTCCGTTTTGATGAATAGAATGATTGAGCAGATACATATCAAGATCACCATCACCATCATAATCAAAAAAACCCGCTTGTGTACTGAAGCCGGAAAAATCAACACCCATTTGTTTTGCATCATCTTCATAGTATGGCACACCATTTTTATCAATGCCTTTGCAAATCAAAAATTCATTATGGCTATTTAAGGTTTCATATTTTCCAACACGACAAACATATAGATCGAGTAAGCCATCATTATTGATATCGACAACAGAAACGCCGGTGCTCCATCCGCCATCGTTTGGAATATGCGCTTCGTCAGTTACATCTTTAAAATGCATATTGCCTGTATTGAGGTATAATTTATTCTGGCCCTGGTTTGAAGCGAAGAAGAGATCAATCAATCCATCGTTATTAAAATCACCAGCGGCGACACCGGCACCGTTATAAAAATACATGTAGTGAAAAACATTAAACTGGTTTGTTGGCGTAAGCTTGTTAATAAAATTTAAGCCGGTTGTTTTTCCGTCAAGCACTTCAAACGCAGGCGATGTTTTTGGCGAAGAACATGCTGCAAACAGCAACATGCATCCTAAAATATAAAGCTCATATTTTTTCAATTTTATCATAAACTGCGGAGCGATTGTTATGAGCTTTTTATCTGGATTAATTGTTATGAATTTTACACAAAACCGGGAAATCATCATTACGCAGAAATAACAGGTAACGTTTATTATCTGAATTAATTTCTTTAATATCTTTTATTTGCCCGTGAATCGCAAGTCCTGATCTTGTACAATCCAAACAAGTAAAATTGCCTTTGCCATCATTTAATAATACTGCTCCGAAACTTGCATCTAATCTTCCAAATTGCGGAAAGAAATTATCTTCATTGCCACCAATCACCAAATCAATTTTTCCATCATTATTTATATCAGTACAATTAATTGCATTCACAGAAGATATTTGGGCAAGTATTGGCAATTTTTGGATAGAAAAATTTCCATTACTATTATTAATCGCCACACATGAACTTGAATAATTAAACTGCTTTACTAAACTTTTACTTAGAAGTGCAGACGGAAATAAATCTTGTATAGATTTTTTTGCGTACTCGGCGTGTTGCAGGTTTTGTTTTTTTATTGATGGCACTTCATCCTGCAGATCATGCTTTAGAAAAACAGGAACATCTTTTCCATCAACAGTGCGTGTAAGAATTTTATCTGTATTTCCGTTTTGATTAAAATCATTCACCCAAAGTTTTACAGGATTTTGCTTGTTTGGATTGAGATAAAAATTTTCGCCAATATTGCCCAATATCAGATCTTGTTTTCCGTCACCATTTACATCTGCAATGTTTACACTGCGCCACCAGCCAAACATATCAGACATGTTTGTTTTTATTTCCTGGAACTTGTTATTGTTGTATTGAAAAATTCTTGGAATCATCCATTCGCCGCAAACAACCAATTCTTTGTCACCGTTGCCAATAACGTCTGCCCATACCGCACCTGTTATCATTCCGATGTTTTCAATGCCAGGCGCTATTGCTTTTGTAACATCTGTAAAATGGCCTTTGCCATCATTTTGGAAAATGTAACTGCGCGGATCAACACCATAATTACGTGGTTCATTTCTTCCACCCACAAACAGATCAAGATCACCATCGTGATCAAAATCATAAGCAGTGGCAACAGCTAAATCCACTGCATTGTTAGGAAATGCGGACGCATCCAATGTAAAATTTCCTTTTCCATCATTTCTAAAAAATCTTATTTGTATTTGCCTGCTGTTTGGCGGACTATTATTTCCACCGGGACCAATAAACAAATCCAAATCGCCATCGCCATCAGCATCAAACAATAACACGGCTTCATCCTCAAAATCGGTAAACTGGCTAATGGCAGGTTCATCTTTTTTCACAAAATCACCATTCTTTGTTTGCAGGTAAATTTGCCCGGGATGATTTTGTGTTCCACCAATAAACACATCTGTTAATCCATCTCCGTTAACGTCTCCTGTTGATGCCTTGGGGCCTTCTCTTGAAAGCATTTCGGGCACATTACGTTCGTAATAAAAATCCACATAATTATCTTCAACATGTTTATCAAAACTTGATTTTATGGTATCAATTAAAATGCTTGAAGAAAGTGTTGGCTCATTATAAATATTTGCTGAATCAGGTTGTTGTATTAAATAAGTTGTATCAACAGAAGGATTGATGAATTTTGAAAAAGAAAGATTTGGCCAAACAATAACCATAGAATCTATCTTATTAAAATTTCCTAAGCCAATAATTTGTTTATAATCCACTGATGATTGAAATCCACGGCTCGGCATTATTGCCCGGCTAAGAATTTGACCTTTTACGAACAATTTAATACTGCTGCCAATTGCAAATGTGTTTTGCTTTTCGCCTTTAAGTTTTACAGCGATGTAGTGATTCTTATTAAGCTGACGTGCATTGTTTTTATATATGAAAGCTGGTCCATTTTCATTGTTGATTATAAGATCCAAGTCACCATCATTATCCAAGTCAGCATATGCAGCACCATTAGAAAAAGATGGTTGTGTAAAGCCCCAGCTTTTGCCAACATCCTGAAACATTAGGTTGCCTTCATTTTTAAAAGCCTTATTCACCATTGCATTCTGTGGAAGATGCGCAAGCACCTGGTCTACATTTTTCTGATTGTTTGATAACACCAATTTTTGTACTTCTTCATTTGCAAAAAAATCAACGAAGTCAAGATTGGTTACATCACGGTTTACACCATTACAAACATAAATATCGTTTAGACCATCATTGTCGGCATCAAACAGCAATGCTCCCCAACTCCAGTCTGTTGCAGAGACACCACAAAGATTTGCGACGTCTGAAAACGTTCCATTTCTATTATTTAACTGCAAGCAGTTCTTCATATATTGATAATAGAAATCTTGGTTTACTTTCTTGTGGAAGAGATCAATGTTTTCAAATGAACCTAACGTTTTCAAACGGTAATCATCCCGGGGCAGCATATCGGTTGTAAAAATTTCGGGATAACCATCGTTATTTATGTCAGCCATATCGGAGCCCATGGATGAAAGACTTGTATGCGAAAAACAGCTCTCAAAATCGTCTTTAAACGTTCCGTTCTTTTGGTTAATATAGCAATAATCGCGTTCATAAGAATCGTTGGAAACGTAGATATCGGGCCATCCATCATTATTAATATCACCAATAGAAATACCTAAGCCAAAGCTTATCAGTCCGCCGTGAATACCTGCATCTTTTGAAACTTCAGCAAAATGGCCGTTGTCGTTTCTATACAAATGATCACCGCCGCCCTTTAAAAAATCTGCAATTGGCCAATCTTTGTCTGGTAAATCGCGACGGTTTACATAGCCGAGATCATTGATAGGCATGGGGCTGTTATCAATCATAAAGCAATCAAGATCGCCGTCCATATCATAATCAAAAAAAGCAACCTGTGTTGTGTAAGCAGAAATATCTAAGCCATATTGTGCAGCTTCTTCAGTAAATGTGAGGTTATGGTTGTTGATATATAACTTGTTTCTCCTGTTGTGATCTTTCATGTGGCCGGCATTGCAAACATAAATATCAAGCCACCCATCATGATTGATATCAACCATTACAACCCCCGTGCTCCACATACTATCTTGCTTAACACCGGATGTTGCTGTAATATCTTTAAATTTAAAGTCGCCTTCATTAAGATAAAGCTTATTATCTCCCATGTTTGATGTGAAGAATACATCAGGTAAGCCATCATTATTCAAATCTCCAATAGCAACTCCACCACCGTTATAATAATTACGATATGTGAAACCGTTTTCAAGTTGACCATCTACTACCTTATTGTTGAAATTAATTCCAGTATTATTTTCTAAAGAAAACAGGGTTGTTTGTTTGGAATGACATGAGACAAGAGACACACTAACCAGCACATATAGCAGTAAAATACGCATACCTTAATAACACAAAATAAAAAAAGGCCATTCATTTAAATGACCTTTTTTTTAAGCTTAACAAATTAGATTTTAATATCCAGGATTTTGTTTAAGATTTGGATTGGCCGCCAGTGACTGGTTAGGCACAGGGAATAACAAATATTTTGGATCATCCGACGGTTTGTATTGCCACAAAACATTAAATACGCCAAAACGTATCAAGTTTGTCCTCCTGATAGATTCCCAATATAATTCTCTTCCTGTTTCAGCCAACAAAGTTGTTGGATCGTCAACATTACTTGAATTAACCAAAGCCATAGAAGGTAAAGGTGCAGCATGCCTGGCTGCTCTAAGTTCGTTAACTAACTTTAATGCACCCGCATCATCACCTGTTCTCTTTTTAGCCTCTGCAACCATAAGTACAACTTCGGGATATCTTATTAACATTAACCAGTTTCCTGAGTTAGCTGAATAGTAAGCTCCAACGGTTGAAGTGTCTGGATGATCTGAAAAATCGGGAACATATTTCGCTACTCTTATGCCTGTAACTTCAAGGTTAGAACCATGTTCTTGCATGTCTTGTGCAATTTGAGGTTCAAATGCCAGGGGTTTACCGTTTCTATCTTTTAATGGCTTTCCACTTTCGTCATATTGCTGGCCTATTAACATTCCAGGGCGGATGCCTGAATATGGAGTAGAATTCTTATTCTTTCTAATTCCAATACGGTCGTCCAATGATGAATCTGCCCATGTTTCAGTAGCAGTTTTTGTTGCTCCAAATGCGTCATAAAAATCACTTACAGTTGAAAAACCGTTCCAGCCTGCATTTGGCGCCGCCTTACGATATTCATTATAATGAAAGGTCATCATCCAGCGTGCATCAATCCCACTATTATTGGCGCTTACACCCGAGTGGTTCGGATAAGCAAATATTCCTTCTGTAGATGTAATTCCCGCAGTGAAATTGTCAAAGTATTCGGACATATAAGAGTATTTGCCGCTGCTCATAATGTCATTGCCCAGTGTAATCACTTGCTGCATGTCGCCAGCATCGAACGTTGGGCTTTGACGATTATTGAAAGCTCCACGATTCAGATAACATCTCATTAAAAGCGCCTTAGCGGCATCAGGATTAGCTTTTGTCATATCGTTTTTGCTGTCCAGGTCCGGAAGAATCGCATTAAGTTCACTTATAATAAATTGAACTGCACTGTCACCGGAATAAACTTTTGGAGCGTTCAATAAATTATCCCCTGGGTTTCTAAAAGGAAATTGACCGAATAAATCTAAAAGATAATACAAAGAATAAGCTCTTAAAAACCTCGCTTCTGCAGCTTGGGAAGCAGAAGGATTAAATGCCAACACATTGGTAGCATCAAAATTTAGTTTATTCAACAAATTGAATGTTTGAAGAAGCTGATCGTGGTCAGCATTCCAGGTGTGATTATGGATAACCCGCCAAACACCATTATCATCCCAGTCACCACCTCTGGTTGGAACCAAAGACTCATCGGTAGAATTTTCCTCCAGCGAAAATACTCTGTCCTGACCGGTGAAAGGAGTGGCCAAATCAGCATAAGCACCTTGCAATATTAACCCTGTTCCAGCAGCGCCTAAGCCGGTTGATGTTTGTTGATTGGTAAAATTATTACCTAAATTTTCATCCAGTTTTGTACAACCGCAAGCCAGTAGCACAAAAGAGAAAAAAATTGCAGTATTCTTGTTTAACATATGACTAGTTTGTTATTATAATGAAAAATTAAAGCCAAACGTGATAATCCTTGGTGTTGGATAAGGAATATATTCAATTGATCTTGATGGATAACCATTGTTGCTTTTGTCGATATTTACTTCAGGATCAAATCCTGTGAACTTAGTAAGTACAAAAAGATTTGTTCCAGAAACGAAAATGCTTAGCTCCTTAACATAGTTACCAATAGCACCCACATCGTATCTCAAAGTTGCATTTCTCAGTTTAAAGTAATTTCCACTTTCCAAAAATCTTGTTGATGCACCAACGCTACTGCTTGGACGTTCAGCAGAATTATATGCCGCTTGATCAACGTTTCTACCTTGTTTAATACCAGACAAGTTAGTAACAGATGTAGCAGTATTGTTATATATCACATAACCTCCAGCTCCACCTGCATTCACCACTAGTGAGAGTTTATTAAATCTTAGCGTTGTACTGAAACCATAAACTGTATGTGGATTAGGATCACCTGCAAAGATTGGGTTTTCACTTGTAAGAGGCATTGAATCAAGACCTACCTGGTTTCCGTTCTTATCAAATCCGCCAAACGGTTTTAGATAAAATTCATTTACTGGTTGATCATTAGTTATTATTTGAGACAATGTTCCGGATACGCCCTGTCCGCTTATCTGGCCGGTTAAGATTTGGAGAGGTGTATGAGTTCCTGCAGCATAGAAATTAGTTAACTTGTTATCATTATTGGCTATGTTAAAGCTTAAATCCCAGCTAAAGTTTTTCTTATTAATAATATTCGCCCCAACTAAAAATTCAAAACCTTTATTAATCAAATTAGCAGGAAGATTTATGTAATAAACAGATGCAGGAGCTGGTTGAATTGCAGTGCTTTGAAACAAAATATCACTGGTATTTTTGTTATAATAGTCCAAGCTTCCATAAAACCTGTTATTAAGAATGCTATAGTCCAAGCCAAAGTTATATGAATTTGTTTTTTCCCACCTTAAATCTGGATTAGCTACATTAACCTGTCCAGCGGTATTATAAGCTGAGAATGAAAATTGCTCCTGAGAAGCACCGGCCGGGAATTCCTGGTTACCAGTTATACCCCAGGAAGCTCTTAATGCCAATGAGGAGAATACTGTATTATCCTTCATAAAACCTTCGTTGGTAATTATCCATTTGCCGCCAATAGAAGGGAAATATCCATATTTATTGTTTGCTCCAAATTTGCTTGAACCATCAGCCCTTATTGTACCTGTTATAAAGAACCTGTCAAGAAAATTCAAATTCACTCTTCCGAATACTGATTGAATTTCGGTTGTAGGTTCTACAAATATGCCTGGCAAATTTTGAGTTTTACCGTTCTGCAAAACATCTGTGTAATTAATAGGAACAATGCTGTTCTGATCGAGGTTAAAGTTAAATCCTAAAGCCGAGAAATTTGCATTTTGATAATTTGTCTTCCAATATTCAAATCCGGCTACGGCATCCAATTTTATATTGCTCGTTAAATTAGCATTATATGATAAAGTGTGCTGGAAATCCTGAGATGTTAATGCAGCTGTTGAAGTAACACCAAAACCAGCACCTGTAATTGGACTGAGACCTTGCAACCATCCATCGATGTTTGTAGCCCTGGAGCCAGTTGAATGATTTATTGCATATAAAAATTTATACTGCAAATGTTTTAATATCTGATAGCTGGCAGATATATTTCCAAGATAAGTATTGGTGTTTGCTATATCAGAATATCCCGCTAAAAGAGCTAACGGGTTGCCTGATCCGTTAGTAGGAAAAACATATTGCCCATTAGCATCTGTAAACTCCGTTGTTGGGTTCCATTGTAAAGCAGAACTAATTAAATTACCCTGAGAGCCTGCTGTATTAGAAACCAGCGGGGTGTTTTCGGTAATATGACCTGCGATCAAACTGAAATCGATGCTTAATTTTCTATCAAGGAACTTATATCCTCCAGAGAAGGTTCCTATATACTTATCAAGCTCAGAATTTTTTATAAACCCTTCCAATCCTGACCCCAAAAATGAAGCACGGTAATGCGCATCTTCATTCCCGCCGCTTAAAGCCAAACTATAAGTTTGCGATAAAGTACTCTGGGTAATGGCATCTAACGCATCAACAGAAGAGCCATGATCTAATGAATTGCTAAGCGTATCCAATGAATATTTATGTAAACCGTCCCTGAATTGACCAGCATCTAGTACCTCAAACCTTTTCATATAACCTGCATCAAATCCAAATTGGGTTCCTACACTTAATCTTGTTCCCTGTATTGTTGACTTTTTTGTTGTTATAGCGATAACACCGTTTGCACCTCTTGATCCATAAATGGCCGCAGCAGAAGCATCTTTTAATACGTCTATTTGGGCAATGTCATAAGGATTAATATAAAGAAGTGGATTATCATCCGGAGTGGTACCAAAACCGCCGGTACCCAAGTTTACACTCGGCCTCGCCGTTCTGCCGTCAAGAGGAACCCCATCTACAACATAAAGAGGATTATTAACTGCGCGAATAGAGTTATTACCTCTTATTTTAATTGTTGTTGCACTACCAGGCATACCGTTATTATTGGTAACTTCTACACCCGGAATTTTGTTTTGCAGCAATTGATCAGGAGCATTAACTACGCCCTGATTGAAATCTTTTGCTTTTAACGATACTACAGAACCTGTAACATCCTTTTTTTGCGCAGTTCCATAACCAATAACAACTACATCCGTAAGGCTTGAGTTGTCTGGCTTCAAACTAACACTAACATCAGATGAAGATGAAATATCTACATCCTGTGCTGCATAACCAACAAATGTTACGCTCAGTGTAGTAGTTGAAGAAGGCACAGTGAGCTTAAATGCACCAGATGCATCTGTTGTAGTGCCGGTTTTACCTCCTTTAATCACTACAGAAGCACCAACAACGGCACTTCCTTTTTCATCTGTAATTTTTCCTGTAACGGTTTTTTGAGCCTGCACGATATGTGTTAATAACAACAGTATCGGGCATAAAATGAGTGCTTTTAGCAATCGGTTTGATGTCATAATACAAGCAGTTTAAAATTTAAACAAGCGAATTAAATGTAAATATATATGCAAGAGTGTAATTGTTACACATTTTGTTAAAAATATTTTTTAACGCTTGCTCAATTCAAGACAACTGGTTTTTTACAAAAGCTGCTTGTTCTTTAAATTACTTATAGTTAAATATCAGTTTGTTATACAGCAAAACTTTCTCCGCACCCGCAAGTGCGTGATGCATTTGGATTTTTAAAGAAGAATCCTTTCCCATTTAGGCCATCAGAATAATCAAGTTCTGTATTTAAAAGATAAAGAAGGCTTTTTATGTCTGTAACAAGTTTTATTTGTTCCATTTCGAATACCTGATCTTCTGATTTAAGCTCATTGTCAAAATCGAGCTTATAGCTTAAGCCAGAACATCCACCACCAACTACTGAAACGCGCAAGAAATAGGGCCCATCTTCAATACCCGCCTGCCTCATTAGATCAATTGCTTTCAATTGTGCTTTTTCGCTTGCTGTTATTCCTTCTGTAAGTGTATCCATATTCTTTGAATTAAATAAATACATTGCAAAGGTAAATTACATTTCTAACATCCATGTGGAGATTTAATGACATAACTTTTCTTTATTAAATGCATCGCGATGAAATATATAGATCACATCGGTATCGCCGTTAAGAATGTTGAGTTTTCAATTTCTCTTTTTGAAAAATTGCTTAATACTTCGTGTTATAAAAAGGAAGTAGTACCAGGCGAAAATGTGATCACAGCTTTTTTTAAATCGGGAGAAACAAAAATAGAATTGTTACAAGACGAAAAAGAAAATGGGGTTATTAATAAGTTCATCGAAAAAAGAGGAGAAGGCATTCATCACATTGCTTTTGAAGTTGAAAATATTTATGATGAAATCAAAAGACTTAAGGAAACAGGTTTTACCGTTTTAAACGAAACTCCCAGAAAAGGAGCAGATAATAAACTGGTGTGTTTTCTACATCCTAAATCTACAAATGGCGTATTAATTGAATTGTGTGAACGGATTAAAACTAACACGGCATTATAAAATAATTTTGGATGCGCATCATAACAGAATAATCCCATCTACAGTCCGAGTTTCTCAATTGCTGACTGAGCAGCTACCTGGCTCGCATCCTTTTTATTATAACCTTTTCCCTGCGCTAAGATGTCTCCATCCAAAACAACAGCTATTGTAAATATGCGCCTGTTGCCTTCCAATTTTTCCTGTATTGTTTCAAACTCAAGTTTTTTACCATTCTTGCTTGCCCAGCCAATCAACCTGTTTTTTAAATTGATGTCTATGAGCTCAAGATCATCAACAAATACGTATGGTAAAATAATTTGCCTCACTATCCATTTCTGAGTTTTCTTATAACCTTTATCCAGATAAACGGCACCTACTAATGCTTCTAGCGTGTTTCCAAATATTTGGCTGCCTTTAAGGAAATTATCAAACTTGTTATAAAGCGTTAACTTTTTAATCCCCATTTTTAAAGCAATTTCGTTTAGTTGCTGGCGGTTTACCATTTTGCTGCGCATTTCTGTAAGAAAGCCTTCGCCTTTATACGGGTAGCGCTTAAATAAATAATCTGCGATTACAGTGCTAAGTACTGCATCACCCAAATATTCAAGACGCTCATTATTTTCGTCTGCATTTTCTTTAAATGAGCGATGACTTAAGGCCGTATAATACAATGAATAATTACCAGGACTTATTCCCAGGACATTTTTAAGCTGCCTTCCCAGTTGCCTGGTGCTTTTTGATTTAAGCCAAAATTGTGTCAAGCCAGAAGTTTATGCAATGTATTGCTTTAAAATAAGTGATGCATTGTGACCGCCAAAACCGAAACTGTTGCTAAGTGCTGCTCTTACGGTTCTATGCTGCGCTTTGTTGAATGTAAAATTTAAATCTGCATCAAATTGGTCATCATCAGTAAAATGGTTTATAGTCGGTGGTACAATGTTTTCATTTATACTTTTGATACAGGCGATTGCTTCTACGGCGCCTGCTGCGCCTAAGCAATGCCCGGTCATTGATTTGGTAGAGCTGATATTGATATTTTTTAAGTGACTGCCAAATATATTTTGAATGGCTTTTATTTCCGCTAAATCACCCAACGGAGTCGAGGTGCCATGAGTGTTTACATAATCAATATCTGAGATTGGCATATTTGCATCATCGAGTGCTGCAAGCATTGCCTTTTTAGCGCCTAAGCCTTCCGGGTGAGGTGCGGTTATATGATATGCATCTCCGGATGCACCGCCACCGCCTATTTCTGCATATATATGTGCATTTCGTTTTAACGCATGATCGAGCCTTTCTAAAATTAAAACACCTGCACCATCGCCTATTACAAACCCATCTCTGTCTTTATCGTAAGGCCGACTTGCAGTTTTAGGGTCATCATTACGTTCGCTTAACGCCTTCATAGAACTAAAACCACCTAGGCCCGCTTCGCAAATACTCATCTCCGCTCCGCCGCAAAGAATCATATCTGCTTTATTTAATCGCAATTGATATAATGCCTCGATAATTGCATTGTTGCTGGAAGCACATGCACTTACTACGGCAAAATTGGGTCCGCGTAAATTATGGCGCATAGAAATATAGCCGGCACCAATATCAGAAATTATTTTTGGTATGAAGAAAGGAGAGAAACGCGGCGTTCTGCCACTTACACCGTAGCTAACACATTCTTCCTGGAAACTTAAAAAGCCTCCTATACCGCTGCTGAAAATTACACCAAAACGATCAGGATCATAGTTATCGCTTTTGAAGCCTGCATCACTCATTGCCTCATCGGAGGCCGCGATTCCAAACTGAACATAAGGATCCATCTTCTTTAAATCCTTCCTGTCAATGTAGTTTAGTGGATCGAAGTTTTTGATAGGACACGCGAATCGTGTTTTAAATTTTGAAGCATCAAAACTTTTAATATAGTCACCTCCTGATACGCCGTTAATTAAAGATTGCCAATAATCGTTCACATTATTGCCAATTGCAGTTAAAGCCCCCAATCCTGTTACTACAACACGGTCGTAATTTGACATATAAAAGGTTTACGCGAAAATCCGCCTGAAGTACATACTACAGGCGGATTTGAGAATTACTTAAAGGCTAAAATTATTTTGCGTGCTCTTCAAGATAAGTTACAGCCTGGCCAACAGTAGTAATGGTTTCTGCCTGTTCATCAGGAATAGAAATATTAAACTCTTTTTCAAATTCCATAATCAATTCAACTGTATCTAAAGAATCGGCCCCGAGGTCATTTGTAAATGAGGCTTCATTCGTTACTTCAGCTTCTTCAACACCTAGTTTGTCAACAATGATCTTTTTAACTCTTGTAGCTATGTCTGACATTTTTAAAAGTTTTGTTACGCGGCAAAAATATAATTTTTACTTAAAAATAAATTTTTTATACCGTTTTTGTTTCACTTTTATTCAGCCAAAGTTTTGTTACAGTAAGAATACTTTCTTTAATCAATTTTATGTAATTTTCTTGCTCTTAAAAGTTCCCCGTATGGCTGTAAAACTAATTGATCACGGATCTCACGATTATGAACTAATGATTGCATTAAGACAAACTCTTTTAAGAAAACCGTTAGGATTATCTTTTAATGATGAAGAATTAAAAGAAGAAAAAAATGATATTTTAATAGGTTGTTTTGATGATGATAAATTGGAAGGTTGCTGTTTGCTAACACAAACCTCAAATGATACGTTACGTTTACGGCAAATGGCTGTTGTTTCAGGCTTGCAGGGCAAGGGGATAGGAAAGGTTTTATTACAATTTGCAGAAAACATTGCAAGGGATCGGAAGTTTAAAAAAATTACTATGCATGCCCGAAAAACTGCAACAGGCTTCTATGAAAAATTAGGCTACAAAATAACCAGTAAAGAATTTGAAGAAGTAACTATTCCACACTACATCATGGAAAAAGAACTGTAAACTATTTTCTTTGCTTCACATGTTCGTTAAGCAAACTTCTTATCTGCTTTTGATCTTCTGTTGCAAGATTATCTTTTGGTACGATAAAAAAAGATTTAGTCGAAAAGTATAAATGAAAAAAATAAGGTGTTTCAAAATAATTAGTAAACCTGTTCCATTGCCATTCCACTCTTCCTTTATCATTTTCAAGTGCTATATATGTTGGCTGAAAATAGATAGTAAACTTTTCTCTGAAAGTTTGTGAACGCTTATATACTGCGCCCGGCATTAAATACCAAAACGCAATAAGAAACAAGAACCAAATAGCAGCACCTAATAAAAAAGGTTCTGGTCTTATTTTATTAGTGAAATAAAAAACACCTGAAACAACATCAAATAATAAAACAACAATAAATAATATGCGGATTTCTTTTTGCGCAATAAAATGATAGCGTAATGCCTGCAGTACTTTTTTTTTGTTGTAAGAAAAACTAAAGTGCATTAATTAAACCGTAAAAGCATTTTTAAAAATCGTGATATAAATTGTTGAGACTTGTCTTTATGCCAAAACTGAAATAAAATTCCGAGTCATTTACAACAGTTGATTTTCTGCTGCGATAAGCGGCACTTACTTCAATACCTAACCTGTTTGATGGATTTATAAGATAACCTGCCGTAAGCTGGTTGTATGAATATTTTGTTTTGATGCCTTGCATAGTTTTTACACCAAACTGTGGTATATTGGCTTCGCCTCCCCACAAATCTTCACCATTGTTATATGAAACGCCAGGATTCTCTCCGCGGATCGTATATAAGTTTTCAAGCACAGCATACCAGCGATTGTTGCTGTAATTAAATATTGATATAAACTCATTAAAGTTTGCACCAAACGGATCTGTGAGTGACTGGTAATAATTGGTATAATTCAAGCTAATGTTTCCGCCAACACCATGACCATAGGTATATGGGCGAACGCCATTCCATTCCACTCTCCACGATAAACCTGTAACGCTAAAAATATCTTTATTCCAAATACCTAATTGCAATGCATACTTATTGCCAAAAAATTGTGAGTGATGTTCTTTCGATGTTTTGAGATTTAAATCATCCAGCGCAAGCTGTCCATAAATATATCCGTTCTTATAAATTTTATATTTAAGATTGAAGCCAATCATTGCATTATCCGGCGAGCCAACAGTAAACTCTAACGGTCTTGTAAAGATCAACGGATTCAAATATTGAACATCGCTTTCCAGCACATTGGGATCCTAAGCTTAGAATTCCACGTGGACAAGTTGTCGCG
>JADMIO011575529.1_pt1 | contig 121539 bp, 120 predicted proteins | sample 8958161 | NCBI WGS metagenome assembly JADMIO01 (sample SAMN16585339, study PRJNA669376) | soil metagenome | isolation source: Crop rotation soil | place: USA: Cullars Rotation, Alabama | collected 2011 | reverse complement strand
CGACTTCAAGTCACGTGAATTCCAAGCTTCGGATCCCACTGTGCTGGAAAGGGGTCAGAAGCAGGGCGTTTGCGCCCATGCGGGCCGCGGCCGCAGCGGCTTCACAGCCGGCGTGCCCCCCTCCAATCACGATTACATCCCAGCTGGACAAGGCGAAATCCGACGAAAAACGCCCCCGGCGGGCGGGGGCGGACTGTTAGGGGGATATAGCACTTCGCGCGAGAGGGGTCGAATCCTGCGATGTCACGTGGGCTCGTGTTTCACGTGAAACATCACTTGCCGATGCAGAAGCTGGCGAACACCACATCGAGCACATCCTCGGCGTCGATACGTCCCGAAACCCGGCCTAAGGCCCGCGCGGCGAGCCGGAAATCCTCAGCGGCGAGTTCCGGGCCCATCGCCAAGGCGTCCAGCGCCCGCGCAAGATGTTGTCGCGCCTCCGACAGCCGCAGCCGATGCCGCTCCCGCGTTACAGACGGGAAATCGGCGCCGCTGAGGTCGGCGACGACCCGCTGCTCCAGTCGCGTGACCAGCGCGTCGAACCCCGCCCCCGTGGCGACACTGACGGGCAGAGTCTCCGCCCCCAGCGCGCTCGCTCCGGCCTCCGCCACTGCGCCATCAGGGCCAGCGCCCAGATCCGCCTTGTTCAGCACCAGCAGGTCGCCCCTGCGGGCGAGCTCGGCCGCCTCGCTCCAGGCGCCATCACCCGCCGAGGCGTCAACCACCCAGAGCCGCAAGGCCGCGTCCTGCGCCCATGCCTGCGCGCGGCGCACCCCCTCCGCCTCGACCAGGTCGTCGCTCACCCGCACGCCAGCGGTATCCGCGATCAGGCAGCGGAAGCCCGCCACGTCGAACGTCGCCTCGATCACGTCGCGGGTGGTGCCGGGGACGGGCGTGACGATCGCCGCCTCGCGCCGGACCAGACGGTTGAACAGGCTGGACTTGCCGGCATTGGGGGCGCCGATCACGGCGATGCGGTAGCCGTCACGGACGCGCTCCCCGCGTGACGCCTCGGCAAGGGCCTGGTCCAGCTGACCGATCAGCGCGCGTGCGCGCGGGCCGACGCGCTGGGCCAAGGCGTCCGGCAGGTCCTCATCGGGAAAATCGATCTCGGCCTCAATCAGGGCCAGACATTCAATCAGCTCGGCCCGCCAAGCCTCGTAGCGCCTTCCCAGCGCCCCGCCCAGCTGGTCAAGGGCCTGACGCCGCTGAGCTTCGGACTCCGCGTCCACCAGATCCGCCACGGCCTCCGCTTGGGCAAGGTCAAGTCTGCCATTTTGGAAGGCGCGGCGGGTGAATTCCCCCGGTTCGGCAGGCTGCAGCCCCAACTCCGCCAACCGCTCGGAGACCGCCTCGACCACGGCGCGTCCGCCGTGCAGGTGCAGTTCCGCCGCGTCCTCGCCCGTGTAGCTTGCCGGCCCTGGAAACCAGAGCACCAGGGCCTGGTCGAGCACCGCCCCATCGGCGGCTTTCAACGGTCGCAGGCCGGCGTGGCGGGGCTTAAGCCCGTCCCCTGCCATGGCCTTCAGTGCGGCGGCGCATGCGGGGCCGGACAGGCGGATCACCGCCACCGCAGCCCGGCCGGGCGCGGTGGCCAGGGCGAAGACCGTATCGCTCACCGCTTAGTGGAGCCGGCGGCCCCCGACGTGGCGGCGGTCATCAGGTTGCGGAACTGATCCTGCGCCTGCAGCCCGAAGGCGGTCCAGGTCTTCATCAGCTCTTCCGGCTGGAGCGCGGCGATATTGGCGTCGAGCCGCTTCTTCATTTCCGAGACCAGATGGTCGTTCAGCGGCTCCACGTCCGGCAGCCCCATGAAGGCGCGCGCTTCGGCCGGGGTGCAGTCGATCTCGATCTTGACATTCATGGCTTCGACCCTGTCCTAACCCAGCCTGTGTTGCGCCAATCCACGCCGCGCGCCTAGCCCCCGAGAGCCCCGAAAGCCCCGAAAGCCCCGAAAGCCCCGAAAGCCCCGAAAGCCCCCAAGAGAGCCTGAGGAACACGCGATGCCCAACGAACGCTGGACGATCAAGACTTCAGACGGCGAATTCGGCGCCTATGTCGCCAAGCCTGAGGGTCAGGGCCCCTGGCCAGCCATTGTGGTGATCCAGGAGATCTTCGGCGTCAACAAGGTGATGCGCGACACCTGCGACCGGCTTTCCGCCGACCTGGGCGCCCTGTGCGTCTGCCCGGACCTGTTCTGGCGGATCGAGCCGGGCATCGATATCACCGACCAGTCCGAAGCCGAGTGGAAGCAGGCCTTCGCCCTCTACAACGCCTTCGATGTCGACAAGGGCGTCGAGGACATCGCCGCTACCATCGCCCAGGTCCGCGAAAGCGGCCAGACCAACGGCAAGGTGGGCGCGGTCGGCTTCTGCCTAGGCGGCTTGCTGGCCTTCCTGACCGCCACCCGCACCGATGCGGACGCCAGCGTTGGCTACTACGGGGTCGGGGTCGAGAACCACCTGGGCGAAGCCGAGCGGCTGCACAATCCGCTGATGTTGCACGTGGCCGAGGAGGACGGCTTCTGTCCCAAGGATGCCCAGGCGCGCATCCTGGCGGCTTTGAAGAATCATCCCTGCGCCGAAATCCACACCTACCCTGGCTGCGACCACGCCTTCGCGCGGCCGGGCGGCGCCCACTGGAACGCCGACGCCGCAGCTTTGGCCAACGGCCGCACCGAGGCCTTCTTCAAGAAGAGCCTGGGCTGATGCGCGCGATCGAAGCCGAGAAGGCCGGCGGGCCGGAGGTGCTCCGGCTCATCGACGCGCCCTTGCCCGAGCCCGGCCCGGGCCAGATTCGAATCCGCCACGAAGCCATCGGCCTCAATTTCATCGAGGTCTACCAGCGGACCGGCCTCTACCCGATGACCTACCCCGCCCGGCTCGGCCAAGAGGCCGCTGGTGTGGTCGAGGCGGTCGGCGAAGGCGTGACCCGCTTCAAGGTCGGCGATCGCGCCGGCTTCGTCAGCGGCAGCAGCGGCGCCTATGCGGAGGCCAGCGTCGTGGCGGCCGACCGGGCGGTGGTGATCCCGACGGGCGTCGCGTCGGACATCGCCGCGGCGGCCCTACTCAAGGGCATGACCTCGGAGTTCCTGATCCGCCGGACGTTTCACGTGAAACACGGCGACGCCATGCTGGTCCACGCGGCCGCCGGCGGTGTCGGCTCGATCCTGACCCAGTGGGGCCATGCCCTCGGCGCGCAGGTGATCGGAGCCGTGGGCTCGCTTGAGAAGACGGAGCTCGCGAAGGCGCAAGGCTGCGATGCGGTTCTGATCTACGGCCAGGACAACATCCCTGAGCGGGTCAAGGCCTTGACGGGGGGCAAGGGCGTGCCGGTGGTCTACGACTCTGTGGGCAAGGCGACCTTCGAGGATTCGCTGTCCAGCCTGGCGCGGCGCGGCATGCTGGTCAGTTTCGGCAACGCCTCAGGCCCCGCGCCGGCGATCGAGCCGCTTCGTCTGTCACGTGGCGGCTCCCTGTTCCTGACTCGCCCGACCCTGTTCGACTACATCGCCACCACGGAAGAGCTCGACGAGTCCGCCGGCGCCCTGTTCGAGATGATCGGCTCCGGCAGGATCCGGATCGAGATCGGCCAGCGCTTTCCGCTTGAGCAGGTGCGCCAGGCTCATGAGGCGCTGGAGGGCCGCAAGACCACGGGCTCCACGGTGATCGTGCCGTAACTCGCCCGAAGTCGGCGCAGCAAAAAGGGCGGTCCGCTCAGCGCGGGCCGCCCTTTTCTATACTGCGCGTATCCAGTATCAGGTGTTCATGCTCTGGAAGAATTCGCTATTGTTCTTGGTCTGGCGCAGTTTATCCAAGAGGAACTCGATAGCGTCCTGCGGGCCCATCGGGTTGAGGATGCGGCGCAACACATAGGTCTTCTGCAGCACGTCTCTGGGCGTGATAAGCTCTTCCTTGCGGGTGCCGGACTTGAGCACGTCGATGGCCGGGAAGATCCGCTTGTCGGCCACCTTGCGGTCCAGGATGATTTCCGAGTTACCGGTGCCCTTGAACTCTTCGAAGATGACTTCGTCCATCCGCGAGCCCGTATCGATCAGGGCGGTGGCGATGATGGTGAGCGAGCCGCCCTCCTCGATGTTACGCGCCGCGCCAAAGAAGCGCTTGGGGCGCTGCAGGGCGTTGGCGTCGACGCCGCCGGTCAGCACCTTGCCCGAGGACGGCACCACGGTGTTGTAGGCGCGACCCAGGCGCGTGACCGAGTCCAGCAGGATCACCACGTCGCGCTTGTGCTCGACCAGGCGCTTGGCCTTCTCGATCACCATCTCGGCGACCTGCACGTGGCGGGTGGCGGGCTCGTCGAAGGTGGAGGAGATGACTTCGCCCTTCACCGTGCGCTGCATGTCGGTGACTTCCTCGGGCCGCTCGTCGATGAGCAGCACGATCAGGAAGCATTCCGGGTGGTTGGTCTCGATCGACTTGGCGATGTTCTGCAGCATCACCGTCTTGCCGACCCGCGGCGGCGCCACGATCAGGCAGCGCTGGCCCTTGCCGAGCGGGGCGACGATGTCGATCACCCGGCCCGAGCGATCCTTCAGGGTCGGGTCTTCCAGCTCCATCGACAGGCGCTGGTCGGGGTACAGAGGCGTCAGGTTGTCGAAGTGGACCTTGTGCCGGACGTTCTCCGGGTCCTCGAAATTGATCAGGTCGACCTTGACCAGGGCAAAGTAGCGCTCGCCTTCGCGCGGGCTGCGCACCACGCCGTCGACCGTGTCGCCGGTCCGAAGGCCGAAGCGGCGGATCTGGGAGGGGGAGACGTAGATGTCGTCCGGGCCGGGCAGATAGTTGGCCTCAGGGCTGCGCAGGAAGCCGAAGCCGTCCTGCAGCACTTCCAGCGACCCGGCCGCGGTGATCTCGACGTCATCGTCGGCCAGGGTCTTCAGGATCGCAAACATCATGTCCTGCTTGCGCATGGTGGAGGCGTTCTCGATCTCGAGCGCCTCGGCCAAAGCGAGCAGGTCGGTGGGGGACTTGTCCTTGAGTTCCTGCAGTGACATGCGCTGCGCCGCGGGTGCGGCCGATTCCTCGGACTCGAGGACGGTTTCGTCAGTCATGGATTTCACTCGTCGTCAGGCCGCGCCCATGGCGGGCCCGGCTCGGTTCGTCTGGTTTGCGCCGGAGCGCTGAGGGGATTGCCGACCTTAAAGGCCGCAGGCGGCGGCTTAGGGTGGCGAAGAGAAGGGCAGCGCGGGGAGCCCACGCCTCCCGGTCAGCGGAACCACAGCCCGCGGCTTGCGTCAAGCAAACGAGGCGTCGCGCCTAGCCGCCGAATTCCGTGGTGACGGCCAGGACCATCACGATCGCCGCCAGGAACGGTAGCTCGTTGACCATGCGCCAGTACTTCTCCGAGCGGGTGTTCTCGTGCCGCTCGAAGCGCTTGCGCGCCGCCATCAGATAGTGATGCCACCCGGTCAGGAAAACCACGCCCAGCAGTTTGGTCAGCATCCAGGGCCGGGTGATGAAGGCGCCGAGCGGTCCCCAAATCCCGTCGCCATAGCCGCGGCTGCGGATCCAGATCAGCGTCAAGCCCAGCACCCAGGCCACGACCATGGCCGGGTTCATGATGATCTTCAGGAGCTTGCGCTCCATGGTCGCGAAGGTCTCGTCCATCTGCGAGCCCGGCTCGGCGCGGGTGTGATAGGCGAACAGGCGCGGCAGGTAGAGCAGCCCCGCCATCCACGCGATCACCGCCAGGATGTGCAGGCCGCGGACCAGATCGTAGTAGTTCGCCATCAGTTCGCTCCCTTGGCCGGGCACTTTGAGAAGGCCTTGTCGCACCAGCGGCCCCCACACGCGGTCTCGACCTCCGGCGCGCGCGCCAACGCATCGGCCGCGATCTTGGCCAGGCTGCCGACGAAGCCGGGCTCCACGCCCAGGGCGGGCACGCGCACATAGGCCGGGCACCCCGCCGCCTTGGCCAGGGCGCCGTATTCGTGATCGAGTTCCACCAGGGTCTCGACGTGTTCGGACACGAACGCGATGGGGCAAACCACCACGCCCTTGCCCGCTTCGGCCGCCGCGGTGATCGCTTCCACCGTCGACGGCCCCAGCCATTTCAGCGGGCCGACGCGGCTCTGGTAGCAGACCTGCCAGTCCCAGGATCCGCCAAGGCGCGCGGCGATGGCGGCGGCGCCGGCCTCGATCTGAGCCTGATAGGGATCGCCGCCGGCGACGACCTTTTCCGGCAGGCCATGGGCCGAGAACAGCAGGCGCACCGGCTCGGGTCGCCCCGCGGTGGTCCAGGCGGCTTCGATGGCCTGGGCGTGCGCCTGAGCGAAATCGGCCTGATCCGGATAGCAGCACACCGCCCGGATCTCGCCGGGCCCCCGATAGGCCTCGCGCCAAGCTTTAAGCGAAGAGGCCGTCGTGGTGGTCGAGAACTGCGGATAGAGCGGCAGCAGCAGCACCTGGTCCGGGGCGAAGGCTTCCACCGCGCGGGCCGCGTCCGCGGTGAACGGCTTCCAATAGCGCATGGCGATGAAGCACTTCGCCTCGTAGCCGGGCAGGACTTCGGCCAGGGCCTGCTCGAGGGCGTCGGCCTGGGCTTCGGTTTCCTTAAGGATGGGCGAGCCGCCCCCCATCAGGGCGTAGTTGGCCCGGGCCGACTTGGCGCGCGTGGTCGAGATCAGCGCCGCCAGCGCCAGGCGCGCCGGTCCCGGGAGGTCGATGATCACCGGGTCTCGAAACAGGTTGAACAGGAACGGCCTGACCGCCTCGGGGCCGTCCGGGCCGCCAAGATTGAACAGCACCACCGCCAGCCGCGGCCGCCCTGCGCTCATCGACCGACGACCCGCTGCAGCACCTGCTCCACATGGGCGATGGGGGTGTCGGGCAGGATGCCGTGGCCGAGATTGAAGATCCAAGGCCCATCGCCCCAGGCCTCCAGCAACTCCTCGACGCGGCGATCGAGCGCCGGGCCGCCCGCGCGCAGCAGCAGGGGGTCGAGCGCGCCCTGGATCACGCGGCTCTTCTGCAGGCGGCGGCCGAGGTCCAGCGGCGCCGCGGTGTCCAGCGCCACCGCCTGCACCGGCACGGCCGCGGCATAGGCCTCCGCCATGGCCGCGGAGCCGCGCGGGAAACCGATCAGGGGCAACGTCACGCCCTTGCTCCGAAGCCGCTCGACCAGTTTGCGGTGCGGTTCGATCACCAGGGTCCGGAACAGGTCTTCCGGCAAGCCCTCCGCCCAGGATTCGAACAGCTTCAGCACCTGCGCGCCCGCCTTCGCCTGCATGGCCAGATAGTCGGCCGTGGCGTCCACCAGCACATCCAGCAGGGCCGCGATCTCCTCGGGCTGTTCGTAGGCGAAGCGGCGTGCGGCGGGGCGATCGTGCAGGCCTTCGCCGTCGAGCATGTAGGTCAGGACCGTCCAGGGGGCGCCCGCAAAGCCGATCAGGGCGCGCTCGGGCTCCAGGGCCGCGCGCACCCGCGACAGGGTCTCACCCACCACCGACAGGGCCTCGCCGGCCTGGCTGGTCTTCTCGCGCATCGCCTCGATCGCGGGCAACGGTCCGAGCTTCGGACCCTCGCCGGCTTCGAACCAGACGTCCTGGCCGAGCGCCTTGGGGATCAGCAGGATGTCGGCGAAGACGATGGCCGCATCGAAGGGGAGACGGCGCATCGGCTGCAGCGTCGCCTCCGCCGCCATCTCGGGGTTCAGGCAGAAGGCGATGAAGTCCGGCGCCTGGGCTCTGAGCACCCGGTATTCCGGCAGATATCGCCCGGCCTGTCGCATGAACCATACCGGCGGGCGCGGGCCTGCGCGCCCGTTCAGGACATCGAGAAGCAAGGGAGCGGAGCCATTCATTGGGGCCTCTTAGGACCTCAACCCCTCTCCTCTCAATCCCTAATAAGAAGAAGAAAAAATATAGAGGAGAGCAGTAGGAGCGGGGCGCCGCGGGGATAAGCGGCCCGGTGCCCAGGCAGGTCGGCGACGGCGCCCGGCTTGGTCCACGCCATGCTCCGGACGCGGACTTATCCTGTGGAAGACGGGGATCGTTAACCAAGCGTTAGGAATTCTTACCAAATCCCTAACGAACTTGGCCGCACGCCGCAGGCGCCGCCGCAGGGATGGCCCGCGCCTGTCCCCAGACCGGCCCGATCCGTGGCGAGCGGCCGAAACATCGGTGGATGGCGCTTATGCCCTGCGCACCCTGATCCCAGGTGCGCCGGCGCGCGGCCCGCGCTAAGGAAGTTCTCCACATCCGTCCCCAGCGATCCTCCCCGATCGTCCAGCGAAACATCCTCAATGGTCCAATCCGCCAGCCCGCGTTTCGCCACCTATTTTCATGTCCACCTCGTCTCGGATTCCACCGGCGAGACCCTGAACGCCATGGCCAAGGCGGTGGTGGCGCGCTTCGAGGGCGTGATTCCGATCGAGCACATCTACGCCCTGGTTCGATCGAAGAAGCAGCTCGAGCGGGTGCTGGAAGAGATCGAGTCCGCGCCAGGCGTGGTGCTGCACACCATCGTCGACAAGGAGCTCAGGGCTGAGCTGGAGGACGGCTGCCGGCGCCTGGACATGCCGACCATCGCCGCGCTCGATCCCCTGGTGGCGTCGCTGTCCCGCTATCTGGGCGCCGCCCTGACTACGCGGGTGGGCGTGCAGCACGCGCTGGACCACGACTATTTCAACCGCATCGAGGCCTTGAACTACGCCATGGCCCATGACGACGGCCAGGCCACCCACGATCTGGACGGCGCGGACGTGGTGCTGGTGGGCGTGAGCCGCACCTCGAAGACCCCGACCTCGATCTATCTGGCGCATCGCGGCGTGCGGGCGGCCAATATCCCCCTGGTGCCAGGGTCGGAGCCGCCGTCCTCGTTGTTCTCGCTGAAGTGGCCGCTGGTGATCGGCCTGACCGTTTCGCCCGACCGCTTGATCCAGATCCGCAGGAACCGCCTGCTCAGCCTCAAGGAAGAGCGGGAATCCGCCTATGTCGAAAGCGATTCCGTGCGCGACGAGACCATCCGTGCGCGGCGCCTGTTCGAGCGCGAGGGCTGGCCGACCATCGACGTGACGCGCCGCTCGGTCGAGGAGACCGCCGCGGCCGTGCTGAACCTGTTGGCCGAGAAGCGTTCCGGCCGTGTCGGCGTGCAGGCATGAGCCGGTTGGTTCTCGCCTCCAAGAGCGCCGCGCGCGCCCAACTGCTCGCCGGGGCCGGGCTCGACTTCGTCACCGTGGGCGCCGGCGTCGACGAGACCCCGATCAAGGCGGGCATGCTGGGCCGCGGCGCCTCGCCGCGCGAGATCGCCCGGGTCCTGGCGGAGGAAAAGGCCAAGGCGGGCTCGACCCGCCACGACGGCCTGGTGATCGGCGCGGACCAGACTCTGGACCTCGAGGGCGCCTTGATCGACAAGGCCGACAGCCTGGCGGAGGCGCGCCAGCGTCTCGTCGAGCTGCGCGGCCGCGAACACCGACTGCACTCGGGCATAGCGGTGGCCAGGGCCGACGAGCTGGTATTCACCCACGTCGAGACCGCCGTGCTCAAGGTGCGCGACTTCTCCGACGCCTGGCTCGACGCCTATCTGGAAAAGAACGGCCTGGAAGTGCTGGGCTCGGTGGGCTGCTACCAGCTGGAAGGCGAAGGCGTGCAGCTGTTCGAGCGCATCGACGGCGACTACTTCACCATCCTGGGCCTGCCGCTGCTGCCGCTGCTGGAGTTCCTGCGCCGCGAAAAGGCGCTGGACGCGTGAAGGCCCGGCTCCCAAGCGGCGGAGCGATGGTGGCGGGCGTCGTGGGGCGGCCCATCGCCCACTCGCTGAGCCCGGTGATCCATAACGCCTGGCTCGGCGCCGCCGGCCTGGACGCGGCCTATGTGCCCTTCCATCCCTCCGAAGACGGTTTCGAGCGCTTCGTGCGAGGCATGCGTGGCGGGGCGATCCGCGGCGTGAACGTGACCGCGCCGTTCAAGGAGCGCGCCCTGGCCCTGGCCGACGACGCCGATGCGGGCGCGCGCAAGGCGGGCTCCGCCAATCTGCTGCTGTTCCACGAGGACGGCGCCGTCGAGGCGCGCTCCACCGACGGCTTCGGCCTGATCGCGGCCTTCGCCGAACAGGCCAGGGGCCTGGACCTGTCCAAGGGGCCCGTAGCGCTCCTGGGCGCGGGCGGCGCGGCGCGGGCGGCGGCCGCTGCCCTGCTCGAGGCCGGCGCGCCCCAGGTCTTCGTGCTGAACAGGACGGCGGCGCGCGCCGAGGAGCTGGTGTTCGCCCTGGGCGAGACCGGACTTAGCGCCCACGCCCTGTCGGACGCCGAGCGGATCTTCGCCCAATCCAAGGTGGTGGTGAACGCCGCCGCCGGCGGACCCCTCCCGCCACTGGGCGCCCTGCCCGGGGACGCGGTGGTCATGGACATGAGCTACCGACCGCTGAAGACCGGCCTGCTTCAGGCCGCCGAAGCCCGCGATCTCAGGATCGTGGATGGGCTGTCCATGTTGATCAACCAGGCCATACCCTCGTTCGAGGCCTTTTTCGGCCGCCCTCCGCCCAAGGCGTTGAACGTGCGCAGCATAGCGCTTCGGGCGGCGGGGCTGGAGGAGCGCACGCCCAAGGCGGCCAACGCATGATCGTCATCGGCCTGACCGGCTCGATCGGCATGGGCAAGAGCACCACCGCGCGGCTCTTCGCCGAGGAAGGCCTGCCGGTGTGGAGCGCCGACGACGCCGTGCATGCGCTCTATGGCTCCGGAGGCAAGGCTGTACCGCTCGTGCGCGCCGCCTTTCCGGACGCGGTCAGGCAGGGGCAGGTCGACCGCGCGGCGCTTTCCGCCCTGCTCAAGACCGAGCCGGACGCTCTGGTCCGGCTTGAGGCCATCGTGCATCCCCTGGTCGCCCACGACCGCACCGAATTCCTGGAGCGCGCGAGAGCCTCCGGTGCCCCCGTCGCCATTCTGGACGTGCCCCTGCTGTTCGAGGTCGGCGCGGACGTCCTGGCCGACGCCGTGGTGGTGGCCAGCGCTCCGGCGCACATCCAGCGCGAACGCGTCCTGGCCCGGGAAGGGATGGACGAGGCCAAGCTGGCGGCGCTCCTGGAACGCCAGGTTCCGGATGCCCACAAGCGCGCGAAGGCGGACTTCGTCATTGAAACCCAGCACGGGATCGAACATGCCCGTGACCAGGTGCGCGCGGTGATCCGGGCGGTGACCGCCGAGGGCTTTAGGTCGCGCGCCCAGGTGCTGGACGAGGGCGGCGAACCCGCTCAATGATCGGACCATGGCGCGTGAGATCGTACTCGATACCGAAACCACCGGGCTGGACCCCCTGACGGGCCACCGCCTGATCGAAATCGGCTGCATCGAGGTCGAGGACCTGCTGCCGACCGGGCGCACGTTCCATCGCGTCATGGACCCGGAGCGCCTGATCGATCCGGAGGCGATCCGGGTGCACGGCATCACCGACGCCATGGTCAAGGGCAAGCCGCGCTTCCACGAACTGTGCGAGGAGCTGCTGGAATTCGTCGGCGACGCGCCGGTCGTGGCCCATAACGCCGCCTTCGACCGCGGCTTCGTGAATTTCGAACTGGAGAAGGCCGGGCGTACCATCATCCATCCGGAGCGCTGGATCGACACGCTGAAGCTGGCCCAGCAGCGCTTCCCGGGCATGTACAATTCGCTCGATGCGCTCTGTAAGCGTTTCAAGATCTCGCTGGCCGAACGCGAGAAGCACGGCGCGCTGATCGACGCCAAGCTTCTGGCCATGGTCTATCTGGAGCTGCGCGGCGGCAAGGAGCGCGGTCTGGACCTCGGCCCGCGCGCAGGCCGCACGACGGTCAGTGTTCAGGTCGAGACGGTCAGGGTCAGCTATGGAGCGCGGCCGCGCTCGCTCGCGCCGCTGTCCACCCCTGAGGAACGCGCCGCCCACGCCGTGTTCATCGACGCCACCTTCAAGGGCAAGGCGATCTGGGGCGACCTATCGAAGGCCGAGACGGAAGCGGCCTGAGCCGACTTCCGTCGTATTCGAACGATCAGGCGTTGCCTTCGACCGGCATCATGCCGCCTTCGGCCTTGCGGGCCAGGTAGATGGCGCCGAAGTCGATGGGCTCGACCAGGAAGGGCGGATAGAAGCCGCCGTCGCCTGAGCAGGCGGCGATGATCTGGCGCGCGAACGGGAACAGGTAGCGCGGAGCCTCGACCAGCAGCAGGGGCTCCATCTGGTCTTCCGGCACGCCCACCACGTGGAACAGGCCCCCGTAGACCAGCTCGATCTGGAACAGCGGGCCGTCGGCCACCGTCGCCTTGACCGACAACTGCATGTCGACCTCGAACAGGCCGTCGGGACGGCCGCGCGCGTTCATTTCCACGCCCATGTCGATTTCGGGCTTGCCCTCGACCCGCAGCGACTCCGGCGCGCGCGGGTTCTCGAAGGACAGGTCACGCACGTACTGGGCCAGCACCCGGAAACCCGGCGCGCCCGCCTCGCCGTTCTCGGCGTTCGGCGCTTCGACGTCGGTCATGTCTGGTTTCTCCTTCGCCGACAGCCCCGCCGGCGCCTATTCCACAAGAGCGGCGCTGCTATCACGCGGGCGGGCGACGCGCAACGCGACCCTATCCCCGCGACGCCGAAGGCCTATATTGCGTCGAAGTCAAAGAGTTCGGACCCCCATGACCTATGAAGTCGGCGCCATCCTGCTGTTCGCCATCGTCGCGGCCTTCGTCCTCTACAAGCTGTACGACGTCCTGGGCCGACGCGTAGGGCGCCAGCCCGAGGACGTGGAGCGCGACCTGCAGGTGCGCCAGGCGGCGGAGCCGCCGGCCCCGGCCGAGCCGGCACGCGTCGAGATCGGCGGCCTGGCGGCCCTGCGCTCCCGTGATCCCGCGTTCGATCCGGTCAAATTCCTTGAGGGCGCACGTGAAGCCTATCAGACCATCGTCAAGGCCTTCGCCGCCGGCGACCGCGCCGCGCTGAAGCCGCTGCTGGCCACCGCGGTCGATCGCTCCTTCGAAGCCGCCATCGCCCAGCGCGAGGCCGAGGGCCGCAGCCAGACCGCCGAATTCCTGCAGAGCCCTCGCGCCGACCTGGAGCGGGTGGATATCGACGGCGACCAGGCCCGGGCCCGGGTGCGCTTCCTGGCCGAGATCAGGACCCGTTCCAAGGGTCCGGAGGGCGAAGCGGTCGACGATCGCCGCACCGCCGAGCTCTGGACCTTCGAGCGCATGATCGGGGCCGCCGATCCCACCTGGCTCCTGGCCCGTGTGGAGGCCGCGGAGGCCTGATGAGCCGGCGCTGGGGGGCTTTCCTCTTGCTGATGGGGCTGGGCGGTTGCGCAACGACGCAGGCGCCGGGTGTCGGCCGCGAGGTCTACGGCCGCCCGCCGATATCCGGGCCCGCCCGCCCGCCTGCGCCCCCGACCGTTGGCTTGCCGCCTTCGGCCCTGCCCGCCCTGGCGGTCGCCGACCTGCCGGGCTGGCCCGAGGAGGATCACCTCGCCGCGCTGCGCGCTTTCCAGGCCACCTGTTCGGCCGCTCAGGAGCCGCGCGGGCGACGCGCCTGCGATCAGGCCCGGCGTATGAGCACCAGTGACGACCGTGACGCGAGACGCTTCTTCGAGACCCGCTTCCGAGTCGAGCCGGTTCCGGAGCCCGGCCTGCTGACCGCCTATTTCGCGCCCGAATACGAGGCGCGGGCCGAGCCGGACGAAATCTTCTGCGCTCCGGTCCTGGCCAGGCCCCCCGAGTTGGAGCGCGGTCCCGACGGTCGCTTCAAGCCCTGGCTGAGCCGCGCGGAGATCGAGACCGCAGGCGGCCAGGCCCTGGCCTTCATGCGGCCTGAAGACCTGTTCTTCATGCAAATCCAGGGCTCCGGCTACCTGGATTTCCCGGACGGGCGGCGCATGCACGCGGCCTACGCCGGCGACAACGGTCTGCCTTTCACCGGCATCGCCCGCCCCCTGCTCGACCGGGGCCTGATGAAGCCCACCGAGACCTCCGGCGAGGGCATCCGGGCCTGGCTGGCCGACCACCGGGGGCCCGAAGCCCAGGCGATCACCGACCTGAACGCGCGCTATGTGTTTTTCGCCCTCTCGCCCGACGATCGCGGCCAGCCCCTGGGCGCGGCGGGCCTGGCGCTCCCGGCCGGTCGCGCGGCGGCGGTCGACACCCGCCTGCACGGCTTCGGCGAACTCTTGTGGCTGGACGCCGAGGGCGGCTCGCTCAAGGGCGCCGCCCACGACTATCGCCGGCTCGTCGTCTCGCTCGATGCGGGCGGCGCCATCAAGGGGCCGGCGCGGGTCGATCTCTACATGGGCCGGGGCCCGGCCGCGGGCGCGGAGGCCGGGCGGGTCAAGCATCCGCTGAAGCTCTATCGGCTGGCCCCGGTGGATTGACGAGGCCCGCGGGCGCGCGGACAGTCGCGCCATGAATTCCCAGGTCGCCCGCAACGCCCTCGTCCTCATCGCCGTCGTGGCGGTAGGCGCGGCTCTCTTCTGGCTTAGGGACATCCTGTCGCCGCTGGCGCTGGCGGTGTTTCTGCTCATCATGATCGACGGCATCGCCCGGCTGATCGGCAAGTACCTGCCCAAGGCGCCGGCCTGGGCCGGGCTGACCGGCGCCATCGGGGTGATCGTCCTGGCCTTCATCGTCTCGGTCTGGATCCTGGTGGATGGCCTGCAGGGCTTCACCGCCGAACTGTCCGGCATCCATGCCCGCGCCAACGGCATCATCGCCGACGTGGCCGACCGCCTGCACCTGAAGGTCGCGCCCACGATCGATCAGCTTCTGACCCATCTCGACCCGCAGAAATACGCCGCGCCCCTGGCCATCGGCGTGCAGGGCGTGGCGTCGAGCGCCTTCTTCGTACTGATCTACCTCGGCTTCCTGATCGCCTCGCGCAGCGCCTTCGGAGCCAAGATCGCCGCCCTCTTCCCCACCGCCGGCGAGCGACGCGAGGCCAAGCACATCTTTGAGCGCATCCGCGAAGGCGTCGAAAGCTACGTCTGGGTGCAGACCGTGCTGGGCCTTCTGATCGCGGTCCTGGCCTGGGGCGTGATGACCGCCGTCAAACTCGACAACGCCCTGTTCTGGGCCTTCGTGATCTTCGTGACCGGCTATATCCCCATCGTCGGCGGTGCGATCGCGGTAGTGGCCCCGCCGGTCTTCGCCCTGGTGCAGTTCCAGAGCTACTGGCAGGCGGTGGTGCTGTTCGTGGCGCTGGAGGCGATCCTGTTCGTGGTCGGCAACGTGCTTCTGCCGCGCATGCAGGCCAAGAGCATGAACATCGATCCGGTCGTGGTCCTGCTGTCCCTGGCGTTCTGGGGCGCGCTGTGGGGTCTCGCGGGCGCCTTCCTGTCCACGCCGCTCACGGTGATGGTCATGGCCATCCTGGCGGAGTTCAAAGGCTCGCGCTGGGTGGCGGTGCTGTTGTCGGGCGATGGGGAGCCCTATCCGATGGAAGACACGGGGCCCGATCCCGCACCGCCGCCGAAGAAGCCACGGCGAAGCCGGGCTGCGGCTGCGGCCTGATTTGTTCCCTCGGTGAATTTCTTGTGACCCGGGGCACTTCCATCCGGGTTTCGCATTCCTACATTGGGTCTGACCGGTGATCCTCCCCCCGACACCGGCCCCAGGCGCCCGCCGCCCCGTCCCCCAGCAGTCGGCGAGCGCCCATATAGGAGTCCCCCGCTTCCCCCCTCGGGCGGACTCGAACATAGCCGCCGGACGCCTCCCCCCGCGTCCGGCGGTTTTGTTTTTGGCGGTGTTTTCACGCTCTGCGGCCGACCGCGCGGTCGGTTTTTCTAACGCCCACGGTTCCAACCGGCTCGGAAGCAAGGTAGCAGGACGCCACGGTTGATCCTTCGCGCGGCCGGTCTAGGCTCGCTGCGGACATTCGGGGAACTAGAGTTCATGGACGGCGCCGGCGCTCCGCAAACCCTGACCATCGATACGCTCAAGAAGGCCTTCGCCCTGGCGCTGGGCAGGCCCGGAGCGACCGAACTCGACCGGCTGGAGCACTCCTTCCTCGAACAGGCGCTCGCCGACTACGTCGCCGACGAGACCCCGGAGCTGAGCCCGGAAGACTTCGCTGTCGTGCTGGCCGACTTCTGGAAATTCGGCGAAGTGCGCCAGGGCGGCTCGGGCGCGATGCTGCGCCTGCGCCGCGGCGAGGGCGCCGGCGGGCGGCCGCTCGGCTATGACCTGCTCGAGATCGTGCAGGACGACGCCCCCTTCCTGGTCGACAGCGTCATGGGCGAGCTCGGCGAGCAGGGCGTTTCCGTCCGCGCCATGTTCCACCCGGTCCTGACCCTGGAGCGCTTCGGCGAGGGTCTGAGGCGGCCGCACGGCTCCAGTCACCGGGAATCCACCATCCTGGTGGTGATCGACGCCCTGACCGAGGATCAGAGGAACAGCGTCGCCGAGGGCGTGCGCCAGACCTTGGCCGACGTCCGCATGGCGGTGGACGACTTCAAGCCCATGGAACAGATGATGGCCCGCGCCATCGCCGACCTGGAAAAGGGCGTGTCCGGCCGCGATCCCGCCGAGGTGGCCGAGGATATCGCCTTCCTGCGCTGGCTGCAGGCCGACCGCTTCGTGTTCCTGGGCGCGCGCAACTACGAGTTCCCGCGCACCTCCGACGGCGCCTACGAGCCGGAAGAGCCGATGCCGCAGACCGAACAGGCGTTGGGCGTGCTGCGCGACCCGAACCGCCCGGTGCTGCGCCGGGCCCACGAGCCGGCGGTGCTGACCGCCCAGATCAGGAAGCAGCTCGACCTGGGCGAACCGGTCACGGTGGCCAAGTCGAACCTGAAGTCGCGCGTGCACCGCCGCGTGCACATGGACTATGTCGGCGTTCGCCGCTTCGGGCCCGACGGCAAGCCGGCCGGCGAGATCCGCTTCGTCGGCCTGTTCACCGCCGAGGCTTACGACCAGACCGCTTCGGACGTGCCGCTGATCCGCCGCAAGGTGGCGGGCGTTCTGCGCCGCGCGGCCTACGCCCCGGGCAGCCACAACGAGAAGCGGCTGAAGAACATCGTCGAGAACTATCCGCGCGACGAGCTCTTCCAGATCACCGAAGACGACCTGCTGCGCATCTCGACCGGCATCCTGCACCTGTTCGACCGGCCGCGCGTGAAGCTCTTCATCCGCCACGATCCGTTCGATCGGTTCATCTCGGTGCTGCTCTATGTGCCGCGCGAACGCTACGATTCCGGCGTGCGCGAGCGCGCCGGCCAGATCCTGGCCAAGGCCTATGGCGGCCGCATCTCGGCCTACTATCCGCAGCTGTCGAACACCCCCCTGACGCGCGTGCACTACATCATCGCCGTCACGCCCGGCGAGCACAGCAACCCCGACACGGCCGTCCTGGAGCGCCAGGTCTCGGAGACCGCGCGCAGCTGGCCCGACCTGTTCGTCGAGGCGGCCCGCGACGCCGGGGTGACCGAGGCCGAGCGCAGCGTGCTCGGCCAGACCTGGGCGCCAGCCTTCCCGATCGCCTACCGCGAACGCTATCCGATTTCCGAAGCCCTCACCGACTTGGCCCAGTTCTCGCGGCTGAGCGAGGGCGGCATCTGCGTGCGCGCCTTCCGCACCACCGAGGACACCAACCTCCAGTTCCGCTTCAAGCTCTATCGCCGCGGCCACTCCGTCGCCCTGGCCGACGTGTTGCCGATCTTGGACCACATGGGCCTCAAGGGTCTTGAGGAATACGCCTACGCCGTCCGACCCGAGGGCGGCGAGCCGGTCTGGATCCACGAGTTCCTGCTGGAAGACCCGCGCGGCGCCGATCTGCAGTTCAAGGACGTCAAGGACCCCTTCGAGGACGCCTTCGTCGCCGCCTGGACTGGACGCACCGAAAGCGACGGCTTCAACCGGCTGGTCATGGAGCTGGGCATCCACTGGCGCGAGGCCGCGCTGGTGCGCGCCTTCGCCCGTTATCGCGCCCAGTCGGGCCTGGATCCCAGCCAGGCGGTCCAGGAAACCGCCGTGCGCGACCACCCTGAGGTCACGCGCCTGATCCTGGCCCTGTTCCACGCCAAGTTCGATCCGCGCGCCAGCGACACCGCCGACGCCCGCGTCAAACGCGCCGAGGACCTGTTCAAACAGATCCAGGACGCTCTGCAGGCGGTCACCAGCCTGGACGACGACCGGGTGCTGCGCCGCCTCGCCCTGCTGGTGCAGGCGATGAAGCGGACCAATTACTATCAGGCCGGCGCCGACGGTCAGCCCAAGCCCTACATCTCGTTCAAGGTCGCCAGCCGCGAGATCGCGGACTTGCCCCTGCCCAAACCCTATCGCGAGATCTTCGTCTGGGCGCCCTACGTCGAGGGCGTTCACCTGCGCTTCGGGCCGGTCGCGCGCGGCGGCCTGCGCTGGTCGGACCGGCGCGAGGACTTCCGCACCGAGGTGCTGGGCCTGGTCAAGGCGCAGCAGGTCAAGAACGCCGTGATCGTGCCGGTGGGCTCCAAGGGCGGCTTCTATCCCAAGGCCCTGCCCCGTGGCGGCTCGCCCGACGAAGTCCGCGCCGAGGGCGTGCGCGCCTACAAGACCTTCCTGGCCGGCCTGCTCGACATCACCGACAACCTCGACGCTGACGGCAAGGTGGTGCGCCCGCCGATGGTGGTCGCCTGGGACGAGGAAGACCCCTATCTGGTGGTCGCCGCCGACAAGGGCACGGCCACCTTCTCCGACATCGCCAACGGCGTCTCGGCCGACTACGGATTCTGGCTCGGCGACGCCTTCGCCTCGGGCGGCTCCCAGGGCTACGACCACAAGGCCATGGGCATCACCGCCCGCGGCGCCTGGGAGGCGGTCAAGCGCCACTTCCGAGAGATGGGCAAGGACATCCAGACCGAGCCCTTCACCTGCGTCGGCGTGGGCGACATGAGCGGCGACGTGTTCGGCAACGGCATGTTGCTGTCCAAGGCCACCAAGCTGGTCGCCGCCTTCGACCACCGCGACATCTTCATCGACCCGAACCCGGACCCGGCCACCAGCTGGACCGAGCGGGCGCGCATGTTCGCCCTGCCGCGCTCCTCCTGGCAGGACTACGACAAGAGCCTGATCTCCCAGGGCGGCGGCGTGTTCTCGCGCCAGCAGAAGTCGATCCCGCTCTCGGCCGAGATCCGCGAGTTGCTGGGCGTCGACGCGGCCGAGATGGCCCCCACCGACCTCATCCGCGCGATCCTGAAGTCCAAGTGCGAGCTGCTCTATTTCGGGGGCATCGGCACCTATCTGAAGGCGCGCTTCGAGACCGACCTGCAGGTCGGCGACAAGGCCAACGACGCGGTGCGCGTCAACGCCGACGAGCTGCGCTGCCAGGTGATCGGCGAAGGCGCCAACCTGGGCGCCACCCAGGCGGGGCGCATCGCCTTTGCGCGTCTGGGCGGGCGGATCAACACCGACGCCATCGACAACTCCGCCGGCGTCGACACCTCCGACCACGAGGTCAATATCAAGATCCTGACCGGCGCCCTGGAGCGCCAGGGCAAGATGGATCGCGAGGGCCGCAACACCCTCCTGGCCTCCATGACCGACGAGGTCGGCCACCATGTGCTGCAGCACAACTACGACCAGACCCTGGCCCTGACCCTGCAGCAGACGACCGCCGCCTACGACCTGGACGCCCACTCCCGCTTCATGGTCTGGCTGGAAGGCCAGGGGAAACTCGATCGTCAGGTCGAAGGCCTGCCCTCGCCCGCCGCCATGGCTGACCTGGGAACATCGAACCTGGGCCTGAGCCGGCCTGAGCTTGCGGTGATCACCGCCTACGGCAAGATCGACCTGTCCGAGGACATCGTGGCCTCCAAGGCGCCGGAGGACCCGTTCTTCGAGCGCGTGCTGGTGAACTACTTCCCCGGCCCGATGCGCCAGTTCGAGGACGAGATGCGCCGCCACCGGCTGCGCCGCGAGATCATCGCCACCGTCCTGGCCAACGAAATCGTCAACATGGCCGGGGCCACCTTCCCCGAGCGACTGCGGGCCAGCGCGGAATGCGACACCACCGCCCTGGTGGTCGCCTTCGAGGCGGCGCGGCAGGTGTTCCGCCTCGACGAGGCCTGGAACGCCGTCTCCGCACTCGACCTGAAGATCGCCAGCGAGGCCCAGATCGCCCTCTATCGCGAGATTTCCGTGGTGCTGCGCCGCCAGACCTTCTGGCTGGCCCGGCGCGCGGCGCGCAGCTCCGCCTCGGTGCAGAGCCTGATCGACGCCTATCGCCCCGCGGCCGACGCCCTGCGTGGCGAGGGACCCGGCGGCCTGTCGGACTTCGCCCAGGATCAGGTGCGCCGCCGCGCCGAAGCCTTCGTGGCCGCCGGCGCGCCGCAGGATCTCGCCACCGCCGTGGCGACGTTGCGCCCGCTGACCGCCACCACCGACATCGCCGACATGGCGCGCGCGGTGAACTGGCCCGTGGAGGCCGCGGCGCGGCTCTATCACCAGGTCGGCTCGGCCTTCGACTTCGATCGACTGCGGGGCGCGGCAGGTTCGCTGAACTCCAACGACCACTATGAGCGTCTGGCCGTGCGCCGCCTGATCGAGGATTTCCTGAACGAGCAGGCGGCCCTGACCCAGGCGATTGCGCGCGCGTCGGCGCCCAGCGCCGGGGCCAGCGCCCAGGCTGCTCAGGCGGCGATCCGCAACTTCGTGGGCGAGCGGGCCAAGGCGGTGGAGGCCGTGAGGCGCACCGTGGACGAGATCGAGCAGGCCGGCTCCGGCTGGACCTTCGCCAAGCTGACCATCGCCAATTCGGCGCTTCGGGAGTTCGCGGCCTCGGCTTGAGGCCGAGGCTGCGCGCCATGGCCAAGTCCTCGATCCCCAAGGCGCCGCCGGCGGCGATGCGCAAGTTCCTGGTGGTCGTGGACGACAGCCCGGAGTTCCATGCGGCTCTGCGCTACGCCTGCCGTCGCGCGCGTTCGACCGGTGGCCGGGTGGCGATGCTCAGGGTGCTGGAGCCCCAGGCCTTCGAACACTGGACCAAGGTGCGCGACGATATCGAGCGCGAGCTGAGGCGCGACGCCGAGGCCCTGTTGCAGAAGCTGGGGGTCGAGGCCGCGGAGATGTCGGGCTCCGCGCCGGAGTTCCTGATCGAGACCGGCGACACCAAGGGCGCGATCAAGGCCGTTCTGGCCGCCGATCCGGATATCAAGATCCTGGTGCTCGCCGCCGCGGCCGGCAGCCGCGGGCCCGGCCCCCTGGTCGCCTCCATCGCCAAGGAAGGCGTGGGTTTCGGCCGCAAATTGCCGGTGACGGTGGTGCCCGGCGACCTGACGGTCGAGGAGATCGAAGACCTCGCCTGAGCCGCGGCCTTGTCAGCGCGGGGCCTCGGGTCCATCTCTGCGGCGCCACCAAGAGTTCGCCATGTTCATCCAGACCGAAGCCACCCCGAACCCCAACACCTTGAAGTTCCTGCCGGGCCGTGTCCTGGCCGAGGGCGGCTCACACGACTTCCGGTCCGCCGAAGACGCCGAGGCTTCACCCCTGGCCAGACGGTTGTTCGCACTCGAGGGGGTGAGCGGTGTGTTCTTCGGCGCCGACTTCCTGACCGTCACCCGCGCCGAGGGCGGCCTGGACTGGCCCCAGCTGAAGGCGCCGATCCTGGCGGCGGTGATGGATCACTTCACCTCCGGCGAGCCCCTGTTCGAAGGCGAGACCGCCCAAGGCCACGGCGGCGAGGTCTATGAGGGCGAAACCGCCCAGATCGTGGCCGAGATCAAGGACCTGCTGGATTCCCGCATCCGCCCGGCCGTGGCCCAGGACGGCGGCGATATCCTGTTCGACCGCTTCGAGGCCGACACCGGCATCGTCTGGCTGCACATGCGCGGCGCCTGCTCCGGCTGCCCCTCCTCGTCCGCAACGTTGAAGTCGGGCGTGGAGAACATGCTTCGCCACTATGTCCCGGAAGTGACGCGGGTCGAGCAGTCGCTCTGAGCCCGGCGTGATCCTCCTCGCCCTCGACACCGCGCTGGAAGCCTGTTCCGTCGCCATCCTGGATGGCGAGCAGGTTCTGGCCGCACGCTCGGAGCCCATGCCGCGCGGTCACCAGGAGCGGCTGGCGCTCCTGGTCGAGGAGCTGATGGCCGAAGCCGGTCTGGCTTTCCCCACGCTCGATCGCATCGGGGTGACGGTGGGGCCCGGCTCGTTCACGGGGCTTCGGGTCGGACTGTCGTTCGCCAAGGGCCTGGGCTTCGCGCTCGGGCGGCCGGTCGTCGGCGTCGGGACCCTGCAGGCCCTCGCCGGGAGCCGGCCGGCCGACGGCCTGAGGGCGGCGGTGATCGATGCGCGGCGCGACCAGGTCTACCTGCAGGCTTTCCGGGACTCGGAGGCGGTCGGCCACCCCGAAGCCTTGTCGCTGAAGGACGCAGCGGATCTGTTGATCAAGCTTGATCCGCTCGGCCCTACCGCCCTGATAGGTTCGGGCGCCGGCCTGCTCGCTCCGACCTTCCCGAACGCCGCTCTCGATCCGCGCTCCGGCGCCGACCCGGTCGCCCTGGCGCGACTGGTCGCCGAAGCTGTCGAACCTATCGGCGCGCCGCAGCCTCTTTACCTGCGCGCACCGGACGCCAAACTGCCGGCGTGAGCCCGAACCTCAGACCCGCACTCGCCGAAGATGCGCCCGTCCTGGCGGCCCTGCACGCCCAGAGTTTCGCGGAGCCGTGGACGGCGGCCGACATCCGCACCCTGCTTACCGAGCAGGGCGGCTTCGGCTGTCTGGCGTTCGAGGCCGCGCCGACAGGGTTCATCCTGGCCCGCGCCATCGGCGACGAGGCCGAGGTGCTCACCGTGGCGGTGGCGCCGGCGCTGCGCCGGGCAGGGCTGGGCGCGGCCCTGGTCAAGGCGGCCGCAGAAACGGCGCACAGAGCCGGAGCCAAAGCCCTGTTCCTGGAGGTGGCGGTCGACAACACCGCCGCCCTGGCCCTCTACGACCGCACCGGCTTCGAGCGGGTCGGCTTCCGCCCCGGGTACTACCGCCGTGCAGGCTGCGCCCCCGTGGACGCCTTCGTTTTGCGCCGCGACTTAACAGCCTGAGCGCGCCAGCCTATCCTGAGCCGATGGACCGGATCGAGAAACTCTGCGCCGAGCGCGGCATGCGCATGACCGAGCAGCGACGCGTAGTCGCGCGCGTGCTGGCCACGTCCCAGGACCATCCGGACGTGGAGGAGCTGCACCGCCGCGCCCATGCCATCGATCCGCATATCTCCATCGCTACGGTCTATCGGACCATGCGGCTGTTCGAGGAGGCCGGGGTGGTGGAGCGCCACGACTTCGGCGACGGCCGCTCGCGCTACGAGGAGCTGACCGACGATCACCACGACCACCTGATCGACACCAAGACCGGGCGGGTGATCGAGTTCTTCGACGAAGAGATCGAGAAGCTGAAGTCGGCCATCGCCGAACGGCTCGGCTACCGCCTGATCGGTCACAAGCTCGAACTTTACGGCGCGCCGCTGGAAGAGAAGTGACGCGCGCAAAACTTGCGGAAAATCCGCAGGCTCCCCATAAACCCCGGGCCATGACCGGGACCGCGCCCAAGCGCCTCTACATCAAGACCTACGGCTGTCAGATGAACGTCTATGACAGCGAGCGCATGGCCGATGTCCTGCGGCCGCTGGGCTATGCCATGTCGGACCGGCCCGAAGGCGCGGACCTGGTGGTGCTGAACACCTGCCACATCCGCGAGAAGGCGGCGGAGAAGGTCTATTCCGAGATCGGGCGCCTCAGGGAGATGCGCGAGGAAAAGCGCGCCGCGGGCCTGGGCACGAGCACCATCGTGGTCGCCGGCTGTGTCGCCCAGGCGGAGGGAGAGCAGATCATGGCCCGCGCCCCGGCGGTCGATCTCGTGGTCGGGCCCCAGGCCTACCATCAGCTGCCTGAACTGATCGCGCGGGCCTCGCGCGCCCGGGGCGAGCGGCTGTCGGCGGACTTCGCGCCCGAGGACAAGTTCGACGCCCTGCCGAGCGACCGCGCGGTGACGGGTCCGACCGCCTTCCTGACCGTGCAGGAGGGCTGCGACAAGTTCTGCACCTTTTGCGTGGTGCCCTATACGCGCGGCGCGGAGTGGTCGCGGCCGGTCGAGTCCATCGTCGCGGAAGCCCAGGCCCTGGCGGCCAAGGGCGTGCGCGAGGTCACCCTGCTCGGCCAGAACGTCAATGCCTACAATGGCCTGGAGGCCGACGGCTCCCCGTCGAGCCTCGCCCGGCTGGCCCGGCGCCTGGCAGAGATTGAGGGGCTGGACCGCATCCGCTACACCACCAGCCATCCCAACGACTTCGGCGACGACCTGATCGAGGCGCACGGCGAGCTGGACGCCCTGATGCCCTATCTGCACCTGCCGGTGCAGTCGGGCTCGGACAAGATCCTGCGCGCCATGAACCGCAAGCACGCGGCGCGGAAGTATGTCGATTTGATCGGCCGTATCCGCCAGGCCCGCCCGGACATCGCCATCTCCGGCGACTTCATCGTGGGCTTTCCCGGCGAGACCGAGAAGGATTTCGAGGACACCCTGAGCCTGGTGCGCGAAGTCGGCTACGCCTCGGCCTTCACCTTCAAATATTCGCGCCGCCCCGGCACGCCGGCTTCGGCCATGCCGGGCCAGGTCGAGCCGGACGTCGCCGACGAGCGCCTGCAGCGGCTGAACGCCTTGCTGGAACAGCAGCGCCAGGCCTTCAACGCCTCGCTGGTGGGCCGGACCCTGCCGGTGCTGTTCGAAAGGCGCGGTAGGCACGCGGGCCAGGCCGTGGGCCGCTCGCCTTATCTGCAAGGCGTCCACGTCGATGGCGCGGAACAGCTGATCGGCCGGATCGTTCCGGTGCGGATCGAGGCGACGGGGCCGAACAGCCTCACCGGCGCCTTGCCGCAAAGGGAAATGGCGCAGGCCGGCGCATGAGTCCGCGTTCCGAAGAATTCGTGCCCCTGTCCGACGACACGGTGCGCGCGCTGAGCGGACCGAACAGCCGCTACATCGCCCTGCTCGAGGACGCCTTCCACGTGCTCCTGGAGACCCCGGGCGGGGGCCTGGCCGTGCGCGGCGACGCGCGGGCGCGGTCGGGCGCGAAACGGGCCATCCACGCCCTGGTCAGCCGCGCCGAGTCCGGCGCCGAGATCACCGAGGCCGATGTGCGCGCCTCAGCCGCCGCCGCGCGCGCGGGCGATGCGGTTCCGCATGGCGGTTCGAGCCTTCCGGTCGGCAAACGCGGCCCGATCGCGCCCAAGACCGCGGCCCAGGCGCGCTATCTCGACCTGCTGGATTCCTGCGAACTGGTGTTCGGGGTGGGCCCGGCCGGCACCGGCAAGACCTTCCTGGCCGCGGCCTACGGCGCGACCCTGTTGCTCAAGGGGGCGGTGGACCGGCTGGTGATCACCCGCCCGGCGGTCGAGGCCGGCGAACGGCTCGGCTTCCTGCCCGGCGACCTGATGGAGAAGGTCGATCCCTATCTGATGCCGATCTGGGCGGCGCTCGACGACATCCTGGGGCCTGACGCGGTGCGCCGGCGCCGCGATCGCGGCGAGATCGAGGTCGCGCCCCTGGCCTTCATGCGCGGCCGCACACTCAGCCACGCCTATGTCATCGTCGATGAGGCGCAGAACACCACTCGTCTGCAGATGAAGATGGTCCTGACCCGCCTGGGCGAAGGCGCGCGCATGGTGGTCACCGGCGACCCCAGCCAGGTCGACCTGCCCAATCCGCGCGACTCGGGCCTTGGCCATGCGGTGCGCATCCTGCGTGGCGTCGAGGGCGTCGGCATCGCGCCATTCGAGGCGGCCGACGTGGTGCGCCACAAGCTGGTGGAGCGGATCGTGCGCGCCTACGACGCCGACGCGCCCCAGCCGCGGCCGCACGACGGATGAGCGAGCACGCCATCGAGGTCGAGGTCGAGGACGACGCCTGGCTTCGCGACCTGCCCGACTGCGCCGCGATCGCCCGCATCGCCGCCGAAGCGGCGCTGACGGCCGGCAAGGCCGAGCCTGACGCCGAGGTGAGCGTGCTGCTGGCCGACGACGACGAGGTCGCTGCGCTGAACGCCCAGTTTCGCGACAAGCCACACCCCACCAACGTGCTGTCGTTCCCGGCCATGGAAATGGCCCGCCCGCACCTCGGCGACGTGATCTTGGCCTACGGGGTCTGCGCCCGCGAGGCGCGCGAACAGGCCAAGCCGCTGGGCCATCATCTCAGCCATCTGGTGGCGCACGGGGCGCTGCATCTACTAGGATGGGATCATCAGACCGACGCGGAGGCGGAACAAATGGAATCGCTCGAGCGCACGGTCCTTGCAAAGCTTGGGATTCCCGATCCCTACGCGACCCAAGACGGGACAGATGAGCGCCGACGGCCCGAGTAGCGCCTCTCCAGCGAAGAAGAACTCGCTGCGCGCCCTGTTCGCCCGCCTGGGCGGCCACGGCGACGCGGACGCACGCGCGCACCCGGTCGACCCGGAAGCGCCGATGGACCTCGTCGACCAGGCCGAGGCTTTCCAGGAGGTCAAGGTCGAGGATGTGATGACGCCCAGGGCCGACATTGTGGCCCTTGAGCTCGGCACCCCGCTCGGCGACGTGGTCCGATCCTTCGTCGATACCGAACACTCGCGCATGCCGATCTATCGCGAGACCCTCGACGACCCGGTGGGTGTGGCGCACATCAAGGACGTGATGAAGCTGATCGCGCCCCTGCCCGAGCGCGCCGCGCCCGACTGGAACGAGCCGGCCCTGGCCCGCCTGCGGCGCGACGCCCTCTATGTGCCCGCCTCGATGCGCGCGGCCGACCTGTTGCTGAAGATGCAGGCGACCCGCATCCACATGGCCCTCGTGATAGACGAGTTCGGCGGCACCGACGGGCTGGTGACGCTCGAGGACCTCGTGGAATCCGTGGTCGGCGAGATCGAGGACGAGCACGACGAGCATGTGGTCGCCGCGGTCGTGCAGCGTCCCGGCGGCGTGATTGAAGCCGAAGCGCGCGCGCCCCTGGAGCAGCTGGAAGCGGTGGCGGATCAGGCCCTGTCGTTGCCCGACTTCGAGGAGGAGATCGAGACCGTCGCCGGCCTCGTCACCGCCCTCGCCGGGCGTGTGCCCCAGCGCGGCGAGGTGATCCCGCACCCGGCCGGATGGGACATCGAGGTGCTGGACGCCGATCCCCGCCGCATCAAGCGTGTGCGCCTGCGCAAGGTCGAACGCGCCGACGCCGCCGAACAGACCCCGCAGCCGGAGACCAGCAAGTGAGCCGTTTCCAGGCTGGACGCGCGGCCCTGGCGCTGGCCGCCGGGGTAATGGCGGCCCTCGCGCATCCGCCCTTCGGCATCTGGCCGGGCTTCTTCGGCTATGCGCTGCTGATCGCGGTCGTCGACGGCGATGAGGGGAAGGGGCGGCTGTGGCGCGCTTTCGGCGCCGGGTGGCTGGCGGGCTTCGGCTATTTCCTGATCGGATGCTGGTGGGTGGCCGAGGCCTTCCTGGTCGACGCCGAGCACCAGGCCTGGATGGCCCCCTTCGCCGTCTGCATCCTGCCGGCGGGCCTTGGCCTGTTCTGGGGGTTGGGCTGCCTGCTCTATCGCGCGGTCGCGCCCAAGGGCGTGGCGAGGGTCTTCGTGTTCGCCGCGATTTTCTCATTGTTCGAGTGGCTGCGCGGGCATGTCCTGACCGGCTTCCCCTGGAACCTGCCTGGCGAGACGTGGGAGGCGGGCTCTGCGCCCAGCCAGGCGGCCGCCTGGCTTGGAGCCTATGGCCTGACCTTCGTCACCGTCCTGGCCATGGCCGCCTTCGGGCCGCTGCTGACCGCCGGCAACCGGAAGTACCGCTCGGGCATCGCGGTGGTGGGCGCTGTCATCATCGCCACCCTGTGGATCGCCGGGACCCTGAGGCTGGCAGGTGCGGAACCGAAGAACACCCGTCTGGTGGTGCGGGTGGTGCAGCCGGACGTGCCCCAGGAATCCAAGTGGACCGAAGGCCGCTTCGCCGACATCGTGCGCCGCTACGTGAACCTGACCGCGCGCAGCGGCGACCGCGACCCGGACATCATCATCTGGCCCGAGGGCGCCCTGCCGGCCTCGGCCGAGGACACGCTGGATCCGAACAAATGGGTCGAACCGGCCATCGCGCGCTCGCTGTCCCCGAATCAGACGCTGCTGATGGGGACCTATCGCGAGGTCAAGGCCGCTCATGGCCCCTCCCGCTACTACAACAGCCTCGTTGCGGTGCGGCGTGATGGCGCAGGACTTAAGCTGGCAGGGGCTCCATACGACAAGTACCGGTTGGTGCCGTTTGGCGAATATATGCCCCTGGATGAGTGGGCCACGGCCTTGGGTGTGAAGACCTGGGCGCATGTCGGCGACGGCTTTTCCTCCGGCCCCCGCCCGTCGCCGATGGCCGTGCCCGGCCTGCCGCGCGTGCAGCCGCTGATCTGCTACGAAAGCCTCTTCCCCGGCCTCGCCCAGGACGGGCCTGGCCGCGCCGGCTGGATTGTAAACGTTTCAAATGATGCATGGTTTGGACGCTCGACCGGTCCGTTGAGCCACTTCCTGTCGGGGCCGCTGCAGCACCTCAATCAGGCCAGCTACCGCGCCATCGAGCAGGGTCTTCCCCTGGTCCGCGCCACGCCGACAGGGGTTTCGGCAATGATCGATCCCTGGGGGCGGGTGCTGAAGGGCGCGCGGCTGAATCCGGGCGAAAGCGGCGTCATAGACGAGGTTCTGCCGGCCCCCGCGCCGGCGACGCTCTACAGCCGTATCGGCGACCTGATCTTCTGGTGCCTGGTGGTCATTGGCACGGGCTTTGCGGTTCCGGGCCTAGTGCTGTCCCGGAAAAATTCGTGACAGATTTTTCTTTTTGAACGAAAGGGTCGAAAAGGGCCCTGCAGTCTGCTTTGGAAACCCACAGAATGAACGCACTCGCCGATATTGAACGCTCGCCCAATCCTGTCGACCTGCACGTCGGGGCGCGAGTCCGCATGCGCCGCAAATTGCTCGGCGTCAGCCAGGAGAAGCTCGCCGACGCCCTGGGCCTGACCTTCCAGCAGGTCCAGAAGTACGAGCGCGGCGCCAACCGCATCTCCGCGTCCAAGCTGTTCGAGATCGCCCGCTTCCTCGGCGTGCCGCCGTCCTACTTCTTCGAAGGCCTGGCCGCGGAAGCGCCGGTCGGCGAGGAAAGTCCGGCCGAGCAGTCGCTGCACCAGTTCCTGATGACGCCGGAAGGCGTCGAGCTGGCCTCGCTCCTGCCCAAGCTGGCGGCCAAGTACCGCCGCCGCGTGCTGGAGCTGGTCCGCACCCTGGCCGAGGACGACGACGAGGACTGATCCTCCCATCTTTCGGCTGCAGGCTGAATTTCGACCAAGCAGGCTTTGGCCCGCCGGAATCCGTTCTGGCGGGCTCTCTGCATGGGCGTGATCCGATACGGCCGGCCTCGCGTAACTGCATGAGCGGTTGCGGGATATAAGGATGTCTTTATATGGTCTCGCGCCCGGCCGCCGGCCGGGACCACAAGCCAAGTCGCGGGGACCTCATCCTTTGATCCGGCCGTCCTACATCTTCACCAGCGAGAGCGTCTCCGAGGGCCACCCCGACAAGGTCGCCGACCGGATTTCAGACACCGTCGTCGACGCCTTCCTGGCCGCCGAGCCGGAGGCGCGCGTCGCCTGCGAGACCATGGTCACCACCAATCGCATCATCCTGGCCGGCGAAGTCCGCGGGCCCGAGGGCGTGATCGATGGGCTGGAAGAGAAGGTGCGCGCCGCCGTCAAGGATATCGGCTACGAGCAGGAAGGCTTCCACTGGAAGAACGCCGACTACGCCTGTCACCTGCACGAGCAGTCCGCCCACATCGCCCAGGGCGTCGACGCCGGCGAAGGCAAGGACGAAGGCGCGGGCGACCAGGGCATCATGTTCGGCTTCGCCTGCGACGAGACGCCGGAGCTGATGCCGGCGACCCTGCAATATTCCCACAACGTGCTGCGCCGCCTGGCCGAGGCCCGCCACGCCGGCGAGAAGGCGTTGGAGCCGGACGCCAAGAGCCAGGTGACCCTGCTCTACGAAAACGGCCGCCCCTCCCGCGTTCTCAAGCTGGTGGTCTCGCACCAGCACGCGGCGGGCATGAGCTCGCACGACGTGAAGTCGGTGATCGAGCCCTATGTGCTAGAGGTCTTCGAAGGCACCAACCTGCTGACGCCCGAGACCGACTGGATCGTCAACCCGACCGGCGCCTTCGAGATCGGCGGGCCGGACGGCGACGCGGGCCTGACCGGGCGCAAGATCATCGTCGACACCTACGGCGGCGCCGCGCCCCACGGCGGCGGCGCCTTCTCGGGCAAGGACCCGACCAAGGTGGACCGCTCGGCCGCCTACGCCTGCCGCTACCTGGCCAAGAACGTAGTGGCCTCGGGCCTGGCTTCGCGCTGCACCATCCAGGTCTCCTACGCCATCGGCGTGGCCCGGCCGCTCAGCTTCTACGTCGACACCCACGGCACCGGCCAGGTCGACGAGGCGGCGCTTGAGAAGATGCTGCCCGACCTGATCGGCGGCCTGACGCCCCGCGCCATCCGCGAGCACCTCGGCCTGAACCGCCCGATCTACGCCCGCAGCGCGGCATATGGCCACTTCGGCCGCACGCCGGACAACGAAGGCGGCTTCGGTTGGGAAAAGACCGACCTGGTCGAAGACCTGAAGCGCGCGTTCTAGGCCTCGTGACCCAACCACCGACCTGGGGGCCGCTGCGTTCGTTCGGGCGGATCAAGTCGCGCACGCTCAAACCCCGGCAAGCGGCCCTGATGACCGAGCTGCTGCCGAAGATCGCCGTGCCCGATCCGGCGGCCGGACCGATCGACCCGCAGGCTCTGATGCCCGGCGCCAGAGAAACCTGGCTGGAGATCGGCTTCGGCGGCGGAGAGCATCTGGCCGAACAGGCCGCGCGCCACCCGCACGTGCTGTTGATCGGCTGCGAGCCGTTCCTGAACGGCGTGGGCTCCGCCCTGCGCCACGTCGAGGAGCGCGATCTGAAGAACGTGCGCCTGCACGCCGGCGACGCGCGCGACATCATGGCGGCCATGCCTGACGCGTGTCTGGAGCGGGTGTTCATCCTGTTCCCCGACCCCTGGCCCAAGGCCCGGCACCAGAAGCGCCGCTTCGTCCAGGCCGAGACCCTGGCCGAGATCGTGCGCCTGCTCAAACCGGGCGGGCGCCTGCGCTTCGTCACCGACTGGAAGGACTACGCCGCCTGGACCCTGGAGCGGGCGCTGAGGGTCCCCGAGCTGACCTGGCTGGCTGACGCCGCCGACGACTGGCGGGTCGCGCCCGTCGACCACGTGCGGACCCGCTACCAGGAGAAGCTGCTCGGCGACACCCAGCCGATCTATCTGGAGTTCGAGAGGGGCTGACAAGGCCTTCGCGAAGGTCTATATGCGCCCTCACATCGATCGTTTGTTCCGGATGGAACTTTCGAGCGGCGGCCGGAAGGCCCGCCGCTTTTTTGTTGGTTTTGGATAAGTGCGCGCGAAGACCGCCGAAGACAGGATGCTTCTGGAACTGCTTGACCCCGTGGCCGAGGCGGCGGGCTTTTCCATCGTGCGCATCCGGCTGATGAGCGGCGCTCAGCGGCGTCTCCAGATCATGGCCGAGCGTCCCTCGGACCACGACATCAACATCGACGAATGCGTGGCCCTGTCGCGCGCCTTTTCTGAGGTCATGGAAGCGGCGGACCCCATTTCCGGCGAATATGTGCTCGAGGTGTCCTCGCCCGGCATCGACCGGCCCCTGACGCGGCTCGAGGATTTCGAGACCTTCGAGGGTTTCGAGGCCAAGCTCGAGCTCGACCGTCTGGCCGACGGGCGCAAGCGCTTCAAGGGCGTGCTGGCCGGCGTCGAGGACGGCAACGTCGGCATCGACCTGGAAGACGACCCTGAGTCCACCACGCTCGTGCCCTTCGCCTGGATTACCGAAGCGAAGCTGGTGCTCAACGATCAACTGATGAAGCACGGCGCCGAACAGCGCGCCGCGCGCCTTGCCGCCGAAGCGGCCGACCACCACCAAGAAGAGGACGAAGCCTGATGGCCCTCACCGGGATTTCCGCCAACCGGCTGGAACTGCTGCAGATCGCCGACGCCGTGGCGCGCGAGAAGAACATCGAGAAGGAAGTCGTCATCGCGGCGATCGAGGAGGCCATGCAGAAGGCCGCCCGCGCCCGCTACGGCGCCGAACACGACATCCGCGCGGTGATCGATCCCAAGACCGGCGAGCTGACCCTGACCCGCGTGGTCACGGTGGTGCCCGACGACTTCGAGGTCGAGAACGAATATGCGGTCGAGCGCCTCGCCGATGCGCTGAAGCACGACAAGCAGGCCTTCGTCGACAAGGAATACACCGAGGTCCTCCCCCCCTTCGAGATCGGCCGGGTGCAAACCCAGATGGCGCGCCAGGTGGTGACGCATAAGGTGCGCGAGGCCGAGCGCGAGAAGCAGTACGAAGAGTTCAAGGACCGCGCCGGCGACATCATCAACGGCACCGTCAAGCGCGTCGAATACGGCAACGTCATCGTCGACCTGGGCCGTGGCGAAGGCGTCATGCGCCGCGACCAGTCGATCCCGCGCGAGATCTTCAACATCGGCGACCGCATCCGCGCCTACATCTACGACGTGCGCCGCGAGACCAAGGGCCCGCAGATCATGCTGTCGCGCGCCCACCCGGGCTTCATGGCCAAGCTGTTCGCCCAGGAAGTGCCCGAGGTTTACGATGGCGTGATCGAGATCCGCGCCGTGGCCCGCGATCCGGGCTCGCGCGCCAAGATGGCGGTGCTGTCCAACGACGGCTCGATCGATCCCGTCGGCGCCTGCGTCGGCATGCGCGGTTCGCGCGTGCAGGCGGTGGTGGCCGAGCTGCAGGGCGAGAAGATCGACATCATCCAGTGGTCGCCCGACGAAGCCACCTTCATCGTCAACGCCCTGGCCCCGGCCGAGGTCTCCAAGGTGGTGCTCGACGAGGAAGACGAGCGCGTCGAGGTCGTGGTGCCCGACGAGCAGCTGAGCCTCGCCATCGGCCGCCGCGGCCAGAACGTGCGTCTGGCTTCGCAGCTGACCGGCTGGCAGATCGACATCATCACCGAGGCTCAGGACTCCGAGCGCCGTCAGCGCGAGTTCTCCGAGCGCACCATCCTGTTCCAGGAAGCGCTGGACGTGGACGAGGTCATCGCCCAGCTGCTGGTCACCGAGGGCTTCGCCACGGTGGAAGACATCGCCTACGTCGACGAGCACGAGGTCGCTTCGATCGAGGGCTTCGACGAGGAAACCGCCCAGGAGCTGCAGGCCCGCGCCCGCGAATTCCTCGACCGCGAAGCCGCCGAGCTGGACGCCAAGCGCAAGGCCGCGGGCGTCGAGGACGGCGTGCTGGAAATCGAGGGCGTCACCCTGCCGATGGCCGTGGCCTTCGGCGAGGCCGGCGTGAAGACCGTCGAGGACGTGGCCGACCTCGCCACCGACGAACTGCGCGGCGGTTATGAGACCCGCGACGGCGAACGCGTCCGCGTTCCGGGCGTCCTGGAAAGCTTCCAGCTCTCGGTCGAGGACGCCGAGATGCTGATCCTGCGCGCTCGTGTGGCCGCCGGCTGGATCGACGCCTCCGACCTCGAGCCGCCCGCGGCCGAGGAAGAGGACGCCGAGACGCTGGGCGACTACGCCGAAGCCGCTCAGGACGCCTGATAGGAAGCTTCCCGTGAGCCGCCCGGCCCGGACGTCAGACAAGCAGGCCTCAGCGCCCCCGCCCTCCGAAAGGGCGGGGGACGAGGCGCTGCGTGAGACGGATGGGCGCGAGCGCCGCGACATCGTCTCGGGCGAGGTGATGGATGAGGCGCGGCTGATCCGTTTCGTCGCGGGTCCCGAGGCCACGGTGTTCCCGGACCTGGCGCGCAAGCTCCCGGGGCGGGGCCTGTGGGTCGAGGCGACGCGCGAGGCGGTGGAAACCGCGGTCAAGAAGGGCCAGTTCTCGCGCGCGGCCAAGACCAGGCTGACCGCGCCGGCGGACCTCGCGGATCTCGTCGAACGGCTCCTGGCCAAGCGTTGCCTTGAACAATTAGGGCTTTGTCGGCGCGAGGGAGTCCTTGCGACGGGCTTCGAGAAGACCCAAATGGCTATCCGTTCCGGAAAAGCCGCCTGGGTCATCGAAGCCGCCGACGGCGCGTCCGACGGGCGGCGGAAGCTGTTCCACACGGCGGCCGGCCAGGATGCGAAAAACCCTCGTCCGATCCCTTTCTGCGGCGCGTTTTCGGCCGAAGAATTGGGTTTGGCCTTGGGCCTGGAAAATGTGATACACGTCGCCCTCCTTGCGGGGCGACGAGCCGAGCGATGGACCGAAGAGGTCACAAAGCTCGCCGGGTTTCGCCCGCTCCTACCCTTGAGTTGGCGCGAGGAAGCTCGAAGCGGGCGGGGCGGTTGACGCCCTTGCCCGATTTGTTTGTTGGATGAACGAGCGTTTTTGCGGGCCTTGGTCCGTCAGACGAGTAAAGCGAGCGGATGAGCGACGCGAACGACAATGACGGCAAGCCGGCCGGCGGCGCCCCTTCGGGCGCAGGCCGCGCGCCCCTGACCCTGAAGCCCCGTGTTGCGGGGTCCGTGAACACGGGCACCGTGCGGCAGAGCTTCAGCCATGGGCGGTCCAAGACCGTGGTGGTGGAGACCAAGCGTCGCCGCACCGACACCCCCGGCGCGCCCGCCGAGAAGCATCCCGCTTTCGATCTGAAGCCGCGCCCGCGCCCCGAGGCGCCCGCGCCGCAGGCGTCCGCTCCGCGCGAAGCCCAGTCTGCAGGCGGCCTCTCCGCCGAGGAGATGGAAGCACGTCGTCGCGCCATCGACACCGCGCGCCAGGATCAGGAGCGCCGCGAGGCCGAACAGCGCGCCATCGAGGCGCAGCGCCGGGCTGAAGAGGACGCGCGCCGCGCGGCCGAAGCCGCCCGCGTCGCCGAAGCCGCGCCCAAGCCCGCCGCGCCGGCCGAAGCCACAGCGCCCGCGGCCCCCGCCGCCGAGCAACCCAAGCCCGCCGCGCCGGCGCCTGAACGCCCGGCCTTCGTGCCGCGCGCCGCGCCCGAGCGTCCCGCCCCCACCTTCACCCCGCGCGAACCGCGCGAGGGCGGCTTCCGCCCCGCCGATCGCGGCCCGCGCCCGGAAGGGCAAGGCGCCGGCGGCTACGGCCAGCGCGGTCCCCGGCCGGAAGGCCAGGGCGGCTACGCCGCGCGCAGCGGCCCGGGCTTTGGCCCGCGCGGCGACAGACCCCAGGGTCAAGGTTACGGCGCGCCGCGAGGCGATCGTCCTCCGCGTGAAGGCGGCGGCTATGGCGCGCCCCGAGGCGGAGCCGACCGCGGCCCGCGCCCGGCCGGCGCTGGTGGCGGCGGCGGCGGCGGCGAAACTGTTCGCTATTCCGCGCTCAGCCCGCGTCCGGCTCCCGGCGGCGCTCCGCGTCCGGGCGGCCCTCGCCCCGGCGGTCCGCGTCCCGGTGTCGCCGGCGCGCCTCCGGCCGGCCCCGAGGTCACCCGTCCCACCCGCGGCGCGCCCATGGCGCGTCCGGGCGATCGTCGCGACGACGACCGCGGCCGCAAGGTCGGCGCCGGCGATCCCGGCAAGGCCGTCTCGCGCACCAAGGGCGAGCCCAAGCGCCGCGAAGGCCGCCTGACCATCCAGGCGGTGGCCGGCGACGGCGACACCGCCGAGCGGATGCGCTCGCTGGCGTCGGTCCGCCGCGCCCGCGAACGCGAGAAGGAAAAGCGCAAGGGCGGGGTCGCCGAGGCTCCCCGCGTGGCGCGTGAGGTGGTCATCCCCGACATCATCACCGTGCAGGAGCTGTCCAACCGGATGGCCGTGCGCGGCGTCGACATCATCAAGTTCCTGATGCGTCAGGGCATGATGCTGAAGATCAACGACGTGATCGACAACGACACCGCCGAGCTGGTGGCCACCGACTTCGGCCACACCGTCAGGCGCGTGTCGGAAGCCGACGTCGAAGAGGGCTTCATCGACAGCCACGACGCCGACGAGGACATGGTCCCGCGCCCGCCGGTCGTGGCGGTCATGGGTCACGTCGATCACGGCAAGACCTCATTGCTCGACGCGCTGCGCACCACCGACGTGGCTGCAGGCGAGGCCGGCGGCATCACCCAGCACATCGGCGCCTACCAGGTGCGCCTGCCCGACGGCCAGCGCGTGTCGTTCCTCGACACCCCCGGCCACGCGGCCTTCTCGGCCATGCGGGCGCGTGGCGCCAACGTGACCGATATTGTGGTGCTGGTGGTGGCGGCCGACGACGGGGTCATGCCCCAGACGGTCGAGGCCATCAATCACGCCAAGGCGGCCGGCGCGCCGATCATCGTGGCGATCAACAAGATCGACAAGCCTGACGCCGATCCGACCCGGGTGATCAACGAACTGCTCCAGCACGAGATCGTGGCGGAATCGCTCGGCGGCGACACCCAGATGATCGAGGTCTCCGCCACCAAGCGCATGGGCCTCGATCACCTGATCGACGCCATCCTGGTCCAGGCCGAGGTCATGGACCTGCGCGCCAACCCGGACCGCTCCGCCGAGGGCGTGGTCATCGAGGCCAAGCTCGACAAGGGCCGGGGTCCCGTGGCCACCGTCCTGGTCAAGCGCGGCACGCTCAAGCGCGGCGACATCGTCGTGGCCGGCGACGCCTGGGGCCGCGTGCGCGCCCTGATGAACGAGCGCAGCGAACAGGTGCAGACCGCCGGCCCGTCCGAGCCGGTCGAGATCCTGGGTCTGGATTCCGCGCCGGAGCCGGGCGTTCAGCTCGCCGTGGTGGAAGACGAGGCCCGCGCCCGCGAATTGACCGAATATCGCGAGCGCAAGCGTCGCGAGAAGGCGGTGATCCCGTCGGTCGCCGCCGGCGCCTCGCTGGCCGACCTGATGTCCAAGTTCCAGGACAAGAAGCTCAAGGAGCTGCCGCTGATCATCAAGGCGGACGTCCAGGGCTCCGCCGAAGCCATCGTGGGCTCCCTGGCCAAGCTCGGCACCGACGAGGTGCGTGCGCGCATCATCCTGTCGGGCGTGGGCGGCATCAACGAGTCCGACGTGCTTCTGGCCAAGGGCGCCAACTCGCCGATCATCGGCTTCAACGTCCGCGCCTCGAAACAGGCGCGCGACCTGGCTGAGCGGGAAGGCGTGGAGATCCGCTACTACGCGATCATCTACGACCTGATCGACGACCTGAAGGGCGTGATGAGCGGCATGCTGGCGCCGATCCAGCGCGAAACCTTCCTCGGCAACGCGGAAGTGCTCGAAGCCTTCGACATTTCCAAGATCGGCCGCGTGGCCGGCTGTCGGGTCACCGAAGGCTCGGTGCGCCGCGGCGCCAAGGTCCGGATCGTGCGCGACGACGTGGTCATCCAGGAGATGGGCACGCTGCAGACGCTCAAGCGCTTCAAGGACGACGTCAACGAGGTCGTGGTCGGCCAGGAATGCGGCATGAGCTTCGCCAACTTCCAGGACATCAAGAAGGGCGACCTGATCGAGTGCTTCACCGTCGAGGAAGTGAAGCGTTCGCTGTGATCAAAAGGCGGAGCGGCGACGCTCCGCCTTTTTTCTGCTCCGCGGGATGGGGTAGGCGGGCTCCATCGGATTCGAGTTCGGGGGTTCAGTCATGCGCGTAGCTGCGCTTTCCATCGCCACGGCGGTAACGCTGGCGGCCGGCGCCGCCCAGGCCGAGGGCCTGCGCTATTTCACCTATGAGCCGGACTCCGACGCCGCGCGCTACCGCACCCAGGACATCACCTTCGTGGTCAAGCCGGGCCTGCTGAACGCGCGGGTGCTGAAGATCTACCGCAAGCGCGGCGAGGACATGGACCTGCGCGGCGCGGGCCCGCTTTCGACCGGCCAGCTGGCGCAGGCCCTGCCGGATGAGAGCGAGCTCTGGAACCTGAAGCTCTACGAGGTCGACGATAAGCAGGGCGCGGGCTTCGCCCGTGGCGCCTGCAAGGGCGCCCAGCACGCCTGGCTCGCCTTCAAGGCGCTCAAGCCGTACCAGGACCTGAAGATGTACGTGGTGACCTACGATCCCGCGTCCAAGGCGGCGACCCTGTGCGAGACCCTGGCCTACCGTTGGCGCGGCGAGTGGAAGCTGCCAGAGCGCAAGAGCGACCTCGGCCAGGAGCCCGGCGGCCCCGGCGACCACCGCTAGGCTTTCCCAAGCACGCGATCGGCGGCTAAGGTCGCGGCCTCGCGTTCTGAGGTCCCGATGCGCCGCTTGCTGATCTCCGCCGCCCTGGCGGCCCTTTTCGTCGTTCCGAGCCTGGCCGTGGCCGCTCCGCCGCCTGCGGCGCCGGCCGCGCAGGGGGCCGGCCTTTCCGCCGCCGACCAGGCGCTGATCGACAAGGGCGCCTCTGAGGTGCTGGCCAAGACCGGTGTCCCCTCCGCCTCCATCGCCGTGGTGAAGGACGGGCGCATCGCCTATGTCCGCGCCTACGGCCAGGGCCGGCTCGATCCGCCCACGCCCGCCGGCGCCGCCATGCGCTACGGCATCGGCTCGATCTCAAAGCAGTTCGCCGCCACCGCGATCCTGATGCTGGCCGAGGAAGGCAAGCTCAGGCTCGACGACCCGGTAGGCAAGTACGTTCCGAACCTGACCGACGGCGATCACATCACCATCCGACAGGTGCTGAGCCACACCTCGGGCTATCGCGACTACTGGCCCCAGGACTACGTCATGGAGGAGATGCTGCACCCGACGACGTCGCAGCACATCCTCGACAAATGGGCGCGGATTCCGCTCGACTTCCAGCCGGGCGAGCAATGGCAGTACTCCAACACCGGCTACACCGTCGCCGGCCTGATCGTGGAGAAGGTCTCAGGCAAGCCGTACATGACCTTCGTGCGCGAGCGCATGTTCGGCCCGCTCGGCATGACCTCAGCCTCCGAGGACGACACCAGGCCGCTGGGCCCGACCGATGCGCGGGGTTACATGCGCTATGCGCTTGGGCCGCTGCATCCGGCGCCGAAGGAAGGCGCGGGTTGGCTCTTCGCCATGGGCGGCCTGGCCATGACGGCCGAAGACCTCGCCCGCTGGGACGTGGGCCAGATCCAGCAGCGGCTGCTGAAGCCTGAGAGCTACGCCCAGCAATTCACCGACCTGAAGCTGAACAGCGGCAAGGGTTCCGGCTACGGCCTGGGCGTCTTTGTGAAGGACTTCAACGGCAAGCGCGAGATCGAGCATGGCGGCGAGATTTCCGGCTTCCTCTCCGAGAACCGGGTCTATCCGGACCAGGGCGTCGCCATCGTGGTCCTGACCAACGCCGACTTCGGCGGCGCCCAGACCGCCATCGCTAACCGCATCGAGGCGGTGCTGTTCCCCAGCGCCGACAAGGGCCATGCCGCTCAGGTCGCGGTGGCGCGCGACCTGTTTGACATGCTGCGCGCCGGCCGCATCGACCGCGCCCGCTTCACGCCCAACGCCAACGCCTATTTCTCGGACGAGGCGCTGAAGGACTTCGCGTCCAGCATCGGCGCGCTCGGCGAGCCCACGGGCTTCACCCAGCGCTCCTCGACCCTGCGCGGCGGCATGACCTCGGAAGTCTACCGAGTGACATATCCAACCCGGACCCTGATTATCATCATGCGGGCCTATCCTGACGGTAAGGTCGAGCAGTTCCTCGTCCAGCCCGCCGATTGAGCCGATGGCGCGGGGGCGGCTCAAGGGTGGCGCGGTTCTGACGGCAGCGCTCCTGCTGGCCGCCTGCGACCGCAAGCCCGCAGGGCCCCAGGCGCCTGATCCGGTCGCGGCAGAGCGCCGGATGGCCGAAGACGCCGCCGCCACGCCGGAGCTTGAGGCCGCGTTTCGCGCCGCCTTCGGCCAGAAGCCGCCGGCCACCCGCACCGTCGACCGGGAGGGCGACAAGGTCACGCTCGTCTACCGCCCGCTGAAGCTGCTCAGCATCGGCGGACGTCGGGTGCTGGTTTCCGGCGGGCGGGTCAGCCAGGACTGCCACCTGTGCGTCGGCTCGCTCGCCATCGCCTATCTGAAACAGGGACCGACGGGCTTCGAGACCGAGGGCGCCTGGCCGGAGATCGTGGATGGGACGACCTGGGGCGAACCGCCCACATGGACCCTGCGCGAGGATTTGTTCCCAAGCCCCGCCATCGAGGCGCGCGAAGGGGGGACGCAGTCCGGCTGCACTTTCGAACAGGCGGATCTCATCGAGCTCACGCCTGAAAAGCCGGTGATCCGGGCCCGCTCCATCCTGACCGGCTACGATGACAGCGGCGAAGCCGAGGGGCGGGGCCGCAGCATCGACGCGACGCTTCGGCCGCTCGCGCCCGGCAAGGCCTTCGCCGTGGACTATACCGGCGCGCTCAGGACAACCGTGACCTGGCGCCGCCTCGGCGAGGCTTACGTGGCTACAGGCCAATATCCGCCGTTGCCGAGCTGCTGATCGGATTTGCGGCCCCGGCGCCACGCCGGCGGCGAATCCGGGCGCGGCGACGTCCAGGCGACGTTTCCCGACGTATAGTCACGGTGGCGAAGGGGAGGGACGGCGGTGCGAACACGCCTGGCCGGAGCAGTCCTGGTGGCGCTGGCGGTGGTCGTGGTGACGCTTCTGTTCCGGCTGCCTGGGGATGCGGCGCTGTTTCCCGCGACGCCGGGCGAGCCCACCGTCACGGCCTATGTGGTCGACAATGGCTTTCATACCGATGTGGTGCTGCCGACCGATGTCGTGCGCGCGCACGGCGACGCCATGGCTCAGGCCTTGGCCTCCACCCCTTCCGGCCCGTGGATTCAGATCGGTTGGGGCGACGCGAAGTTCTACATGGACGAGGCCCCGATCTCGCAACGCCTTCCGGACGGCGCGCGCGCCTTGTTCGCGGCGGGCAATCCGTCCGCGGTGATGTTGGAGCCGTTGCGGGACGCGCCGGATCGCCTGTGGCGCGACGGCGTGCGTCGACTGGAGCTCAGCCGCGCGGGGGCCGAGCGCCTGCTGACGCGCGCGGACGCCTCCTTTGCGCTGAAGGCCGGACGCGTTCAGCCGATCGGCGGCCCCAACACCGAAGATGCGCGCTTCTTCCGCAGCCGTGAGGCCTTCAGCGTGCTGCGCTTGTGCAACCACTGGACCTCGGGACTGCTGCACGCGGCAGGCCTTTCCACTCGGCCGCTGCTGGACACCTTCTCCGCCGGCGTCATGCTGGATGTGGCGGACGCGCAGGCCAGGCAGAACGCGGCCAAACTGGACAGGGCGCCCAAGGCCCGGTAAGCCGCGCGGCTTCAACATCACGACGATCGATCGTCTGAAGCCGCGTCCGATCCGCGGGAGACGAGGGAGATCACCTTGACCGACACCCAGACCATGCCCTCGCACCAGGACGCCCTGCGCGCCGCCGAGGGCGCCCTGGCCTTCAACGACATCGCCGGGGCCGTTTCGATCGCCGTGGAGGCTGTGCGGACCGGCGCCGACCATCCCTTGCTGCTCAACCTCGCCGCCCATCAGCTGGAAACCCAGCATCGCTACGCCGAGGCCGCGTCCCTGCTGGAGCGGGCGCTGCAGCAGTCGCCCGATGACCTGAACCTGCTCTGCGCGCTGGGTCTGTGCCTGTCGCGCAGCAACCGGCGCGAAAGCGCGATCGCCGCCTTTGACGCCGTGCTGCAGTCCCAGCCGGATTTCGCGCCGGCCCATTATGGCAAGGGCTCGGCCTTCGAACTCATGGGCGACCTGGAAGGCGCGCGCCGCCACTATGAAGCGGCGGCCTCGCTGTTCCCCGGCTATGCCGAGCCCCTGGGCGGCCTGGCGTCGCTCGCTGCGCGCCGTGGCGACCTGCCCGAAGCGCGCAGCCTGGCCGAGCGAGCCCTGGCCATCGACCCGACCCTGACGGTCGCCCGCATCGCCCTGGCGTCCGCCCAACTCGGGGAGAAGGATCTCCCGGGCGCCGAAGCCAGCGCCAAGGCCCTGCTGACCGACCCCCGCCTGGATCCCACCGATCGGCCGATGGTGCAGGCGCTGCTCGGCGATGCGCTCGAGGGCCAGGACCGCGCCGCCGAGGCCTTTGCCGCCTATGCGGCGGGCAACGCGGAAGCGCGCGAACAGCACCGCGCCGAATACGAGGGCGAGGGGGTCGAGACCCACCTCCAGCTGGTGCGCCGCATCGAGGCTTTCCTGGCCGGCCTGAAGCCCGGGGACTGGGCGCCGCAGCGGGTCGAGGACGAGGGCATGGGCGCGCGCGAGCACGTCTTCCTGATCGGCTTCCCGCGTTCGGGCACCACCCTGCTGGAGCAGATCCTCGCCAGCCACCCCGATGTGGTCTCGCTGGAAGAGCGCCCGACCCTGGAAGACGCCGACCTCGCCTATCTGGTCGAGCCGGAGGGCCTGGAACGGCTGGCGAAGGCGTCGGCCGCCGAGCTGGCGGACCTGCAGCGCCGCTACTGGGCGCGGGTGGCCGATTATGGCGTCGATCCGGCCGGCAAGGTGTTCATCGACAAGCTGCCGCTGAACACCGTCAAGCTGTCGATGATCTCCGCCCTGTTCCCTAAGGCCAAGGTGCTGTTCGCCCTGCGCGACCCGCGCGACGTGGTGCTGAGCTGCTTCCGCCGCGCCTTCGGCATGAATCCGGCCATGTACCAGTTCACCAGTCTGGAGGGCACAGCCGCCTTCTACGATGCGGTGATGCGGCTTGAGCAGGTCTCGACCGAGCGCACGCCTGTCGAGATGGCCGAGGTCAAGTACGAGGACCTGATCGCCGATCTGGAAGGCGAGGCCCGCCAGGTCTGCGCCTTCCTGGGCCTGGAGTGGACCGACGATCTGAAAGCGTTCGCCGAGAAGTCGCGTGAACGCACCATCCGCACCCCCAGCGCCAAGCAGGTCGCGCGCGGCCTCTATCGCGGCGACGGCCAATGGCGTCGCTACGAGCAGGAACTGGCGCCGGTGCTGCCCGTGCTGAAGCCCTGGCTGGCCCGCTTCGGCTACGAGCCGGCGCAATGAGCGACGCCTCAAACGCCCAGGCGCCCGAAGCGCAGCAGCTGATGGCCGAGATCGGCGCGGCCCTGCGCGGGCAAGACATTCCGCGCGCCATCCAGCTCGCCCGCGCGGCGCTGGACTTCGGCGTCACCAACCCCACCCTGCTCAGCCTGCGTTCGCTGGGTTTCGAGCAGCAGGGACGGCTGGAGGAGGCCCTGGCCGACCTGCAGGCCGCGCGCCGCCTCGCGCCCGACCGCTTCGACATCCTCAATGCGCTGGGCCTGTGCCTGATGCAGGCCGAGCGCTCGCGCGAGGCGCTGGAAGCCTTCGACGCGACCCTGAAGCTGCAGCCCGACTTCGCGCCGGCCTGGTGCAATCGCGGCGTGGCGCAGGAGCACATGGGCGACCTGGAGGCGGCTCGGGCCAGCCATCTGAAGGCCCTGGAGCTGAAGCCCGACTTCGCCGAACCCCTGGCCAGCCTCGCCGCCATCGCCGTGCGCCGCCGCGACCTTGAGGGCGCCAAGGCCTTCGCCGCGCGCGCCCTGGCGCTGAACCCACAGCAGGGCAACGCCGCCATCGCCAAGGCCACCGCCGAGGTGCAGGCGGGCGAGCCGCAGGCCGCCGAAGCCGGGCTGAAGACGCTGTTGCAATGGCCCCAGGTCACGCCGTTCGACCGGGCCCATGCCCTGGGCGTGTTGGGCGACGCCCTGGACGCTCAGGACCGCCCCGCTGAGGCCTTCCAGGCCTGGACTGACGGCAACCTGGTGATGCGAGACCTCTACAAGGCGCGGTTCGAAGGACCCGGGGTGCAGACCCTGCCCATGACCCTGAAGTGGCTGTCCGACCATTTCTCGGGCAGCGCCGCCGGCTGGGGCGGCCCGCGCCGGGCCGGGCCGGGCGCCGGCGAGAAGGCGCACGTCTTCCTGATGGGCTTCCCGCGTTCGGGCACGACCCTGCTGGAGCAGGTGCTGGCCAGCCACCCCGAGGTAGTCAGCCTGGAGGAGCGCGAGACCCTGACCGAGTCCGCGGTGGACTTCCTCTCCGACGAGGGCGGACTGACCCGCCTGGCCGGCGCCTCCGTCGCCGATCTGGAGCCCTACCGCCGCGCCTACTGGGGCCGCGTGCGCGATGCGGGCGTGGACGTCACGGGCAAGGTGTTCGTCGACAAGCTGCCGCTCAACACCATCAAGCTGCCGGTGATCGCCAAGCTGTTCCCCGAGGCCAAGATCCTGTTCGCCGTGCGCGATCCGCGCGACGTGGTGCTGTCCGGCTTCCGCCATCGCTTCCGCATGAACGCCTCGATGTACGAACTCCTGACCCTGGAAGGGGCGGCTCGTCTTTATGCGGACGTGATGAACCTCGGCCAGCTCTATGCCGAAAAGCTGCAGATGAGCGCGCGGCGGCATCGCTACGAGGACCTGGTCACCGACTTCGACAACGAGGTGAAGGGCATCTTCGCCTTCCTCGGCCTGCCCTGGCGCGAAGAGGTGCGCAACTTCGCCGAACGTGCCCGCGCCGGCCTTTCGGCCACCCCCTCGGCCGCCCAGGTCGCCCGCGGCCTCTATCGCGGCGACGGCCAATGGCGCCGCTACGCGCGCGAGCTGGAGCCGGCGATCCCGATCCTGAAGCCGTGGATCGAGCGTTTCGGCTACGCCGGCGACTGAGACACGGGCCTTCCGGCCCGCCGCTACTCGTCAGGCCGCTCCCCCGGCCGTGGATCAGACCCATGAAATCCCGTCATTCCAATCAGAAACCCCAGGGCCCCTCGCAACGCCAGCTCCGCGCCGGCGAACTGATCCGCCACGCCCTGGTCGAGGTGCTGCGCGAGGAGGAGATCCACGACGAGGCGCTGGAAGGCGTCTCGGTGACCGTGACGGAGGTGCGCATGAGCCCGGACCTGCGCCACGCCACCTGTTTCGTGGAGCCCCTGGGCGCCGGCCTCGGCCCAAGTGCTGAGACGGGCGTCGGCGACACCAAGGCGGTGGTGGCGGCCCTGAACCACGCCTCGCGCTTCCTGCGCGGCCAGCTCGGCCGTCACATCGACATGAAGTTCACCCCCGACCTGCGCTTCGTCCACGACGAGAGCTTCGACGAGGCCGCGCGCATGGAGCGCCTGTTCCAGGACCCGCGGGTGCAGCGCGACCTGGAAGCCCATGATGACGAAGGCGAAGGCTGATGGCCCGTCGCAAGAAGGGCGACGCGATCTCAGGCTGGATTTGCCTGGATAAGCCCTACGACCTGGGCTCCACCGATGCGGTCAGCCGCGTGCGCCGCCTGTTCAACGCCCAGAAGGCCGGCCACGCGGGCACGCTCGATCCCCTGGCCACCGGCATCCTGCCGATCGCGCTGGGCGAGGCCACCAAGACCGTGCCGTTCCTGATGGAGGCCGAGAAGGTCTACCGCTTCTCCATCGAGTGGGGCCGCACCACTGCCAGCTTCGACCGTGAGGGCGCCACCACCGCCACCTCGGACGTGCGGCCTGCGCCGGAAGCCGTGGCCGAGGCGCTGAAGGCCTTCGTGGGCGAAATCCAGCAGGTTCCGCCCGCCTTTTCGGCCATCAAGGTCGACGGGGAGCGCGCCTATGACCTGGCGCGGGAGGGCATTGCGGTCGAGCTCGACGCCCGCACCGTGGTGATCCACGAGGCCGCAGTCACCGATGCGCCGGACCCCGACCACGTCGAGATCACCATTCGCTGCGGCAAGGGCACCTATGTCCGCTCCATCGTGCGCGACATCGCCGAGAACTTGAGCGCCTGCGGTCACGTCTCGGCCCTGCGACGTCTGCGCGTGGGGCCCTTCTCGGCCGAAACCGCGATTGGACTGGATATTCTGGAAGACTTGGTGCATAGAGGCGCCCGCCTGGAGGCCCTGCTTCCGGTCGAGACCGCTCTGGACGACATCCCGGAGTTGGCCGTGACCGACGAAGACGCCTTCAAGCTCAAGCAGGGTCGGCCGATCGTTCTGCTCCCCAGACAGGTCGAAACGCTCAAAACGTGTCTGAAGCCGCGAGTGATCGCGGGCCAGGACGCGTCTCGAACCGTTTCAGCCATCTCGGACGGGAAGATCGTGGCGCTCTGCGAGATGCGGGCGGGGAAGCTCTCCCCGACGCGAGTTTTTCATCTCGAATAGGAGACCCCGATGTCGATCACCATGGAGCGCAAGACCGCGCTCATCCATGACTATGCCCGTGGCGAAGCCGACACCGGCTCCGCCGAGGTCCAGGTCGCGATCCTCTCCGAGCGCATCGCCAACCTGACCGAGCACTTCAAGACCCACAAGAAGGACAACCACTCGCGCCGCGGCCTCCTCAAGATGGTCTCGCAGCGCCGTCGCCTTCTGGACCACCTGAAGAAGACCGACTCCGGCCGCTATCAGACGCTCATCGAGCGCCTGGGCCTGCGTCGCTAAGACAAGAGACGAAACCAACCCCGCCCGCGGCTCCGGGCGGGGTTCGGTCTATCTGGGGCAGGCATGAACGCCGCGCCCCGGCAAAGAGCCGACACGCAGCCCGCCCCATGGGGGGCCGGCCGCCCGGACAGGATCCGAAGCCGCACGCACCAAGAGACGCAAAGCCGCTCCTGACAGTCCGCCCCGCGGGAAATGGGTCCCGTGGAACAGAGAAAAGACCAATGTTCGACATCAAGAAAAAGACCATCGACTGGGCCGGCCGCAAGCTGACCCTGGAGACCGGCCGTATCGCGCGCCAAGCCGACGGTTCGGTGCTCGCCACCTACGGCGAGACCACCGTCCTGGCCAACGTCGTGTTCGCCAAGCAGCCCAAGCCGGGCCTGGATTTCTTCCCGCTCACGGTGAACTACCAGGAGCGCACCTACGCCGCCGGCAAGATCCCGGGCGGCTACTTCAAGCGCGAAGGCCGTCCGACCGAGAAGGAGACCCTGGTCTCCCGCCTGATCGACCGCCCGATCCGCCCCCTGTTCGTCAAGGGCTTCAAGCACGAGACCCAGGTTACCGTGACCGTGCTGAGCCATGACCTCGAGAACGACCCCGATGTGGTCGGCATGGTCGCCGCCTCCGCCGCCCTGACCCTGTCGGGCGTGCCCTTCATGGGCCCGATCGGCGCCGCGCGCGTCGGCATCATCGACGGCGAATATGTGCTGAATCCGACGCTCGATCAGATGGCCGACACCCAGCTCGACCTGATCGTCGCCGGCACCCAGGACGCCCTGATGATGGTGGAGTCCGAGGCCAAGGAACTGTCGGAAGACAAGATGCTGGGCGCGCTTATGTTCGCCCACGCCGGCATGCAGCCGGTGATCGACGCGATCATCGAACTGGCCGAGCACGCCGCCCAGGAGCCCTACGACTTCCAGGCCGAGGACATGTCCGGCCTGGTCGCCCAGATCAAGAAACTGGTCGGCGCGGACATCCGCAAGGCGTACGAGATCAAGGCCAAGCACGCCCGCCACGAAGCCGTGGGCGCCGCCAAGGCCAAGGCCGCCGAGGCCCTGGTCAAGTCGGAAGCGAACCCGGACGGCGTCGACGCCTCGAAGTTCTCCTCGGCCTTCAAGGAATGCGAAGCCGACGTCCTGCGCCGCGACATCATCGAGCACGGCCGCCGTGTCGACGGCCGTGCGCTGGACAAGGTCCGCCCGATCGTTTCGGAAGTGTCGGTCCTGCCGCGCACCCACGGCTCGGCCCTCTTCACCCGTGGTGAAACCCAGGCGCTGGTCGTGGCCACGCTCGGCACCGGCGAGGACGAGCAGTGGATCGACGCCCTGCAGGGGACCTACAAGGAGAAGTTCCTCCTGCACTACAACTTCCCTCCGTACTCGGTCGGCGAGACCGGTCGGATGGGCTCGCCGGGCCGCCGCGAAATCGGTCACGGCAAGCTGGCGTGGCGGGCGATCCGCCCGATGCTGCCGACCACGGAAGAGTTCCCCTACACCCTGCGCCTAGTCTCCGAGATCACCGAGTCCAACGGCTCGTCCTCGATGGCCACGGTCTGCGGTTCGTCCCTGGCCCTGATGGACGCGGGCGTGCCGCTGAAGTCGCCGGTCTCGGGCATCGCCATGGGCCTGATCCTGGAGCCGTCGGGCGAATACGCCATCCTGTCGGACATCCTGGGCGACGAGGACCACCTCGGCGACATGGACTTCAAGGTCGCCGGCACCGAGAACGGCATCACCTCGCTGCAGATGGACATCAAGGTCCCCGGCATCACCGAGGAGATCATGACCAAGGCGCTCAACCAGGCGCAGGCCGGCCGCCTGCACATCCTGGGTGAGATGTCCAAGGCCATGACCGCGCCGCGCGCCGAGATCGGCGAGTTCGCGCCCAAGATCGAGACCATCTCGATCCCGACCGACAAGATCCGCGAAGTGATCGGCTCGGGCGGCAAGGTGATCCGCGAGATCGTCGAGAAGACCGGCGCCAAGGTCGACATCTCCGACGACGGCACGGTCAAGGTCTCGGCCTCGGACGGCGCCAAGATCAAGGCCGCCCTGGACTGGATCAAGGGCATCACCTCGGAGCCCGAGATCGGCCAGATCTACACCGGCAAGGTCGTGAAGGTCGTCGACTTCGGCGCCTTCGTGAACTTCTTCGGCTCCAAGGACGGCCTGGTGCACATCAGCCAGATCGCCCAGCAGAAGGTCGCCCAGGTGAAGGACGTCCTGAACGAAGGCGACTCCGTGAAGGTGAAGGTCCTGGGCTTCGACGACCGCGGCAAGGTCAAGCTGTCGATGAAGGTCGTGGACCAGGAAACCGGCGAAGACCTCACCGAGAAGCTGGCCGCCGAGCGCGCGGCCCGCGGCGAGCCGGCCGAGGAAGAGCGCGGCGAGCGTCCGCCCCGGGAAGACCGTGGCGATCGCGGCGGCCGTGACCGCGGCCGCGGCCGTGGCCCGCGTCGCGAACGCACCGAAGAGCCGGCGTAAGCGGGCCTAAGGTCTGAAGACTAAGCGAGGGGGCGGATCGGCGACGGTCCGCCCTTTTTTGTTGAGGTCAGACGGTCTCGACGAACTTCGCGGCGGCGGTGCTGCGCGCGAGGGCCTCAGGGCCCATGTGCGACAACGCCTCGGCGACGAAGGCGCGTTCCTGGGTCCCGTCGACGAATAGCCGGCGCGGCACATAGAGCCCGTCGGCGCCGGCGACGAAGATCCAGTAACGGGAGCTGCGGATTAGTTCGCTGACCCCGCCCCAACCCACCCGCCGATCGGTCCAATGATCCGACCATCGCAGGCCGTCAACCTCGACCGAGATGGTGGGAATCCAAACCTTCGGGAACCCTCGGGCGAACAGCGCGGCGCGATAGCGGCGCAGGCTCCACGAGCGATACAGTCTTGCACCAACGATGAGTCCAAGCGCAGCGCCGAACCACGCGCCAACCACGACGCTCGGATGGGTGACAGCGATCGACTTCAGGATCGCGAATTCGGCGAGCACTCCCACCGCGGCCCCGGCCACGGTCGGCACGAGCAGGACGGCCATCTGAAGCGGCGGTCCGATCAGCCGTTGCCGAACCATTCCCGCATATCGGCTAGCCTCGCCGATCTGCATCTCGCCAGAAATACTCGCCACGCCAGAACTCCCCTCAACCCCGCAGAAAGGGATGATGGTGCGCCCGGTCGGGTCAAGACCCCTGTACGCTATTCCGCGGACCAGGCGCCCTTGCCGCCAGCCTTGCGACGGAGCGGCGTGCCGGGTTTGGCGGCGGCCACCTTGGTCAGGAGCGGGTCGTCGGTCTCTTTCGCCAAGCCCGATTTGAACAGGTCCTGGTGCGCGCCCCAGGCGGCGAGCGCCTTGGGCCGCGAGGTCGTGGCCACGAGGTGGTCATAGAGACCGTCAGAAAAGGCGAAGGTCTTCAGGCGAGCCATGGAGAGAGAACGGCTGAGGGCCGCTTGAGGCTCCCTCGCTAGTCTGAAGGCAGCGAAGGCTTGTAACCCGCGTAGAGCTCGGCGGCCTCCTCCGCCAGCAGGCCTGTTTCGATTTCCACTCCGGCCGCGCGCAGCCGTTTCACGCCGCGCCCGGCGGCAAAGGTCGAGGCGTCCCCACAGGCGATGACGACACGCGCTACGTTCGCTGCGGCTAGCCGCTCCGAACACGAGGCGGCGCCCGAGCTGCGCTCGCCGCAAGGCTCCAGCGTCACATAGGCGGTCGAACCTCGTGCGGCTTCACCGGCAGCCGCCAGCGCCTGCTCCTCGGCGTGGGGCCGCCCACCCTCGGCGGTGGCGGCCTCAGCGACCACCGCGCCGTTCTTGACCAGCACGCAGCCGACCGCTGGATTCTCGCCGGTCAGGCCGACGCGCGGTCGCGCGAGCGCTATGGCGCGGCGCATCCACGTCTCGTCGGCGGGGCCACGCATCAGCCGGCGGGCGTCGCAGGCAAGGGCTGGGCGCGGGCAGCGTCCAGGTAGCGGGCGGACAGAGGGCGCAGGCCGTCGTCGAGCCTGATCTCCAGCGGATTGCCGGTGGGGATTTCCACACCCGGGATGTCCGCGTCCGAAACCTGGAACAGCAGCTTGACGATGGCGCGCAGGGAATTGCCGTGGGCGGCCACCAGCACGGTCTCGCCGCGCTTCAGGACGGGCGCGATGTCGGCGTTCCAATAGGGCTCGACCCGCTCCAGCGTCGTCTTCAGGCTTTCGGTCGCCGGGACCTGGCCGGGCCTGTAGCGGCGGTCTTTCGAGAGGTCCCACTCCGAGCCGGGCTCCAGCGGCGGCGGCGGGATGTCATAGGAGCGGCGCCACACGTGCACCTGCTCATCGCCGTGGCGGGCGGCGGTCTCGGCCTTGTCCAGGCCCGTCAGCCCCCCGTAGTGGCGCTCGTTCAGCCGCCAGTCCTTCTCCATCGGGATCCACAGCTGCCCCATGGCCTCCAGCGCCAGGTTGCCGGTGCGGATGGCCCGGGTCAGGACCGAGGTGAAGGCGCGGTCGAACTGCACGCCGGCCTCAGCCAGGAGTTCGCCGCCACGCTTCGCCTCGGCCTCGCCCTTCTCGGTCAGGTTCACGTCGACCCAGCCGGTGAAGCGGTTCTCCAGGTTCCACTGGCTCTGGCCGTGGCGGAGCAGGACGAGAAGCGGCATCGCGGGTTCCTTCAGGGCGCGGGACGGTCCTGCGGGTAGGGCGTCGCCCGCCGGGGGTCAAGCACCCCAACCTCGCCGCACAGGCGCGCGAATTTGTACCCGTCCCGCACAAACGCTATAGCGCCCGCATGTCCGACCGCCTGTTCTTCGCCAGCGCAGCCCTGCTCGCCGTCCTGCTGATCGGCCTGGCCTTCGTCTGGCCGCAGGGCCAGGGCCGTCGCTCGCCCGGCCCGTTCGGAAAGCCGGAAGTGATCACCGACGCCGCGCGCAAGGACCTGGCCGACGAAGCCAAGCGCAAGGCCGGTCCGCCGAAGCCTACCGCTTCAGCGCCCGCCCAGGCGGCGCCTGGCAGCGCTGCGCCGAGCGCCGCCGCCGCGGGCCTGCGCCGATGAGCGGCTTCGACGCGGCCGGCGTCGCGCGCCGGGTGCTCTCCATAGAAGCCGAAGCCCTCTCGGCCATGGCCCAGGGGCTGGACGGGGCCTTCTCGCGCGCGGTCGAGACCCTGCATGCCATCAAGGGACGGGTGGTCTGCACCGGCGTCGGCAAGTCCGGCCATGTAGCGCGCAAGATCGCCGCCACCCTGGCCTCCACCGGCCAGCCCGCGATCTTCGTGCACGCCACCGAAGCCAGCCACGGCGACCTGGGCATGGTGTCGGCGGATGACGCGGTCCTGGCGCTGTCCAAATCGGGCGAGACCCGCGAACTCGCCGACGTGGTCGCCTACGCCAAGCGCTTCGGCATTCCGCTCCTGGGCATGACGGCCAGGGCCGACAGCGCGCTGGGCCGCGCCGCCGATGTGTTGCTGCTGTTGCCCGACAGCCCGGAGGCTGCCGCGGCCGTCGATGCGCCGACCACCTCCACCACCCTGCAGATCGCGCTCGGCGACGCCCTGGCGGTAGCGCTGCTCGAACGACGCGGCTTCACCGCCACCGACTTCCGGGTCTTCCACCCGGGCGGCAAGCTTGGCAGCGCGCTCCGAACCGTCGCCGACCTAATGCACCAGGGCGGGGAAGTGCCCCTGGTCGCCCCGGACGCCTCCATGCAGGACGCCCTGCTGGTCATGACCGAGAAGCGCTTCGGCTGCGTCGGCGTGGTCGAGGACGGCAAGCTGGCCGGCCTGATCACCGACGGCGACCTGCGCCGCCACATGGAGGGCCTGCTGTCGCACAAGGCCGGCCAGGTGATGACGGCCCACCCGACCACCGCCCAACCTCACATGCTGGCCGGCGAGGCGCTGAAGATCATGAACGAGCGCCGCATCACCGTGCTGTTCGTGGTCGATCAGGGCCGCCCGGTGGGGATATTGCACGTGCACGACGTGCTGCGCGCCGGGGTCATCTAGCGGGCGGAACCTTCGCCGTGGCGCGCAGTTGACCCGCGCCGGTTCCCCTTCAGGCGTTCAGCCCCTAGAACGGCGCCACAACTCCAGAGGTCCCATGCTCGCCACCCCGCGTTCCGATCTGCACGCCAATAGCGCCGAATTCGAGACCATCCCCTTCGTGAAGCCCACTGGCTTTCGCGAGTACGACGCGCGCTGGGTGCTGGAGAAGGAGATCAACCGGCTGGGTATCCAGGCGCTCGGCATGGGCCTGGGGACCTATATCCACGAGATCGGGGTCAAGCCGCGCATCGTGGTCGGCCACGACTTCCGTTCCTATTCCCTGTCGGTGAAACAGGCCCTGATCCTGGGCCTGCTGCAGTCCGGCTGCGAGGTGCTGGACATCGGCCTGGCGCTCTCGCCCATGGCCTATTTCGCCCAGTTCGACCTGGAGGCGCCGTGCGTGGCCATGGTCACCGCCAGCCACAACGAGAACGGCTGGACCGGGGTGAAGATGGGGGCCAAGCCGCCCCTGACCTTCGCACTCGACGAGATGACCCGCCTGAAGGAGATCGTGCTCGGCGGCAAGTCGCAGGCGCGGCCCGGCGGCTCCCTGACCCAGGTGGACGGCGTGCGTGAGCGCTATCTCGCCGACCTGTCCTCCAAGGTGAGGCTGACCCGGCCGCTCAAGGTCATCGCCGCCTGCGGCAACGGCACGGCCGGGGCCTTCGCGCCCGATGCGCTGCGGGCCATGGGGGCGGAGGTGATCGAGATGGACTGCGAGCTCGACAACACCTTCCCCAAGTACAACCCCAATCCCGAAGACCACGCCATGCTGGTCGAGATGGCCAAGGCGGTGCGCGCCCACGGCGCCGCCCTGGCTCTGGGCTTCGACGGAGACGGCGACCGCTGCGGCGTGGTCGACGACGAGGGTGAGGAGATCTTCGCCGACAAGATCGGACTCATGTTGGCCAGGGATTTGTCCGGCCTGCACGACGATGCCAAGTTCGTGGTCGACGTGAAGTCCACCGGCCTCTACGCCACCGATCCGGTGTTGAAGGCCAACGGCGCCTCCACCGTCTACTGGAAGACCGGCCACAGCTACATCAAGCGCAAGACCGCCGAATTGGGCGCCCTGGCCGGGTTCGAGAAGTCGGGCCATTTCTTCTTCAACGCCCCGATCGGGCGAGGCTATGACGATGGCCTGGTGGCGGGCGGTGCGGTGCTGGCCATGCTCGACCGCAATCCGGGCAAGAAGCTTTCCGAGCTGAAGAAGGCTCTGCCGGTCGCCTTCACCTCCTTGACCATGTCGCCCCACTGCGACGACGAAACCAAGTACCGCATCGTCGACGAGGTCAGCCGCGACTACCAGGCCCTGGCCGCCGCCGGCGGTTCGATCCTTGGACGGAAGATCGTCGACGTGATCACCGTCAACGGCGCCCGCGTCGCGCTGGAAGACGGCTCCTGGGTGCTGGTGCGCGCCTCCTCCAACAAGCCGGAGCTGGTGGTGGTGGTCGAAAGCACTACATCGGAAGACGACATGCGGGCCCTGTTCCGTGAGGAAGTGAAGCCCCGCCTGGCCGCGCGGCCGGAGGTCGGGGCCTACAACCAGGAAGTCTGAGGTCTTTCGGCGCTTTTCAACGGCGCCTCGGCCAACTAGACCGTAGGCGTGTCGAACACCGAGACCATCGCCATCGTCGGGGCCGGCTATTCCGGCTCCCTGCTCGCCGTGCAACTGCTGCGGCGCACCCAGGCGCGCGTGGTGCTGATCGAGCGCCGCTCCGTGTTCGGATTGGGCCTGGCCTACGGCACCGGCTGCCCCGCCCACCTCCTGAACGTGCGGTCCGGCCGTATGAGCGCCTTCCCGGACGACGCCACGCATTTCGTGCAATGGCTGGGGCGCAATCGGCCCGAGTTCGCCGATCCCGACGGCTTCGCGCCACGCATGGTCTACGGCGACTACGTCCGCGCGACCTTGGACGAGGCGGAGGCGGCCAATCCGGGCCGGTTCGAGCGCGTCAGCGGAGAGGTCGTCGGCATCGAGACGGACGGTGAAGGCGTAAGGCTTCGCTTCGCCGATGGCCGGCGCATCAACGCGGACCGCGCGGTGCTGGCGCTGGGCAATGCGCCGCCCGACCCCGCGGGCGCGGCCGGCCTCGCGCCGGGAGCGTCCGACCGGTTCATCAACGATCCCTGGGCGCCGGGCGCGCTCGCCGCGGTCAAGCCCGCCGACGAGGTGCTGCTGATCGGCTCGGGCCTCACCATGATCGATGTCGCCCTGGCGCTGGATGCGCAGGGGTGGCTGGGCCGCGCCCTGGCCTTGTCGCGCCGCGGCCTGCTGCCTCGACCGCATGACGCGACCCAGGGCCACGCCAAGCCGTGGCCGCCGATCGACGCGAGCCTTTCGCAACGAGCCAAGGCGTTTCGCGCCCGCGCGCGCACCGTGGGCTGGGGCGAGGCGATGGACGAGATCCGTCCCTTCAACCAAGCGCTCTGGCGCGCCGCCGACCGGAGCGAGCGCCGCCGCTTCCTGCGTCATCTCAGGCCTTGGTGGGACGTGCACCGGCACCGCACCGCCACCGAGATCGGCGCCCGCATCCAGGCGATGATCGAGGCCGGCTCCCTGGCGGTGGGCGCGGGCCGCGTGGTCAAGGCCGAGATGCGGCCCGCGGGCGTGTGGATCGACTGGCGGCCTCGGGGCGCGACCGAAACCCGCCACGACCGCTTCGACCGGGTGATCAACTGCACCGGGCCGCTATCGGACCTGAACCGCTCGCCCGACCCGCTGCATCGCGACCTGCTCGACCGCGGCGTCGCTCGCGTCGACCCGGACCGCCTGGGCCTGGAAGTCGACGCCGGCCTGCGCCTGATCGACGGCAAGGGCAGGGCGCACCAGCGGCTCTATGCCGTCGGGCCCGTCACCCGCGGCGAGGCCTGGGAAATCATCGCCGTGCCGGAAATCCGCGGCCAGGTCGCGGAGCTGGCGGAGCGCTTCGCCCGCGGCTGAGATCGAGCGCCGCTGCTCAGTCGAGGAACAGCTTGGCTTCGGCGAAACCCGCCGCCGCCTTTTCGGCACGCTTGAGCAGGCGCCCGGCCCCGCGCTCGACCTCATCCACCGCCGCGCCCGCCGCGAAGGCCAGGTTCGGATCGTGGGAGATTTCCGCGAGCACCCGCAGTTGCCGCTCGGCGTTGACCAGGTCGTTGAGTTCGCCCAGCGCATCCTGGAAGGGCCGCAGGGCCTCGATGAAGGCCTCCGCCGCCTTTCGACCGGACTTGCCCTCCGCCAGCGAAGCGAAGAATTCCGCGCCGTAACGCACCTTCTTGGCCTTGATCCGCACCGCATGCCGTTCGGACGGCTCCAGATCGCGAATGTGACGCGAGCCTTTGCGGAGCCTGTGTGTGCGCTTCTTCAGCGTCTCGCGGCCGAAATCATGAGCGGAGCGCGTCCGCGCGGTAGTGCGGACCGGTTCCTCGGCTGTCAGCCAATCGCCCGTCTCCAGCCAACGCGCGAGGTCAAACAGAAGCCGTGACAGCGCCGGCGCCTCCAGGGCGGCGACCGCCTCGTCATAGGCCTGCGCCCGGCGACGCTCCAATGCGGCCAGCAACGAGGGCGCGTCGAACGACGGGGTCAGTTCCAGGCCCCGCACCCGCTCGATCAGGACATCCAGGTCGCGCGCGGCGCCCAGGCTCTGGCCGGTGCGGCGCAGGGCCGCCTTCAGCCGCTCGCTCTCGGGGTCGCCGAACAGCGGCTTGAATAGCGACAGGGCCGCGCGCAGACGCCGAATGGCCACGCGCGCCTGATGCACGGCCTCGACGGCGCGCGTCTCGCGGATCAGCCGCTCGTTCTTCAGGAACTGGGCCAGGCAGGCGCGGCCGATGGACTGGAAAGCGCCCGCGGTGTCGATGGCCTGATCCAGCGCGACCTTGGCGCTCTTGGACGGACCCACTTCGCCCAGCAGCGCCTCGCCCGCCTCGGCCTTGCTGCGCAGGGATGGGCGCAGCGGCGCAGCCTCGAACAGTTCGGCGGCCACCGCGAACAGCTGGGCGGGTCGCCCGCGCGTCAGCTCCAGCTCCACCTCCAGGATCGGGCTCGATTTCTCCCCGGCCCGGGCCGCGCCGACATCCAGCGTCAGCTCGATCCGCGCACCGCCGCGGAACACGGCGTGAGCGCGTCGCTCGACCTCGATGGTAAAGCGCGGCGCCAGCTCGGCCCCGTCGTCCACCACCTCGGCTAAGGGCGTCGATTTCAAGACGTCCAGGTCGAGCGCATCGGAGGCGACCGCGCACTCCCATTCTCCGCGGGTCAGGAATCCGTCGCCCGCGGTCTTCAACGTCTGGATTCGGCGCCGGCCGTCGGAGCGGATGCGCAGGGCCATCTTCGCCCTGGCCAGGCGGCCGTCCGGCGTGTCGAAATAGGTCGAGACCAGCCGCTTGCCCCGGCCCAGGCGCCGCATCAGCGGATGGCACAGCAGGGCGTCCAGGTCGTCCGGCCGCACCTCGAGCTTCAGCTCGATTTCGGTCGGCGTAACGGGCTCGTCCGAGCCGTCCATGCTCCGGCCTCCGCGCGCACGGGACCTTAAGAACGCCTGGGGTCAGGCCGCAGCCTTTTTCACCGCCCCGGCGATATCCTTGACCACCTGCGCCACCAACGCCTCGTCGTCGCCCTCGGCCATGATGCGGATCAGGGGCTCCGTCCCCGACGCGCGCACGACGATGCGGCCCGTGCCGTTCAACCGGGCTTCGGCGTCGGCGATGCACTCCTTCACGGTCTTAGAAGCGAGCGGCTCGCCGCCGGCGAAGCGCACGTTTTCCAGCCGCTGTGGAACGGGCTCGAATTGCCGCGCCAGCGTGCTCATCGGCCGGCCCGACTGGACCATGACCGCCAGCACCTGCAGCGCCGCGAGCAGGCCGTCGCCGGTGGTGGAGTAGTCGCGCAGGATCAGGTGGCCGGACTGTTCGCCGCCGACGTTGAAGCCGCCCTCGCGCATCCGCTCCATCACATAGCGGTCGCCGACCTTGGTGCGCTCCAGCTTCAGGCCCTTGGAGGCCATGAAGCGCTCCAGACCCAGGTTGGACATGATCGTGGCCACCACGCCCCCGCCGCTCAGGCGGTCGTTCTCGGCCCAGGCGGAGGCGATGATGGCCATGATCTGGTCGCCGTCGACGATCTGGCCCTTCTCGTCGCAGATCACCAGCCGGTCGGCGTCGCCGTCCAGCGCGATGCCGATGTCGGCGCGATAGGTCTTCACCGCCTCGGCCATGGTCTGCGGATGGGTCGAGCCGCATTCCTCGTTGATGTTGAAGCCGGTCGGGGTGACCCCGATCTCGATCACCTCCGCGCCCAGTTCGTAGAGGGCCAGGGGCGCGACGCGATAGGCGGCCCCATTGGCGCAGTCGATCACTACCCTGAGGCCGTTCAGGCTGAGCTTCTTGGGGAAGGCGCCTTTGGCGATCTCGACATAGCGGGCCTGGGCGTCGTCCACGCGCTTCACGCGACCGAGTTCCGTGGGCCCCGCCAGGCCCTGCTGCAGGCCTTCGGTCATCAGGCCTTCGATGCGGTGCTCGACCTCGTCCGAGAGCTTGTAGCCGTCGGGCCCGAACAGCTTGATCCCGTTGTCCGCGAAATTGTTGTGCGAGGCCGAGATCATCACGCCGAGGTCTGCGCGCATGGACCGGGTCATCATCGCCACGCCGGGCGTCGGCAGCGGCCCGAACAGGCGCACGTCCATGCCCATGGAGGTGAATCCGGCCACCAGGGCCGGTTCGATCATGTAGCCGCTGAGCCGCGTGTCCTTGCCGATCACCACCAGATGTCGGCGGTTATGCTCGGACAGGAACATCTTGCCCGCGGCGAGACCGACCCGGAGCGCCACCTCGGCGGTCATCGGGTGCTTGTTGGCCTGGCCGCGGATGCCGTCGGTGCCGAAGAATGCGCGTTGGGTCATGGAAGGTCTTCTAAGGTCTGCGGGCCTCGGGTGGAACCGAAAGCCGCCGTTCGGAAACGTCTCGAAACGCAGATTTAGATGCGCCGCCTTTCGGCGGTGCTAAAGGCGGAGCGCGGGATTGCCCGCACGCGTTCCATTAGACGAAGACGCCCGCCTGCGACAGGGGCCGGAAAGTCCGGCATGCAAGGTGAGGGCGCGACGAGGAAACCTCCCGACATGTGTGGAATCATCGGCATCTCCGGGACCATTCCGGTCACCTCGCGGCTGATCGACAGCCTCAAGCGCCTGGAATATCGCGGCTACGACTCCGCCGGCGTGGCGGCCGTGGTCGACGGCCATGTCGAGCGCCGGCGCGCGGCCGGCAAGATCCGCGCGCTCGAGGAGGTGCTGGCGGCCGATCCCCTGGCCGGCACGGTCGGCATCGGCCACACCCGCTGGGCCACCCACGGCAAGCCCACCACCGCCAACGCCCACCCGCACAAGGCCGGGCGCGTGACCCTGGTGCACAACGGCATCATCGAGAACTTCGCCGAGCTTAAGCAGGCGCTGCTGGATCGCGGCCATGTCTTCGAAAGCGACACCGACACCGAAGTGATCGCCCACCTGATCAACGCCGAGATCGAGGGGGGCCTGGAGCCGGTGGCGGCGCTCAAGGCCACGCTCGACCGCCTGCACGGCGCCTATGCTTTGGGCGTGCTCGTCGAGGGCTATCCCGAACTGGTCATGGGCGCCCGGCGCGGCTCGCCGCTCGTGGTCGGCTGGGGCGAGGGCGAGATGTTCATCGGCTCCGACGCCCTGGCCGTCGGTCCCTTCACCGGCAAGGTGACCTATCTGGAAGAGGGCGACTACGTCGCCATCGACCGCGAGAGCGCGACCATCTTCGACGCGACCGGCACACGGGTGAACCGGCCCGTGACCCATGTGGCCGCCTCAGCCGCCCTGGTCGAGAAGGGCGCCTACCGGCACTTCATGGAAAAGGAGATCCACGAACAGCCGGACAGCTGCCAGCACACGCTTTCGGCCTATCTCGACCCGGTGGAGATGAGGGCCACTCCGCCGGGCGACATCGACTTCTCCAAGATCAACCGCATTCAGGTGGTGGCCTGCGGCACCGCCAACTATGCCGCCTTCGTGGCCAAATACGCCTTCGAGCGCTTCGCCGGCCTGCCGGTGGACGTCGAGATCGCGTCGGAGTTCCGCTATCGCGAGCCGGCCCTGTCGCCGGGGACCCTGGCCGTCGCCGTCTCCCAGTCGGGCGAGACCGCCGACACCCTGGCCGCCCTGCGGTATTGCAAGGAGCAGGGGCTGCAGACCGCCGTGGTGGTCAATGTCCACACCTCGACCATGGCGCGCGAGGCCGACGTGATGTGGCCGACCTGGGCGGGCCCCGAGATCGGCGTGGCCTCGACCAAGGCCTTCACCGCTCAGGTCTCCGCCATGCTCGCCCTGGTGGTCGCCGCCGCCGTCCAGCGCGGCCGCGCCGACCGCGACGAGGAGGCGCGGATGGTGCGCGAGCTGATGGAGGCGCCGCGCCTGATCGCCGAAGCGCTCAAGGACGACGGCCCGATCCGCAAGATCGCCTATGACCTGTCCAAGGCGCGCGACGTGCTCTACCTGGGCCGCGGCTCCAACTATCCGCTGGCCCTGGAAGGCGCGCTGAAGCTCAAGGAGATCAGCTACATCCACGCCGAGGGCTACGCCGCCGGCGAGTTGAAGCACGGCCCCATCGCCCTGGTGGACGAGGACACGCCGGTCGTGGTCATCGCGCCCCACGACGAAATGTTCGAAAAGACCGCCTCGAACATGCAGGAGGTCGCCGCCCGTGGTGGGCGCGTGATCCTGATCGCCGACGCCAAAGGCAAGGCGCAGGCCGGCCAGAGCGCGGCCCAGGTGATCGAAGTGCCGGCGACCGAGCCTCTTGTGGCGCCCCTGGTTCTGGCCATCCCGATCCAGCTGCTCGCCTATCACACCGCTGTGCAGAAGGGCACGGACGTGGACCAGCCGCGCAACCTCGCCAAGTCCGTGACGGTCGAGTAGCCCTCAAAAAGAAAGCGCCGCCGGTTTCCCGGCGGCGCCAGTCCAAACGCCGACCGCCGGCGCTGAGGCCGGCGGTCGGGCGGAGGATCTTACTTCTTCTTGGTGGTCGTCGTGCTCGTGGTCGTCGAGGCCGAGCCGTCCGGATTGGTCGAGGTGGCCGGGCCGGTGGTGGTCGAGGTCGAGCCGTCCGGGTTCGTCGTCGTGGACGACGGCGCCGCGGGGGTCGCGCTCATGTCCGTCGACGCCGGGGCCGAGGCGGGGGCGGTCGTGGTAGTGTCGGTCGTCGTGGTGGTGTCGGCGTCCTTCTTCTTGCAGGCGCCCAGGGACACGGCGGTAGCGGCGGCGGCGACGACGAGGGCCGCCTTCCAGGTCATTTTCATGCGATAATCTCCTATCGAACCCCCCGTCGCGGGGCGTCTCGCACACGGGGAACTCACGCGGGCGTGAACTGTTCCCACAGTCCGCACAGGAACCTTCGCGGTGGGGCCGCTTGGCCTACGCGCGCGCCTGTCCTAAGTGCTGCCCAACGAATTTGAGGAGCCTGCATGGCCCGCGTCCGCAAAGCCGTCCTGCCCGTCGCCGGTCTGGGCACCCGCGTCTTGCCCGCCACCAAGACCATCCCCAAGGAGCTCCTGACCGTCGTGGACCGGCCGATCCTGTCCTACGTCGTGGAGGAGGCGCGCCAGGCGGGCATCGAGCACCTGGTTTTCGTGACCGGGCGTGGCAAGGCCGCGATCGAGGACTATTTCGACCATCAGGTCGAGCTGGAGGACCAGCTCCGCGCCAAGGGCAAGACCGCCATGCTCGACGAGCTCCTGGCCGAACTGCCTGAACCGGGGGAGATGAGCTTCGTGCGCCAGATGGCGCCCCTGGGCCTCGGCCACGCGGTCTGGTGCGCGCGCGACCTGATCGGCGACGAGCCTTTCGCCGTGATGCTGCCCGACATGATCATGGACGCGACGCCCGGCGCCCTGGCGCAGGCCATCGAGGCGCACGAGCAGACCGGCGGCGGCAACATCGTGGTGGTCGAGCCCTGCCCCGAGGGGCAGGCCCACCAGTACGGCATCGTGGCCCTGGACGGCCGGCAGGGCCGCCTGAACCGCATGACCGGCATGGTCGAGAAGCCGCCCAAGGGCACGGAGCCTTCCAACCTGTTCATCTCCGGCCGCTATGTGCTGAACGCCTCGATCTTCGAGGCCCTGGCCCATCACGAGAAGGGCGCCGGCGGTGAAATCCAGCTGACCGACGCCATGGCGCGCCTGATGAAGACCGAACCCTTCCACGCCCTGGAATACGAGGGAACGACCTACGACTGTGGCGACAAGATCGGCCTGCTGCGCGCCAATGTGGCCATGGCGCTGAAACGCCCGGACCTGGGCCCTGCGGCGCGCGCGGCGGTGACGGCGCTGCTCTAGGCCGCGGCGGTGCTCTCGCCCGCGGATCGTTCCTGCGCGGGCTCCAGCACCTCGGCGATGGCGGCGTAGAGCGCCTGGGCCTGCAGGGGTTTGGCCACATGGCCGTCCATGCCGGCGGCTCGGCAAACCTCGATATGATGGGGCAGGGCGTTTGCGGTCAGGGCCAGGATCGGCTTGCGCGCGAGCCCGGTCTCGGCCTCCAGCGCCCGGATGGCGCGGGCGGCGTCCGGGCCGTCCAGCACAGGCATCTGCATGTCGAGCAGCACCAGGTCGAACTCGGCCCGGACATAGGCCTGGACCGCCTGGGCCCCGTCATCGACCATCAGGACGTCGGCGCCGGACGGGGCCAGCATCAGTTCCAGGACCTTCTGGTTCACGGGATTGTCCTCCGCGCACAGCACGCGAAGCGGCCGGTCGGAATGGGCCGCCGCCGTGGGTTCGCTCGGCAAGGCTTCAGGTCCGGCCGCGCCGAGGCGCTCCAGCGGCAGTTCGATCCAGAAGCTGGAGCCCTCGCCCGAACGGCTGTCGCAGCCGATCATCCCGCCCATAAGCGAGGTCATGCGCCGGCAGATGGCCAGGCCCAGCCCTGAGCCGCCGAAGCGGCGCGTGGTCGAGGCGTCGGCCTGTTCGAATTCCCCGAACAGGCGGCTCTTGGTCTCCGCATCAAAGCCTATGCCGGTGTCGCTGACCTCGAAGCGCAGCCTGACCGGGTCGGACCCCGGCTCGGACTCTGGGGCTTCTATCACAAACACGCGCAGCGAAACCTGACCCCGGTCGGTGAATTTCACAGCGTTGCCGAGCAGATTGCCCAGCACCTGGCGCAGGCGGAAAGCGTCGCCGAGGTAACGCCCCGCCGCTTCGGGCGCGATCTCGACCTGCAGCTTCAGGCCCTTGGCGAGGGCGGCTTCACCGTAGAGGCCGGCGGTGTCTTGGGCCGTGCGCGACAGGTCAAAGGGCGCGAGATCAAGGTCGAGCTTGCCCGCCTCGATCCGCGACAGGTCGAGCAGATCGTTGAGCAGGCACAGCAGAAGCTGGCCCGAGCTCAGCACTGTCTCCACCATCTCGGCCTGGGCGGGCTGCAGGCGTGTGGCCTTCAGCGCCTCGGCCATGCCCAGGACCCCGTTCATCGGCGTGCGGATTTCGTGACTCATCACCGCCAGGAAGTCGCTCTTGGCCCGGTTTGCGGCCTCGGCGGCCTTCAGCGCCTGGCCGGCCCGACGGCTCTCGCGCACGCAGACACCGGCCAGCAGCAGGGCGAACAGCAGAAGCCCGCCCAGCAGGAGGTCGTCGCGATTGCGCGCGGCTTCCAGAGCCCGCACGCCCGCAGCCGTGTTGGCGCGTTGGGCGCCGGCCAGCACGGCCTGGACCGCGTGATGACGCGCGACCAGTTCGCCCAAGGCCTGGCTGGTGGCGCGGGCCTCGACGATGGCCGCGGGATTGTCGCTGCGCTGAATGGCGGCGCGCATGGATTCGATGTGTCCGATGGCCTGAAGGCCGACCTCGCCCATTTCGTCCGTGAGGCGGATCAGACGGCGGGTTTCGGCCACGCCCAGCCGGCTCGGGCCCTCCGTCGCCAGCCGGTTGCGCAGGCGCGTCAGCGACTGGCCGAGCTTGATATTGGCCCGCTGCACCGCGTCCGGCGCCGTGGCGGTCGCCGCCGCCCGCAGATCGACGACCAGATCGGCCGTGGCGGAATCGTCCCGTAGCGCCTCGGCGTAGAAGGACTCGCCGGCGGCGAAACGCTGCAGATCCGGCTGCCGGGCGAGGCTCACCGCGCCCGCTGTGGCCGCCGCGAGCGCTGCGGCGCCGCACAGGGTCACCGCCACGGCGTAGCGGCTCGCGGTGGCGCGCGCATACAGGCGGCGCAATCCCGCCGTCAGAGCTCGCAGATCCGGACGGACCGGCATGCGCCTCTCCCACAAAGGCTTCGTGCGCAAGTATCGCGCGCACAGGTGAATGTCGGATTGATGCGTCCGGAATCGTGCAACCGTGAGACCGACCAGCCAGCGCGAACGCCGTTGCGCAGACCCGCCCGAACGGGCCATGGTGGATCAGGCAAGTGGGGCGAGGTGTGCGATGCGTGTGCTGATCCTGGGCGGAGACGGCTTCTGTGGGTGGCCCACGGCCCTGCACCTGTCGGCGCGCGGCTGGGACGTCGCGATCGTCGACAATCTTTCGCGTCGGAAGATCGACATCGAGCTGGAGGTGGAGTCGCTGACGCCGATCCGGCCGATCGGCGAGCGGCTGAAGGCCTGGCGCGAGGTCACGGGCCGCGAGATCGAATTCCACGACCTGACCGTGGGCAAGGAATACGACCGGCTGCTCGGCCTCTTGAAGACCTTCAAGCCGCACGCGGTGGTGCATTTCGCCGAACAGCGCGCGGCGCCCTATTCAATGAAGACCGCGCGGCACAAGCTCTACACGGTCGACAACAACCTCAATGCCACCAACCATCTGCTGGCCGCGATCGTCGAGTCCGGCCTGGATATTCACCTGGCGCACCTGGGCACCATGGGCGTCTATGGCTACGGCACCGCCGGGCTGAAGATCCCCGAGGGCTATCTGAAGGTGGTGGTCGACACCGACGCCGGGCCGGCCGAGCAGGAGATCCTGTTCCCGCCCAATCCGGGCTCGATCTACCACATGACCAAGACCCAGGACGCCCTGCTGTTCCAGTTCTACGCCAAGAACGACCGGCTCCGGATCACCGACCTGCACCAGGGCATCGTCTGGGGCACCCAGACCGACGAGACCCGCCTGGACGAGCGTCTGGTCAACCGCTTCGATTACGACGGCGACTACGGCACGGTGCTGAACCGGTTCCTGATGCAGGCGGCGGTCGACTATCCCCTGACCGTGCACGGCTCCGGCGGCCAGACGCGGGCCTTCATCAACATCCAGGACACGGTGCGCTGCATCGAACTGGCCCTGAACCATCCGCCCAAGCGCGGCGAGCGCGTCAATATCCTGAACCAGATGACCGAGTGCTGGCGCGTGCGCGACCTGGCCCAGATGATCGCGCGCCTGACGGGAGCTGAAGTCGCCTTCGTCTCCAATCCGCGCAATGAGGCGGACGAGAACGACCTGGCGGTGCTGAACCAGAAGTTCCTGGGCCTGGGTCTGAAGCCTGTGACCTTGGAGGAAGGCCTGCTCAACGAGTCCGCCGAAATCGCGCGCAGGTATGCCGACCGGGCCGACCGCTCCAAGATTCCCTGCATCTCCCATTGGAACGCCGACCGCGCCGCGGCGGCGGAAGCCGCCTCCAGACCCGACCTGAAGGCGGTGGAGGGCGGGGCGGCCTGAGTCGGCCTGAACGATGCGCGCGCTGATCTTCGGCTACGGCTATCTGGGCCAAGCCTTTGCCGCCCGACTGCGCGCCGAGGGCTGGGCGGTGGCCGCCACGGCGCGAGAGCGTGGGAAGAGACAAGCCCTGGCGGATGAAGGCCTCGACGCCGTCGATCCCGGCGATGCCGGGGCGGTGGCGCAAACGCTGGCGTCGATCGACGCGGTCCTGGTCACGGCGGCGCCCGAGCCTACGGGCTGTCCGGGACTGAAAGCCCTGGGGCCGGGGATAGAGGCCCGTTCCAAGCCCCTGCGCTGGGTCGGATATGTCTCCTCGACCAGCGTCTACGGCGACCGGGGCGGCAAGTGGGTCAACGAGGAGTCCGCGCTGAACGCGCCGACGGTCGAGGGTGCACGCCGCGCCGCGGCGGAGCGGGACTGGCTCGGGCTCGGGCGGCGAGGCGGGTCGCCGGTGGCGATCTTCCGCCTGCCCGCGATCTACGGCCCCGGGCGCACGCCGTTCGAGAAGCTGGCCGACGGCTCGGCGCGGATCGTGCGCAAGCCCGGCCAGGTGTTCAACCGCATCCACCTCGACGATGCGGTGGCGGCGCTCACGGCCTCCCTGGCCAGGCCGCGTGCGGGTGGGATCTACAACGTCACCGACGACGAGCCGGCCGGAGCCGATGCGTATGTGGAATACGCGGCGCGTCTGATGGGCGTGGAGCCGCCGCCCGAAGTGGACTGGAGCGACCCGGAGGTCTCCGCCGCCATGCGGCGCTTCTACCTGGACAACAAGCGCGTCTCCAGCGCGCGCGCCAAGGCCGAGCTCGGCTGGCGGCCGCGTTATGCGAGCTGGCGCGACGGGCTTGCGGCCCTGGCCCCGCGCTAGACGCCCTGCTTGAGCATCAAGGTGCGCATGACGCTTGCGGATTCATGCGCGGGCCGTTGCAACAGTTCGTCGAACGCCGACAGGATGAAGTGGCAGTAGGCGACCTTTGAGGCCTTGTCCGTGGAACGCCCGAAGCCTGACCGGGTGACGGACCCCATGACGATCTTACGCTCGTCCGCGGGCAGCCTGGCCAAGGCGCTCTTGGCCATGCGATCCATGGCCGGGCGAAGGTCCACCGAGGCGTGGGCCGGCGCCGGATCGACCGCCGCCTGCTCCAGGAAGCGGGCGAGGACCAGTTCTTCCTCACGGCGCTCGCGGCCGCCGGCGAGCGGGAAGGCGCCGCCCTGCATGGCCTCGCCGCAGCGTTCCGGCGAGGCCTGGGCCAGGGTCCCGGCCTCGTCGCGGGCGATCTTCATGAAGGCCATCATGTTCTCGTCGTTCGCTTTCGGCGCGGTGCGCCGCATCAGGTCGGTCATGATCGCGCGGGCCTTCGCCTGATTACCGGGCGCCAGGAACATCAGGCCCGGCGCCAGCGCCCTGACCTTCGCATAGTCGTCCGGATAGAGGCGCCGCAGCACAGAAAGGACCGGGTCTTCGTCGGCGCGAGCGCCGTCAGGTGCGCCCGTCGCCGCGTTCGGGCCGAGCTTCAGCGCCGGCGCATGCTCCAGGAGCCTGGCGCCCAACGGCAGGGCCGCGCCGCCCACAATCACCCCGACGGCCAGTAGCCCAATGCCGGCGTTACGGCCGGTGACCGCAGCGAGCAGAGCCGCAAACAGCGCCCCGCCGACCGCGCCGCCCACGCCCAGGATCAGATCGCCCGAAAGCGCTGAGACATCGAACGCCATGGCGAACCCCGCTCCGCCCAGCGCGGCGCGCACGTCGCCGCAGTCGAGCAGAGGATAGCGCGGGGCGCTTACCGACCGGTCAAGGGACCTGGTTAAGACAAATCAGGCCTTCGCCATTTCCTCGATGGCGGCGATCAGACGCTCCAGGTCCTGCGGCCGCGACAGGCGGTGGTCTCCGTCCTTGATCAGGCTGAACACCACGTTCGGGCTCTGCAGGGCGCTGGCCAGCTTCAGCGCGTGTTCCCAGGGGACGTCCGGATCCTCGCCGCCCTGCAGGATGCGCACGGGGCAGGAGATCGGCACCGGCGCGTTCAGGATCAGCCAGTCGCGGCCTTCGTCCAGCAGCTGCTTGGTGATGGCGTAGGGGCCGTCGTATTCCGACGCCTGCATCCACAGGCCTTCGGTCTCGATGGCGTGCATGGCCTCGGCCGACATCACCGGCCGCATCAGGGCCTCGGTGAAGTCCGGCGCCGGCGCGACCAGGACCATGGCCTTCACCCGCTCGGGCCGCGCCATGGCGACCAGGCAGGCGATCCAGCCGCCCATGGAAGAGCCGACCAGCACCAGCGGCCCGACCGTCAGGGCGTCAATGGCGGCGAGCGCATCTTCGCGCCAGCGGCCGATCGAGGCCTGGTTCCAGTCGCCGGACGACTCGCCATGAGCGAAATAATCGAAGCGCAGGCAGGGCCAGCCGTGCTCCGCGGCGGCTGCTGCCAGGGCTTGCGCCTTGGTCCCGCCCATGTCCGAACGGAACCCGCCGAGCCAGACGATGGTGGGTCCGCGGCCCTCGATGCGCCGCCAGGCCAGGGTTTCGCCGCCGCCCCGCTCCAGGCGTCCGGCGCTCTCGGTCATGTTCATGGACGCTTCCTTTGGCTATGAGCGTGGCGACGACGGAGCACGGCACGACCCTTGGCGACGCTTCCCCCGAACTTCACCCTTCTGCAAGTGGTCCCTTCGCTCGAGACGGGCGGGGCGGAGCAGTCGACACTGGATGTGGCGGAGGCGGTGATCCGGGCCGGCGGGCGCGCCATTGTCGCCTCCTCCGGCGGTCGCATGGTCAAGCTTCTCAAAGCGTCCGGCGCCGAATTCGTTCCCATGCCGGTGCAGACCAAGAACCCGCTCCTGGGGATCGTCAACGCCTTCCGCCTGGCGGCCCTCATCCGGCGTGAGAAGGTCGCGGTGATCCATGTGCGCTCGCGCGCGCCGGCCTTCAGTGCGCTGTGGGCTTCGAGGATGACCGGCGCACCCATGGTGGCCACCTATCACGGGGCCTATCCGGCCAAGTCGCGGTTGAAGCGCTGGTACAACTCGGTGATGACCAAAGGCGCCATGGTGATCGCCAATTCCGCCTTCACGCGCGAGCACCTTCAGGCCCAGCACGCCGTCGATCCGGAGAAGGTCGTCACCATCCCGCGTGGGCTCAGTCTCAGCCGTTTCGACCCGGCCGCCGTGCCCCGTCAACGAACGGCCGCCCTTGGCGCTGCGTGGGGCGTCGCGGAGGACGGGCGAGTCCGCGTGCTCCTGCCGGGCCGTCTCACGCGCCTGAAGGGCCAGCTGGTGCTGGTCGAGGCCGCCGCCCGCCTGCACGCCCAGGGCCGGCGCGACTTCCTGATCCTGCTGGTCGGCGACGACCAGGGGCGAGGGGCCTATCGGGCCGAGGTGCAGGACGCCATCGCCCAGGCGGGCCTGTCCGACGCCGTGCGCCTGCTGGGCCACTGCGACGACATGCCGGCCGCCTATCTGGCTGCGGACATCGTCGCCGTACCCTCCACCGTGCCGGAAACCTTCGGACGCACGGCGGTCGAGGCCCAGGCCATGGGCCGGCCGGTGATCGCCTCGGCCCTGGGCGGCCTGACCGAGACGGTCGTGCCGGGCGAAAGCGGCTGGCTCGCGCCCGCCGGCGACATTGACGCCTGGACCCAGGCGCTGGGGCTGGCGCTGGACGCCGGGCCCGAGCGACGCGCATCCATGGGCCAGGCGGGGCAGGCGAGGGTGCGCCGGCTCTACGCGTTGGAGACCATGACCGACTCGACCTTGCAGGTTTACGCGCGCGTTATCCAAGGCAAGGCCTGAACCGGCCACCGCCATCGACTGTCGCCGCAAGAACAACGCCGCGATTTTTCTTTCGTCGTTTGGGTTTCCGGCGAAGAAACCTTGCCCCGCCCCGCTTGATCCCTAGACCTGCGCCGGTCATATAAGGCGGGCGGACGCCCACCGGACGGGCCGTCGCCCGTTCGCGCGCTCGCCCTATCATCAACGGCTACGGAGACGACCCCTATTCGCCGCCCCATACAAGCGCCGCCCGTCAAGGACGGTCCGCGCATGAACCAGGATATCCGCGCGCCGCGCGTTCTGCTCATCGATCAGAACGGCGAAAAGCAGGGCGTCATGCCCACTTCCGCCGCCATGGAAGCCGCCGAGGAAGCCGGCCTCGATCTCGTGGAGATCGTGCCGACCGCTGACCCGCCCGTCTGCAAGATCCTCGACTACGGCAAGTTCCGCTTCCAGGAGCAGAAGAAGAAGGCCGAGGCGCGCAAGCGGCAGAAGGTGGTCGAGATCAAGGAGATCAAGCTCCGCCCGAACATCGACACCCACGACTACGAGGTGAAGGCCAAGGCCATGCACCGGTTCTTCGAGGAGGGCGACAAGGTCAAGGTGACCCTGCGCTTCCGCGGCCGGGAGATGGCTCACCCCGAGCTCGGCATGAAGCTGCTGCAACAGGTCAAGACCGACTTCGATCCGGTGGCGAAGGTCGAGTACGAGCCGCGCATGGAAGGCCGGCAGATGATCATGATCCTGGCCCCTCGCTGAGGCTGACCTGATCGTACAGACGACACAACGCCCCCGAGGTCGGCCTCGGGGGCGTTTTTCTTTGCGCGCGCTGGGTCCTACAGGCGTCCCATCAGGAGCAGGATCACCACCACCAGCACCACGAGGCCGACGCCGCCTGAGGGGTAGTAGCCCCAGGAGCGGCTGTAGCCCCAGCGGGGCAGGGCGCCGATCAGGACGAGGACCAGCACGATCAACAGGATCAGGCCGATGGACATTGGGCTCCTTTCCGGCGGCCTCTGACTTGGCCGCAACTTGGAAGAGCGGAACGGGCCGTAACGGCGACGGTTCCCGTCCTGGATGAGTGACGCGTGCGAACGGAGCGTAAAGCACGCTTGCGCCAGACTGGCCGTCTATGCGCCCAATCCCCTGCCCGCGTTCTGAGGCCAGCTTGGCCGTTCTCGCGCCCTGCGCGAATCCGTCCCGTTGCGCGGAGGGCCGAAAAGCGTCATTGTTTCCAACGGGCTGGCAGGACAGGCGGGGGGCTAGGGGCTCCGCGCGGAGGTCACTTGTATGACGCGGAGCGCCGCCACCCGTCGGAAGACGGATGCTCGCACGAGCGTGAAACCCAGGAAGGCGACGGCCGCGAAGGTGGTCGAGCTCGCGCTCGAGCCGGCGGCGCCGGTGGTCGAGCCGCCCGCTTCGGACCTTTTCGCCCATGAGCCCGAGTTGACGGTCGAACACCTCGATCCGCGTCCGCAGGGCCTGCGCCGCCGCCGCGGCCTGATCGCCGCCAGCATTGGCGTGATCTGCGTGGGCAGCGCGGCCGTGGGCGTGGTCAAGGCCATGGGCCCGCACGGCCCCTTCCGCACGGTGGACCAGAAGCCCGCCATCGCCGCTGAGCCGGCCCGGCCCCTGGCCGCCCCGGCCGAGGAGGCCAAGCCGATCCTGGCCGAATACCGCGCGCCCGATCGCGACGAGATCAGCCGCGCCTATCTGAACGTGGCGACCGTTTACAAGACCGAAGGCCTCTCAGGCGTGGTGCGCCAGACCATGGACTGCTTCGGCGGGCTGAAATCCAATCCCAGCTATGCCGCGCTCGACTATTGCGTGGCGCTCGATCTCTACGGTGAGGCGTTGCAGCGCAAGCTGGCGGACGGCAGGCCGATCCCGACCGATTCCTATTTCTGGGGCGTCGAGGCGCGCGACCTGCAGGCCGCGCGTGAGGTGGTGGCCCGGGACGGCGACGCGGGCGCGCGCGTGTTCGACGACCGCAGGCTGGCGGGCGAGGTCTCGCAGGCCGGACCCGAGGCGGCCGCGGCCGCCGTCAAACGGGCCGCCGTCGCCACCGCCCTGATCGCCGAGCGCGAAGCCCAGGCCAAGGCCGCTGCGGACGCCAAGCTGGCGGCGGCGACGCCTGTGGCTCCTCCGCCCGCCGCAGCCGCGACCGCGCCCGCGCAGGCTACGCCCCCCGTGACGGTCGCGGCCAATCTGCGACCCGCGTCACGCCCCGCGTCCCCCGTTCCGGCCGCCAAGCCCCAGGCGCTGGCTCATGTCGTGGTCCAGGCCCGCGCCGAACCGCCCAAGGCGCCCCCCAAGCCTGCGGCGAAGGCTCCGGCGCCGAGGCCGGTCGTGCTGGCGGCGGCCAAACCTGCGCCAAAGGTTGCGGCCAAGCCCGTCGTCAAGGTTGCGGCGAAGCACGCGGCGCCTAGGCCCGCGCCGCAGGTCCGGGTGGCCAAGGCCTCAGCGGCCAAGGCGCCGGCCGCTCATGCGCAGATCGCGCGAGCCTCGGCCCACATCAGGCCGCCGCGGCCGACCGTGACCCGCGCGTCGCTGCATCACGCCAAGCCTGCGGCCAAGCCCGTGAGGGTAGCGGCCAGGACGCCTGAGCCGCGCGCATCGCTGCCACGCCCCCTCCAGGTGCTGGACCGGTTCTTCCGCAGCGTGACGCACCCCTCTGCTCAGCGGACGGTCGCGCCGCGGAGCGCGCCGGCCCATCCGGGAACGGTTCGGGTCGCCGCACAGGGCCGCTCGCATGGGCGCGCCTATGAGCCCAGCGGCTGGATCGATTGCCGCCAGCCGCGCAACGGTCAGGAGATCGAGATCTGCCGCGGCGGCTCGGGCGGCGACGGCACCCTGGGGGGCCAGATGCGCGGCGGCCATATCCGCGGCGACGACCGGTAGGGCGAAGAACAGGCGCTGCTGCAAATAGGGTGAAACCCTCTGCGACTCGGGGCATTTTCCTTTGTGGGAAAGCATCCCGAAGGCTTGGCCATGATCCCCGCCGACACCCTGGCTCCGTCCGTACCCGAACAATCGCCCCCACTCGCCGGAACCGTCCGCTTGCGGCGCAGCACGCCGCTGGCGGTGGCCATCGTGTTTGCGGTCGTCGTCATCGCCGTGGCCGGCGTGACCTCGGGCCTCAAGAAGGCGACCGGGGGCTTTCCGCGAGGCTATGTTCCCCGCGCGGCGCACGCGACGACCGCGGCGGTGAGCGCCACGCCCTACGCGCCGGAGGCGCCGGCCGCAGCGAATGAGGCCCCGGCGGCGGTTATCACGGCGCGCGCGCCGGCCGCCCAGAGCAAGACGGAACCCGCCCCGGCCGCCGATGCTTCGCCCGAGGCGACCTCGGAGACGCATGCGGCCCCACCCCCGAGAGTCGCCAAGGTGGTGAAGTCCGAAGAGGACCCCGACGTCGACGATGCGCCGCCGCCGCAACGCGACGCGCGCCCGATGGATGAGCCCCAGCCGCAACCCGACTTCGACCGCGGCGCGCCGCGCCCCGACAATGGTCCGCGCCAGGGCGACGACGATCGCGGCCCATACGAGCCGGCGCCGCGCTGAGGCCCCGCGCGGCCGTCAAGAAACTGTTGCATGTCCCGCCTAGACAGCGCCCCGACGCTCGCGCGTCGAGCACAGCTGTTTCCTCGCCATTTTCAGGAACCCGGGGCCATGAACCGCCGCAACACCCTCGTCACCCTCGCCGCCGTGATGGCCTGCGCGGGCGCGCTCGCCGCCTGCAACCAGAACAAGGGCGGCTCCGCGGCCCCGGCCTCGGGCGCCTCGAGCGCCGATGTCTCCGGCGCCGGCGCGACCTTCCCCGCGCCGGTCTACGCCAAGTGGGCCGAGGCCTATAAGGCGACCTCGGGCGTAGGCCTGAACTACCAGACCATCGGCTCGGGCGGCGGCATCAAGCAGATCAAGGCCAAGACCGTCGACTTCGGCGCCTCGGACAAGCCGCTGAAGCCGGACGAGCTGAACGCCGCGGGCCTCTATCAATTCCCCACCGTCATGGGCGGGGTGGTGCCGGTGGTCAATGTGCCCGGCGTCGGCGCCGGGCAGCTGAAGCTGTCGGGCGCGGTGCTGGCCTCGATCTACCTCGGCGACATCAAGACCTGGAACGATCCGGCCATCGCCAAGCTGAACCCGGGCCTGAAGCTGCCCGCTTCGCCGATCAGCGTGGTGCACCGCTCCGACGGATCGGGCACCTCCTTCCTCTACACCTCGTACCTGTCGATGGTCAGCCCGACCTGGAAGACCAAGGTCGGGGCCTCGGACTCCGTCTCCTGGCCGACGGGCCTGGGCGGCAAGGGCAACGACGGCGTCGCCGCCTTCGTCAAGCAGACGGCCGGCTCCATCGGCTATGTCGAATACGCCTACGCCAAGCAGAACCACCTGGCCCACGCCCTGCTGCAGAACAAGTCCGGCGCCTTCGTGGCTCCGACCGCCGAGGACTTCGCCGCGGCCGCCGCCGGCGCCGATTGGGCCCACGCCGAGGGCAACTACATGCTGTTGCTCGACCAGCCCGCGCCCAAGGCCTGGCCGATCACCGGCGCGACCTTCATTCTGATCTACAAGCAGCAGGCCTCGCCGGAACGCGGCGCCCAGGTGCTGAAGTTCTACGACTGGGCCTACAAGAACGGCGACGCCGCGGCCTCAGCCCTCGATTATGTGCCCCTGCCGGACGCGGTGAAGGCCATGGTGCGCAAGCAATGGTCGACCGAGATCAAGGGCCCGGACGGCAAGCCGGTCTACACGGCCCAATAAGGCGTTCCGCATTGACGTGCGGGAAGGGCGCTCCGCAAGGAGCGCCCTTTCTCGTTTCATCCGTGACCGGAGGAAATCGCCGACGCCGTCACATCCCTGTCGGATAACCGTCGCGAAAGCGTGACGGCGGGCGCCTAGAGAGCGTGGCAGCCGGAGGCCGGGGGGTCGCCGGGCATCCAGGAGCTCTCAAAATGCTGAAAAAGCTTGCGGTCGCCATCAGTGCGACCCTGCTCGCGGGCGTCGGCGCGGCCGTCGCCGCCGATATCACGGGCGCCGGCGCGACCTTCCCCGCGCCCGTCTACGCCAAATGGGCCGAGGCTTATAAGGCCCAGACCGGCATCGGCCTGAACTACCAGGCCATCGGTTCGGGCGGGGGCATCAAGCAGATCAAGGCCAAGACGGTCGAGTTCGGCGCCTCGGACAAACCGCTGACCCAGGAAGACCTGGCCGGCGCCGGCCTCTACCAGTTCCCGACCGTGATCGGCGGCGTGGTGCCGGTGTTCAACGTGGGCGGCCTGCAGCCGGGCCAGCTGCATCTGACCGGATCGGTGCTGGCGGAGATCTATCTCGGCCAAATCACCAAGTGGAATGACCCGCAGATCGCCAAGCTGAACCCGTCGGTGCGCATGCCGGCCCTGCCGATCACCGTCGTGCACCGCTCTGACGGCTCGGGCACCTCGTTCCTGTTCACCACCTACCTCTCCTGGTCGAACCCGACCTGGAAGGCCAAGGTCGGCGGTTCCGACAGCGTGCAGTGGCCGATCGGCCTCGGCGGCAAGGGCAATGACGGCGTGTCGGCTTTCGTCAAGCAGACCGCGGGCTCGATCGGCTACGTCGAATACGCCTACGCCAAGCAGAACCACCTGAACTACGCCTCGATGCAGAACAAGGCCGGCGCCTTCGTCGCCCCGACCGCGGCCAACTTCGCCGCCGCCGCGGCCGGCGCCGACTGGGCGCACGCTCCGGGCAACTATCTGCTGCTGCTGAACCAGCCGGGCGCCAAGGCCTGGCCGATCACCGGCGCGACCTTCATCCTGGTCTACAAGCAGCAGTCGAACGAAGCCTCCTGCAAGGGTGTGCTGAAGTTCTTCGACTGGGCCTACAAGAACGGCGACCCCGCCGCGGTGCAGCTCGACTACGTCCCCCTGCCCGCCCCGGTGAAGGCCGGCATGCGCAAGCAGTGGACCGCCAACGTCCGCGGCCCGCAGGGCCCCTGCTACCCGTAAGGGCGACGACACGCTCCTCCCCCGGCTCGCGCCGGGGGAGGGCGCTTTTCCATGTACGCGCACCCGGTCTTCCGCCCACGGACGACCGCCGGGGTATCTGCGCGCCAAAGCCTAGCCGTCGCAAAACCGTTGCAAGCGCCTCCTAAGGGAGGGCGTACGAGCGTCAGGACCGATCGCGCCGATGGCCCCTCCCAAAGCCCTACGTCTGGAACGGCCCCGCGGGGCCTGGGCCGACCCGCTGTTCCGCGCCGCCTGCGCCGGGGCCGCCACCTTTGTCCTGGTGGCGCTCAGCGGCATCATCATCTTCCTGACGCTGGACGGCTGGCCGGCGCTGCAGAAGTTCGGCTTCGCCTTCTTCACCTCCACCGAGTGGAACCCGGTCACCGACATCTACGGCGCGGCCGGCCCCATCGTCGGCACCCTGATCTCCTCGGCCCTGGCGCTGGCCATGGCCCTGCCGCTGGCGATGGGCATCGCGGTGTTCCTGGTGGAGTTCTGCCCGCGCGTATTGTCCCGCCCGGTCGCGGTGGCGGTCGAGTTGCTCGCGGGCGTGCCCTCGATCATCTACGGCATGTGGGGCCTGTTCGTGCTGGCCCCGTTCTTCGCCGCCAGGATCCAGACCCCGCTGATGATGAGCGCGCCGGATGGCTCCTGGCTCGCGAAGATGATCCAGGGGGTGCCCAACGGCGCAAACGTCTTCACCGCCTCGCTGATCCTGGCCCTGATGATCCTGCCCTACATGGCCGCGGTGTTCCGCGAGCTGCTGCTGACCGTGCCCGCCCAGGTGCGCGAAAGCGCCTATGCGCTCGGGTCGACGCCGTTCGAGGCCATATCCAAGGTGGTGCTGCCCTATGTGCGCACCGGCTCCATCGGCGTGATCATGCTGGGCCTGGGCCGCGCGCTCGGCGAGACCATGGCGGTCACCTTCATCATCGGCAATTCGCATGTCTTCCCGAAGTCGCTGTTCGACTCCGGCTCGACCCTGGCCTCCACCATCGCCAACGAGTTCCAAGAGGCGACGGGCATGCATTCCGCCGCCCTCGTGGCCTGCGGCTTGGTGCTGTTCATGATCACCTTCTCGGTGCTGGCCATCGCGCGCGGCCTGCTCAGCGCCCAGCGGTACGGGTAGCGCCATGTCGCTCAGGACCCTCCGCCGCAAGAGCGCCAACGCCGTCTTCGTCGGCTTCTGCGCCATGGCCACGGTGATCGCCGTCGCCGCCCTGGCCCTGATCCTCTGGACCCTGTTCAGCCGCGGCCTGCACGGCATGAACCTCAACGTCTTCACCAAGGAGACGCCGTCGGGCCTGTCCAACGCGATCGTGGGCTCGCTGATGATGTGCGCCCTGGCCATGGTCATAGCGCTGATCATCGGCATCCTGGCCGGGACCTGGCTGTCGGAGTTCGGCGGCGAGACCAGGTACGGCCACGCCATCCGCTTCCTCAACGACGTGCTCCTGTCCGCCCCCTCGATCCTGATCGGCCTGTTCGTCTATGAGCTGTTGGTGGCGCGGACCATCGGCCACTATTCGGGCGTCGCCGGCGCCGTGGCCCTGGCGCTGATCGCGATACCGGTGGTGATCCGCACCACCGAGGATATCCTGGCCCTGCAGTCCCAGGCCCTGCGTGAGGCCGGCTCGGCGCTCGGCACGCCGGCCTGGATGGTGGTGCGCAACATTGTCTGGCGCGCGGCCGGCGGCGGCCTCCTGACCGGCGGCCTCCTGGCCTTCGCCCGCATCTCCGGCGAGACGGCGCCTTTGCTGTTCACCTCGCTGGGCAACCAGTTCTTCCGCACCGACCTGACCCAGCCCATGGCCAGCGTGCCCAAGGTGATGAACGATTACGCCCTGACCGCCAGCGACGAGCTGCAGCAGCTCGCCTGGAACGGGGCCCTGATCGTCACCCTCGCTGTGCTGGCGGTGAACGTCATCGGCCGCATCATCATCGCCGCCAAGGCCGAGCAATCATGACCGAGACCCTGACGCCCGACACCTACGAGCGGTTCATGACCGAACCTCCCGCCGAGGGGGTGATCCTGCGCGCCCGGGGGCTGGATTTCTTCTACAACGGCTACCAGGCCCTGCACGGCGTCGACCTGCCGATCGCCAAGAACGCAGTGACCGCCCTCATCGGCCCGTCCGGCTGCGGCAAGTCCACCCTGCTGCGTGTGCTGAACCGCATCTATGCGCTCTATCCCGGCCAGAAGGCCGAGGGGCATGTGACCCTCGACGGCGAGGATATCCTGGATCCGCGCATGGACATGGCCGCCCTGCGCGCGCGCATCGGCATGGTGTTCCAGAAGCCGACGCCCTTCCCGATGTCGATCTACGACAACGTCGCCTTCGGCATCCGCCTCTATGAGAGCCTGCCCAAGAAGCAGCTGGACGAGCGCGTCGAGAATGCCCTGCGCAAGGCCGCGCTCTGGGACGAGGTGAAAGGCAAACTCAAGGCCTCGGGCCAGAGCCTGTCGGGCGGCCAGCAGCAGCGCCTGTGCGTGGCCCGCGGCATCGCGGTCGAGCCGGAGATCCTGCTGCTGGACGAGCCTGCCTCGGCGCTGGATCCGATCTCCACGGCCAAGCTCGAGGACACCATCATCGAGCTGAAGCGCGACTACACCATCGTCATCGTCACCCATAACCTGCAGCAGGCGGCCCGCGTGGCCGACTACACCGGCTTCATGTTCCTGGGCCGCATGATCGAGTTCGGACCGACCGACGAGGTGTTCATGAAGCCGAAGGCCAAGCGCACCGAGGACTATGTGGGCGGCCGCTTTGGCTGATACGGCCGTGCTGCGCCCGACAGAGAATAAAGCTGTGAAATCGCCTAGCACTTTTGAGTAAAGTGGCGCTTGTAGACCATCAAGATGTTTGCCACATCTCGGCCACAATCACTGATCTACCAGCCAAGCTGAAACCGATCACGTCCCTGTGAGTTATCTACGCTCACAATCAACAGGGACGCGGCCTGTCCGCGCAACAGTAGCCATGGCTTCCACCGCTCGCTTCAATCCCTTCGCCCGTCCGACCGTGTCGCGCGGTTACCAGGCCACCAGCTTCGAGCCGATCGCGGCCAATGCGCGTCCGGCCCCGTCCGCGGCGGTCGCCGCCGGGCCTGTCGCTGCCGCCCCGGCTGACGAAATGCCGATGAATTCGGTCCTGGCCCGCACCACCAACAAGACCCGCGCCAGCGGCGGCAAGCGCAACGTCGCGCCGCTGCTGATTGGGGCCGGCGTCCTGGCCCTGGCCGCGGTGGCCGCCGGCGTCATCGTCAATATGAGCGGCAAGCGCCAGCCCCTGGTGGCCTCGGACTCGGTGGATGAAACCGTGCCCGCCTCGGTCGCCGTCCCGGCCACGCCGGCCGCTTCGACCACGACCACCACGACCAAGGCCGCGCCCGCGGCGGTCGCGACCTCCAGCCCCGCCCCGGTGGCCGTCCATCGTGCGGCAGCGGTCCGGTCCGCGCCGGTGAGGAGCGTGGCGCCGCGGGCCTCGTCGACCCCGTCGGTCGCTGCTCCGGTGCATGGTCCTGCCGCCGCGCCGCTGCAGGTGGTCCCGACGCCCAGCGCCGCACCTGCCTCGACGCCGAGCGTGCCGGCGACCACCACCGACTCGATCCCGCAGACCCCGCCGATCGAGCCGCCGGCCAATCCGACGCCGCAGACCCAGAGCACGCCCCAGACCCCGCCGGACACCGTCCCGCACGCCTGACGCCCGCTTCGAGGGTTCCCCTCTCCCTCGAAGCAGCCTCCCCCGCCTTGCGGGGGAGGTTTTCGCGTGCATGGTCAGCCACATAACCGACCAAGTCGCCTGGAATGCTGAAGGCGCTATAGTGAGCGTACGGGCCGTTCGGCGATTCCGATCGGCGCGAGAGGGTCTAGATGGCATCGCAATCCGACACCAAGACGCGGACAGGGTCCGAAGCGCCCGCCGAACCCGCCAAGGCTGCGCCGTCCGCGCCTCCGCCGCGCGGCATGTTCATGGCCACCACCCTGATGGGCGCGCCGGGCAGCACCTGGTCGCGGCCTGTGCCCCCGAGAGCCGCCGCGCCGAGCCCCCGCTCGGCTGCGGCTCCGCCACCGGCTCGCGGCCCGCACGGGCCTCCTTCCGCCCTGCCGACGCGCCCGGGGCTCTCCCTGACCGGCTCGCTGGTGCCGGCCGGCCCGGCCCGGCGGTCCGCACCGGAGGCGCCTGCGCGTGCGCCTGAAGCCAAGGCTCCGGAGGCCAGGCGCCCTGAGCCCAAGACGGCCGAGCTCAAGACGGCCGGGCCCAGGGCCGAACCCGCGCCGTCTCCCACGCCCGCCCGCGCCGAAGCGCCGGCCAAGCCGAAGGCGGAGGCGCGACCGACCGAGCCCAAGGCTGAGCCGCTTAAGTCAAAGACCACCTCGCCGGCCACGGCCACACCGACCCCCGCCGCTCAGCCGGCTCCGGTCCAGCCCGCGCCGATGCGCACGCTCAAGCGCGCCCAGCCGGCGCCTACGCCCTCGACAGCGGTGGCGCGCGGCGGGATCTCGCCGCGCACCCTGTTGATCGGGGCCGCCGCCGTGGGCGTGCTGGCCGTGGGCGCCGTGGCGGCGGTCGTGCTGATGCGGCCCGCCTCGCCGGCGCAGAGCCCTGCCCAGGCCGTTCAGGCTTCGACGCCCGCACCTGCCGCAACGCAGGCGCCCGTGACGTCCGTGGTCGTGGCCACGCCGACCCCGCCCGCGGCCGCCCCCGCCGTCACCGCGCCGGCGGTTCAGGCTTCGGCCACGCGCGCCACGCCCCAGCCCGCTCCGGCGCGCAAGGCGGCGGCTGAGCCGGCAGTCGCGACGGCGACGCCGCGGGTGATGGAAGCCGCGCCGCCTCCCGCCGCCGAGGTCCTGCCGCCGCCGAAGATCGAGGTGGCGCCGGCGCCGGTCCTGGCTACGCCGTCGCCCCCCGCCCCGGCCAAGAAGGCCAGCGAGCCGAAGCCGGTGGATGTGGATCAGCCGGTGGCGACCCGACGGCCGTACTAGCGCGCAGCCGGAACGAAAGCCGGGCTTTCATCGGGGCCGAGCCCTGCGTAAACCCGCCTTCGCGGAAGCGATGCAGGACGGGGAGACCTTCGATGGCCGAGGCCGAAATCCGGAGCGGAGGGCCGCTGTCCGAGACCCTGCCCGGGACCTGGCGGCTTGACTCGCGCATCGATGTCGACGCCTCGGGCGAGCGGCGGCCTGAGCCTTCGCTGGGCGAGGATCCGGTCGCGCTGCTGATCTACGACCGTTCGGGCCACTTCGCCGCCCAGTTCATGAAGCGCGACCGCAGCGTGTTGGCGCCGGACGCGGCGGTCTCCGGTCCCAACAACAGCCGCGCGGTGGGCGGGTACGACGCCTATTTCGGCCGCTACAGCATCGACGACGCCGCCGGGACGGTCACCCAGACCCTCGACGCCGCCCTTTCCGCCGAACATGTCGGCGCCGTCCTCACCCGGGCCATGAAGGTCGAGGGCGACCGCCTGTTCATCGAGATCGACACCGCCCACGCCGACGGGGCGCCGGTCAGGCGCACCCTGAGCTGGACGCGCGTGGGGTGACGGTCCGAACGGCCGCGCCTTCCTCGACAGTCCTGGACGGCTGTGCCTAGATCAAGCTTGGCAGGGCCTCACGCCCTGAAGCCGGGGGGACGTGCATGGCGTGGTTGCTGTTCGGCAGCGTGGGCGCGCTGCTCGGGGGCCTGTTCCTGGCGCTCAGGGACCTGTTCCCCTATTTGGCGGCGCGGCGCAGCGGCGTGATCGTCCGCAAGGGCGCCAGGGGATTGCGTGTCCGGCGCGACGAGGACCCGGACGGGTTCGCGCGGCTTCTGGCCAACCGCAGCCGCAGCATTGCGCTGGCGCTGGGGCTCTCTTTGGCGGGAGCCGCGGTGCTCGGCCTGTTCGCCCTCGCCGTCTATGGATTCAGCGGCCCGCTGGCGCTGCTGATCATGGCCTTCTACGCCGCCTTCGCCCTGTTCGCCCTCTTCTGCCTGATCCGTGGCTTCACCACCGGGCGCATGTTCGCCTTCTGGGGCTTCTCCTTCTTCGGCGAGGCGACCCTGAAGCAGAACGCCATCTGATTTTGGGTCTATGCGCTGGCCAACCTGCTGGTGGTGCTCGGCGCCCTTCCGACCGTCCTGTCGTTCGCCCGGTGAGGGAGGATGCGCCATGCGCCTGATCGCCCTGGTTTTCGCCCTGACGCTCGTGGCCGGCTCCGCCATGGCTGACGGCGCTGCATCGCTCTACGTTTTCATCTACCGCCAGGGCCCGGCCTGGCAGGCCGACAAGCCCATGCGCGCCCAGCCCGCCATGCGTGAGCACGGCGCCTATATGAAGAAGCTGTTCGACAGCGGCGTCAGTTTCGCCGCCGGCCCCACCACCGACGCGCCGGGCGGGCTCGTCATCGTGCGCGCCGCGACCCTGGACGACGCCAGGGCGCTGATGGCCGCCGATCCGGGGGTCAGGTCCGGCATGTTCCTGGGCGAGGTCCACGCCTGGACCCCGGTGTTCCGCTCCGACCAGGCGCTGCCCCAGGGCCGGTGAGGCTCGGCGACGGGTAAGCGGCGCGCCGCCGCGATCAGCCCAGCTTGTAGCCGCAGAGCTTGTTGCCGTCCGGGTCGCGGAAATAGGCGAAGTAGGCGCCCGGCAGGCGCAGGCCCGGCGCGCCCTCGTCCGTGGCCCCCAGCTCCATCGCCTTGGCGTGGAACGCGTCGACCTCCTCCGGCGTCTCGAAGCTGAAGCCGCCCATGGCGCCGTTGCCGACCGAGGCGGGGTTGCCGTCGAACGGGGCCAGCACCCCGAACATGCCCATCCCCTTGCCGCCGTAGAGCCGCCCGCCGGTGGGGTGTTCCATCACCGGGCGCATGCCGATGGAGCCCAACAGCGCGTCATAGAAGGCCTTGGCCCGCTCCAGGTCGCGCGATCCGACGGTGAAATAGCTGACCCTGCCCATGCGTCGTGCTCCGGTGTTCGTTGCTGATCGAAACGCGCCCATAGCACAGCGTCGCGGCTCTGCGAGCGGCAGCCGGCTGTGCGGCGGATCACTGACCCGTGGAGCGGCCTGGGCTAGAAGCGGACCATGAGCGAGATCGGACCTTCCGCCTGCTTCAGCGCCTTCGACCGCAACGTGCGCGAGGGGGAGAACCCCAATCAGTGGGAATACGGCGGCGGCTTCGACCAGGCGGCGGCGCTCCTGGACGGCTTCGGCGCCGACGACTGGCTGAAGGTCGAGCAGGCGCTTTTTGATCCGGCCTGCCATCCCGACTGGAAAGAGCGCTGCTGTCAGGTGCTGGGCTTCGGCCCCATCGCGCCGGCCGCCGCCATCGCCGTCCGCGGCCTGCTGTCCGGCGACGTGGCCCTCATGGTGATGAGCGCCGACCTCCTGCGCGACTGGCGCCCGGAGCTCATCCCGCCGATCCCGCCTCAGGCCATCGAGGCGGTGCGCCGGTTGTCGCGCACCATCGCCAACGAAGGCGACCGCCTGGCCCTCGACGCATTCCTGACCTGGGCCGGCGCGCGCTAGCGCTCCAGCGCCATGCTGAGTCTTATTTACCCGGACAAAATTATGCGTTATTACGCCCGGGTAAAAAGGACGAAGCTCATGGACGCCAAGGCCCGCAAAGCCGCCATCGCCGCCTACAAGGAACGCAAGCCCGCCTGGGGCGTCTTCGCGGTGATCTGCAACGCCACCGGCGAGGCCTGGGTGGGCAAGAGCCGCCACGTCGACACCGAGCAGAACGGCCTGTGGTTCGCGCTGCGCCTGGGAAGCGGCCGGCATAAGGGCCTCCAGGCGGCCTGGACCGAGCACGGCGAAACCGAGTTCCGCTTCGAGGAGCTGGATCGTCTGCGGGAAGACTACCCGGAGATCGGCCGCATGGACGAACTCGGCCGCCGCGCAGCGCTGTGGCAGGCGAGGCTGCAGGCGCAGGCGCTGTTGTGAACCCTCTCCCCTCGGGGAGAGGGCCTGGGTGAGGGGGCGTTTCCACAAGACGGCGCTTGGCCGGCCGGGCGCGCCAGATCCTGTCGCCATGTTGCACCGGCCTTCGCGCCTTCGCGCGAGCCCGCCACGCAAAGCGCGGCAGGCGCCCCTCACCCCGTCCCTCTCCCCACTGCCGTGGGTAGAGGGTGAAAGTTAGTGCGCCGGCGCCGCCTCCTTGGCGATCCCGTCCAGCCTGGTCAGCGCCTCCGCCGGCAGCGCCAGTTCCGCCGCCGCCAGGTTCTCCTGCAGGTGCGCCACAGACGAGGTGCCGGAGATCAGCAGGATGTTGGGCGAGCGGTGCAGCAGCCAGGCCAGGGCGACCTGCATGGGCGTGGCGTGTAGATCGGCGGCTACCCGAGACAAGGTCTCGGACTGCAACGGCGTGAAGCCGCCCAGCGGGAAGAACGGCACATAGGCGATGCCTTGCTCCGCCAGGGTCGCGATCAGGGCCTCGTCCTCGCGGTGGGCCAGATTGTACTGGTTCTGCACGCAGGCGATCGGGACGATCTTGCGCGCCGCCTCCACCTGGGCCGCGGTCACGTTGCTGAGGCCGATGTGGCGGATCAGGCCCTGCTCGCGCAGTTCCGCCAGCACCTCGACCTCGGCCTCGATCGGGCCTTCGCTGGGCGCATGCACCTTGCCCATGCGGCGGAAGTTCACGACCTCCAGCCGCTCCAGCCCCAGGTTCCTGAGGTTGTCGTGCACGGCCGAGATCAGCTCCTCGCGGCTGAAGGCGGGCAGCCAGCTGGCGTCTGAGCCCCGGCGCGCGCCGATCTTGGTCACCAGGGTCAGGTCGTCCGGATAGGGCGCCAGGGCCTCGCGGATCACCTGGTTGACCACGTGCGGGCCATAGTAGTCGCAGGTGTCGATGTGATTGACCCCGGCCTCGACCGCCGCGCGCAGCACCGCCAGCGCCTGGGCGTGATCCCTGGGCGGCCCGAACACCCCGGGCCCGGCCAACTGCATGGCGCCATAGCCCATGCGCCGCACCGTGCGGTCGCCCAGGGTGAAGGTTCCGGCCTTGTCGATGGCGGTGGTCATGGGTGGTCTCCTTGGGTCGGCCCTTCAAGTGCGCCTTGTGGCCTTGAACGAAAACCCGGCATGATCCGCACGGGCTGTGCGGAAATCCGAACGATGCCGACCGATCTCGCCGACCTGAACGCCTTCCTGGCTGTAGCCCGCGCCAAGGGCTTCCGCGAGGCCGCCCGCGTCTCCGGCGCCGGCGCCTCGAGCCTCAGCGAGGCGGTGCGGCGGCTGGAGGCGTCTCTCGGCGTAAGACTACTCAACCGCACCACCCGTTCCGTGGCCCCGACCGAGGCGGGCCTGCGCCTGCTCGAACGCCTGGCCCCGGCGCTCAGCGAGGTCGAGGCCGCGCTAGACGTGGTCAACGGCTTCCGCGACCGGCCGGCGGGGACCCTGCGCCTGAACGTGCCGGTCTCGGCCGCGCGCATCGTGCTGCCGGGCCTCTTGCCCGCCTTCCTGAAGGCCTATCCCGAGATCAAGGTCGAGGTGGTGGTCGAGGACAGCTTCGTCGACCTCCTGGCCGCCGGCTGCGACGCGGGCATCCGCTACGACGAGCGGCTGGAGCAGGACATGATCGCCGTGCCCATCGGCCCGCGCGTCCAGCGCTTCGTCTGCGCCGCCTCGCCCGAGTACCTGGCGCGCATGGGCCGCCCGGCCCATCCGCGCGACCTGCTGGGCCACCCGTGCCTGCGCGCCCGCTTCGCCTCGGGCGCCCTGGCGGTGTGGGAGTTCGAGCGCGGCGACGAGCTGATCCGCATCGACCCCACCGGCCCCCTGATCGCCTCCACCAACGTCTTCGACCTTGTCATTGAGGCCGCCATCGAAGGCCTGGGCGTCATCCGCCTGTTCGAAGACCTGCTCCAGCCGCACCTGGACAGCGGCGCCCTGCAGCCCGTGCTGGAAGACTGGGCCCAGAGCTTCTCCGGACCGTTCCTGTACTACCCGGGGCGACGGCTCGTGCCGGGGCCATTGCGGGCGTTTGTGGATTTTGTGCGGGCTGTCAAAATCTGCTGAACGGCGAAAAGCAGGGCACAACTCAGGGATTTGTTGTGCTGTCGAATCTGGGCATGCTCTCCGTGGTTTGAGTCGTCCTGCTCCTCAACAAAGAACGGTCCCATGGAATTAAAAACGGATGACCTCAAACATCTTCCATATTTGATTGTGCCCGGGTTTATCTATTCCACGATATTTGCGATCGGGTATTTTAAATATCCCGGTCAATACCTTATGTCATCACTGACTGTGCAAGACCTCTTCGCTTTGTCATGGTCTTCTCTGCCATATTTACTTCTAACGTTCGCGCTAATGTTCACATTAAACTGGGTAACCCAATTTAATGTGAGGGATATTCACGTCGCGAGAGAGCACAGAAAAAAGTCGACTAAAGCGCACATTAAACTATGGCGGAGCGCGAAAATGGTATTTCCTCTTATCGCCACGCCAGCAATACTATTTCTACCCAATAGCATAGGCCCAGAAGATGCGCATTATATATATGGATTGGCGATTTTATCTGTACTGGCTTTCAATGACTCCGTCCCGTTTTATCGTGATGATTTGAAGCCAAGTCACACCAACGCTTTGTGGATAGGATATTATCTTGTCATATCCGCATGGTGCGCAGGACTAAGCGCCGGCGCCATTCCTCTCACGGGAGAATCAAAGGATAAAATTACATACAAGACAAAGGAAATTGAGTGCGTTTCCACCATTTTTACAGGGCAAAAGGTAATAATATTTGTTCAGCAATCTAAGGCTATTGCAATTACGCAGTGGGATTCAGTGGCGCGCATAGATAGACTCAAGGGAAGCTGTGTGGTGGTGCGCCCTAATCCTCGTCCATCTTCAGCGCCGCGATGAAGGCTTCCTGCGGGATTTCCACCTTCCCGAACTGGCGCATCCGCTTCTTGCCCTCTTTCTGCTTCTCGAGGAGCTTCTTCTTGCGGGTGGCGTCGCCGCCGTAGCACTTGGCGGTCACGTCCTTGCGCAGCGCGCGGACGGTCTCGCGGGCGATGATCTTGCCGCCCAGGGCCGCCTGGATCGGGATCTGGAACATGTGCGGCGGGATCAGCTCCTTCATCTTCTCGACCATGGCCCGGCCGCGCGTCTCGGCGCGGGCGCGGTGGACCAGCATCGACAGGGCGTCCACCGGCTCGGCGTTGACCAGGATCTGCATCTTCACCAGGTCGCCCTGGCGATAGCCGATCATCTCGTAGTCGAAGGAGGCGTAGCCCTTCGAGATCGATTTCAGACGGTCGTAGAAGTCGAACACGACCTCGTTCAGCGGCAGGTCGTAGACCACCATGGCGCGGGAGCCGACGTAGGACAGCTCGCGCTGCTCGCCGCGGCGGTCCTGGCACAGCTTGATCACCGCGCCGAGGTATTCGTCGGGGGTGAAGATGGTGGCCTTGATCCAGGGCTCGGCGATGGTGTCGATCTTGACCGGGTCCGGCATGTCGGCCGGGTTGTGCAACTCAACCTCGGTCTTGTTGGTCAGGCCGATACGATAGACCACCGAGGGCGCGGTCGCGATCAGGTCGAGGTTGAACTCTCTGCTTAAGCGCTCCTGGATGATCTCCAGGTGCAGCAAGCCTAAGAACCCGCAGCGGAAGCCGAAGCCCAGGGCGGCCGAGGTCTCCATCTCGTAGGTGAAGGAGGCGTCGTTCAGCTTCAGCCGGCCGATGGCGTTGCGCAGGTCTTCGAAATCGGCGGCGTCGACCGGGAACAGGCCGCAGAACACCACCGACTGCACCTCCTTGAACCCCGGCAGGGCGGTGGCGGTGGGCTTCTTCTCGTCGGTGATGGTGTCGCCGACGGCGGCGTCGGCGACCTGCTTGATCTGGCCGGTGAAATAGCCGACCTCGCCCGCGTTCAGCGACGCGACCGGCGTGGCCTTGGGGTGGAACACGCCGACCGTGTCGACCTTATAGCTGGCCCCGGTCTGCATCATCTTGATCTGCTGGCCGGCCTTCAGCTGGCCGTCGATCACCCGGATCAGCACCACCACGCCGAGGTAGACGTCGTACCAGGCGTCGACCAGCAGGGCCTTCAGCGGCGCGTTGGGATCGCCCTTGGGCGCGGGCAGGCGCGCGACCACGGCCTCCAGCACGTCCTCGATGCCGATGCCGGACTTGGCCGAGCATTCCACGGCGTCGGACGCATCGATGCCGATCACGTCCTCGATCTGCTGGCGCACCCGGTCTGGCTCGGCGGCGGGCAGGTCGATCTTGTTCAGGACCGGCACGATCTCGTGGTTGTTCTCGATGGCCTGGTAGACGTTGGCCAGGGTCTGGGCCTCGACCCCTTGCGAGGCGTCCACCACCAGGATCGAGCCCTCGCAGGCGGCGAGGCTGCGCGAGACCTCGTAGGCGAAGTCGACGTGGCCGGGCGTGTCCATCAGGTTCAGGACATAGGTCTGGCCGTCCTTGGCCTTGTAGTTCAGGCGGACGGTCTGGGCCTTGATGGTGATCCCGCGCTCGCGCTCGATCTCCATGTTGTCGAGCACCTGCTCGGTCATCTCGCGCGCGGTCAGGCCGCCCGTGAATTGGATCAGGCGGTCGGAGAGCGTGGATTTCCCATGGTCGATGTGGGCGACGATGGAGAAGTTGCGGATGTGCGAGAGGGGCGTGGTCATCAGGGCGCTGCGCCTAGCACGCCAAGGCTTTAGCGCCAAGCTGAGGCAGGGTCGCGGGGCGCGCTCAGGCGGTCTTGGGCGCCGCGGCCAGCAGCGGCTCGACCACCGCGCCGAAGGTCTGCACGGTGAAGGCCTTGGCCTCGGCGTAGCGGACCACGCCGTCGCGGTCGATGACATAGCTGGTCGGCACCCCGCCCAGGGTCGGATAGGCCTTGCTCCACAACTTGGCGGCCAGGGGGAACGACAGCAGGCCGTGCAGGCGGTCCAGCAGGGCCTTGTTGCCGTCCGGGTCGAGGGTGATGGCGAAGATCTTCAGGTCCGGGTTGCGGGTGCGGCGCACATACTCGTCCATGGCCACCATCTCGTGCTGGCAGGGCACACACCAGGTGGCCCAGAGGTTCAGCACCACCACCTTGCCGGCCAGGCTCTGCGACTTGATCTCCTTGTGGTCGAAGCTGACCACGGAGTAGGCGGGGGCCGGCTGGCCGATCTGGGCGCCGCCCGATCCCTTGGCCAGGGCCGCGGGCGCCGCCATCGCGCCGGCCAAGCCGCCCAGCGCCGTGCGCCGTCCGATACAGCTCATCACTGCCCCTGTCTGCAACCTGAACGCACCGGGATAGTGCGACACATCCGGCCGTCGCGCCAGACGATTCCGCCCGCGCCGCAAATGAGCCAAACTGGCGTCGCAGCTTGGCGTTCGATTCGCCTCTCGGGAGAGCCAGAGCCTCATGATCCGTCGCCGCACCCTGATCCTGTCTTCGCTCGCCGCCGCCGCGGCCGGGCCCGCGCTCGCCGACGATTCCCGGCCCAGCGACCGCCCGCGCCCCTACACCAAGGAGGAGATCGTCCACGCCGGATCGGACTTCCTGGGCGTCACGGCCGAGGCCATAGGCGGCGCCATCGAGCACATCTTCAAGGACAACAGCGGTCGCCCGACCGCCTATATCGCCGGCACCGAAGGCTCGGGCGCCATCGCCATCGGCGCGCGCTACGGCAAGGGCCTGCTCTACACCAAGGGCGAGGAGAAGCCGCGCCAGATCTACTGGCAGGGGCCCTCGATCGGCTTCGACACCGGCGGCAACGCCTCGCGCGTGTTCACCCTCTGCTACGGCCTGGACGACATCGAGCGCATCTATCAGCGCTTCCCCGGCGTGGAGGGCTCGGCCTATCTGGTCGGCGGCCTGGGCGTGAACTACCAGCGCGCCGACGACATCACCCTGGCCCCCATCCGCGCCGGCGTGGGCCTCAGGCTCGGCGCGAACATCGGCTACCTGTCGTACTCGCGGAAGCGGCACATCATTCCGCTGTAAATCCTTCCCCCCTTGCGGGGGAAGGAGGGGCCCGTTGCATCGCAACGGGAGGATGGGGGGTCGATAAGCCTTCCGGCAGATAGCGCCGAGGCCTGAAGCCTCAGCGCCGCCCCTCATCCGAGGCTCCGCCCCACCTTCTCCCCGAGGGGAGAAGGGCTACGAACGCAGCTTCGCCCCAAGCTTCTCCGCCGCGGCCACCACCTTGGCCGAGACCGCCTCGATCTCCGCGTCCGTCAGGGTCTTCTCGCGGGGCTGGATCGTCACCTCCAGCGCCAACGACTTCATCCCCTCCGGCACGCCCGCTCCGACGTAGCGGTCGAACACGCGCACGCCGTCGATGAGCGCCTTGTCGGCGCCCGCCACCGCGCGCACCAGGTCGCCGGCCGGCTTGTCGGCCTCGACCAGGAAGGCGAAGTCGCGGCTGAGCGGCATCAGGGGCGACAGCTGGATCGCCGGCTTGGTCTTGGTCGCCTTCTTCTTGGGCTCGGGCACATGGTCCAGCACCAGTTCGAAGGCCACCACCGGGCCGTCCACGTCCAGGTCCTTCAGGACCGAGGGGTGGATTTCGCCGAACTCGGCCATGACCTGCTTCGGCCCCAGCTGCAGACGCGCGGCGCGACCCGGGCGCCACCAGGGCGAGGTTCCTGACTGCACCAACTGCAGCGAGCCGGTCGGGGCGCCGAGGTCGTCGAGCAGGGCCATCAGCTCGCCCTTCAGCTCGAACAGGGCGTCCTGGTCGGGCGTCTTGGACTGGGCGTCCCAGCGGCGCGGCGGGTGCGGGGCGACGATGGCCGTGACCACGGTGCGCTGATCCTTGGGGCCGTCGCCGAGATAGATCGGGCCGATCTCGTAGAGGGCCACATCGGCGAAGCCGCGCTTGGCGTTGCGGCCCGCCGCCTCGATCAGGCTGGGCAGGGCCGAGGGGCGCATGCAATTGAGCTCTGCGGCGATGGGGTTCTCCAGCACCAGGGCCTCGGCCCCGCCGCCAAAGTGCTCCGCATGCTCGCGCGGGATGAAGGACCAGGTGACGGCCTCCTTGAACCCGGCGGCCGCCAGAGCCCGGCGCGCGGCGCGCACGCGCACCTGCAGCGGGTTCAGCACGCCCGACGCCTTGGCGGTGGTGTTGGGCAGGGGCGTGGACGGCAGGGCGTCGAAGCCGGCGATGCGCGCCACCTCCTCGACCAGGTCGGCCTTGCCCTCAACGTCGCGGCGCCAGGAAGGCGGCTGTACGCGCACATGCACGCCCGAGCCGGTGATCTCGAAGCCTAGCCGCGTCAGGATTTCCAGCACCCCCTCTCGGCCGATCGACAGGCCCGAAAGCTGGTGCACATAGGCAGGGTCGAAGTCGAAGGCGGCGGGGCGCTCCGGCGCCTTGCCGGCCAGGGTCACCTCCGACGGCTCGCCGCCGCAGAACTCCAGGATCAGGCGGGTGGCCAGCTCGATGCCGGGGACCAGCGACTCGGGGTCGACCGTGCGGGCGAAGCGATAGCCGGCGTCGGAATTGATCCCCGTCGCGCGCACCGTCTGGGCGGTGCGGATCGGGTCGAACCAGGCGCTTTCGATGAAGACGTCGGTGGTGGTCTCGTCGCAGCCGGTGGTCTCGCCGCCCATGACGCCGCCCAGGCCGATGGCGCCCGAGCCGTCGGCGATCACGCACATCTCCGGCGTCAGCGCGTATTCGCGGCCGTCCAGGGCCAGGAATTTTTCGCCCTCGCGGCCCAGGCGCGCCTCGATGAGGCCGCCCTGCAGCTTCTTCAGGTCATAGACGTGCAGCGGCCGGGCGCGGTCGTAGGCGACCAGGTTGGTGACATCCACCAGGGCCGAGATGGGGCGCAGCCCGATGGCCTTCAGCCGGTCCTGCACCCACTTCGGCGAGGGGCCGTTCTTGACGCCGCGGATGAGCCGTCCGGCGAAAACGGGGCAGGCCTCGGGCGCCGGAAGCCTGATCTCGACCGGATTGGCGAACTTGCCGGCGATGGGCGCGATCGACAGGTCCTTCAGCTTGCCCAGGCCCGTGGCGCCCAGATCGCGCGCGATGCCGGCCACGCCCAGCCAGTCGGGCCGGTTGGGCGTCACCTCGAAGTCGATGGCGGGCTCGGACGCGAACACCGCCGCGGCGGGCACACCGACGGCCCAGCTGTCGTCGAGCTCCAGGATGCCGTCGGCCTCGACGCTGAGTTCCAGCTCGGCGCCCGAGCACAGCATGCCGTTCGACACCACGCCGCGCACGGGCCGCGCTTCCAGGGTGATGCCCGAGCCCGGGATGTAGGCGCCCAGCGGCGCATAGACGGTGGTCAAGCCCGCGCGCGCATTGGGCGCGCCGCAGACGATCTCCTTGCGGCCGTCCACCGTGTCGACCTGGCAGACCCGCAGGCGGTCGGCGTTGGGGTGCTGCACGGCCTCCACGATCTTGGCGACGGTGAAGGCCTTCAGCCTGGCGCCCGTGTCGATGACCTCCTCGACCTCGAGGCCGGCCATGGTCATGGCCTCGGCCACCGCGTCGATGCCCGCGTCGGTGTCGAGGTGGTCCTTGAGCCAGGAGAGGGTGAATTTCATCGGTTCATTCCAGAGATTCGAGTGGGGCGAGCGGCGGCGCGGTCGGCGCGCATCAGCTCAGCCCGGAAGCGGGGTTCGGGGCCTGGGTGGCGGAGAAGCCATAGTGCTCCAGCCACCGCACATCGCTCGCGAACATGTCGCGCAGGTCCGGCATGCCGTACTTGAGCATCCCCATGCGGTCGACGCCGAGGCCGAAGGCGAAGCCCTGCCAGACGTCCGGGTCGATGCCGCACTGGCGCAGCACGTTGGGGTGCACCATCCCGCAGCCGAGGATCTCCAGCCAGTCGTCGCCCTGGCCGATCTTCACCTCGCCGCCGGAGCGGTCGCAGCGCACGTCCATCTCCGCCGAGGGCTCGGTGAAGGGGAAGTGGTGCGGGCGGAAGCGCGTGGTCACCGCGTCGGTCTCGAAGAAGCGCGCGACGAAGGTCTCCAGGGTCCATTTCAGGTGGCCCATGTGGATGCCCTTGTCGATCACCAGACCCTCGATCTGATGGAACATCGGGGTGTGGGTCTGGTCCGAGTCACAGCGGAACACACGGCCGGGCGCCACGATGCGGATCGGCGGCTCCTGCGACTGCATGGTGCGCACCTGCACCGGCGAGGTGTGGGTGCGCAGCAATTTGCGCTCACCGTTCTCGTCCGGCTTGAAGAAGAAGGTGTCGTGCATCTCCCGCGCGGGGTGCTTGGGCGGGAAATTCAGCGCGGTGAAATTGTGCCAGTCGTCCTCGATGTCGGGACCCTCGGCGACGGCGAAGCCCATCTCGGCGAAGACGGCGATCAGCTCGTCCATCACCTGCATGGTCGGGTGCACCGCGCCCTTGCGCCGCGGCGGTGCGGGCAGCGACAGGTCCACGCGGCCGGCCAATAGCCTGGCTTCCAGTTCGGCGGCCTCCAGCGCGGCCTTCTTGGCGTTCAGCGCGCTCGAGACCCGGTCGCGCAAGCCGTTGATCAGCGGACCCTGCTCGCGCCGCTCGTCCGGGCTCATGGCGCCCATCGACTTCAGCAGGCCCGAGATCGATCCCTGCTTGCCCAGGGCGGCCACGCGCACGGCTTCGATGGCGGCCACGTCGTTCGCGGCGGCGATGGCCTGGGTCAGTTCGGCTTCGAGGGCGTTCAGATCGGTCATGGCGGTCGTCTATCGGGTTGCGGTACGGCGCGGAAACGAAAACGCCCTCCCCGGAGGCCGGGAAGGGCGCTTCGCTATTTCAGATGAGCCGAAGGATCAGGCCGCGAGCGCCGCGCGGACCTTTTCGGCGATGGCGGTAAAGGCCGCCGGGTCGTTGCCGGCGATGTCGGCCAGCACCTTGCGGTCCATCTCGATGCCGGCCTTGTCGAGGCCGTGGATGAACTGCGAGTAGGTGAAGCCTTCGGTGCGGGCCGCGGCGTTGATGCGCTGGATCCACAGCGAGCGGAACTGGCGCTTGCGGACGCGACGGTCGCGGTAAGCGTATTGCCCGGCCTTGTCGACGGCGGCCTTGGCGGTGCGGATGGTGTTCTTGCGGCGCCCGTAGAAGCCCTTGGCTTGTTCGAGAACCTTCTTGTGCTTGGCGTGGGACGTAACGCCCCGTTTGACGCGAGCCATTCTAATTCACCTCGATCTTATCGTGCTGACGGACGGCTCAATCGCCGTAGGGCATGTAGGACTTGACGATCCGGGCGTCGGCGGCGCCGAGCACGGTGGTCCCACGGTTCTGCCGGATGTACTTGGCGTTGTGGCTGATCAGGCGGTGCCGCTTGCCCGCCACGCCGCGCTTGAGTTTACCCGTCGCGGTGAATTTGAAGCGCTTTTTGGCGCCCGATTTGGTCTTGAGCTTGAACTTCGCCATTTCGCTGCGGGGCGGACCCCGTCCTTCTTGGAAAGCATTAAGAGCCGCCCAGGCATGGCAAAGCCCGGCGGCTCGAAGCGCGCGTTCCTACAGGAAGCAGGCCTTGGAGGCAAGGGGCCGCGCGTCAGGCCGCCTGCTGCGCCGCCTGCGCCTTGCGGAAGGCGCGGCCGGCGTTCACGGCCATGATCGCCGCAGGGACCGTCAGCGACGCCCCGACCAGTAGCGGCGCATCGGGTCCGACGCCCGAGAACAGGGCCCCCGCTACGGCCGGCGCGATGATCCGGGCGGCCGAGCCCGAGGCCATGTTGAGGCCTAGCATGGCGCCTTGCCGGTCCGGCGGAGCCGAGCGCGAGATCAGGGCGGAGATGTTCGGCATGGCCAGCGCCATGCCGAAGGTGCCGATGGCCATGATAATGGGCACGCCGAGCGGCGCCGGGTTGACCGTCTGGCTGGCCAGGGACACCCCGAACAGCAGCATGCCGAAGGTCAGGACCTTGGCCTCGCCGAAGCGCTTGGCCAGCCGCCCGGTGATCAGGCCCTGGCTGATGGCCGAGACCGCGCCCACCCCCATGAAGCACCAGCCCAGCTCGACCGCGGTCCAGTGGTAGCGCTGCCCGGCCCACAGGCCGAAGGTCGCCTCCATGCCCGAGAAGCCGCCCATGTAGGTCATGGTGACCAGAAGCACGCGCGAGATCACCGGATTGGAGGTGGCCTCCGCGAAACCGGCCAGGAAGGCGGGGCGCTTGGCGGCCGGGTCGGCCTTGGCCCGGCTCTCGCGCAGGAAGGCCAGCACCGCCAGCGACGCCGAAAGGGTCAGGGCTGAGGCGACGTAGAGCGGGATCTGATAGCCGAAATGGCCCAGTTCCGGCTTGGTGGTCAGGCTGGCCAGGCCCGGCCCCGCCACGAAGCCCAGGCCGAAGGCGGCGCCGATCATGCCCATGCGCCCGGCCCGCTTCTCCGGCGCGGAGACGTCGGCGATATAGCCCTGGATGGTCGAGATATTGCCGGCGCCCAGACCCGTGAACAGCCGAATGCCGATCGCCCACCAGATGTCGGGCGCGAAGGCCAGGGCCGCATAGCCGATGCAGTTGCAGAAGGTGGTGGCGATCAGCACCGGCTTGCGCCCGATGCGGTCCGACAGCCGGCCCCAGAACGGCTCGGCGAAGAACTGGCCCAGCGAATAGGCCGAGAACATCAGGGTGACCTGCCAGGCCTCCGCATTCAGGCTCTTGGCGAAGAAGGGCAGCAGCGGGACCATGATCCCGAAGCCGACCAGGTTCAGGAACACCACGAAGAACAGCACCGCCAGGGCGACGCCGACATGGCGCGGCTCGCTCGGCGAGGACTTGGCGGCGGAGGCGGTCGGGTCGGATGTCATGGCCAAGCTGTAGCCGATAGTTCCGCCGCTTGGCGAGACCGCTAACCGGCTTGGCAGCGATTTGCTGCGAGCGTCATGCCCGGCGCGTCAAAAGGAAAAGCGCCGGGGATCGCTCCCCGGCGCCGTTACTCTACGCTTACTCATCCGCGCCCGGGGTGAGGGGGGAGTGGGCGCGGGCTACTAACGGGTCAGTCGCGGGTGAATTCCCGCAACTTCATCAGAGCCAGCTCCGGCGCGCCGGAGCCGGCGAGCTTGAGCCGGTCGATCTCCCGGCGCAGGTGGCCGCGGAACTGGTCGCGGGTCTCCGGCGACTGGGCCGCCAGGGTGCGCGCAGAGGCGCGGGCCAGGGCGAAGGCAGCCTCCAGCTCGGCCATGACGGCGGCCCATTGCGCAGACGGGGGATCGTGCGGCCGAGGGGCGCCGCCCGAGGAGTCATGCATGGCGATGTGTTTCGTCAGGGGGTGGACGCCCCGAAGGGGGGAGGAGGCCTCCGCAAGCGAGTGCGTCCGGTGGCGCTTGCGGAAGCGGGGCGTTCTAGCGAAAATTGAGGCGAGAATAGGGCCGCACGCAGAATTCGCAGCCGCCGCGCTCAGATTTCCTGTCTATACAACCAGACGACTCCAGTCCAGCCGTCAGGCCGCCCGGATATGGCTCGGGCGCCGCCGGTCGAAGTCTGTGATGTAGTCACGCGTGAGCGGCACGGCGTCTGGCCGTTTGCTGAGCTGGATCTGGGCCACCATGTGCCCGCCCCAGCGGAACGCGATTTCGCTGGAGGCCAGGTAGAACTCCCACATCCGGCAGAACCGCTCGTCGTAGAGCGCCGCGATCGCCTCGCGCTGGGCCAGGAACCGCTCGCGCCAGGCCTTCAGGGTCTCGGCATAGTGCAGGCGCAGCACCTCCACGTCGGTGACCCATAGCCCGGCCCTCTCGATGGCCGGCAGGATTTCCGACAGGGCCGGGATATAGCCGCCGGGGAAGATGTATTTTGCGATCCAGGGCTGGGTGGTGTTGGGCCCGTCCTTGCGCGCGATGGTGTGGACCAGGGCCACCCCGTCATCGGTCAGGAGCCGCGCGATGGCGTCGAAATAAGCCTGATAGTTGGGCAGGCCCACGTGCTCGAACATGCCGACCGAGACGATGCGGTCGAACGGCCCCTCGACGTCGCGATAGTCGCGCAGCTCGAAGCGGGCGCGGTTGTCCAGGCCGCGCGCCTTGGCCCGCTGGCGCGCGGTGGCGTGCTGTTCGTCGGACAGGGTCACGCCGGTAACCCGGGCGCCGGCCTCGGCGAGGGTCAGGCCAAGCCCGCCCCAGCCGCAGCCGATATCGAGCACCCGCATGTCCGGCTCGATCAGCAGCTTGGCGAGCAGGTGCCGCTTCTTGGCGATCTGCGCGTCTTCCAGGCTCACGCCCGGATGCTCGAAATAGGCGCAGGAATATTGCAGGTCCGGATCGAGGAACCGGCGGTAGAGGTCGAGTGACAGGTCGTAGTGGTGGTGCACATTGGCCCGCGCCGCGCGCCGGTCGTTGGCCTGGTCGATGCGCCGGCGCAGCATCTCCAGCAGGGTGCGCTTCTGTGGCGGCCGATGGCGGAAGTTGCGTCCGACCAGGTCCAGGAAGCTGTAGAGGTCGCCCCGTTCCAGGATCAGCCCGCCGTCCATATAGGCCTCGCCCAGGGCCAGGGAGGGTCGACGCGCGATCTTCAGCGCGGTCTTCCAGTCGCGCAGGCGCGCGACGACCGTCGTCTCGCCGGGCTCGCCGACCTGCACGGTCCTGCCGTCGGGCAGCCGGAACAGGGCCGAGCCCTCCTTGAAGTAGGTCCTGATTAGGCCATCGATCATCACGTCCTCCGTCCGCGCGCGGACTCGGGAAATCGGTGAGCAGGGCCGAGTGTTCCCACCTTCGCCTTAAGCCCGCCCCGGCAGGTTGGCCCGGACCGGCGCCGGGGCTAGACAGGGCGCATGACCACTTCCGACTGGATCGCGCTCGGCCTCTTCGTCGTCCTGTGGCTGGGCTACGAGCCGCTGCTGAAGCGCATCGCGCGGCGAACCGGCGCCCTGACCCACGACATGCTGGTCGTGCGGGGCTTCTGGATGCGCGCAATGACCCGGCGGGACAACGGTCTGACCGACGCCAACCTGGTCGGCCATACCCTGAACTCCGCCTCCTTCTTCGCTTCGGCCAACCTGATCCTGGTCGCCGCGGTCGGCGGGGCCCTGTTCGGCGGGGGCATGAAGATCAACACCGTGCTGCAGCATGGGGTCGGGGTGGCGATCTCGTCGCGGCTGCTGGAGTGGAAGCTGGCCCTGATCACCGCCTGCCTGGTGCGCGGCCTGCTCGATTTCATCTGGTCGATCCGCCAGCTGAACTATTGCCTGGCCATGATCGGCGCCGCCTACGACGGCCTGGCGCCGGAGAAGCGCAGCGAATACGCCGCCGCCGTGGCCGAGGTGCTGAATCCCGCGCTGCAGGCCTTCAGCCACGGAGTGCGCAGCTACTATTTCGCCCTGGCGGCCAGCGCTTGGCTGTTCGGCCCCATTGGCTTGGCCGTCGCGGGCGTCGGAGCCTTCGCGCTGCTGGTATGGCGCCAGGCCAATTCGAAGGCGGCGCAGGGCATCCGCCACGCCCGGGCGATCCTGGAGCGCTGAAACCCCATAAAATTCAGGCGAAAGAGAATTTCTGCCTGTCTTCTCGCGTACGCAACAAAGCCGCCCTGGGAAGTTTCGTTTGCAGGCAAAGGTGTTTGTAACCGAGCGTGATCTTGCGCCGCAGCATTTGGCCTTGAATTTTGTGCGCCGCAGCGTAACTATTGCTCTGTCGGCGCTCCGGCGTCGACGTGCCCTTCCTGGGCGTTTCCTCCCTAAAACTTCCAAGGCCGCGCTGGATTGGCGCGGCTTTTTTTTGGCCGATCCTTCGTGTGCGGTGCTTCAGGCCAAGGCGCGCGGCCAGTCGATGCCGGTCAAGGTGTCGAACAGGCGATCCAGATCGCGCTGCAGCCGCCGGAAGCCTTCGGTCCGCTCCAGCGTGGCCTCGTTCAGATACAGCGACCGATCGATCTCGACCTGCAGCGCGTGGATCCCGGCCGCCGGGTCACCATAGGTCTGCGTGGTCCACCCTCCCGCATAGGGCGCGTTCTGCGCAACGACATAGCCCATGGTCTCCAGCGCGCGGCGCACCGTGTAGGTCAGAGGCTTGGCGCAGGCGCCGCCGTGCCGGTCGCCCAGCACCATGTCCGGCCGCGCCCGTCCGCGCCGCGCTTCTGACCGGCCGGCGGCCGAGGGCATGGAATGCCAGTCGATCAGCACCGCCATGCCGAACCTCGCCTTGGCCTCCTCCAGCAGCGCCGACAGCGCCGCGTGATACGGGCGATGCACCGCCTCGATGCGCGCCTCGCCCTCGGCCAGACTGAGCTTACGCGCATAGACTTCGCGGCCTTCCCCGACGACCTTGGCGATCGAGCCCAGGCCTGCCGCGACCCTCGGCGTCTGCGAGCGCGCATGGGCGGGCAGAGGGTCGCGGAACATGGCCGGGTCCAGCTCCCATGGGTCGCGGTTCACATCGACGAACACGCGCGCGGTGCGGCACAGCACGCCCGCGACGCCGCGCTCGAAAGCCCCCGAGATCAACTCGTCGACGAAGGCGTCCTCCGACCGACGGATGGACAGGGCGTCCAGGGCCGAGGCGCGGGTCAGGCTGTGCGGATAGATCCGACCCGAGTGCGGCGAGGCGAAGATCAGGGGCGTCGACAGGCTCTCGGGCCGCCTGACCTCGAAGGCCGGGCCGTCCCAATCCGCTTCCGTGCTCAGGGGCGCCGGGGCCGTCATCGGTTGATCAATGCGCAGGGCCGCGTTTCAGGTCAAATCGGCCGGTCGAAAAGCGCCGTGGCGGGAAAGCCGCAGGCCGGCGGCGGATCGCGCTGGACAGCCGTTTTCACCTCCGGTTTACGCCCGGCCTGCTAGGCTCGGTTTTCGTAAACCAAGATATCGGATCCATGGCCCGCATCCTCCTCGCCGAAGACGACGATTCCCTGCGTGGCTTCCTGGCCCGCGCGCTCGAGCGCGCCGGCCACGACGTGCGCGTCTGCGAGAACGGCGACGAGGCGCTGGACGCGCTCGGCGATGGCCCCTGGGACCTGCTGCTCACCGACATCGTCATGCCCGGCGCCGACGGCATCGAGGTGGCCCGCCAGGCCGCCGTGGGCCAGCCGGACGTGCGCATCATGTTCATCACCGGCTTCGCCGCCGTGGCGCTCTCCGCCGCCCAGGCGACACCCCAGGCCAAGGTGCTGTCCAAGCCCGTGCACCTGCGCGACCTCGTCTCCGAGGTCGAGAAGATGATCGCGGCCTGAGCCGCCAAACAGCCGATGAAATAGGGGGATTGCGCCGCTCGCGCCTGTGCGGCTATACCCCACGCCTTCCCGAGGCGGACGCGTAGCTCAGCGGGAGAGCACTACGTTGACATCGTAGGGGTCACAGGTTCAATCCCTGTCGCGTCCACCATTACCCCGCAAGGGTTTGCTGAAATCCCGCCTCGCGCTGCTTGCCAGGACACGAACGTCGCCGCCGCGCCCTTACGGGCACGTACGAGGTCAGCCTGTTCGGCCTGCTGTCGCGCCGTGTCGATGGTGGGCGGCGGCGGATTGGGCGATGGCTTGGGCGGGGACAACGCGCGCTCCGTGGGATCGGAGCGCAGGATGCAGAGACGCGGCTAGGGTTGGAATTTAGTACCGGCTATCCGACGGCCAAGCCCCGGATATGGCTGGTGCGGCCGGTTGAATTTCGGACACTTTTGTCCGATATTGTATCAATGGACGGCAAGGCATTCATCCGCCGCGCAAGGAAATGGGCCAGCGCTCACGACCAGGATTTGCGCGTGGAGAAGTCTCGCGGCAAAGGCGGACATCAGATGGTCTACCTTGGAAGAACCGGTCGCACGACCGTCAAGTCTGGGGAAATTGGCGTTGGTCTGCTGGCTGCCATGCTTAAGCAGCTCGGCATTCCCAGCGAGGAGTTCTGAGATGCGTATGCAATATTTTGTCTATCCTGCAGAATTTAAGCGGATCGACGGCGAGGTTGTGGTCTCGTTTCCTGACTTCCCCGAAGCTCTGACTGGCGCCTCTTCGGAGGCGTCGGATGATGCTCTTCTGGAACTCGCACAGGATGCGCTTGAGGAAGCCGTACTAGGCCGGCTGGCCAATCGGGAAGTCGTGCCGGCCCCTAGCGATCTGGCTAGTGGGCATATTGGTGTGCCGCTTCCGCCCGTGACCGCTGCTCGTGCTTTAGTCGATCAATCGCGCAGAGAAGCCGACCTATCTCAAGTCGAGCTTGCTGCGCGGATGGGGAAGGATGAGAAGGTCGTGCGCCGTATTCTTGACGGCATGCATTCTGTGAAGATTGAAACGGCGTTCGACGCATTGGGCGCTATGGGCGTTTGCCCGGTTTTGAGTTGGGCTACCAAAGGCGCATTTCTTCGTGGACAAGTGGAAATGGCTACAGCCCAAAGCGGTGAGTTTCGTGTTGTCGGCACTGGAAAATTCGTGAAACTTGAGGCAATTAATATTATCGGAAATGCCAATGTTGTGCCGGCTGGCCAGATGTACGTTTTTCATGAGACAAAAGGAAAGCGATCTGGAAAGACTGGTCAGTATGTTATACTCGGTCCCGATCCGGATATTCTGTCCACATCCAATCAGTCTAGCGCAGAACAGCCGCCTAATCCTCGGGCTGGCTCAATCGCCCCACCCGGCTACACGATCCGCAAATAGCGCCCGATCGTGCCGCGCCGGTGCCTGCATCTGGTCCAGGAAGCGGCCGATCAGCCTTCGGGACTCGCCACCGCGCACTCGCCCCGGTCCAGAGCCCTCGAGCATGAACTGCGCAACCCCTTCAAGGAGGACGCCGTCGTTGCCGCGCTCCCGGTCATCGCATTCCACCGGCACGACGAGCCGGCCCTGATGGCGGCTGAGTGATGGCGACGCGCTCCTCCCCGAGCGGCGCCGGCGGAGCGGTCACCCCGCTCCGCCCCAGCGCCCTGACCGCAGAAATCGACGCTGCGCTGGCCGCGACCAACCGACAGCTCAACTTGCTCAAGATGACCAAGGCGCTAGACGACGACCCGGCCACCAATCGGGTCAATCCGGGATGCCTGCGTAGGGCCTTGGCCGAAGCGCATCACGCGATCGGCTCGATGATCACGGCTCTCCATCGCTGTGAGGATTGAATTCGTGCGCCCAGTCTTGCATTCGCGTCCGGGGCAATACCCGTCTGAGATAGCTTGGTCCGATAGAATCTCCGCGACCGTGGCCGAGCTTCTTGGCTTCTGCATCCAGGGTCGAGAGCACGATGTCGACCTCTTCGAACACGGTCTTCATCCGAGCTCGGCCATGGTCGGTGATGGGGAAGCAAACGCGGGTCTCTATCTCGCGCCCAAGGGCCTGGGCCCAGAGCACGGTGTCCACCAACTGCGGGGTCGGCAGCGTGTTGACTGGCACCTTGGACAGGACCTTGGTGAAATGCCTTATGTCCGCGCGAAGCTGCGCGACCGTCTCGGTCCTCGAGTCCAAAACCAGTTGAGCATCGATCCCGATGTTTCGGAGGGGGATGAGAGCCGCCGCAACGAGTGCCGCAGCGCGCTCCCGTTCAGCTCGTTTTGCGCGGGTCCCTTCGATCCTGCTCACACCAATGGCGGCCAGCACGGCCCCGATGGTCCCAATCGCTTGCGCCCAGGAGCCGAGGCCGGGGTGATGTTCGAGCCAGTCCAGCATACGCGAGACGGTGGGGTGATTCGACGCTCGGCGGCCATGATGGCCGTCACTGCGTCGTCAACTCGCCAGCTCGTCCACCGCCTTGGGGGCACCTGACATGTATTGGCTCATCGCGCTCAGGGTGATGAACTTCCGCTTGGCCTTCGCGGAGAAGCTGGTCGACGCCCTGTGGGTCGTCATCCCGCGAAACTGGAAGGGCTTCGTCGCCGCGTCTCATGCGCTCGGGTCGCTGACGGCAGCGCTGCGGCACGGACGGCCGTGAACACGATGGACGGACTTGTGGAGAATTGGAAAGTCCGAGTCAGATTCTACGCAGATCGTACGCTGCGCTTGACCCAAAATGCCCAGCGATGAAGCAGAGGGAGCCGGATGATCCGGCGAAAACGCACGCGATCCAGGTGCCAGGCGACCGCGCCGAATACGTCCCGCGCCCAGCCCTCGGGCGCCACTCCGTCAGGGCCGATCTGATCCAGTGCCCGCTTCAACTGCGCGATGGTCTCCTGAAGGTCTCTCGCATCCTTCTCCGAAAGCTCGGTTTGCGGTTGGGCCCTCAGGGTTTCGTAGACGTCTCGAAGCAGCCGAGCTTCGAAGCTGGTCGCTTGCAACCGTTCGCCACGATTCAGAACCATGAGGGCATTGTCACTCGCGTGGAATGCGTCATCCAGACCCTCGGCCACGTCCAAGGCTGCCGCTGCCCTAAGTCGCCGATCCTTGACCTGATTGCTGTAGTGGCTGAGCGCCAGGAACCAAATCGCTCCAGTCGAACCAAGGCCTTGCAGCCAAGCCGCAAGCCCGGCGTGATGGTCGAACCACGCCAGGAACGAGGACCAGAAGTCGAGGTGAGGGGGCGGCGCGGCCATGCCGAGAACTCCGCCACCCCGCTGCGATGTGGTCAAGCTTGATGATGCCCCCCCGCCGGCAGTCCCGCGTGGAGTTGCGTCCATCTCCCGCCGACTGGCGGGGCGACGACCCCATGCGCCTTGAAGAGTACGTGGCAGTTTTCGGCGCGACTTATCCCGTGACCATCTCCAGCTTGCGCACAGAGATCCGCCACGGGCGTTTGACTCCGGCGATCGTCGCCGGAAAGTTCTTCGTCACCCCGGACCAGGTCCGGGCCCTATTCAGGCCTGCAGAATGCCCCGCCCAGCCAAAGGCCCCCGCCTCGTCCTTCTCAAGGACCGCATCGACAGCCGGTCCGGCAAGCGCCTGCCCGACGTCTGGTTCATCCGTGATGGATCGAGCCGCGTTAGCACAGGCTGCTGCGACGATGGCGCTGGTAGCCCTCCGGAAGCCGCACAGCAGGCCCTCAGCGCCTACATCACTGCGAAGTGGACCCCGCAAGCCCCCGAGCCCGAAAGCCGAAGTGATCCGGCCAAGGTTCTCGTCGCCGAGGTCATAGCGTTCTACGCGGCCCATAAGGCGCCTAAGACGGCCGACCCCAGCGCAACCGCTGCCCGGCTCTCGGCACTCCTCGAATGGTGGGTCGGGAAGTTCCTAAAGGACGTCACCCGCTCGAACTGCGAGGCCTATGTCGCCTGGCGCGTGAGCCAGCCGATCAAGTCCTTCACCAGGGGCGTGCCCCGCCATGTCACCGAGCAGGGCGCGCGCCGCGAGCTCGAGGATCTGTCCGCCGCCATAGGCTGGTGGGATGGTGAGTTCCTCCTGACACGGCGCCCACGGGTGTTCCTCCCCGAGAAGGTGGAGAGCCCGCGCGACGCCCTCACGCGCTCGGAGGCTGCCGCGCTGCTGCTGGCGGCCATGGGCTGGCGAAAGCAGCCCGACGCCCGGTGGCGGCGACTACAGGCCTCGTCCAGGGCTAACCGCGCGCACATGTGCCGGTTCGTGCTGATCCAGGTTTACAGCGGCTCCCGCCCGGGCGTGACGCCAAAGCTGCTGTGGACGGAGTCGGCGACGCAGGCCTACGTCGACCTGGAGGCGGCTGGATCTATCGGCGCGGGAAGCGGGAGAAGGACCAGAAGACGAAGCGCCGGCCGGTGGTTCGCCTGGCGCCCAGGCTGCTGGCCCACATGCGCCGATGGAAGCGCCTGGACGACGCCATGAACATCGCGCGACGCGACAAGGGCCTGCCACCAATCGGGACCGTCATCCATCACGGCGGGAATCCGATCCGCTCGACGCGCAGGAGCTTCGCCGGCCTGGTGGCCGACGGCGGCTTGCAACGGAACGAGAAGGTCACGCCCCACTGGCTGCGGCACACCGCGGCGACCTGGCTGATGGAAGCCGACGCCCCGCCGTGGGCAGCGGCGCAGTTCATGGGTATGACGGTGAAGACGCTCGAAGAACACTACGGCCACCACCGGCCTGGCTACCAGCGCGACACCGCGATGCGCGCGGGCAGGGGAGGAAGATAGACATGACCGCAGCCAACCTCGCGACCGCGATGCACACCTCCTACGGAAGCCCGCTGAACAAGCTGGTCATGATCTTCTTGGCGGAGTGGAGCAGCATGGACGGCCAAGTCCGGCTGAACCGGGACAAGCTGTCCGAGTTCACCGAGGCGTCGTTGGACGAGGTCGAGGCCGCACTTGAGGACCTCCGCAAGCGCGGCTGGCTCAACTTCGGCCCAGGCGTGATGCTGGAAGTGCTGCCGCGCTGAACGGTGCTTGCCACTTACTTGACCGAAACAGTTCGATTCAGCGTGAACGAAACGGGAAAGCGTGAAACCGAAAACCCTTAAAGTATAAGGGCCGGGCAAAGAGGTCGCTACGTTGACATCGTAGGGGTCACAGGTTCAATCCCTGTCGCGTCCACCATTCCTTCCGCGCTCCTCAGGAGTTCGGAAGAGACAAGTCCCGCCCTCACAGCCGAAAGAAGAAGACGCCCTTCGCGGAAGGGTGACGTCTGACGCCTTCGCTTCAGTTCAGCGTCGCCGGATAGACCACGATCGACTGGCCGTCCCTTCGCGCCAGGGAGATCGCCTCCACAATCGCGGGATCGGCGTCGGCATAGGCCTCGCCCTCGACTTCGCCGACGCCTTCGAAGGTCCAGCGGGCCCAGCCGCCGTCATAGAGCCGGCCGGCCATGGCGCGCCGGGCGTCCTCTTCCGAAATGGCCATCTGGAACATCACCAGCTTACAGGCCACGCCGTCGGCGACATCCGGATGGCCGCGCGGGATCGCGTCGGCGAGGAGGCAGAACAGGCGGCGCGTCGAGGTCATGGGGCGCAGCTCTAGAGCTGGGTCAGGCTGAACACCAGCAGCGCCGTGAGCAGGGCGCCGAAGGTGAGGCTCGTGAGCGTCCAGACCACCAGGGTCTTCAGCGCCGCCCCGACAACGCTCGAGCCGTAGGCCCCGCGCAGGGTCTGGAACAGGTTGACTGGCGTCCACAGGGCCACCAGGCCGAACCACCACGGCCAGAGAAACTGGGGCAGCACTAGCCCCAGCGCATTGGTCAGGAAGCTGAAGGACAGCAGGTTCATCGCCACCAGCAGGTGATCGTAGAGGAACAGGTCCCGGCGCTTGGCGTAGACCATGGCCAGGCTCAGGCCGACGATGGGCAGCAGCAGCACCGCCAGCCGGTGGGCCCAGCCGAACACCACGGCCATGTAGTATTCCGGATTGGCAGCGGCCTTGCGCTTGCCCTCCCCGTACCAGCTGTCCTTGTGCCGGCGGGGCGCGGGCTTCTCCCCGGCCTTGGCGGCCAGTTGGCGCACCGCCTCGGCGCTCAGCACCTGGCCCCGCGCCGCGGCATCGGCTCTGATCATCGAGTGGGTGTGGATGCTCTCGGCGATGGCGACCTCACGCTGATAGGCGCGCTCGACCCCGGCACGCTCGCGGTCGCTCTCGGCGGTCTTGAGGTCGTTGGCCCTGTCGCGCTGCGCCTCGGCCAGCGCTTCGGCGCGATCCTTGTCGGCCTCGGCGCGCATACGGGCGGATTCCGACGCCCTGCCCTGGGGCGTGGCCAGCACTGCGAGATGCGCCTGCTCGCGACGGGCGTCCTCCTGGCGAAGCTCGTGCACCGCATGTTCGGCCGCGAAGATCAGCAGCAGCAGGGCGACCAGGAAGGTGCGGAACGGCGGCACATGCCGCGCCAGACGCCCGTCCAGATAGTCGCGCGCCAGCTTGCCGGGCCGGAAGAACAGCTGGGGCAGGGTGTGCAGCAGCCGCCCGTCCAGGTGGAACAGGCCCTCGAACGCTTCCCACACCAGATGCCAGATCGAGCGCTTGTGGTTGTCGCTGCTCTGGCCGCAGTCGTGGCAGTAGAGGCCCTGCAGGATCGCGCCGCAGTTGCGGCAAGGCGAGCCGATGGGCGCGGCGTGCTGCTGCTTGCGCTTGATCAGGCCGCGGAACCAGTCCGCCGCCACCAGTTCGAGCTCGCCGATCATTCCGTCACGCCCCAAGCCTAACCGCGCCAGGGTGCACGCGCGGGCGACCCCGGATCAAGCGCGAGATGCGCGCCTCCAGGCAAAAGCCGTCTGCAGCCGTAGATCGCGCAGATAGAGTCCCGCCCAGGCCAGGACGCCAAGGTAGACGCCCAGCGCCGCGTGGCCGAGCATCGGGTCGCCGACCCTCAGATGGGTGGCGATGGCGCCGCCCAGGAGCCCGGTCATCAGCACCACGCCCAGCACCGCCGTGCGCGGGACCAGGTAGAGCGCCAGGACGAACAGTTCGAGCAGTCCCAGGGGCTGGTCCAGGGTCGCGGGATAGCCCAGGCGTGCCATGGCTTCGCGCACGACCTCGAGGCCGGCGAGCTTGCTGGCCCCGTCGCAAAGCAGCACCAGGGCGACCGCGCCGCTCATCACGCGGCCGGCCCAAAGGCCGAAGCGGGGGATGCTGGGGTGGACGACTGCGGTAGTGCTCATGGCCGGCCTCCGGGCGACGGGTTTGCGGATGATTTTCCCGGAAGGACGCGCGAGCGGCGGCGGAGACGACACCGGTGCCGAAAAATTGTCATTGGCGACATCGGGCGGGATGCGGGCTTGGCGGCGGCGTCGGGCTCTGAAAGGCTCGATCCATGGGCCGCAGCGACCGACCGCCATCGCGCAGCATCCGTCACGGGATCGAGACCATCGATCCCGGCCCCGGCCTCCCGCGCCATCAGCACCTGCAAGCCTACGCCACCCTGGTGCTCGACGGCGCCTATGAGCAGACCGCCTATGCCGGCCGCCTGATCGCCGAGCCCGGCGCAGTGTTGGTGCAGCCCACGCTCGACTGTCACGCCAACCGCATGCTGGGTCCCGGCGCGAAGATCGTGCGTCTGCCCTGGCGGCGCGAGACGGGGGTGGGCGGCGTGTTCCGTATCCGCGCCTTCGATGAGGTCCGCCGCGCCGCCGAACGCGATCCCCTGGAGGCGGGCGAAGCCCTGGCCGAAGCCTTGGGCGAATTCGGCGCTCCGGGCGGCGCGCTCGGCGACTGGCCCGACCTGCTGGCGGGCGACCTCAACGCCGATCCTGACCTCAGGCTCGGCGCCTGGGCCGAGCGCATGGGCGTGGCGCGCGAGACGGTGTCGCGGGGCTTCGCTCGGGTCTATGGCGTGGGGCCCGCGCGGTTCAGGGCGGAGCTGAAGGCCCGCCAGGCCGTCCTGCGCATCGCCGGCGGGTCCGAACCGCTGGCCGCCATCGCGTCGGAGCTGGGGTTCGCCGACCAGCCTCACATGACCCGCGCGGTCGGCTGGCTGACCGGCGCGGCGCCTTCCGCCTGGCGGTCACATCGGTTCAAGACCCTGGCCGCGGCCTGAGTCAGGATCGGCGGATGACCCTTGCTGCTCTCCTCGCCCCGCTCCTGCTTCTCGCCGCCGCCCCCGCGACACCGGCCCCGATGGCGCCGCCCGACCTCGTCGCCTCGTTCCGCGCCCGTGACCAGGCCCTGCTCGACGCCATCGCGCCGGGCGACAAGAAGGTCTGGGACGCGGTGCTCGCGCCCGAGGCCGTCTATCTCGACGAGAACGGCAGGATCATCGAGCGGGCCGAATTCATGGATGAGCTCAAGCCGCTGGGACCCGGCGCCTCCGGCCACCTCGATATCGTCGACTATCGGCTCAGGATCGTGGGCGATACAGCGCTGGTGATCCAGACGGCCGCCGAATACGAGGCGTTCCACGGCCAGAACCTGCGCACCGACTACATGATGAGCGAGACCTGGCGGCACGGCCACGACGGCGGCTGGAAGCTGCTGATGGTCCACGCCTGGGCGGTGATGAAGGACCCGCCGGCGATCACCCTGACCACGGACCAGGCGGAGCAGTACGTGGGCCGCTATCGGGCCGGCGACCTCGTCTATGTCATCGCGCGCGAGGGCGACGGGCTCGTCGGCGGTCGCGAGGGCCGAGCGCTGAAGCCGTTGAAGGCCGAGATGGTCGACGCCCTGTTCGTTCCCGGCCAGCCGCGCACCCGCAAGCTGTTCCAGCGGGACCGTGACGGGCGTATCACCGGCTTCTACGACCGCCGCGAAGGCGACGACCTGAAGTGGACCCGAATACAGTGACAAAACCCTCCGCCGCGACCTCCCGCCGCCGCTTCCTCGCCATGGCGGCAGGCCTCGCGGCCACGCCGGCCTTCGCAACCCGAGCCTCGACTTCGACCAGCGGCTGGACGGAACGGCGCGAAGCCTTCCCCGAAGGCGTGGCGTCCGGCGACCCGGATGCGTCCAGCGTCCTGCTGTGGACCCGCCGTCCGCCGCTCGACGGCAGGGCTGCCACCCGCGTGTCAGTCGAGGTGGCGGAGGACGAGGGGTTCAGCCACGTGGTCGCCCGCGCCTCGGCCCCCTTGTCGGCGCAGGCCGACTGGACCTGCCGGATCATGGCGGGAGGCCTGAAGCCCCGCAGCGTCTACTGGTACCGCTTCACCGACGACCTCGGCCTGGGCAGCCGCATCGGCCGCACCGTCACCGCTCCGGCCGACGATGACCCCAGGCCGGCCCGTTTCGCCTTCGTCAGCTGCCAGAACGCCAACCTCGGCGCCCAGACCGCCTACCGCCGGATGGTGTTCGAGGATCGCCGCGCGCCCGAGGCCGAGCGCCTGGGCTTCCTGCTGCACCTGGGCGACTTCATCTATGAGCTGGTCTGGTATCCCGAGGACAAGCCGGGCGGCTACTACGACCGGCGCGTGCGTGAGATCGTGCGCTATCCCAAGGGCGAGAAGATCACCGACTTCCACGTCCCGGCCGACGTCGGCGACTATCGCGCCATCTACGCCGCCTATCTCCGGGATCCGGACCTGCAGGACGCCCGCGCCTGGCTGCCCTTCGTCAGCATGTGGGACAACCACGAGTTCTCGTGGCGCGGCTATCAGGGGGTGCAGAAGTTCTTCGACCAGGTACGCCCGGCCCAGACCCGCAAGGTCGCCGCCATGCAGGCCTGGTTCGAATACCACCCCGCCCGCGTGGTGAAGTCGAGCGGCCCTTCGCTGGAGACCTTCGACCCGCCCAAGGTCGTCGACACCCCGATCGGCCCGCTGGACGAGCATGGCCTGGGTCAGGAGCCCAACAACCTTGCCGCCATCGCCAGCCTGAAGGGCTATCGCGCCCTGCGCTGGGGCAAGAACATTGAGCTGATCATCACCGACCAGCGCTCCTATCGCTCCGATGACGTGACCGACGGGCCCGCGGCCGCGCCCTTTGCCAGTCCGGACTTTCCTTATGTCGCGCCCCAGGACGTGACCGAGATCCTGGACGCCGGGCGCCTGGCCAACGGCGGACGGCCACCCGAGACCATCCGCTTCGGCGGCAAGGACTTCCCCAATCCGCGCAAGGACAGCCCGCCCCAGACCATGCTGGGCGTCGAGCAGAAGACCTGGTTCCTCGAACGGTTGAAGCGTTCGAAGGCGACCTGGAAGGTCTGGGGCTCGACCCTGGCGACGCTGGATGCGCGCACCGATATGGCCAACCTGCCCGCGGGCCGGGCCAAGCCCTGGCCGGGCCAGAGCTGGGCGGCGCTCGGCGCTGGCGACTGGAGCACCTACGTCAGCGAGCGCGGCGAGATTTTCGACGCGGTGGAGAAGGCGGGTGTCACCGGCCTGGCCGTGGTCTCGGGCGACCGGCACGCCTTTTGGGCGGGGGCGGTGTCCAAGGCTCTGCCGCCCAAGGCGTACCGGCCCGTCGGGGTGGAGTTCGTGGTGGGTTCGGTTTCGGCCCCGGGCGTGGCGGAGGCGGTCGAGCACAAGCTCAAGCCCGACCACCCGCTCTACCCGCTCTATGTGCATCGGGCTTCAGGCGGTCGGCTCCAGTCGGCCATCAACATGCTGGCCCTGCACGGGGTCCGCGCCTGCCTGGAGCTGGAGCGCACCGGCGATCCGGCTGCGGCGCGCAAGCTCTCCAATCCGGAGGTGGCTCCCCACCTCAGCTTCGCCGACATGGGCGGGCACGGCTATGCCGTGGTGCGCGCCTCGGCCGACACGCTGGAAACGGAGTTCGTCTGCATCCCGCGCCCGTTGGAACGCAGCGACCGCGAGGACGGCGGCCCGCTGCGCTACCGCGTCTCGCATCGGGTCCCGCTATGGCCGAAGGGTGGGTGCCCGAAACTCGAGCGCCGCGTGCTCGAGGGCGACCCGGAGCTGTCGATCTGACCGCAGGAGTTAGCGCCGGGACAGCGCCCTCAAGAGCGCCTGGGCGCGCGGCCCGACCTGGGTCCACGGGCGCGACTGGCCGCAACTGTAGTTGACCACCTGGGCCCCTGGGCGAGGATAGTTCTTGGCCCAGCTCGACTTGCTCAGCGGGCCCAGGAACAGCAGGTACTCCTTGGCGTCGTCGAGGTAGTAGGCCCCGCTGCTGCGCTCGGTATAGACCGTGACGACGCCCGGCGCCTGACCCTTAAACACCTCGTCGACGCGGAAGCGGCTGACGATGCCGGCGATGTCCTTGGCGTCGTCGTCGATGTAGCGGTTGGATAGGACCCGGCCGCGCACGACCAGCGGCGCGTCGCGAAATTCCTCGCGCAGCGTGGTCTTGGCGTAGAGCACGTCCTTGTACATGCAGAACGCGCCGGCGGGCGTCGAGCAGACGGCCGACGCGAGGAGCACAGCCAACGGCAGGGTGCGAAAGCTGCGGAGCATGGGTCAGTTCAGCGCGGGCTTATCGCCGTCGGCTTTGGGCTCGGCGATAGGGCCCTCCACCCAGGCGGGGAAGGCGTCGCCGGGCCAGCCGGCGGCGGCGTGCATGCGGCTCAGGACCGTGAGCATCTGCCGCGTCTCGGTCAGGCGCAGCGCCAGGACGAGGGGCGCCTCGCCGCCGTATTCAAAGGCGAAGACCAGCCCGTCGCCCGAGGGCTGGATGTTGATGTTGCGCACCACGCCCGCGACTGTTTCCGCCCTGGGAGTCACCGGCGGCGTCTTGCCGAACTCCGCCATGGCCGCGGCCTGCTCCCAGGACTGCACGACCTCCTTGTGCTCCTGGGGCGCTTCTTCGCCCTGACTCTTCTCCAGCAGCGGCACGAGCGCCTTCACGAAGCCCTTGCACAGGCGCTGGGTGAACCAGAGCTTGGTGGTGGCGCCGTCCACGTCCTCGGTCAGCCAGGCGATCCGGTCCTCGGCGCCGTCATAGAGCTGCGAGAACTTGTGGATCTTGCCCATGGGGCGGGGGTCTCCTTCGCCGCGGTCCCGGCCCCTTGCTGTAAGACCGCCGGAGGTGCGCGTCCATGGGCCTCGGAGGGCTCATTCACCCTGCGGGATTGTGCTTCTGCACGAACTCGACGGCGGCCTTGAGCATCGCGGTCCTGGTGCTGCTGGACGAGAGCCAATGGTCTTCGCCCTTCAGTCGGATCAGCTCGGCATCCTTCCCGGCTGCGGTGAGCCGCGCGTGCATTTCCACGCTCTGGCGGATCTGCACGACCGTGTCGTCCTCACCATGGATCAGCAGCACAGGGGCCTGCTGGTCGGCTTCGCCGGCGTGGAAGATCGGGGAGACGGCGCGCAATTCGGGGTCACCGGCGAAGGCGGCCCCCATTAGGCGGCGCAGGTAGCGGATTTCGACATTCCAGCCGCTCGCCCCGCCCTTGTCGCCTATGCGCGCCAAGGCCCCACCAGGATTCGACACCGCCCCGACCGCTACCGCGCAGCGATAGAGACCATGCTGGATCGTCACTCCGGCCAATGCCGCATAGCCGCCATAGCTGGCGCCGACGATGCACACGCGGTTAGGATCGATCACACCCTGGTCGGCGAGGGCGGCGACACCGTCAGACATATCGGTCAGCATCTTGCGGCCCCACTCGCCCACGGCCGCATTTCGGAAGGCGGCGCCGTAGCCGTCCGAACCGCGGTAGTTCGGCTGGAACACCGCATAGCCGCGCGACGCGAAGGCCTGAGCCCACCAGTCGAAGCCGACCCGGTCGCGCAGGCCCAATGGGCCGCCATGCGGCATAACCACCAGCGGCAGTTTGCCCTTCGGCGGGCCGGGCGGGAGCGTCAGCACGCCTTCCAGCGCCTGACCGTCGGCCGCCTTGTAAGCGACCATGCGGGTGGAGCCGACCTGGTTAGGCCTGACGGCCGGATAAGCCTCGGTCAGTTCGCTGGCCTGGCCGGTGGTGAGATCGACTAGCCAATAGGTGCCGGCGTCATCCCCGCCGTCGGTGAAGGCGATGACCTTGTCGAACCCCGGCGTGAATGACACCGGCTTGACGCGCAAGCCCGGGAAGGCCTTGCGCAGGGCATTGAACCGGCCCTGCAGCTTGGGATCGAACAGGATTACGCCTTCGTCGCGGTCGGTGCGCGCGCCGATGGCGAGGTTGGTGACCGGATCGAGCAGGATGGTCTCCACCGCCTGGTCATCGACCAGCACGGTGGGTTTGTCGGGCGCCGTCAGATCGTATTCCTCAACCCGCTCGCGGTCTGCGGTGGACTCCTCGACGATCACCGTGCCGGGCGCCCGCCCCGGTCCGCCCACGCCCACGCCGCCGAATGGATCGTGACGGCGGTAGAACTCGCGCCCCCCGTCGCCCGCCAAGAGGCGCATGTCCTTTGTCTCGCCGTTGTACTCCAACGAGACCAGCACCTTGCCGTCAGGCGCCACGACCCAGTCGTGTTCGCCTCGTCCGCCCCGGGCCACAAGCTCGCTCTCGCCGGTCTCCAGGTCGGTCCGGTAGAGGTCGACGTCGTGGTCCATGTCGGCGGTGATGGCGCTGAAATAGCCGTACCAGCGGCCGCCCGATTGCCGGTATCCGTATTGGGCGATGACGCCCTTGTAGAACAGCGCCCGGCCCTTGGGCTCCTTGTTGAAGACCAGGAACGACTGCCCGGTCTTGAGGTTGATGCACATGACCACGAAGGACTCGAACCGGTCCTCCTTGACCGGCCAGTAAGCCATGTACTCCGGCTTCACCGTGGCCGAGATCGACAGGGTGACGAAGTCGTCGCCCACGAACCGCATGTCCCGAACCTTGCTGTCGCCGACCTTGATGGCGAGCAAGGCATTCCCGCCGACCTTGCGCACGAACAGTTTGCGGTCATCCCCATCCATGCCGATGAATGCGAGGCGCTGCCCCGAGGGCGACAGCGTCATGTGCTCCACCGAGGGCAAGGCGCCATAGACTTCGAGCGGCGGAGGCGCCGGTAAGGCCTGCGCCTCGGCCAGGCGCGGCCAGCAACTCAGCATGAACGCTGCGGCAAAGGCCGCGCTGAAAATCCCCAGCCTCATGTGGCGCCCCCGCGCTCGCGACCCAAGACTCAGGTAACCGGCAGGTTCTTGGCCAGGAACTTCTCCAGCGCCTCCATCATGGCGACGCGGTCCTTGGTGGCGTGCAGATAGTGGTCGTCGCCGGGGAAGCTGACGAGCTGAACCGGCTTGCCGGCGTCCTCGAGGGCTTGTTTCATCTTCGTCGACTGCTCGAACGGCACGGTGGTGTCGTCTTCGCCGGCGACCAGCAGCACCGGCCCGGACGCGCGCTCCGCGTGCTGCGCCGGCGAGGCGGCCGCCAGGGCGGGCCCGTCGCCCGAGGCGTCGCCGATGATCGACTGCCAGTCCTCGGCAACCTCGGACCCACGGCCATAGGCGTGCACCTGCTCGCCGATGAACATCGGCAGATCAGTGACCCCGTTGATCGAAGCGGCGCACCTGTAGGCCTCCGGATGCAGGGTGATCCCGGCCAGAGCCGCATAGCCGCCATAGCTCCAGCCGACGATACAGACCCGCTTCGGATCGATCAGGCCCTTGTCGGCCAAGGTCTTGATGCCGTCCGTGAGGTCGGTCTGCATCTTGCCGCCCCACGCCTTGTGGCCGGCTTCCTGGAACTCGGCGCCGAAGCCCGCCGAGCCCCGGAACTGCGGCTGCAGCACCGCATAGCCGCGCGAGGCCACGAACTGGGCGAGATAGTCGAAGCCGGCCTCGTCGCGCGCGCCAGGGCCGCCATGCGGCATGACGATCAGGGGCAGCTTGCCGCCCACCGCCCCGCCCGGAGGCAGGGTGAGGTAGGCCGGGATCTCCAGTCCGTCGCCCGCTTTGTATGTCAGGTAGGTCTTGGCTCCGAGCTTCGCGTCCTTAAGCTCGGGATAGGATTCCTGAATCGGCGAGACTTCGCCCTTGCCCGCGTCGAACAGGAACCAGGACGGCGCCGAATCCGCCGCCTCGACCCGGATGACGTAGCGCTTGCGGTCGCGCGACCAGTTCACGAACTCCACCGACTTGCCCTTGAAGGCCTTGGACAGGGAGGCGTGGATCGCGCCGATCTGGGGATCGAGCCACTCGTAACGGCCGTCCTCTTCGCCGTAGACGATCGCCACCGGCTCGGAGCGCCGGGGGTCCCACTTCAGTCCGACCGAACGGCTGGGGGTCTTGGGACCGATGACGGTGATCTCTCCGCTGGCCAGCGACTGGCGGGCGATCTTGCTGGTGCCATCCTTCTGCGGCACGCGCAGATAGATGGCGTCCTCGGCGGTCGAGTAGCCCAGGATGTCGGGGTCGCGCTCGGTGGAGGTGGTGCGATACAGCACCTTGTAGCCCCCCGCGCCCTTGGGCTTGGCCATGATCGAGGTCACGTGGCTGAGGTCGACGTCCCAGCGGATGCGCGGGTCGCCGTTGGCGTCGACGATCCAGGCGCGGGTGGCGTCGTTGCCGCGTTCGATGATGGTGCTCTTGCCTGTCGTGGCGTCGGCGCGGAACAGGGCGCGGGTCGAGTCCTGCTTCTTGCGTTTGATCTTCGACAGCTCCTCGGCATAGCTGTCGGTGTGGCCGTTGGAGGCCAAGCCCATGGCCGCCACGGCCGGTTTGGCGCCGTCGGTCACGCCCAGCACCGGAATGCCGGTGATGAAGACCGAGTCCTCACTGTCGCCCAGGAGCTTGCCGATCAGCTTGCCGTCGGCGCCGACGATGATGTGCCGGTCGTAGTGGTAGACGTGCTTGGGGTCCTCGCGCCACTTCTGCAGGAAGGTGGCGCCGATGAGCAGCTGCTGGTCGCCGGCCCAGCGGACGTCGTAGCTGTCGAGGTCGCCCAGCGGCAGGGTCGTGACCTTCTGGTCGTCGATGCCGATGATGTTGACCACCTTCTGCTGCGCATTGGCGCCCAGCAGGGCCAGGTGGGTTCCATCCGGCGAGATGTCGGCGTCCTCGAGCGCGGGAACGCGGCCGAACGCAGCGGCGGGCGGCGGCCCGTCGGCCAAGGCGGCGCCACAGGCGAAGAGCAGCACCGCCGCTGACGCGGTGGCGGCAAGATTACGGACCAGCATGAGCAATTCCCCCGAAACGCAACTGCGGCGTGCGAGCGTAGCAGCGCCGTTGCAGGTGAGCAAACAGGTTCGGCCGGATCGTCTCCGATCGGCGACGGATGTTCGCGCACCCGACCGTATCCAGAGCTTCTTCACCTTTCCCCCCTATGGTGAAGCCGACCAAGGGGATGGGCGTGCAGCTGCTCGAAAAGCTCGGCTTCAACTCGGATTTCGATTCCACCGCGTCGGGCACGCGCCGCAAGGCGCCGGTGCGCATCGCGATCGCGGGCGCGGTCTACGCCTTCTCGGCGCCCATGGTCGGATGGACCGACACCAACATCTGGGCGGTCGTGTTCCTGCTTGGCGAGCTGTGGATGTGGACATCCACCAATCCTGCGGCCTATGCGAACCACGCCACGCGCGCCCGCTTCGAGCGGGTGGGCGCCACGCTGCTGGCGACCCTCGGCTGGGTGATGCTGGGCCTGTTCTACTGGTTCGCCGACGCCAACGCCGTCTCGCGTCCGATCGCGGTGGCCCTGCTGGCCGGCGTGATCCTCTATGCCCAGAAATCCTGCGACAAGACCCCGATCCACATGGTCGCCACGGCCATGCCGCCGGGCATGCTGCTGGTCGCCCTGCCGTTCACGGCGCACCTGCCGACGCTCCAGACCATCGCCTTCGAATGCGCGGTCCTGATCCTGGTCGGCTTCGGCGGTTCGTCTGCGATCCTGGGCCTGAAAGGCTGGGCCGACCTGAAGGCGGCCAACGAGGAGCTGATCGACGAGCGGGAGACCGCGCGCGCCGCCAGTCGGGCCAAGAGCGAATTCCTCGCCAATATGAGCCACGAGATCCGCACGCCGCTGAACGGCGTGGTGGGCGTCGTCGATGTGCTGGCGCGCACCGACCTCAGCGATGAGCAGCGCAAGATGCTGGAGATCGTGCGCGAGTCCGGCGCCACCCTGGAGCGGCTGCTGTCCGACGTGCTCGATATCTCCCGCATCGAAGCCGGCCGGATCGAGATCGAAAGCCGCCCCTTCACTCCCGCCGATGCGGTGCGCGCGGTGATGGCGCTGTCGACCATGCGGGCGACGGAAAAGGGCGTGGCCCTGGTCGCCGACGTCGCGCCGGAGCTGGACGCGCCCGCGCTGGGCGACGCGGTCCGGGTCAAGCAGATCCTCGGCAACCTCATGTCCAACGCGGTGAAGTTCACCGAGAGCGGCGAGGTGCGCCTGACCGCCTTCCCCTGCACGCACGAGGGCCGTGCGGCCCTTCGTTTCGAGGTCAGGGACACCGGCGTCGGCTTCGACGCCTCGGACAAGGACCGCATCTTCGGCCGCTTCCAGCAGGCGGACGGCTCGATCACCCGCAAGTACGGCGGCACCGGGCTCGGCCTGTCGATTTCGCGCCAGCTGGCGGCCCTGATGGGCGGCGAGCTCGACTGCGTCTCGGAGCCCGGCAAGGGCTCTACCTTCACCCTGGTCCTGCCGTTCGAGGCCGCGACCGCCCCCGCCTTCACCCCAACCGTTGAGACATCACCCATGCCCACGCCCCAGGCCGCTTCCGCCGAGGCGCGACCGCTCCGCGTGCTTCTGGCCGACGACCATCCGGTCAATCGCAAGGTCGTCGAACTGATTCTCGGCGGCGCCGGCGTCGAACTGACCTCGGTGGAGGACGGCAAGCAGGCCTGCGAGGCCTTTGCGCCCGGCGCCTACGACCTGGTGTTCATGGACATGCAGATGCCCGTGATGGACGGCCTTACCGCCGTGCGCCTGATCCGGGCGCGCGAGGCCGTGGACGGACTGCGCACGCCGATCTTGATGCTGACCGCCAACGCCTTGCCGGAGCACATCGCCGCCGGCGACCTGGCGGGCGCGGACGGCCACCTGGCCAAGCCGATTTCGGCCGCGGCCCTGCTCGCCGCATTGGAGAGGGCGCGCGCCGCGACCAACACGCGGCAGGCCGAGGCGGCCTGACAGCCAACGGAAAAGGGCCCGCGACGGAAGTCGCAGGCCCCATTCGGTCTCGCCGAAGGATCGCGGCTTACGGCTTGGTCCAGCGGTCCAGCCAGGCCAGCACCGCGTCGTGCCACTCCACCGAGTTCTTGGGCTTCAGCACCCAGTGGTTCTCGTCGGGGAAGTACAGGAACTGGCTCGGCACGCCCTTGCGCTGCAGCGCGCTGAACGTCCCAAGGCCCTGCTCCAGCGGGATGCGATAGTCGCGCCCGCCCTGGATCACCATTTCCGGCTTCACCCAGTCCGCGACATGGTCGACCGGATTGAACTTCTCGTAGCCGTCCGGATTGCTCCACACCGTGCCGCCGTTCTCCCACTCCGAGAACCACAGCTCCTCGGTGGAATAGCCCATCATGCGGTTGTCGAAGACGCCGTCGTGATTGACCAGGCACTTCCACGGCCCGTTCCAGTTGCCGGCGATCCAGTTGACCATGTAGCCGCCATAGGAGCCGCCGAGCGCGCAGGCGCGGTTTCCGTCGAGGAAGCCGTACTTCTGCTGGGCGTAGGCCCAGCCCTTCTGCAGGTCTTCCAGCGGCCGGTCGCCCCAGTGCTGGCTGATCGCGTCGGTGAAGCCCTGGCCGTAGCCGGTGGAGCCGTGGAAATCGATCAGCACCACCGCATAGCCCGCGCCGGCATAGGTCTGGGCGTTCCAGCGATAGTGGAACAGGTTGCCGAACGAGCCTTGCGGCCCGCCGTGGATCAGGAAGGCGACGGGGTACTTCTTGCCCTCGACATAGTTCCACGGCTTGACCACGTAGCCGTGCACGGTCTCGCCGTTCCAGCCAGGGAAGCTGAACTGCTCGTAGCCGCCCATGCCCACGCCCGCGAGCTTGTCGACGTTGTGATGGGTCAGGGCGACCTCACGCTTGCCGTCCTGCAGGAAGATGTCGGCCGGATGGGCGAAATTGTCCCTGACCGTCATCAGGCCATGGCCGGTCATCTCGAAGCCTGAGACGTGGCCTTCGCCGGTCATGGGCTTCACCGCGCCCGATTTCACATCGATGGCGAACACCCGCACCTGGCCCACGTCGCCGGCCAGGGCGTAGAGGGTCTTGCCGTCAGCGGACCACTTCAGGTCGTCGGCCGAGCGGTCCCACTGCGGGTCGATCTCGCGCACCGCGCCGGACTTCACGTCCATGACCATGACGCCGAAGCGGTCGGCCTCGAAGCCTGGGCGCTTCATGGCGCGATAGGCCAGCATCGAGCCGTCCGGCGAGAATACCGGCCCGACGTCCTCGGCCTTGTTGGCCGCCGTCAGGTTCTTCGGCGTCGCGCCGCCGTTCAGGGAGGCCCAGTAGAGGTCGAAGTTGGTGCTCCAGGCGGCGTCGCGGCCGTTCACCTTGGCCGAGAACACCACGCCCTGGCTGTCCGGGGTGAAGACGAAGTCACCCTCGTCGCCGAAGGGCTTGCCCGGCACGTCGCCGTCGAAACCGGCGATCACGTCGCTCATCGGGCCCGCGGCCAGGCCCTGGTCGTCGAGCTTGATCGCGAACAGGTGGTTGTTGGTCCCGTCCGCCCAGGTATCCCAGTGGCGCACCATCAGCCGGTCGAACATCTGGCCGGTGGCGGAGCCCTTGGGCTTGGCGTTGCGCTTGACCGTGCAGTCGAGGTCCTTGCAGTCCGGATAGACCGCCAGCGAGACCAGGATGGTCTTGCCGTCCGGCGACACCCGCCAGGCGCCGACGTCGAGCGGCAGCTTGGTGACCTGCACCGCCTCGGTCCCTTCGGCGGTGGTGCGCCACACCTGGTCCGAGCCCGAGCGCGAGGAGGTGAAATAGAGCCACTTGCCGTCCGCCGACCAGCGTGGCCCGGTGGCCCCGCCTTCGGAGATCCCCAGGCGGTGCGGCTGCGGCTCCTTCGCCGTCGTATCGACGATCCAGATCGAGTGGGCCGCCTTGTTGGCCTCGTAGTCGACCGTGCGCAGGTCGTAAGCGACCCAGCGGCCATCGGGCGAGGCGTGGGCGTCGGTGACGCGGTCGAGCGCAACCATGTCCCTGGCTGTGAAGCCCCGCTGCGGCGCTGTGGCCTGGACCATGGCTTCGCCCTTGGGCGGCGCCTTGGGCTTGGCGGCGAAGCTCGGCGAGGCGCAGGCAAGGATGGCCAGGGCGGCTGAGCCCATCAGCAGATGGCGAATGGCGTTCATGGATTGGGTCCCGACAATGAGGTCGCCCGAAGCGTCTCCCGCGCGCCGGACGGATCGCCGAGCGTCCTAGCATGCGTCCCGGCGCCGCTCCAACGATAGGGCTTCACGCCGTCGTCCGCGCCCGTCTCAGGCGAGTCTCTGCCTGAGAAATTCCCGCGGCACGCGCCCTGCACTGACGGTCTTCGAACAGCGGAAGGTGTCCCGCAATGCTCCAGGCTGACGTGCTGAGGCCCGATGCGCTCTCGCTCCAGGACCGTGAGGCCTGGCGCGCGATGTGCGCGGCGACGCCGGAATTCGACAGCCCCCTGCTCGGTCCCGACTTCGCCGCGGCCGTGGGGCGCGTGCGCGACGATGCGGCTGTGGCGGTGTTCCGCAGGAACGGCCGCACCCAGGGCTTCCTGGCCCACCATCGCCGCCCGGGCGCCCTGGCCCGCTCGATCGGCGCGCCCTTCTCCGACGTGCATGCCCTGATCACCGCCCCCGACGTATCGCTGGACGGGCGCGAGGCCCTGTTCGCGGCCGGACTGAAGGCCTGGCGCTTCTCCAGCCTGGTCGATCCTCACGGCGTGTTCGGCTTCGCGCCGGGCGAGCCGCGCGAGCGCTTCGTCATCGCCCTGGAGGGGACCGGTGAGGCGCACATGGAGGCCATGCGCGCCCTGAGCCCCAAGAAGTTCAAGAACTGGCGCCGGCTCGATCACAAGCTGGAGCGCGAGCACGGCGAGGTGTCGTTGATCGCGCCGGACCGCGACGGAGCCGCCTTCGAGCAGATCCTGACCTGGAAGCGCGAGCAGTTGAAGCGCAGCGGCCTGCACGACCTGCTTCGCCCCGCCTGGGTGCAGGGCCTGATGCGCCAGCAGTTCGCCACGACTCAGGGGCCGCTGCAGGGGTTGATGATCACGCTTCGCGCCGGCAGCCGGCTGGTGGCGGGCCATTTCGGCGTGCGCACCTCCACCGGCTTCCATCCCTGGATCGCCAGCGTCGATCCCGAGCTGCATGCCTATTCGCCGGGACAGCTGTTCCTGTCGCGCGCCATCGCCGCCATGGATGACCTGGGCCTGGCCGACTACGACCTGTCCGCCGGGCATGAGCATTACAAGGCGCCCTACGCCAACCGCCGTCCTGTGGCCTTCGAGGGCGCAGCCTTCGCCCACGGCGCAGGTCCGTCCATGGCCCCCGGCCTGCTGCGCGCGGTGACGCCCGGCGACGCCGCCGGACGCCTCGGCCGCCGGCTCGACCAGATCGCCGCCGTCGAACTCGACATGGGCGACCGCGTCCGCGGTCTCATTGAAGCCGGCCTGGGCTGGAGCCGGCGGGAAAAAGCAAGACAGCATCTGGAGGCTGCGGAATGAAGCGCGTGTCGATGAGCGGACCGAAAGTATCCATCGTCATCCCGACCCTGGCCCGGCCAGAGGGGTTGGAGCGCGCCGCGCGCTCGCTGTTCGTCCAGACCGGGGTGAGTTTCCCGGCGCTGGAGCTAGTGGTGGTCGACAATGACCCCTCGCGCAGCGCCGCCGGCGCCGTCCTGGCCCTGTCGCGCATCGCGCCCCTCCCGGTCCGCTATGTATGGGAGCCTCGCCCCGGCGTCGCCAACGCCCGGAACGCCGGCGTGCGTGAGTCCAGCGCCCCGCTGATCGCCTTCCTCGACGACGATCAGGTGGCCGAGCCCGGCTGGCTGAGGTCTCTCATCGATACGCAGAAGGCCCTGGGCGTCGAGGCGGTGTTCGGTCCGGTCGCCGGCGTCCTGCCCGAAGGCGTGGATCGCCACGTCGACTACTTCACCCGCTTTTTCAGCCGTGTGGGTCCTGACCAGGACCAGGTGCTCGACCGCTGGTACGGCTGCGGCGACAGCCTGATCGTCCGCGACGCCCTGCCGGATGCGCTCTATCCGTTCTCGGCCAGCCGCAACCGCTCCGGCGGCGAGGACGACCTGCTGTTCGGTCGCATGTCGGAGGCGGGCGCCCGCTTCGGCTGGTCGGCCGCCGCACGGGTCAGCGAGATGGCCCCGACGGAGCGCGCCCGGCTGAGCTACACCCTGCGCCGCGCCTTCGCCTACGGCCAGGGCCCGGCATCCGCCTGCGCCGCCGCCTCGCCGCCGCGTCCGGTCGAGGCCGCCGGCTGGATGGCCCGTGGCGTGGCTCAGGCCCTGGTGTTCGCCGGCGTCGCCGGCGTCTGCGCCGCCCTGCGCCGCTCCGATTGGGTCGAGGCCCTGGACCTGGCGGTCCGCGGCGCCGGCAAGGTGCTGTGGTTCCCGCCGTTCAAGATCGCCTTCTATGGCGAAGGCGCCCTGCCCGCCGACCATGACGGCTCCGAAGCGCACCCCGGCGTCACTCGCTACCGCGTGCTGACCTGGCGCGAGGTCGAGGCGGCCGAACGCGCGGCGACGCCGATCGCGCCGCAGCGGGCCGCCCGCGCGGCCGGCAAGCGCGCCCGCGCCCGCGCCGCCGCCACCGAAGGGGCCGCCGCGTGAACAGGCTCATCGAGTGCTGGAACGGCCCGGCCCGCGATTTCACCAAGGCCAATATCTCGACGGCGCATCGCCTGCATGAGCGGCCGATGTTCGACGATGCGGCTTTGGCGGCGCTGCTCGATGCCTATCCGCGCGACCAGCTGGGCGTTTTCACCATGGGCGACGACCCGGTGGCTTTCCAGCACATTGGGATCCTAAGCTTAGAATTCCACGTGGACAAGTTGTCGCG